>Ga0310342_100001855_pt1 | contig 13401 bp, 8 predicted proteins | sample S15DNA20500_MG_FD_206155 | JGI IMG/M metagenome (GOLD analysis project Ga0310342, IMG submission 206155) | Marine microbial communities from station ALOHA, North Pacific Subtropical Gyre - S1503-DNA-20-500_MG | ecosystem: Environmental > Aquatic > Marine > Oceanic | place: Pacific Ocean: North... | reverse complement strand
CAGCATCTACTTTCCATTTAAATGATGTTGATGAATGCTCGTAAAACAGTACTTTATTGTCATCGCCTGCTACTACTGAAGCAACGTCTGTTAAGTCAAATAAATTTGCTAATCCAATACGTGCATCTGCTCTAGCATTTGTATAATAAAGATTAGTTACACCTTCTTCCAATGCATCTGTATCTGCTGGACCACCACCGCCACCTGTTGCATCTTCTTTCCATTTAAATGAAGTAGTAGCATGATCATAATATAAAATTTTACCATCATCACCGGCTACTACCGCATCAACATCTGTTAGTGTTGTTAAACCTGTTAAGGCTATACGTGCATCAGCTCTTGTATTTGTATAATAAAGATTAGTTACACCTTCTGACAAATCATCTGTATTAGCGGCTGTAATTCTTGCATCAGCTCTTGCATTTGTGTAATATAAATTCGTTGAACCTTCTGACAAATCATCTGTATCAGCGGCTGTAATTCTTGCATCAGCTCTTGCATTTGTGTAATATAAATTTGTTCCTTCTGCTACTGCCGTTGTATTAAGTGTTTGAAAAGTTTTATCACCTCTGTAATATTGTACACTTGTTCCAGCAGTAATTGTTGGTTCTTTTGCCGCTATTGAATTTGTTACTGTAGTTGAGAAATTAGCATCATCACCTAACGCCGCGGCTAGTTCATTTAATGTATCTAATGCACCTGGTGCCGAAGCAATTACTGAATCAATTTTTAATTGTGCTCTAGAATCTGCTCTAGCATCTGTAAAATATAAATTAGTGTCTTCTTCTAAGTCTGCTGTAGTATTATTAGTTAATATTAATTTACTATTAGTAGTATCAACTAGTAATGTTGAATCGTCACCTAATATTGGTTGTGCTTTAATACTGCCACTAAAATCAAAGTTACCATCATCGTCTACGCTTAACTGCGATTCACCTATATGAATAGTAGTTCCACTTAGATATAAATCTTTAAAACGTAATGAACTAGACCCTATGTCATAAGCAACATTAGTGTCAGGTAAAATATCTGAAGATACACTACCAAGTTTTGTTGTTACTCTAGCATCTGTAAAAAATAAATTAGTTGAACCTTCAGTTATGCCATCTGTAGTACCAGTGAATGTTGTTCCACCACCATCTGTAATTCCATACCCTGATAGTGTAGTTGGTTTATCTGATAATACAGTAAAAGGAATAGTGCTATTAGCAGTATCAACTAGTAATGTTGAATCATCACCTACTATTGGATTGTTTGATTTAAGTCCGCCACTAAAACTAAAGTTACCATTAGCATCTACGCTTAATGAAGAAGTACCTAAATGAATAGTATTTCCACTTAGATATAAATCTTTAAAACGTAATGAAGAAGAACCAATGTCGTAAGCAACATTAGTGTCAGGAATAATATTTCCTTTTACAGTTCCATCTAAATTAATTTTACTAGAAACTGCATCTACTAATACTGTAGAGTCATCTGCAAATACAGATCCTTGGATGTCAGCCTTTTGGGCTATTGATCCATCGTGTGTTGCAAATAGTTCTGTGAAGTTAGCATTAACTTTAGTAAAGGCTGTACGGATAGGATCTCCATCACCCTTGTTTGCACTTGTTCCTATATTAATATTTTGTTGTGCCATCTTATACCCGTCCTACTACTACTTCGATGATACCTTGATCACCGCTAGTTCTAGTTTCTAATGCTTTACCTATTACTGTTCCTATTTCTGGATTAGTACTTGCACTTGCAAATCCTTCTGTTGAGCTAGTTACAAGCATTTGTCCTTTTCTAACCATACCAATAACTTTAACTTTTATTCTACCTTGTAAGGCAATTGCTGTTACATTATTACCTTCTTGATTTGAATTCATTAAGTATGCAGGATTTTCTGAAACTATTCCAGCAACTCTATTATCTCCACGAACTTTTGTAACAGTTACTTCTTCGTCGCCACCAAAGACTACAACTGTACCTGGTTCGTATACTGCATCTGCTGTATAATTTTCCGCCAAGTCAGCGTATTGTGCCTGTGTAGCTGTACCATTAAATATTGTTGAGTAGATAGTGTTATATCTCTTAGTCGCTGAACCGATAATATATGTGTCATCAAGTGCAGGTTCAAATCCTGTTCCTGTCGCTATAACTACTTTTGCTCCGTCGGCTACAAGAGCAATCTCTCCTGCGGCACTAAATCCTGTGTTTGCTCCTATACTAATACCTGTACTCGCCGCATCAAGTTCTCCTGGTGCTTCAATAAATGAACTGTGTATCCAGTCAACAGCTAATCTTGATTCTCCAGCAAGTGCCGAGTTAGCTTGGAAGCTACCTTCTGTTACACCAGTATTGCCAATGTTAAGACTTCCTGCCATGCTAACAGTTGGGTTACTTGCTCCAACTGAACTCATAAATATTGCACCACCTGGAGTACTTAAATTAACAGTAGTACCAGTAGTATCTATAATTAGGTATGTATCAACTTTAATTCCTTGTGAAGCTACGTTACCTGATCCATCAGTTTTAACAATTTTGTCAGCTTCACCAGTTGTAGTAGTGTCGATTATTCCGGATTCTGTAACAATGTCGGCAAATGTAACTTCTGTAACTGGTCCTGAAACACCTGAATTATTAGCTAATGCTGTTTTGTCAGCAATATTAATTATTTTATCATAATTAACTGAACCAGTAGTTATTTCTATCCAACCGTCAGTTGCTGTAAAGTTAGCACTATCAAAACTAGCAACACCTAAATCTGCTTGTGTAATTGCTGTAGCATTTGCTCGTGTAGTTGCCGCATTTAAGTCTAATTTACTTTGTGCTATAGCGGCATCGGATTTTACGTCAGCGTTTACAATTCTATCAGCAACTAATCTAAATTCTACAGTTGCACCAGTTTGTGTTCGTTCAACGTGAAGTGTAACATCAGTTGCTGGATCTTCTACAGCAAGTGCATACTCATCCAATGGTCCTAGTTTTAGTTGGGCAGTAACACCGCCACCAGTATCAACAATATCAGCTATACTAAAGTTATTACCTGATGTTTTTGTATATGTTAATAAATTATGTGCTACGCTATTAATTGAAACGTTTTCAACATCAACAACTGTACCAGTTGCACTAGTACCACTGCCAGTAATATTATCGTTAACTTGGAAGTTACCACCAGCCGCTGGTTCTGTATAAATTCTGTATTTTCCTGTTGTTACAATTATTTGATCTGCGGCAATTGTATTTGTTTCAACATCAAGCATTTCTTGGATTGTATCACCAGCCGCAATTAAACTATCAACGTAACTCTTAGTCGCCGCATCTTGGTTACCAGATGGATCTCTTAAGTTAGCAACTGTATATGTTCCACCCGCATTTTGATCACCAGTAAATGCTAATACACCACTTCTAGCTAATGTACCTGGACCTATTTGGTTATTTACACCAACACCTGCATGGTTAAATCCTAAACGTCTATTAACATAACCTCTTACTGCCGCTTCAGTTGGTACTGAATCACTAGCGTTGTCAGTCATGCCATCGTCTGCACTAAACTCACTAGCTACAACACCACGTTTAAATCCTAATCCATCTAAGTTACTTAAAGCAATACTTGCCGAGAATGTAACTGTACCAGTACCTTGGTCAACTGTAAAGAATCTACCAACTCTAAACATACCATCTTGGTCTGTACTTACATAGAACACTCTACCTTTATCACGTTCGACAACTTCTTTTTCTTGGTCAGCAGTTTGTGCCGCAGGACCTAATGTTACATTCGGGAAGTTTGTAGTGTTAAAGCTACCTGTACCAATGTCTAAGAAATCGTGTCCTGTTGCTCTACAAGTTGAAATATTAATAGTAATATTTCCACCTTCAGTTTTTTGTAGTCCGCATCTAAGAGTAACAATTGTTACTGTGTTTACAACTGTACTAACAATTCCAGCGGATGTAGGCGGTACGTTAAGATCTGAATCTTGGAGATCTGAAATACTAACAGTAGCATATCCAGTTCTTTCAATGTAATTGTTAACAATATGAGTTTTACCATCCCAAGCAAAAATCATATCTCCTGCATTTAATCTAGCTACGTCTGATTCATTAGAAACTAGTCCAACAGCTAAAACAACATCGCCGGCTGTAGCACCCATTGTAGTACCTGATCCAGCAAATGTATTAAGTGCCGCATTTCCGTTGTCAATAATTAATTTAATATATCTGTATGTACTATCAAAAGTAACAACTCTGTCTGTGGCAGGTAATGCAGTACCAAGACTATCTGTTACACCATAGTTAATTGTTCTATATGTTATATCAACATTTTCATCAAATGTAAGTGCCGTAAATGGTTTAGTAATAAGTTTGTCAACACCACTAACATGAAAGTTTAAGTTATTTCTAATAATAACTTTTTGCCCGTCAGTTAATACATCAAGTAATCCTGCTTTTGTAGTATTGTCTTGGCCTGTTGTAGCAAGGTTTAATTGATAAACAGCTTCATCTCTAACTGAATTTTTAAATGTAAAGTCAGTGACAACCACTTGGTTACTTGTAGCAATTGTAACTTTTTGTGCATCACCGCCACTAACGTAAGTATGTACTATTCCGCTTTTATAAGTTGCAAATATAAATGTATCTACTGTAGGAACATCATAAATTTGGAATATTCCGGAAGAGTTATCTAAGTCTGGATATATTTTTGTTCCAAACTGACAACTCATTGTAACGTTGCCAATTTTAACAAGGTCAAGTTTGCCGTATCCGTGTGCTGATGCTGTAGTAACTGTAATTAATCCAGTTGTATTGTCGTAAACAAACCCTGTAATACTAAAACCGCCACCTACGGGTGTTGCAGTGGCTAAATCTATTGTACCACCACTAACATAAGTCTGTTCAACGGCACTAGGTGGTAAAAAGAAACCTAATCTATCAGCATCGGGTTTTGTGTTTACAGCAAATATTCCTGCGTCTGTTGGTTGTGGATAAATCTTAACGCCTTCACTACAAGACATTTTAATACTAAACAAGTCACAAGTATTAGCCGCTACAAGTCCGTGAGGTGCATCACAAGTAACTGTAGCAATACCTGTAGCTTCATCATAAACAAAATTTGTAATGTTTACTCTACTTGGGCCACTAACAACACCGCCACTAACGTAAGTATGGACAACTGCACTTATACCTAAGTCGATTTCAAATTCATCTGCTGTTAGTCCTGATGCTAAAACTGTAACAGTTGTTGATGGTGTAACGTGTGGATATGTTTTATTTCCGAAAGAACAATCTGTTAAAATATCTCTTATCTGGATTAAGTCATCTATTGCTCTACCATTTGCAACTGCGGTAACTTCAGTTTGTACACCAACAATTGGTGTTGATTGTACAGTTGAAACTTCATATCGTGCTCTACCAATTACCCCACCGTGATCAATTTCAATTTCACTTTTTGCTTGTGGAATATATTCAACATCACGAACAAAAATCTTTAAACTATCAACTAGGTGATCATATGTTGCACCGTCATCATAAACCCTAGCAGTTTGAATCATGTTCTCAGCTGTAGTAATTAAGTCTGGTGCTTCGTTTGGATCTGATCCTGCCGCTACCATTCCGTATGTACCGTAAGAGTTAGATCCGTTTAATGATCGAATATCACTACCGTTATTGGAAAAATAAGCTACTTCAGTATAATATGTAAATTGTGAAACAAGTTCAGCCATTGCACCATTGTTACAAATAGTACCATAACCTAAATCGTTAAGTTGAACAAAGTCGTTTGCCAACATACTTCTCATACCAGAAGTTTGTAAAGTAATATCGCATGGCATAGGTTGTGTAAATCCGCCGTTACTAACACCCGACGTTGGATTTAAAAGAATTTTTGCAGTACCTGCCTCTTTATCATAATTTGTAACAGCATCAACTTGATATCTATGTCCGTCAATGTAGAATGGACAAGGTACCTGTGGTTTCTTTATTCGTAAACCTTGGCCAACTAAACTTTGTACGTTTAGTGTAAAGTTGTCGTCTTTGCTGTTAACTACTGTAGTAAGATTTCCAGCAAAACCGTCAATATATAGTCCGCCTCTAAATGCTTTTTTATTTAGGCTTCTTGCAAAACTTGAGTTTGTTTGTCCGTATGGTGATTTAGTTAAACACGCACCATCTGGATCAAGAACAGCCATAAATCCGCCGTGTCCTTCACAAGTTAGATTTCTTAAAATTGTTGCATCATTCATTAAGAAGACATCCATGTCTTCGTTATTTTTTGCTGTACTTTCGATATCTGTTGGGTCGGTTAAGTAATGATATCCATAACTTGGATCATCAAAGTCTGGCATTCCAGTAAGACCATTTTCAATTACATCTTGTAAGAAGTCTACTAAAGTAGGAACTTTAGTTTGGGCTACAGCTTCACCAACTGTAGAATCTAAAACTTGTGTTGTAACTGTTTGTGCTGATGTCCATACAGTATTCGTTAAAATAGCGCCTAAGATTTCTTTCATCTTACCGTATGCGGCCGCAGTTTCAACTTGGGCCCCTGGAACTATTGTAGTATTTTCATCAAAGTATTTGTCAGCATTAAAGTGGGTTTTTGAATTACCACCCCATTTTAAATCAAATATTATTCCGTCAAGAACATAACCCATGTCTCGTTCACACGTTTGATTCTCACTTGATGTGTGGAAATCTGGGAATTGAACATTAAACCATGCAATAACTTCGTCTTTAATATATTCTTTGTTTAATGCTATTAAGTTTGTTGCATTAGGATTCAGTTCAGGTAGTATTGCAATATCATCAAAAACCGGATCTCTAAAGAAATATAAATCTTTCCATGGGCTTTCAGATATGCCTGGTTTCGGATAGATAATTACACGTCTAAATTCGTCACCTTTAAGTGAAACATTGTCGCTAACTCTAATTGGATAATGTTCTAAGTATGATCCACTTTCTATATGAACTGTAATTTCTGGATCTTTAACTGTATAACCAAATTCTAATTCTTCAGCTATGTCAAAGCCTCTTGGTTCTAATAATTCTAATTCAACTGTATCAACAGTAGCACCTTGTGTGTATTTTACAATTCGTCCAAGTGTTCCAGAGGTTTTACCTCTCATAATTTTACCTGGAATAAGATCGTTGTTTAGTGGATTAGCTTGATCAGTATTTCCTTGTCCACCATTTGTAATAGTAATTTCCCAAGTGCTACCTTCAACAAGTTGTGGTGCGTCTTTATAATTAGGACCTGTAATAAGTGCTATAATGATATCCCATTTTGCACCTACAGATACTTGTCCTGGAGCATCAACAACTTGGTTAGTATCAATAACTTGTGTGTATGTAGTTTGATATAATGTTGTTTCAACTGTATTTGTAATAACTTTGTTATGTAAATTTTTAGCAAAATTGTTTGCCGCAAGAGTTTGTACACCTTGTGTTTGTCTTGCTTTTTGTCCGCTTACACTACTATAAAATCTATAACCAGTGTTTATAGCGTGGTAGTTGGCTGTTAGACCATCTAACATATCTAATACAATACCGTCTAGGGTATAACCCATGTCTCGTTCACATAAGTCTCTTAAGTATACGTGTTCTGGAAATGTTTGATTAATATAAGCTACAGTTTCTGCAAGAATAAAGTCTCTATTTGCATCTGTTAATAATTTTACTTCTTCGTAACCACTACTATTTTTTACACCAGATGTTGCTACTATTGATTTATTATTTCCAGAAAAGTAAGTAACGTCTTGTATATAAGGACCAATTCCAATTGGTGCTGTATCAATTATTTCTTCAGCTTTGAGTGCCGCCGCACTTAAAGTTCTGTATGCATAGTTATGAGATCGACCTTCACTACCAACTGGTACACCACGCATACTATCGTCCCCAGCAGTACTAACGTATAAATTTTGTTGTGATGCGAATGAAGAATTATCAACATAATATTTTGATACTGCTTGTAGTACATCTGGATTAGTAGCAGGTATAATTTTTGGAGCGTCAGTTTGTCCTGCTTTTAATATACAATCAGCAGTAGCACTTACAAATGTATGTGCATTTGAATTTGTTACACAACTAGATGTAGCACTTATAAATGTATGTGTATTTGAATTTGTTACACTATTAGAAAGAGCACTTACAAATGTATGTGCTGACGTATCACTGGATACACCAACATTCATTGTAATTGTTGTTGCTGTTTTACTTGTAATTTCTACTGGTGTATCGTATACAAAGTCAGACCCACCTGGCCCCGCCGATCCTGTTGCTCTTGGATATGTATGATTTGTTGCATTACTATCTAAGGCACAAGTAAAAGTTAAACTATCTGTAGCAATATCAACAAAATTACCAACTTCTAAAGTATGTGCTCCAATAGTTAATTCCATTACTCCTGTTGCTGGTGTGTATGTTGCCGCTGATGGAGTATAAGAGGTAATGTTTCCAGCACCAACATCGATTGTAATTGTTGTTGCCCCTACTGCCGAAATTGCAACTGGTGTATTATAAACAAAGTCAGCACCACCTGGTCCCGCAGATCCACTTGCTCTTGGATATGTAGATTGCGTAACATTATTATCAAAGGTACAAGTAAAAGTTAAACTATCTGTAGCAATATCAACATGGTCACCAATTTCTAAAGTGTGTACCCCAATGGTTAATACCATTAATCCTGTTGACGGTGTGTATATTGCACTTGTTACATCATAATTTACAATATTTCCAAGGCCGACATTTACAGTAATTGTTGTTGACCCTACGTCTGAAATTATAACTGGTGTGTTGTAGGCATAGTCAGCACCACCTGGTGCAGTTGATCCAGATGATCTTGGATAGCTGGAAGGTGTAGCGCCACCATCAAAGGTACAATTAAAAGTTAAACTATATGGAGCAATATTAACATAGTGACCGATTTCTAAATCATGTGATCCTATTGTTAACTGCATTTCTCCATCGTCAGGTGTATATGTTGCGCCTGATACACTATAAGTTACAACGCCAACGATTGAATTTATAATAGCAACTAGTTCTGTTATTCTATCACCTGATCCTGTTTCACCATTATTTGCAATTGTTGTTTGTGAAGTAACTGATTGTACGCCTGTGTATGTAGTATTTGTTAAAATAAAGTCTTTAAGAATATCTCGTACTTTATTATTAATTGCTACAGCATAAACTGTTTCGCCTGGACCTAGTCGTGAACTAGCGCCATCCCAATAAAGTTTAGCTACTCTAATTGATTCTGAATTACCACCGAATTTTATATCGTGTGCAATTGCATCAATATTAAATTTTACATCTCTTTCACATTTTACATGATGTTCACCAGTTGATATACAATCAGCAGTAGCACTTACAAATGAGTGTACTGATGTATCACTTGATATACCAATATTTACAGTAATCGTTGTTGCATCTATTGCCGTAATTCCAACTGGTGTACTGAAGGCAGGGTCGTACCCACCTGGTGCAGTTGATCCAGTTGCTCTTGGATAGCTATGCTGGGTAGCATTACTATCTAAGGCACAAGTGAATGTTAAACTAGCAGTAGCAATATTAATATAGTTACCAATCTCGAAACCGTGTGTTCCAATAGTTAATACCAATACTCCTGTTGTAGGTGTATATGTTGCTCCTGATACGCTATAAGTTGAATCATGAACTCCTGGATAGTTTGCATCAAACCAAGCCATAACTTCGTCAGCTACATATTCTTTATTTTGTGTTATAAGGCTATATGCATATGGCGATTGTGGAGTAGCACCTGCATGAGCACCTGGATGATCATGTAAGTATAATGCTCCGGTCATTGTGTCACCATCGCGTCTTACAACAGATTCTCTTGGAAGTGCTTCAGTTGAAATCCAGTTACCAGCTAATACATTATCGTATGCGGCATCAAACATTGTTTGTAGGCCGGATCCACTACCTGCTGGTACACTAATTCTTACTCTTGTACTATCATCATTATTTTGTGCTTCTTCTTCTGATGGGTGAAGACTTACTTGGTCTACTGTAACAAATCTTAAGTAATATGTTGTTCCTGAAGATAATCCTGTAGCATCAGTTCCTGTTGAATTATATTTGTATGCAATACCATTTGAATTGACTTCGAAGCCGTGCCCAGTAGCAACAACATTACCACCTGAAAATGCTTCAATAGTAAATGTATATGAATTAGCACTAGCTGGTTCAGTTCTTAGTCTAACTTGTCCAGACGCACCTGGGCCACCTGCTGATCTTAAATAACGAGCATCACTATACCCTCGTGTAATAACTAAATCATCTAAAGTAAATGATGTACCGTGTGCTACGTTTAGAGCAAGGACAGCCGCTGTGGAAATATCTGGGTTAGCAATACCTTGGTTAGCCGCATTTAATGGACCACCAAGACTTGGAGTAGAATCTGTACTAATAATTGTGCCAGTATTACTAATTTTAATTTCGTCTGCTTGTAATGAATCAACGGTAATACCCTGTCCGCCGACAATACTTTTCATTAGTATTTCGTCGCCGACAGCGTTTGATTGTGGAACTTTGTATGCGCCTAGTTGATCAGGAACATCACTTAATGATCTAAAAGATATCTGTCCGCCTTGTCCAAAGACAGCATATAGTTCTGTAAAGTTTTCATTTGCTTTACGAAACGATTCTCGTATACTATCACCAGTACCGTCGTTACCTTCTACACCAATGTTAACACTTTGTTTAGCCATTGTTTAAAATCCTACTGATTCACCACATCCGCAACTAGAAGTAGTTGCTGGATTAGTAATATCAAAAAATGATCCAAATAGTTCTTCTTTATAATTAATCGTTGATCCTATCAAGTACATTTGACTTAATGAGTCAATTGCAAATTTACCTTTGTCTAAATCAATTACTTCGTCTTTATCTTCTACAGCGTCTGACATAGTCCAGTCATATTGCATTCCTGCACATCCGCCACCCTTCATAGATAGGCGTACGACCGGTTTATTTTTAGCGGCCAGCATATAATTCATCTGGTCTTTTGCTGAATCTGTCAATGTTACTATTGCCATCTTAGTTCCTTTGTACTTGTATTTATCAATATGTCTAAAATCCTAATGTAATTATAAATAGCTATATGTTTATAAGAACAGAACAGACTGTACAATACTTTATGCGTAAGGGCGTAAAAGGCGTACACCACCCTTATAAACGTAATAAAACGTTAGTTTATTTTAAATGTGATAGTTGTAGTAAAGAATTTATACGTGATAAGGGGCGTATAGACCCTAAAAGACTATGCGACGATTATTCGCACGTATGCCCTAGCTGTGATCCGAAAAAATTTGCTCAAAAACGGGGTGTTGAACAACGAAAAAGATTAAACTTGCGGGTGGACAGTATGACCGACATCACAAAAATATGATGCCGATACACACTATCTTTATAAGTAATTCTTATTACTCAGATTTCCAAATATTATAAACTCCCCAAGCAAGAGCTCCCCAAATAAGTACTTTAGTTAAGGGCATCAAGCCTAGGATAACGATTATCGCCGCACCACCGATTATAAATCCGTTCCATGATGTGCGTTCTTCAATACGTCCTTTAATCCATTCAAACATAATAATTACTCCTTACAATGCTTTGTGTAGTTGACTCACTAATTTTGATTTAACTAATCTACGATCTAACTCTACACCGTGCTCTCTTCCTATCTCTTCTAACTTAACTTTAGTAAATTTAGAAAGTTGTGCTTTAGTATAAAGTTTCTTTTTAGCTTTTTTCTTTCCGAAAACTTCCTGGACAGCTTCCACTGGACAGCCAGCCGCGAAGGTCTTTTTGGACCAGTGAGTTTGTGTAACGTGGTCTTCCAATTTAGGTTCGCAACATTCTGGATCTTTGTGAATGTTTCCTGTAAAGATGTCAATCAGCCATTTGAACATAGCTTGTAGTCTCCTCAATTGTAGTCTGTTGTATATTTAGTTGATTTTAAGTCTTATGTCGTAATATTGACGTTTTTGCCCTTGCTTTTAGGGTCACAAAAGGGCGGTATCTGAGTTTTTTCTTTTAATCTACTCTGTTTAAGCCCTGTTTTTGCTACTGGTTCTACCTTTTTAATCTTTTCTGTGGATAACGTTCCAGCAATTCTCATGACGTTTGCCATGAATCTTCCTATGCCGTATGATCGATCAATTTTCATTGTAAGTGTTCTTTTTGTCTTGCTCGTTCGGCTATGCACCATTCGTCATCGGGTTCAAACATACAGTTAAGAACTTTACCAATGCCACCCAATGTAGGTTTTGCTTGTGTTCCATTACCGCCACATTCTGATAGTACCATTAATAATAATACAAGAATTATTATATTCTTTATCATATATTAGTTTGCTGTTATCACTTTTAATTTTTGTACAGTTGCTTTTAACAATGTTGTGTATTCTGGGTTTGTTGAAAATAAATCTAATGTATCAATTAGTTTATCATAGTTATATAGCCCTGCTATAACCATTTCTTCTCGTAATTCTCTAAAATCTTTGTATGCAGGATGATTATTTAATAAGTCAACATAGTCTTGGATTGATTGACATTTTGTTTTATATACTTTAACACCCCATACTGCTTTTGGATTGTCTTTAGGTTTTATTTGCGGAAGTTTGGGATCCCAAGTTCTAACACCAAATAAAGCATTTCCTTCAATTGCAAATCTGCTTGTACCCCAACCTGATTCTAGCCCTGCTTGGGCTTCTATAATCATTGATGGAATTCGTAAACTGTGGGGAGTTGTAAAGTTGATATAATTAACGCATTTTCGTACAGCTAAAATAAAACTTTGTTGATCAGTATAAACAAATTCGGGTTCGTGTAATCCGAGTTTAACTGCTATTTTAGATTGTTCAATTTCAACACGTTCTGTTATCTTGTCAATAATGTAATTATTTGGTTTGAACGTTCCAAAGCCAAAGGCAAAGGCAACGAGTAATATGACTAGTACTACTCCAATAAAAATTTTAAATTTTTTATTATCTTTTAGTTTCATCCTTTTCATACTATACTATAGCATTATTTGGATCAATTGTCAATCAAATTTAATACCAATTATCAGAACACCATGGATCTATAGAATCTTTTGGATTTGGATCCCCATGGAATACAGCCATACACGTTTCACGCAATATGGTTGGTACACCTGGAGTAGCAAAATTCCGTTTTCCTGTTATTCTGGACATTTCAGGTTTACCACGCATTTCCCATTTATAACTTTGTATCCATTCATCTGGCCAAAAACAAAAATCCGTTTTTACATTTGCATACAACCAATCTTGGTCTCCGTGATATCTAGCCGCATGATATTTTGGATTTTCCATAAAACGTTCATAGACTTGACTATGTTGTCCTGTATCAAATCGGACAACACTTGAATTCATTCGATCCCAATTTG
>Ga0310342_100001854_pt1 | contig 13408 bp, 17 predicted proteins | sample S15DNA20500_MG_FD_206155 | JGI IMG/M metagenome (GOLD analysis project Ga0310342, IMG submission 206155) | Marine microbial communities from station ALOHA, North Pacific Subtropical Gyre - S1503-DNA-20-500_MG | ecosystem: Environmental > Aquatic > Marine > Oceanic | place: Pacific Ocean: North... | reverse complement strand
TCATGTTATGCAGTTGCCACCTAGATAGGTAGCACAACTATCCATAAGAATCCGTTATCGTATGTTTATAATAAGGGTTTCTTGTTGGGATTGAATAATATCTATCCCCATATTTTTTTACAGCATATCCTCGTTCACGCTCCCCTTGCACGCCTTTATACCATGACTCATGTTTTCTGCCTTTTAACATTAAATAACTATCCGAAGGAAGACCGTACGTTCTCATAGCTTGTTCTGATGTAGGTGCAACTGACCCCCAGTGTTTACCTTGAGTTGATACGCCCATTATTGTTAAATCGTCAGGAGTCATACCTGCTTGTCTTGCTGTTCTATAATCATAACTACTTCCTTCAGGGTCAAAAACAGAAGAAGTAGTAGATGTTTGATTCGGATTACCTGCCCAACACATTTTCTTCTCTACAAAGAACTGTTAGCAAGTTTATCTTTTACTTCTTTTTGATAAGCAAGGTCTTTAGAATAACGGTCATCTGACATGGCTTTTGTAACTTGTGCCCATGATTGAAAACCTTGCGAACCTGTAGGGGACGCTTTACCTTCCACAAGATTCGGTTCACTACCTACTGCATGGTCATAACGTGCTTTAAGCCCTGTTACTGCAAATTTTACAGATTCAATATCTGTACTATTGACAGATTGATTAAATGCAGTTTGTTCGGCTTCCGTTAAATTCTCAAGTGACCATTGCATAAGGTCTTGATACGATTTCTCGCCACCTATAGTATTTTTAACTTCCGTAACTTTTTGAGTAGCCACAGCTTGTTGACCTGAAATAAAAGCGTCAACATAATCTCTTGTAATTCCTGCTTTCTCTAATTTTTGGTAAGACTCATCAGCTAATTTACCGTTTTCAGCATATTCGGTTTGCAAGGAATCCATATCTAACCCTGCTTTATCTGCTGCCTTTTTAGCAATCTCCAAATCATTGGGTTTTGAATCGTCTTCTTTTGTTTTGGTTTCTTCTTTAGGAACATCTTCTTTTGGAGCACCTAATTTCTTTTCTAATTCTGAATAAGATTGTGCCATTTCGTCAACAGTTTTAAATTTGTCAGGCAACCCTTCAGGACGTGTGGGAGTTTCTTTTGAATCTTCCGTAGTTACGTCTTCTTTAAGTTTTGCTCCTTCGGGAGTTTTTTCTGCAGGTTTTTCTGAAGTAGTTTCTTCTTCTTTTATTTCAACTTTTTCAACCATAAGATTCCTTTACTATTATTGTTGTTGTGGTGGTTTAGTTAGATTATCGGCAACTGCGGGAACAGCTTCTTTAGCCATATCCGCCATTTGCTGTTGTTGTTGTGCTTGGGCTTCAGCTTCTTGTTCTGCCATTAATTCGTCAGCAGATTTAATTAAGCCCTCAGTTTCAACACCAAGACTTGTCGCAATACGTTTAATCAAATCGGAGTGATTAATGGCACGGATAACTTCGGGATTGACTTGAGCGAAATTAACAATTTCCGCTACAAATTCTCGTAATTTCTGTAAATCGTTTCCCCTACCTAATGCTTCAATTCCTGTAATAATAGTAGGTTGAACTGAATCTTTCGGTATCGTAGGGATTTCTTTTGCTTGTTGCATACGTTGCATTAAAACCGATACTAAAGGTAATTGAAATTCTTGAGACAATAATGAATAAATACCACCCATACTTGTTTCTAATTGTTCTGCCATATACCTAATTTCTTGAGCGGTAACTCGTTCAGCATCTCTTTGAATCGCAGTATGAAGAAGAAAAGCATAAGACATACGTTCTTCTAACCGTCTAATACTGTCCGCAACAACTTGTAAATCATATTGTTTATCTGTTTGCAGAACAGAAACATCATCTTTCATACCTGTTATAATATCACCATTTCTAGTAGCAGCTAAATCTCTTTTACGAGTCACGGCATTTGGTCGTATCATAAATACCACTTTAGAACTTGCAGCAGCACTTTCTACTAATGCTTGTGAAAGTCCTTCTAATGATTTTAAATCTCCTAAAAATTCTTCTACATATCCTCGTCCATAATCTTCTCCGTCTACTCGCACCATACGGAGACATAAATACGGCATTTTTTCTGCAAGCAACGTGCCAATCGTTTGCGGTATTTTGTACCCCATTATTTCTTGGCAAATATAAAATTTCTTTTCATCTAATTTATAAATATGAGTATAGAGTTCACAATCCTCATCTTCCTTAAAATCTCCTTGTTTTCCAACTTCCTCTCGAATTTCAGGAGATAAACTTAAAGCAGAAACCTTTTCTTTAATAACAATTTCTAATATTTTCCCTGCGGAATCTCTGCGGCAAACATAATGAGAAAGAGCAAACACTTTCATAGCACCGTCTTTTGGAAGATAAGTTAATACATTACCACTAATGATAAGATGTTTTAATGCTTCAAAAACAGATACTCGAATTGCTAATTGTTCAATTTTCGCAGAAACTTCTCGTTCTATCGTTGCTAAAGATTTTTCTATTTCTGATTTTAATTCTTTCTGATTTTCTAATTCTTGTTTCGTTTTGCCACTTACTGCTAAACGGAAAAAGGGAGAATTAGGGGGGAGAAGTAAAAGGAGAAGTTTAGACGCTAAATTATTTACTCCCCGTGCACCAATAGATTGGAAAGGAGTGTATAATTCGCTTGTAGATTCAAACCCGTCATCAGGAACAAGAGCGGGAATTGTTAATTCAGAACACTCTCTTGCTCTATCAAGATAATGTTGACGATTGATTTTCAAACGTTCATAACGTTCTTTAGCGGTTTCAGGTTTAATTGAAGTTGTATTATTATCTTTCATTAGCGTTAATCAGTTAATATACATTAACACCAGAAGAACTACCTGTCGGTATACTTAACCCTGATGTTTGTAATGCTTTTGTACCTGATTTTTTAGCTTTTTTCTTCCCGTACGAAGGGTCTACTTCGTCTTGAAGTTTTAATTCAGGTGCTAAATCTTCCGTTACAGGTGATGGGTTCATCACAGGAGCAGGCGGAACAGGTTGAGCAGGCATTTTAGGTGAACCAAAACACATTTAAATTTGTCCTTTCTAATAAAATTAAGATTTAGATTTAAAAAATTTCTCTTTTAAATCGGCTTGGAGATGATTAAGAAAACGGACTACATCACGTTGACCCGCTTGAAAATAAAGATTTTTCGGGTTATCCGTCAAATTCGGAGATTGTTCAGGAAATAATTTATTGAGTAATTTAATTAAATCTTCTGTCTTCGTTGGTAATGCGATTTCTTCTTCATTATTAATAGGGGTGTTAGCCATGTTTAATCCTTCTACATACGGGCACTTAATATGTTTGTTCCAATTCTATTAATTTTATAATTCTCCCAATTAATGATTTTGCACCTTCACTCCTACCTTTATATAAACTGTGCATTAATTGTTTTAAAGAAATATTGTATTGTAATGCAAGAGATAAGACAATAGAAACATCATCTAATAAACTATCCATATCACTCCCAACTTTAGCACCGCTTATAAAAATTTCCCGTAATTCAAAAGAAAACGGGTGGTAGCCTAATGAGACATGAAACCGTTCTGTACCCACTACAATCGTGTGGGTAATAGTAGGTCTCCGAGAAGGTAAAACGTGGCGGGGAGTTGCGGTCACGATTCATCTTCTTTCTTAATTAACAACTCTAAATAATGTTTCGCTTTTTCCAAATCCTGTAAACGTCCTTTTTTGGTTGCGTGTTTTACTTCTCGCCTTAAAAGGTACTTAATAATACACGCTTCCGCAAAGGGAATATTATTTGTCATAATAAAAGTTACAGGTTCTATTTCATATTGTGTGTAGTGTAACTGTTCTCTTACATCTTCCATAATTTCACTTCTCCTGTTTTTTCATTGTACTCTCCGTGTCGCAAAATCTTAGCAACTCTCGCTTGTTGTAATACTTCTTTTTCGGAAAACCCTTTCTTTTTATACGCAGTAACAACTTTTTCCCACAATTCTGCAATAGGGAGTTTAATATTATCTCCTAAAATTTTTAAAGCAGTTTTAACTCCACAAGTCGGGAGTCCTGTGTACCCATCAACATTATCCCCTGCGAGTGTTTGCACCATAAACCAATAATCTGCCTGTTCAGGACTTATGTTGATTATGTCCTGCCCATTACTAGATATGAACGAGGGAATTTGTCGAAAATCTTTATCTATAGATACAATAACTTGTTTTGATTTGTTAGGAGTAGTCGCTAAAATTCCAAGCACATCATCAGCTTCTAATCCTTTATAAATAACTGCTTTATATTTTTCTAGCAAATATTCCCGAAGTGCAGGTAAGGTAAGTGGCTTTCTTCGACCAAGACGATTAGATTTATAAGATGGTAAAACATCTTTACGAAAATTCTTTTCATCAGTTAATGCAATAGTAAATGTTTCAGCGTCTAAGTTGTGTTGCAACGTTTTTAATACATTTTCAATATTACCAATACAAGTTTTAGCGTCCGCATGGAGCGTCCAAAACCCGTCTCCCCAATGTGTAGCTTCTTCGGACGCTGTTGCTATTTTGTAAATAAGAATATCTCCGTCTATTAATAAATGATTTTTTGACATTAATCTGTCCCTTCGTTCATAGGATTAGTTCGTTTATTGTTTAATAAATTTTTTGGAGAGAACAATTCCGATAAAGGAACAAGCACGAAACGGCTTCTTCCCCCGTCCCCGCCACTTCGTAAAGTATGTTTATAATTTTTTGCTAATTTCTTTACAGTAGACGTATCGAATATAAGCCGACACACATCTTTATCACCGTCCGCTAAAATATGAATCCACCAATCTGCTTTTGTTACCATAATACCGCTTTCCTTTCCATTACACGAGATTTCAATAGCAATATTACCTGTCTTCTGCCACCAATCCCGTTCTGTTTTAATTTCAGCTTTAGTTTTTTTAGCGTCTAATATCGCCACAATTCTATTTTCTCTTTCTAACCCGAATCGTAAATCTTTATCAAACCCTGTTTCAAATTTCTTTTTCGTCAATGTGTCTCACTCCAATTCTCCCCAACTTTATAGCCACCAGTTAATGGTAGACGTAAGTTAAAATGTTCCCCTGATTTTGTAATCGCCTGTACAGCAAGTTCCCCAATATCGTTAGCGTCTTTTTCTTCACACTCAATTTGAATCTCATCATGCACCCATACCACTTGTTGTGCGTTTAAATACTTTCTTGTTAATTTATCAAATTCTACAAGCCATTGTTTACACACTAATGCTCCACTAGATTGTAAAAGCGTATTTAACGCAGCGTGGACAGAACGGACTTTAATGTGTCTTTTATCTAACCCCACCAAATAGCCACGTTCTGCCACACTTTGAACCTGCAAAAGTAATTTATTTAATGCAGGTAAATTATTTAAAAAACGAGTCTTAATCCGTTTAGCATCAATATAACTTTTTCCTGTAACGAACGCAATCTTCTTAATCCCGCCACCATATAAAAAACAATAGTAAAAACGTTTCGCAACATCACGAGATTCTAAACCTGCCATCTTTCGTGTAGCTTCGTGAATATCCCCGTCCAATACAATTTTAGCATATTCGCCTTCATCAAAGCGGGACAAGAAGTGGGCAAGCATACGCACCTCTAATCCCGCAACGTCTATCCCCACAAGTTTCTTTCCTTTTGGAACTGTGAATAATTCTCTACACTCTTTACCATAAGGAACAGCAACACTAGGGACTTGCCCTAAATTTGGGAACGAGTGTGAAGCACGGGCAGTTACCGTTGAATTAGTATTACAATTATGATGTATCTTTCCGTGTAATTCCATTTTTAACCACGCACATTTTCCTGTTGCTAATTGAGCAAGTCTTTTTTCAAGTAGAAAATGTTTACATAGGATTTTAGCTTCGGAATAAGGAAGCAAAGATAAAACACTATCATCAAGTTTAGGTTTACCATCAGGAGTGAACTCCTTTGGTTTCCATTGATAACGGTCTATAAGACGGTCAGCGATATGCTGACGACTAGAAGGATTAAAAGTGGTGGTAATTTTTTTGTAAAAAATTTGACCTTTTACATAGCCACGAGTAGCGTTATTTACTTTCGGAAGAAACGGCACACGTTTTGTAACAGGTGGAAATAAATTCTGTAACTCATCTTTTAATAAAACACAATCCGCATTAAGTTGAGAATATAATTTTTCTGCTTTGACTTTATCAAAAGTAAATCCATGAAATTGTTGTTTAGCAATTAGTTCCGCAACCGTATGTTCTAATGTCATAGCCGATTCAGAATATCCTTTTTCTTGAATCATGTTATATAAAGCATGTGTAACTTCAACATCATTTTTACAATACTCTAACATCTGCGGAGTGAACTCTTTCCAATCAGATTCAAAGTCTTGTTTTTCTTTGCCCACCCTAACACCCCACGCACTAAGAGCGTGTCTACCTAACATATTTCGAGGAAAATTTTTTCTTTTAAAATCTTCATCTCGAATATCAGGATACAAAAGTCTAGTCGCAACTATTGTATCAAATGTTTTTCCTTTCGGTTTAAAACTATAAAATTTTTCAAGAACAGGCAAATCAAATTTAATAATATTATGTCCAATAATCATATCAGCCTTTTCTAACAAAGATACGGCTTTTTCGTTCTCGACTACAATTACCTCTTGCGTCCCAATATCTTTCAGGACAATGCAATGCACCTCACTTATTGTGTCAAGTAATCCATTTGTTTCTATATCAAATACCAACTTCATCATTAATTAACTTCCTTTTAATTTAACAAATGTTTTTTAATTCCAACCCTCATAGCCGCAACATCACCTGTTAATAGTGCCGTCATTAATTGTGCTTCTAATAATTCAAAACTTTCATCATCTGCAACATCAATTACAATTTCTTTATCAGGGTGTTTTCTAGCGTCCGCTAATGCTCTACGCATAATGGTACTCCAACGTTTAATCGTTATTTGTTTTTGTTTTAAATTCATGTCGCACGTCCTTATCGCTTATCTCCGATAGGCACGAAGTTTCTAAATTATAGTATAGTGTTCCTGCGTGTCCTGTCTCCCCTGAAAATCTATTTTTCAAAATGTTTATCTCCGTTATATTTTTATCACAACTAATGTCACGATTCATAGAAATAATTAAATCGGAAAGTTGACCGATTGATTGACTCCCTCTAAGAGAGTTCATGCTGACGGATACACCGTCCTCATAACCTTTGTTGCCTTCGGGACGTTTAAGATGAGAAACCAACAAAAGCCCAATCCCTGTTTCTTCCACTAAAGTCCGTAATTTCGCAACTGTATAATCTATTAATTTTCTCTCATCATTTGTTTTTTCATCACCCAATGCAGATAATGCCATGTGTAAGTGGTCAAGAATTACAAAATCCACCTGACATGCTTTAGCAAGATAACGTATTTTAGAAAGTAAATTATCAGCGACCGTAGAACCGAAATGGTTATACAAATAAAAATTTCCATTACCTACTGTATCATTGAAAACTTCCCACAATTTCTTTTCTGTTACCCCGTCCCGTGTTAGATAAAGCGGTCGTTTCATAAACACTTCCATAATACCTAACGCACTCCTACGAATAGATTCTTCCAAAGCAATATACCCGACCTTAAAATCATGCCGTAACAAATACAAAGCAATATGACGACAGAAAGAAGATTTACCAACACCGCTTCCTGCACATAACGTTACTAATTCACCTTTACGCAATCCATGTGTTTTAATGTTTAATTGTTTAAAAGGATACGAAGCGGTAACATAAGTTTCCTCTTTTTTAATCTCGTCCCATAAATCAACACCCTGCACAATTCCGTCAGGACGGTAAGGTTTACTAGAAAAAACACAATCAATTAATGCTTTCACCTTACCTGCACAAAGCATTTCGTTTGCGTCTTTTAAAGGCAACGTACACAACTTTGCTTTATTTGGAGAAAATAATTTCGCACACTCAAAAGCACCTTTTTTACCTTGCTCGTCTTGGTCAAACATAAGCACCACCGATTCAAAACTCTCTAGCCACTCTAACTCTTTAGCTATATCTCGTTTTGCACCGTTAATACCCGACTTGACACTCACCACAGGAAAGCGATTTTGATTTGCTCTACTATAGGAAAGACAATCAATCTCACCTTCAACAACAACACACATTTTTCCTTTATCTCGCCACAGGTGTTGCCCGAACAACCCTGCTTTTCTTATATCCCCAATCCATTGGAACGTTTTATCTGCATATCGTAATTTTTGTGCCACTAATTTATTTTCGCTATTATAATAAGGAGCGATATGAACTGCCTTTCCATTGTGTTTCCCAATCCTATAATTAAATTTTTGCACCGTATCCAAATCAATATGACGTTTTTCTAATGCTCGTAATTCCCCCTTGACAAATTCCATGCTTATCGCCCTCGTCATTGACGGACGAATAGAAACCTCTTTTTTTCGTGAACCACACCCAAAACAATAGGTGTGTCCATCATCATACACCGCTACGTTATCTCGTGAACCACAAGAATCGCAAGGTGCATGGTATAAAAAATTATTGGTATCTGACATAACAACTCCTAATAAAATTAGTTAAAAAAAATCCCCAAGTTCTCACTTTAACAGAGGGTCATTATGGGAAGGAGAAAGAACTTGGGGTAATTTAGGAGTTATCTAAACGCCTAAGATTACTATAAAAACGTCTTGCTATGCAAGTTTTTTTAACCACTCCTGCGGAATTTCTTTATCCGCCCATAAAAATCCGTATCGTTCGCACCACATGGCATAAGTCGTTTGAGATTTTTTGCCAATCCGTGCTTTTGCATTAGAAAAGATAAATCGAATATCTAAATCAGGATATTGTTCTTTAATCAATTTCATTTTCTGACGGTCTTGTGTCAGAAACATACCTTTTGTTTCAATATAAATATTCTGCTTTGGTAGAAAAAAGTCAGGAGTGTAAGTATGAGTTTTTGAAGGCTTAATATATTTCAATTTAGAATCTTCAAACTTATAAGCCACTCCTAATTTTTTTAAATCAGTAGCAATCTTTTCTTCTAATCCACTTCGAAATCCATAAACAATTCCGACTTGTTTAGAAGTCAGTTTCTTTGTCTTTTGATTCTTCCAAAACATTTTCGTCTTTACCTTCTTCTGTATCAGATGATTCTTCAGTTGTTACTTCGTAGCCTGTTTCTTCTGCAAACCCGTAGCCTGTCGCAGAATAACCGCCACCCTCAACTAATTTCGTAATCTGACATGCACGAAGGCGTAACGAAACACCCGCACCGACCATACTTGTATAATATGGGATTACATCAGCAGAAATTTTCATTTCTGAACCGCTCCAAATATTGACATCAACTAACGGTGTTCCTTTAGAATCGAATAAAGCTACTCGGTTAGGAATAACCGTACCATTACTTGTTGTAATCTGTGCTTTGCATTTGAACTTAAAAATAGTATTTCCTGTTAAATTATTTTTATCGTCCAATTCCGCAGAATAAGGCAACGGTGCTTCTTTGATGTTTTTGCCTTTTGCTTTCTCTTTAGCAAGAGTAATGCTATCTTTTAGGCTATCATCAATTTGTTGGATTAAAGTTTTAGCGTCCGTTGTTACCAACATAAGATTTACCTTAAATACTCCTTCTTCATCAAACCGAGTATCAGGCGAAGTAAGCCACGCATATTGGCTTATTCCAACGGGAGTAACAATGCGTTTATTTTTCTTTTTAGGCATAGTAATATGCTCCTATTTAGTTAATAAAATTACTGACAAATTTCACAAAATTCCGCAAAATTCCGCTATCATGCAAAGAAGAAATCACATTTGCGAAGTTCATCAATGTTTAAATCACCTTTCGGCAATTCTTTCGGGAGTTTTCTTTTCAATGTTTCATTAGGTAACTGCCCTGCAACTGTTCTCTTAAAATCTTCTAACACATCTGTTTCGGAAAAGATAGCAATAAAAGATTCTTTTATACATTTCGTTAGGACTTCCATATCCGCACAAGTCGTACCAAAAGAATCATGCACATTACAAAAATTTCTAATTCCGCTTTTATAAGCAAGATTAACATTTCGCATTTGACACGCTGAATCAGTTCCATGAATCAGGTTCGGAGCAATTCCGTTGCTCATACGAAGTTTATCTGTTTTATCAGATTCCGTTTTTATGCGGGGTTTAATCACTTGCCCAAACAACATAGCTTTCACTCTTTTACTTTTCATTTCGGGATAAAATTGCCTAACGGGAAATCCAACTGCATTTGTCCACCGAATAGGAAGCTGTTCTTTCGCAACAATTTTCGCAATTTGTTGTAGGAATTGCATACCTAATCGTGCTGATTTTAAATTATCTCCAATGGATTCCCAAATCAATCCTGCTAAATAAGTCGCAGGTTTAAAGAGGTCTTTGATAAATGGGTTCAGTTCCCCTTTATCTTTTCTTTTTGTCAAATCCTCAATCACAAAATCCGTTGTCGAATAACGGGTTGAACCATAACAAATTGTCATTATTGCTCGTTTGGTGGTACTCCGCTTCACTCCATAGCGTAGCCATTGCTTTGCTAATGGACACCCTTCGCTTTCAAGTTCTTTTAATTTCTCCACAACAGCGTCCGCCACTAGCTGATAAATGTCATTAGGTTTCTCGGACGGTACAAGATTAACTAATGCACCCCCTCGTTTGTCCCGCAACATTAACGAATAAAGCTGTAAGCCATTGCATGAACCATCAACGGACACGGGAAGCGAGGACACAAAGCCATATCCTTCTTCTCGGAAACGTTTCCACTCATCACAAAACGCAAGGAACTGAAACGGTGAGGACGCTTGTTCCCATTGACGATTCTCTAATGGATTAACAGCACAAGTAAAAATCCAATCTTCATTGTCGGCAACCCACTCCACTCTCTCGTGCAATGAAATTTTATCATTGCCGAACATGTTGCAACCGTGAACCGCTAACCAAAATGCTCCTCTATTTTCTTCCGTAATTTCTTTACCTTTCGCAAAATTCAGCAATGCTTTTGCTCCGCCCACCGATTGATAATTCAAGAAAGCAGGGATACAATAAACACGCCCACGAAAATCCAACTGCAATGGAAAGTAAATCGTTTTATAATCTTTAAACTTCTGTGCTTCCCAAATAATTTTAGCATATAATAATCGCTTGCTAAACAACCTTGCATTTTCTGTATGAATAATGACCGCTTCTTTTTTCCATTGTTTCAATGCTCTTTTGTTTGTTTCAATGTCGTGCGGTTTATTTGGAATCGCAAGATTCTCATTGGACGGTATCCCGCCTAATGCTATCCCTCTATCCCATGCTGTTTGCATAACGGACAGAATAAAACTATTGATATAAAACGCTGTACTTTGCATGATGTTAAGAGCGGAATAAACTTCAGGCATTTTAGCGTTTTCAATCTCACGTTTGAACTCTTTGTTTTTTTGTTTCACCAAATCAAGTTCAGGCAATTCCTTTGTCCAATACCCACCACCTGCGGACGTGTTTTCTTCCCAATTTTTTGGCGGAAGAATTGTTGGTAAATATTCAGGATTTAATAATTCATTGAAATTATTTCGATTCCGAATCCACTCTCTAGTTTTGTCCGTAGGCTTAATGACCTTCGTTCGTTTTCTCTTAACAAGCATTGTAGAAATTTCAATTAAACCCGTAGCAACGACCATAAATTCCACAAGACGAATCCCCGTATGTAATTTTTCAGCAACCGTCCAATCTTCCCATTGCATAACACTATCACGTTTTGCGGATTCCCGTAATTTACGTCTTTTATAATTGTAATTGAAAGAACGTTTATCCAAATCTTCTTTTACCACGCTGTATAATTCAGGATTTAGATGTTTAAAATTCTTTAAAGCAATTTCCGTTTCCACTTTCCCACCAAGAGCAATGCACGAAGCCGTAAACGGTTTTTGCTGTGTAACGGTGTTGATGATGTGCTTCGCACAAATCAACGCTAGAATTTCAGGTGGAACTTCACATAATTTCATAAAAGCCACAGGCGGACGACCTAACAAATGTGCAGAACAGGAATCAATATACCGTACAATCGTTTTAGCTAATGGACGAATTGTATTTGCACACATGACTTTACCGTAAGAAGTTACAGATTCTTCTTCCCTTTGCACATGACTTATCCTGCGTTTGAGCGTCCTTGCTTTCCCCAACGCTTTCATTTCTTTTTCATGTGCTAATTCATCTGCGAAAGAACTTACAGATTCAATAATTTTTGACACGCAATTCCCCTTCGATTAGTTTAAATGCAACTCAAGCTACTAAGATGGGAACTTAATTCCCTTTTCCATTAAAATTGTCTAACACATTTATGGCAGGAAGTAAATTTTTAGGAAGCAAATGTGCATACCGCATGGTCGTTCCTAACGTTTTATGCCCTAGAAACTGACCTATCAAATGAATTTCAATCGCTCCCGATTGTGCTAAGCGGGTTGCAAAGGTGTGTCGCAAACAATGAATCACAAATTGTTTATCTTTCCGCAACCCCATGTCCTTTCTCAATTTCTGCCAACAATGTTCAACCCCCCAATAATCCAAATGTCCAAACACTAGACCGCCGTTCTTTTTTAATGGTGTAATAATTTTTAAGGCACGAGCGGTCAAAGGCACAGAACGAGATTGGTTTGTTTTCGTTTTATACAGTGTAATAAAATTCCGCTCAATGTTTTCACACTCCAACCCCATTGCTTCACTTAACCGCATACCCGTATCCAAAAGAACAATAAACAAATGTAAATACTCAATTTTCTTTTGCTTCTTTAAAAGTTTACCCATTTGTTTTTCTTCTATTTTAGTCATGTAACGAACACGTTTATTTTCTTCCTTCACCCACTCAATGTAGGGAACACGCTCAATCACACCACGTTGTTTCGCAAAATTCAGCATACGACTCATGCTCGCTAAGTAGCGATTTAAGGTAGCGTCCGAAATTCCCCTTGCCAATAATTTTTTCCGCAATTTGTCGAGGTGTTGTTCCTTTAATTTTTCAATAGGCATATCCCCAAGCAACCGCACACACTCGTTCCCTCGAACAGATTGAGATTTGCACCACCCACTTTCAACAATGCGAGCATGAACATTTCTTAATGTAAGTTTTGACACGACTTAAACACCCTCACCAAAATAAAACGATTGTAAGAAAACCTAAAGCCAACCCAAACATGGATACGACTAAAAACACTTTCACAAATTTATCACATTTAAAAGAAAATCCCGTTTCACTTTCCCCTCGCATATTGTCATGCCATTTCATTACCCACTCCTATTTCTGTTGTTGCATTTTTTTCTTCAACGCAGATAAATCCATATACCCGCTTTCTTGATACGGCACTCGCACTAAAATTCCGTCCTTTGTCCGTGCCATAATCTTGTTCTTCCCTTTAACACCCCCGATT
>Ga0310342_100001853_pt1 | contig 13408 bp, 9 predicted proteins | sample S15DNA20500_MG_FD_206155 | JGI IMG/M metagenome (GOLD analysis project Ga0310342, IMG submission 206155) | Marine microbial communities from station ALOHA, North Pacific Subtropical Gyre - S1503-DNA-20-500_MG | ecosystem: Environmental > Aquatic > Marine > Oceanic | place: Pacific Ocean: North... | reverse complement strand
GCGGCGATCGAGCGCGCCGAGCGTCTCGATCCGCAGCTCGCGGCGATCGTGTCGCGCCAGTTCGAGCGCGCGCGGGCGGAGGCGGCGTCGGCCGAGTTGCCGGCGGGACCCTTCCACGGCCTGCCGTACCTGCTGAAGGATCTCGGTGCGTATCTCGACGGCGACCCGGTCTACTCCGGCATGGGCGCGCTGCGCGACGCGGACTTTCGCGAGACGGGCGACACGGTGTTCGCCGCTCGGCTGCGTGCCGCCGGCATGGTTTCTCTCGGGCGCACGAATTCTCCGGAGCTCGGGATCCTGCCGACGACCGAGCCCGACGCGTTCGGCGCCACGCACAATCCCTGGAAACCGAGCCATTCGCCGGGGGGCTCGAGCGGGGGCTCCGCGGCGGCCGTTGCCGCAGGCATCGTGGCCGTGGCCCACGCGAGTGACGGGGGCGGCTCGATCCGCATCCCGGCGAGCCACTGCGGCCTGGTCGGCCTCAAGCCCTCGCGCGGCCGGAACAGTTTCGGTCCGGGGCTCGGCGAGCGCTGGTCGGGCTGTTCTTGCGAGGGCTTCGTCACGCGCAGCGTGCGCGACACCGCGGCGCTGCTCGACGTGACCTCGGGCCCGGTGTCCGGAGATCCGTACACGGCTCCGCGGCCCGAGCGGCCTTTCGCGCAAGAAGTAGGCGTCGATCCGGGGCACCTGCGCATCGGCTTCCTGGAGCGGGCGCCGCGCGACGCCACCCTCGCGCCCGAATGTCTTGCCGCGGTGCGCGGTGGTGCCACGCTTCTCGAGTCGCTGGGCCACGGCGTCGAGCCGGCGCACCCCGAGGCGATCGACGACGCCGAGGTGATGCAGCGCTTCGTGACGCTCGTGGCGGTGTCGACGGCGCGCACCCTCGACCGCTACGGCGCGCGCCTGGGCCGCGCGTTCGAGGAGGGCGACGTGGAGCCCCTTACCTGGACGGTTGCCGGGATGGGCCGCACCCGGAGTGGCACCGACTACGTCGAGGCGCTCGAGGCGATGCACGCCCACGGACGCGCGCTGGCCGCCTGGTGGGACGGCGGCTTCGACCTGCTGCTGACGCCCACCTGCGCCGAGCCGCCGCCGCCCCTCGGCAGCTTCGCGGCGCCCCCGGGCCAGCCCCTGGTGAGCTACGCGCGCGCGGCGCCCTTCGGCGCGTTCACGGCGCAGTTCAACCTTTCTGGACAGCCCGCGATCTCGCTGCCGCTGCACTGGAGCGACGACGGGCTCCCGGTCGGCGTTCAACTCGTAGCGCCGCTGGGCCGCGAGGACGTGTTGCTCCGGGTGGCCGCGCAGCTCGAGCAGGCCGCGCCCTGGGCCGGGCGGCTACCGCCGATTCATGCCAGCCGCTGAGCCCCAGCACGCCGGCCGCTGAGTCCTACTCGAGGTACCCGAGCGCGCGCAGGGCCTGTTCTTCGGCGTCGGAGAGCTGCGCGTCCTTCGCCTGGGTGGCGTGGGTCTCGGCCCAGCGTTCCTGGGCGTCCGCGTGGCTGCGCAGCTCGGCGACGGGCACCGCCGAGTCGCCCGAACGGTTGCGGCGCTCCGTGGGATCGTCGGAAATCTCGTAGAGTTCGAGTGTCTCGAGGCCGCGCGGGTTGCCCTCGTTGGCCTCGATGTACTTCCAGGTCTCTGTGCGCACCGCCCGCAGCACGTTGCCCTCGTGGTCCTCCTCGGCGAAGACCAGGCGGTTTCGCTCCGGGCGCTCGTCGGCGCCGAGCGCCAGGTCGACGCCCTGCATCGCCGCGGGCGTGCGGGCGCCGGAGCGCGCGATCAAGGTGGGCGCCACGTCGAGCAGGCCCACCACGTGCCCGCGCGCATCGGGCGGGGCGCGCCGGTCGCCCTTCGGCCACTTCACGAGCACCGGTACGCGCATCTGCTCCTCGTAGAGCGTCATGCCGTGCCACCAGCCGCCGTGCTCGTAAAACTCCTCGCCGTGGTCCGACACCAGCACGATGACGCTGTCCTCGTAGAGGCCGAGTTCTTCGAGCTTTGCCAGCAGGACTCCGATCTCTTCGTCCAGGTACTCGATCTCGCCGCGATAGAGAGCGTGCATCTCTTCCGCCTGCACCGGGTCGGGCTGCTGGTTCGTGGCGCGATCGATTCCGCGGCCATTCCACGGGTGCTCGAAGTACGGGTCGTGCGGATCCATGTAGTGGAGGAAGAGGAAGAAGCGCGCATCGCGGTGCCGTTCCAGGAAATCGAAGGCCGCCGCGTTCACGACCGGTGCGGGCTGGTAGAAGTCGCCCACGCGCAGTCCGGGCTTGAGCCGAAACCAGACCCGGCGGCCGATCTGGTAGAGGATCAGCTTCGAGGACGACTCGTCGGCTCCGGCCAGGTAGTCCGGCGCCAGGTACTGATAGTCGTCGTAGCCCTGGTCGAAGCCGAAGCTCGGCGCCAGGTTCGTGTTGGAGGCGATACCGCCGGTGGCGTAGCCGTGCTCCGAGAGCACCTCGGCAAGGAGCGTCACGTCGTCGGAGAGCGCTGAGGGCTTCGACATCACCCCGTGGCTCGACGGCAGGAGCGAGGTCAGCAGGGTGGCGGCCGAGGGCTTGGTCCACGAAGAGTGGGAGAAGCCGTCGAAGATCGAGCCGCCATCGGCCGCCAGGCGACACAGGTTGGGCGTTGGCACCGCGGCGTCTCCGCCGTAACAGGAGAGGTGGTCGGCGCGCAGGGTGTCGACCATGATGAGGATCAGGTTCGGGCGCGAGGCCAGTGCGCCTTGTGGCGCGTCGGGCACCTCGGGTCTCGGTGCGGGCGGAACGAGCGTCCTTCCCGCGACGGCGCCGCCGATCACGACTGCTGCCAGGATCCCGAGAGCGGGCAGCGGCCGGAAGATTGCGCCGAGCCGCGTGCGCAGGAGACGCGGACCGAGGAAGAAGAGGCACAGTGCCAGGACGCCGAAGCCCGCGAGGATCCCCAACAGCACGGGCATGGGCGGCATCTGCTCCGCGTAGAGGTCGCGGTACACCCGGAAGAACGCGATCGCCAGGCCGAAGGGCACCCAGGCACCGATCAGGGCGAGCGAAGCCGTCCAGCCGCGGATTTCTTCGCGATCCATCGGCAGTACCCCGAGCAGCGCGCCGCCCGCCGCGCAGAGCGCGCCGAGCGGGACGGCGTACGCGAGCGGGCCGTACCAGAGCACCTGCGCTTCTGCGCCGAGGCCCCCGGTCGCGATCACCCAGGTCTCGAGCGCGCCGATCACGAGCCCGGCCAGGATGCCGGTGCCCAGGCCCACCGCCGCACTCTCCCGGACGCGGCTTCCGAGGGGGGGAACGCGATCGGCAACTTCGAGGCTCTCGCGGCGTTCCCGTTCGGCGGGCGTCTCGAGCTCGAGGGCCTGGCGTGCAGCTTCCTCGTAGTCGACCTGTTCGCCGGCGACCCGGGAGTAGGCGGGGCGATAGCCCTTGCCCCGCGCGAGCCAGAAGAGGAAGCCGAAGAGCGTGGGGACCTCGCCGATCCAGAAGCCGAGCGTCGCCGAGACGGCGGCTGCGCCGAGACCGATGAGGCTGCCCAGCGTGAGCACCTGAGCGGCCTCGCGGATGCCGATGCCTCCGATGGTGGGGCCGATCACCGTTGCGAAGATCTGGATCGACGAGCCGAAGACCACGGGCCAGAACGCAGCTTCTGCACCGGCGCCCACGGCGACGGCCATGAAGTAGTACATCGCCGCCGTGAAGAAGTGCACGAAGAAGCTCATCACGAGCATCGCCGCAACGAGGCCCTTCTTGTCGCGGTAGGCGGCGGTGGCCTGGGAGATGCGCAGCACGATGCCCTGAAGGCGTGCCTTGGCGGGCACGGGGAGGTTTGCGATGCCCCACTGCACGAGGCCGGGAAACCACAGCACGGCCAGCAGGGCGAGGATGATGCCGAGCGCCAGGGGCACGGTGATGGAGGCCACCACCAGGGCGTTGTCGCCGAAGATCGAGATGCCGAAGGGCAGCGCCACGAGAAAGGTGAGGAAGATGCCCGTCACGCCGAGCACTTTCTCGAGCACGGTACCCGCAGTGACTTCGACCGTTCGGCCGCTGAAGCGCGAAGCGTCGTAGAGCTTGTAGGCGTCGAGCCCCGCGGTGCTCGGCAGGAAGAACCCGATGGCGCGCCCGATCAGGAAGGCCCCGAGGATGTGTCGGAACGGGAGTTCGATCTCCTGCCCGCGCAGGACGAGTTGCCAGCGGACCATCGAGGCGAGCACGCCGAGGAAGCGAACGGCGGCGCCGATGGCGGCAAAGGTCCAGAAGACGGAAGCGTCGAACAGCTGGAGCTGATCGACGACCAGGTTCCAGGCCGGGACCCGCGAGCCGTCGGCGGCGCTGACGGGCCAGAGCAGCAGGAGCCAGACCATGCGGACCGTCAGGTAGAGCTTGAGGACGTTGAAGATCCGGCCGCGCCAGGGCGGCGCGACGAGCTTCGCCGCCGCGATCGCCAGGAGGGCGATGCAGAGGATCTCGAAAAGAAGGAGGATCACGGCGCCTCGCCGCGGAGGATCGCGCCGCGGCGCTTGAAATAATCGGTCTCGGAGACCTGCCCGTCCCGGCGGGCGTCCTCCAGGTCGGCGAGGGCGCGGAGCTGGTCAGAGGAGAGGTCCGAGGAGACGGCCGGTTGCTCGACGTCCGAGGTGTCCTCGGAACTCTCCATCAGCACTGTGCGCCGCACGATCTTTCCGGTTGGAGTGGTCCGCGTACGGGTGGGTTTTTTGAAGATGGCGTCGCGCCACTGGACTGCGACCGTTTGCGCGTCGACGAGGCTCATGCCCGGATCGACGACGAGCCGGAAGTGGAGCGGATGTTCGCCGATGTGGGTCTCGGGGAGCGACATGATCGACGAGCTGCGCTGCCGTGTCTTCGGGATCAGCCAGTCGGAGCGCGAGATCTGGATGTAGAGCAGGTCGTTCTTCATGTAGGCGAGCAGGCTCGTCAGGTACTGGCGGTCGAAGAGCACGAGGCTCCTGCCGTGGCGGATCGACTGGATGGCGACCTCTTGATCCGGGTTGGCTTCCGCGAGTGCCTTTGACAGGGCGGCTGCCATGTCGAAGAGGTTGTCGAGAGCGATTGCCGGTTTGCGTTCGCCGCCCTCGCCCGCGCGCATGTCGATCCGGGAGAGGATGTGCGCCATCCGAATCGGTGCGATCTCGCTCGGCTGGTCCAGACCCCGGGGCACGGTGGTGGTGCCGCGCTTCTCGCTGCGGAGGATGGCTTCGACCTTTCCGTCGTCGTAGATCGTCTCGCGGATCTGCCGGGTGAGGCAGGCGCTGTTCAGCAGCGCTGCACCGAGGGCCAGTGCCAGCACCAGGTGCCGGGAGGCGAGACTCCGGGAATTGCCCGTCACGGGCCGAAAGTTTCGCAAAGTTGCGCGTCGGGCGCTCACGTGAGGGCGCTCACCAGGTGATAGGTCACGAAGCTCGCCGTCCAGGCCAGCGCCAGCAGGCTTCCGAACGCGAACGCCGGCCAGCGCCAGCTCCCCGTCTCCTGCCGCATCACGGCCAGGGTCGAGACGCACTGGAGCGCGAAGACGAAGAAGACCAGAAGGGATGCGACCGTCGCCGGGGTGAAGACGCGTTTCCCGTCCGGGCCCACGTCTGCGCGCACGGCCGAGCGCAGCGAGGTCTCTTCATCGGTCGCCGCATAGATCTGCGCCAGGGTGGAGACGATCACCTCGCGCGCGGCGAGGCTCGCCAGCAAGCCGACGCCGATCTTCCAGTCGAAGCCCAGGGGAGCGATGACCGGCTCGAGTGCGTGACCCGCGCGCCCGGCGAGGCTGTGTTCGAGCGCGAAGCGGCGCGCGTCGGCGCCCTCCACTCCGGCCGGGGGTGCGACGCGCGGGAACGTGAGGAGTACCCAGAGCACGACGCTCACCAGCAGGATGATCGTGCCCGCCCGGCGCAGGAATGCGGCCGTGCTGCCCCAGACCTGCCCCGCCACGAGCCGCAGCGGCGGCACGCGGTACGAGGGAAGCTCCATGTAGAAAGGCAGGGTGTCGCCGCGGAGCAGCGTTCGCTTGAGCACGGCGGCGGCGCAGAGCGCCGAGAGCGCACCGAGCAGGTAGAGGCCGAGCAGTACCAGTCCCTGGAGGCCGATCGGGCCCCACACGGTTGCCGCCGGGACGAAGGCGCCGATCAGCAACGCGTAGACGGGAAGCCGCGCAGAGCAGGTCATGAGCGGCGCGACCAGGATCGTCACCAGCCGGTTTCGCGGCGAGGGAATGCTGCGCGCCGCCATGATGCCCGGAACCGCGCACGCGTAGGAGGACAGGAGGGACACGAAGGAGCGCCCATCGAGGCCCGCGCGGCTCATCACGCGGTCCACCAGAAAGGCCGCGCGTGCCATGTAGCCCAGGTCTTCGAGGAGATAGAGCAGGCTGAAGAGCAGCACGATCTGCGGCAGGAAGATCACCACGGCGCCGACGCCCGCAATCAGGCCGTCGGCCAGGAAATCGGCGAAAAGACCCGCCGGCACGACGCTCCGAACGCCGCCGGCGGCGAGGCCGACGCCTGCGTCGATGGCGTTCATCGCCGGCTGGGCCCACGCGAAGATCAGCTGGAAGAAGGCCACCATCACGGCGATGAAGAGCAGCGAGCCCGCGAGGGGATGCAGCACGATGCGGTCGGCGAATTCCGTGAGACGGTGGACGCCCGGCCGCTCGGAGAGCACGGTGTGCGCCACGGAATCGGCCCAGGCGGCGCGCTCCAGCGCCGGCGTGGGCGGGGGGACGGGCGGCCGGCTCCAGCTCTCGGGTCGCGCCAGGGTCTCTCGCAGCGCCCCGAGACCGATGCCGCGATGGCCGACCACTCCGAGCACCGGGACCCCGAGCGCGCGCTCGAGCCGCTCGAGGTCGAGGCGGCCGCCCCGGGCGTGGAGTTCGTCGAGCATCGTCACCACCAGGCAGGCCGGGGCCCCCCGGGCCAGCAGCTGCCCCAGCACCAGCAGGGAGCGTTCGAGAGAGCACGCATCGGCGACCATGACGAGCGCATCGGGTGCGGCGCCGAGCTCGCCGTCGAGGACCCGGCCGATCACCTCCTCGTCCGGGCTCACGGGGTCGAGGCTGTAGGCGCCGGGCAGGTCCACCATCACGACGTTGCGCCCGCCGAGCCGGCACGTGCCCTCGCGGCGTTCGACCGTCACGCCGGGGTAGTTGCCGACGCGGGCGCGCAGGCCGGTGAGCGCGTTGAACAGGGTCGTCTTGCCCGAGTTGGGGCTTCCGACCAGCCCCAGGCGGAGCACGCCGGGAAGGGCCGCTGCGTCCGCGCTCACGACCGGCGGACTCGGACGCGGTGGGCCTCGGAACGGCGCAGGCAGAGGCGGGTGCCGCGCAACTCGTACACCACCGGGTCTCCCAGCGGCGCTCGGCGCACGACGCGCACCGGGGTTCGGGGGGTGAAGCCCAGGTCGAGGAGCCTGCGGCCCAGGGGGCCCGTCTCATCGACGGATTCCACCTCGCCCGTCGCGCCCGGCGGCAGGTCCGCCAGGCTTTCGGTGTCGTCGCCGTCGATTCTCGAGGTCATGTGAAAATGAATTCCATTTTCATATCTGGACAATCCTAGGCCACCGCAGGAATTCTCGAAATGAGAACATGTTCTCTTATTCGTTCTCGTTTCGAAGCTGGCGGCTCATCAGCCCGGCGATGGCCTCGGCCGGCTCCGCCTGTCCGCCGAGCACGCGCTGCACGTCCTGGGCGATCGGCATCTCGACACCCATGCGCTTGGCCAGCGCGCAGGCGGCGCTGGTGGTGCGCACGCCCTCGGCCACTTCGTTCATGCGGCCTATGACATCCTCGAGTGCCTCGCCCCGGCCCAGCGCCAGGCCGACCGTCCGGTTGCGCGAGAGGTCCCCCGTACAGGTCAGGACGAGATCCCCCATGCCGGCTAGCCCCAGGAAGGTCAGCGGGTCCGCGCCCATGGCGACGCCCAGCCGCGTGATCTCGCGCAGCCCGCGTGTCATTACCCCGGCCCGGGCGTTGTGCCCCAGCCCCAGTCCGTCGCAGATCCCCACCGCGATGGCGACCACGTTCTTCAACGCCCCCCCCACCTCGACACCCACCACATCCGTGGCCGAGTAGCAGCGGAAGCTACTCACGGAGAGCGACTCCTGGACCGAAATGGCGAAGGCCTCCTCGCGGCAGGCCACCGTCACAGCCGTCGGCTTTCCGGCGGCCACCTCCTGGGCGAAGGAGGGGCCCGACAGGAACACGAGCCGCGGGTGGTGGTCGGCATCCAGCACCTCCCGGAGCACCTGGTCCATCCGCATCCAGGTCCCGACCTCGATTCCCTTCACCGTGGAGACCAGCAGCGCGTCTCGCGGAAGGAACCCCGCGGCGCGCCCCATCACGTCGCGCACGCCGTGGCTCGGAACGGCGCAGATCACCAGTTCGCGGCCCGCGAGGGCTTCCTCGAGGTCCGGCGTGGCCCGCACCCGTTCCGGGATCTCGACGTGGCTCAGGTAGCGGGGGTTGCGGTGCTCGCGGTTGATCGCCGCGGCCAGATCTGCGTCGCGGGCCCACAGCCGCACGTCGTGCTCTCGCGCGCACAGCAGCGCCAAGCAGGTGCCGAAGCTGCCCGCCCCGAGGACTGCGACGGGAATCGCCATCTCTGGTGCATGCTATCACCGGAACACGGCGGTTCCCGGGCGCACCGCGTCGGTTTTCCCGTTGACCCTCACGGGGCCGGTCGTTACATTCCGCGCGTTTTCTTTTACCCGTCGCACACTTGCCAGATTTTCGCAGGCTTCGGAGACCGCCTCGCATGCTCGCCGACTACACCGGCATCCTCGTGATCCTGATCGTCGGAACCGTGCTGATCGGCGCGATGCTCGGCGTGCACCTGTTGCTCGGCCCGCGCCGGGAGTTCCCGGAAAAGCAGGAACCCTTCGAGTGCGGGGAGAAGCAGATCGTCTCGCCGCGGCAGCGCTACGCGGTCAAGTTCTACATGGTGGCGATCCTCTTCGTCGTCTTCGACGTCGAGGCGATCTTCTTCTACCCCTGGGCGGCCGTCTTCCAACAGCTTTCGTGGTTCGGCTACTGGGCGATGCTGATCTTCACCGTGCCGCTCGCCGTCGGGCTCGTCTACGAGTGGATGAAGGGCGGACTCGATTGGTGATCTCTGACCCCACCCGGTCCGCGATCGACGCGGAGATCGCCCGGTACCCGCAGCGACGCGGCGCCCTGCTCCCGGCCCTCCACCGGGTCCAGCAGGAGCACGGGTACGTCTCGGCCGACGCGGCCGCCGAGCTGGCCGAGATCTTCGAGATCCGGCCGATCGACGTGCTCGAGGTCGTCTCCTTCTACAACATGTTCTACGACCGCCCGCAGCCCCGTCACCACGTCTACGTGTGCACGAACCTGCCGTGTTCGCTGCGCGGCGCGCGCACGCTGCTGCGCCAGCTCGAGGCGCACGTGGGCGTGAAGGCGGGAGAGCCCACCGCAGACGGGAAGCTCGTCCTCGGCCACGAGGAATGCCTGGGCGCGTGCGCCTACGCCCCGATGCTGCGCGTGGACGACACCTACCACGAGGATCTCGACTCCGAACGGGCGAAGCGGATCCTGGACGAGCTCGAGTAGATGGGTCTCGAGGTTCCGTGGGTCACGGGTTACCTGACGCAGCACTTCGCCGACGAGGCGTTCATCGGAATCGAGGGCTACGAGCGCGCCGGGGGCTACCAGGCGCTGCGCAGCGCTCTCGACATGGCGCCCGACGCCCTGACCGAGCTGGTGAAGGGCTCGGGTCTCCAGGGGCGCGGGGGTGCCGGGTTCTCGACGGGAACCAAGTGGTCTTTCATGCCGAAAGACTCGGAGAAGCCCAAGTACCTGGTCTGCAACGCCGACGAGTCGGAGCCCGGCTCGTTCAAGGACCGCATCCTGATGGAGCGCGGCCCGCACCAGATGCTCGAGGGCATCCTGATCGCCGCGTGGGCGACCGGCGCGGAGAAGACGTTCGTCTACGTACGGGGCGAATACGCGCTGTCCGCCGCCCGGATCGAGCGCGCCATCGCCGAAGCCCGCGAGCGGGGTTTCCTGGGCGAGCGGATCTGCGGCAAGGAGTTCGCCCACGACGTGGTCCTGATGCGCGGGGCGGGTGCGTACATCTGCGGCGAGGAGACCGGGCTGCTCGAGTCTCTCGAGGGCAAAAAGGGCCAGCCCCGCAAGAAGCCGCCCTTCCCTGCCCAGTACGGCGCCTTCGGCATGCCGACCACGGTGAACAACGTCGAGACGTTCTGCCACGTGCCGCACATCGTCGCGAACGGAGCCGAATGGTTCCGCGGCTTCGGCACGGAGAAGAGCCCGGGAACCACCATCTTCGGCGTGTCGGGCCAGGTGCGCCGCCCCGGGCTCTACGAGCTTCCGCTCGGCACGCCCCTCGAACAGATCGTCTTCGAACACGCGGGCGGCCCGTTGGAGGGCCGCCAGGTCAAGGGCGTGATCCCGGGCGGGATGTCCATGCCGATCCTTCCGGCAAACCTGCTCGACGTGCCGATGGCCAACGAGTTCCTCCGCGAACGCAAGAGCATGCTCGGCACCGGTGGCATCATGGTCATGGACGACCGGACCTGCATGGTGCGCGCGTCCTGCGTCATCGCGTATTTCTTCCGCGACGAATCCTGTGGCCAGTGCACCCAGTGCCGCGAGGGGACCGGCTGGATCCACAAGATCGTCGAACGCATCGAGCGCGGCGCCGGCTCCAACGAGGACATCGACATCCTCGAGGACATCACCGGGAAGATGGAGGGCCAGACCATCTGCGCCTTCGCCGACGCGGCGGCGTGGCCCATCCAGGGCATGCTGCGCCACTTCCGCGCCGACTTCGTCGAGCACGTGAAGCAGGGCAAGTGCCCGTTCTCCGAGAGTTTCGAACTCTGATGCCGAGAATCACCGTCGACGGGAAGATCCTCGAAGTCCCCGAAGGCCGGACCATCCTCCAGGCGCTCGACGACGCCCGCCTGCTGATGAACGGCGTCGACGTTCCGCACTACTGCTGGCATCCGAAGCTCTCGATCGACGGCTCGTGCCGCCTCTGCCAGGTCGAGGTGGAGGGCATTCCCAAGCTCCAGATCGCCTGCGACACGCCCGTGCAGGAGGGCATGGCGATCCGCACGGACACCGAGCGCGTGCGCAAGGCACGCGAGGGCGTGATGGAGCTGCTGCTGGTGAACCACCCGCTCGACTGCCCCATCTGCGACCAGGCGGGCGAGTGCAAGCTCCAGGATTACGCCTTCGAGTACGGGATCGAGCAGTCGCGCACGCGCGAGCCGCGGCGCGCGCTGAAGAAGAACGTCGACCTGGGCCCCACGATCAAGTTCGACCAGGAGCGCTGCATCCTGTGCCGGCGCTGCGTTCGTTTCTGCGACGAGATTTCCGAGACGGGCGAGCTGCGCGTGTTCAACCGCGGCGACCTCTCGGTGATCGAAACGCACCCGAGCGTCCCGCTCGACAACGACTACTCGATGAATGTGGCGGACATCTGTCCCGTCGGCGCGCTCACGACCCAGGACTTCCGGTTCAAGATCCGGGTCTGGTTCCTCGAGGACGTGCCCGGGGTGTGCACGGGCTGTTCGAACGGCTGCAACGTGCACCTGGGCGTGGCGAATAACAAGGTCTACCGCTATGTCCCCCGGCGCAACGACGACGTGAACGACACCTGGATTTGCGACGCCGGACGTCTTTCCTACCGCGAGATTGGCAGCGGCGCGCGCTTGCGCGAGGCCAGCGTGCGCGAGGGCGACGCCCCCCCGAAACCCACCGGCTACGCGGCGGCCGTCGAAGCGGCGGCGGAGCGGCTGCGGGGCGTGATCGACGCGCGCGGTGCGGAAGCGCTCGTCGTGCTGGCGTCGCCCCACGCGACCAACGAAGACCTGTTCGCCCTGCGCCGCTTCTGCGACGCCCTGGGTGTCGGGGCGCGCGGTGCGCCGGTGGTTCGCGGGCGCGAGGACACGCGGCTCATCAAGGCCGAGAAGGCGGCGAACGCCGAGGGCGCGCGCCGCCTGGGCTTCGGCGACCCGGCGGACGCGCTGGCGAAGCTGCGCAGCGGCGCGGCTGCGGCGCTCGTGTTCGGTCACGACGCGCTCGACGAGGCCTTCCTCGGTGGTCCCGAAGTGTTTGCCGGTCTCGAGGCGCTCGTGCTTCTCGACGTCTACCAGTCGCAGCTGGTGAAGCTGGCCCATGTCGCGCTTCCCGTGCGCCACGTCGCCGAGAGGGACGGAACCCTCACCAACGTCGCCGGCCGGGTGCAACGGGTGATGCCGGCGGTCGAGCCCGGCTGGGAGGCGTGGAGCGCCGGCGAGGTCGTCGCTCGTCTCGGCGCGGCGCTCGGTCTCGCGGAGTTCGAAGGCGATTGGAGCGCCGACGCGGTTTCGCGCCGCCTCTCGGAGAGCGTCGGCGACTTCGCGGGCGTGCACCTGGGAAGCGTCGGCGATGGCGGACGGCTGTTGGCGGACACCGACCCCGGGTCCCCTGCCTGATGCCCGTCGAGGAGATCGTCAAGACGCTCGTCATCATCCTGGTGGTGATCGGGGCGCTCGCGCCGGTCATCACCTGGATCGAGCGCAAGCAGAGCGCGGTGATGCAGGACCGGATCGGCGCGAACCGGGCCGACATCGCGGGCATCACCCTCCTGGGTCTGCTCCACCCGCTGGCCGACGTGATCAAGCTCCTTACCAAGGAGGACGTGGTCCCGCAGGGGGCGAACCGCGTGCTCCACCTGCTGGCGCCGCTGATCGCCGCGATTCCCGCGGTGATCGCGTACGGCGTGATTCCCTACGGCGGCGTCTACACCTTCGGCGACCACACGATCAGCCTGGTCGTCGCCGATCCCGACTGGGGCATGCTCTACATCTTCGCGATCGCGTCCATCGCCACCTACGGCACGGTGATCGCGGGCTGGTCGAGCAACAACAACTGGGCGCTCCTCGGCGGCATCCGCGCTTCGGCGCAGATGATCTCCTACGAAGTCACCATGGGGCTCTCTCTCGTCGGGATCTTCATGGTTTTTCAGACGCTGAGCCTCCAGGAGATGGCCCTGGCGCAGGACCACAGTTTTCCGCTCTTCGGCATCGAGTGGCTGCGCCTTCCGGCCTGGGGGGTCTTCTTCCAGCCGCTCGCGTTCATCCTGTTCCTCACCTGCATCATGGCCGAGAACAAGCGGCCGCCCTTCGACATGCCCGAAGGTGAATCGGAGATCATCGCCGGCTACCACCTCGAGTACTCGGGGATGCGCTTTGGTCTCTTCTTCATGTCCGAGTTCATCCAGGTCGTTGTGATCGCGGGCCTGATGACGACGGTCTTCCTGGGCGGCTGGACGATTCCGTACCTCTCGACGGACGACATCATCCACGGCGTGGGCTCGGTCTTCGGCACCGGCTTTGCGACGGGCCTCTGTCTGCTGCTCCAGATCGGGAGCTTCAAGGTGAAGGTCCTG
>Ga0310342_100001851_pt1 | contig 13412 bp, 13 predicted proteins | sample S15DNA20500_MG_FD_206155 | JGI IMG/M metagenome (GOLD analysis project Ga0310342, IMG submission 206155) | Marine microbial communities from station ALOHA, North Pacific Subtropical Gyre - S1503-DNA-20-500_MG | ecosystem: Environmental > Aquatic > Marine > Oceanic | place: Pacific Ocean: North... | reverse complement strand
TGGGAATGCATTACCGACTTCCTGCTCCGACGCACGCCCGCGTAGCGGCACACCGGCGAACCCGGCGCTGCGAGGCAGCGTCAGCGCACGTCCCGGGGATCGTTGCTCAGGGTCGCCGCGAGGATAGACCGAGGCGCCGGAACTGCTCGGCGGGCGCGTCGATCTCATCGAGTGCAGCGCGGAGCAGGTCGACGGCAGCCTTTTCGGCGTCGCTCCCGGCCAGGTTTCGTTCCTCCCCCGGATCCTCCCCGCGATCGAAGAGCACGTGATCTCCCGGGGTCGTGCCGGCGGCCCAATAGGGGAGCATGTCGCCCGGAGCGAACGGCTGCCGAATGACGGGAATGGCTGAGCCCGGCATGAAATCCAGGGAGGCGCGGTCGTCCGGTCGCGGAAACCGCAGTTGCGGAAAATGGCGCAGAGGAAGCGTGCTCCAGCGGTTCGACCAGATCGCGAGCGGCGTATTGTCGCCCACGGGCGCACGGCCGTAGTTGCGCTGCTCGTCGATCACGTGAACGTGGCGACCGTAGATGCCCGCCAAGGCCCAGGCGCGAATCGAGTGCTCCTCGTCGCGAAGGAGCGGCAAGAGGGACCGCCCGTGCGTCCGGTGCTCCGCCTCCACCTGGAAGAGATCGATCAACGTCGCGTGGAGATCCACATTGGTCGTGAGCGCCTCGATCGATCCCACCGGGCGTCCCGGAAACCACACGAGCAGCGGGGTGTGGCCCAACGTCCCATAGATGGGATGGCCGGGCTTCCCGAAGGCATCGTGCTCGCCCAGGTAGTGCCCGTGATCGGTGCAGAGGATCACGACGGTATCGTCCCAGATCCCCTGCACCGTGATCTCGTCCAACAGCTTCCCGAGCCAGTGATCGATCATCGAGAGTTTCGCGCCGTAATTGCACCGGATGTGGCGCGCCTCGCGCTCGTCGAGGATTCCCCGTTCCCGCACGCGAGTATCGTAGGGCGGCCAGATGAGGCGCTCCCCGCTCCACGTGTCGTCGTAACGAGACGCCCAGGGCTCCGGGGTGTCGAAAGGCTCGTGGGGGTCGAACTCGTCCACGAACAAAAGGAAGCGCTCGTGGCGCCCGACGTTCTCCTGCAGCCAGCGCACGGCCGCGGTCATGGTCTTGGGTCCGGGAAAGTCGGCCTCCTCCCGGAACCAGCTTCGACTGGTGTCGTAGCTCATGTTGAATGGGTGCGGACGGGCGGGAAGCGCCGGGGCGCCGACCCAGCTCGGATCCGGAGCCGTGCGCCAGGGGTCGCTCTCGTGCCCGCGCAGGTACTCCCAGGCGTCGAAGTCCGTGTGGTAGTTCTCGCCGCCGGCTTCGAAGAGATGGGGGTGATCGGAGATCAGCATCGTGGTCACGCCGGCGCGGAAAAGGCTCGCGGTAACCGGCTCCTCCCAGATCTCGATCGACCCCCACGGCTTCCAGAGAAAGTCGAGCGCGCCGCACAAGATGTCGTGCCGAGCGGGCATGCAGGGAAGCGAGCCGGAAAAGTGACGATCGAAGCGGGTGGCGCGCGCCGCGAAGGCATCGAGGTTTGGCGTGTCGAACTCCCGACTCCCGTAGGCGCCGAGAAGGTGCCGATTCAGGCTGTCGAGGAGAATCACGATCGCGTTCCGCGGATTACCATCGAGGCGAGCCTGCATGGCGCGATCTCCTCTGAATCACCGGAGCGGCCCAGGTCTTCGCAGCACCTGGCTGGGCAGCTCGAGGGCGAAGTATACGGGGACCGATCCCTCAGCGGCAGCCGTGGGCTCGCGGTCGCCGGCGACGGGCAAGCCCGAGCACGAGCAAACCATTCGCCAGGAGAAGGGCGGTGGTGGGCTCCGGAGTCACAGTGAAGCCAATGTCCTTGAATGACTGGACGGTCGTCTGGCTGATGAAGGTCGGGGAGTTGAGCCATCCCGTCATCAACTCGTTGCGGATGTCGCGACCCTCCCCATCCGTAATCCCGGTAAGCCCGGCGCCGCCGTAGACCTCGTCCCAGTGACCATTGGCCGTTCCCGCGCCTCCCGCGAGTTCAACCGGAACGTAGGTCGCACCGGGCTGGTCGAACTCGGCCTTGTACGCGGCAAGACCATAGGCACCGGTGTACTGACCACTTCCCGTGACGTAGACGCCGTTCCAGGTCCACAGGGTTCCCAGGCCGAGGATGTGGGCCATCTCGTGCAGGATCACGTGTTCCAGGTAACCGCTGGACTCGAGGCTCACGAGGTCGGCCGTGTCGAATTGCATCGAACCGCTCGTGGCGAGAACGAAGCCACCCTGGAACGCCGCGGAGTTCAGACCCGCCGAACCGAGAACTCCGCCAACACCGTCGATGGCTACACCGGACGCGTTGAGAATGATCTCGGTGAGCGTGATCCCGGGCTGGTAGCCGGCGATGAGCCCCTCCCAGGTCGCCTCCGCCTGCACGAAGACGTTCTGCTGCGAGGCGGTGAGGCCGCCGCCGAAAACGACGTTGATATCGAGCGGGAGAGCCCTGGCGGGACTCGTGACTGAGACGCCCAGAACCACGAAGATCCCGACTCGCAGGAACCCTGTGGCCACCGTCAGCAGTCATGGGGGCGCAGCACAGCCACCGCAATCCTCTTCCCTGCGCAGAGAAACCGCAATTTCCATGCCCAAGGCACTGCCAGCAAAGCATATGCTGCGATTCCGGGGATTTAGGGCACCGGCCGGATGCCAGGACCGAGGAGAATGTGAAGGGGCGTTCCGCTCCTGCAGAAGACATTTTCCGAGGCGCAGCGGGTCTGGGTCCGGCGCTTCAACCTCGGCGCCGGCGGCGCCACAGTCGAGGCAGGCAGGTCTTCAGCCAGCCGGTGCCGCCACCTCTCCCCCTCCAGCGAATAACGGCGGCCGCGAACACGTCTGTGTTCTAGGTAGGGGGAATGCTCAACTTGGAACCCCGTGCACTACAGACACGCTGGCTCCGCGCGCGGACTTCTCTCGCAAATGCGAGAATCCAACGGATCTACCTGCCCCCCCTCCCGTGCCCGCTGTACGGCGCTCGCGTTGCGATTCCACTGGCCCCGCAATATGAACGATTTGTAATCCCTCCGACATCCGGGTGTAGGGAGAAGTACCTAGGTTCTTTCCGAGCCCAAGGAGAAGGAGGGTTTCGGTGACGGGATCGGGCCTCACTCGCAATCCCGGCGACGCGCCGGTTCCGCGGACCGATGAATCCGCCACGGGACCGACTCTCGTACCGCTCGATCGGATCGATCGCGACGACAGCCGGTTTCAGCTGCGCGTCACGACGGAACCCGAATCGCTGCTGGCCACGATCCGAGCGGATGGGCAGCAGTCTCCGGTGGTGCTCTGGGAACCGAGCGGATCGGAACGCTACAAGATCGTCGACGGGTTCCACCGGATCGAGGCCATCGCGCAGCTCGGCGGCCGGGAAGTCCTCGCGGTGATCCGCCGGGACATCGACCAGACGGGGGCGCTCACCTTGAGCTTCCTCCTGAACGCTCACCGTCGGAATCTCACGCCGCTCGACAAGGCGCACGCGGTATCCCGCGCCCTGGGTTACTTCGGGATGTCGAAGCCGATGGTCGCAGAGGCGCTCGGTCTGTCCGTACGGCAGATCAATCGATACCTCGCAGTGCTCCGATTCGGGGCCCCGATTCAGAGCGCCGTCGACACTGGCCGGATCACCCTGCAGCACGCCGCGATTCTGCACCGACACCGCGTTCGGGATCCCAGCGCCTGGATCCTCACCATCGAGAGGGAGTCCCTGTCCAGCCGAGAGCTCGGCCGAAGACTACGGCTCGAAGCCCCGACGCGGACGCGCCGATCCTATCTCGTTCAGGACCCGCTCGGTTTCCGACTCGCGCCCATTCGCTACCGCCACAATCTGGGACAGGTAGAGAAGGACCGTATCCGGAAGGCCCTCGAAGCAGCGCTCGAAGTTCTCACGTGAAACTGCGACCTCCGAGCGCCGATTCGCACGCATTCCAGGATTTCTCGCGTGCGAAGATCGTTCAACTCCCTGCGCTACTAAAGGAAATCAACGCGGGACAACATGTCCCGCGCGGGCTGTTTTACCCCCTAACATGACTCTCACCCCGGACTGACCCGCATGATTTTGTTGCAATCTCATCGTTCGCTGGTCGATCAATCACGAATGTCTTCCGCGTCTCTAAAAAAATCGTCTTTTCATTTTGACACAAAACATTCGCATTCCAGAATTTCGAATCATATCTTTTCAGAAGCGTCAATATCTGGCGTCGTAGCGGTCTTGAGTTTCCCCCGTAAGCGTTGGCAGAGAGGCGGCTGTAGGCAGAGCGCACCGATAGCGCGAAGCGGATGAAGCCGGAGCACCCCCCCATGGCTCCCAAAAGTCATACACACGCCAAGCACGGAAACGTGCTCGTGACGACCTGCGTCGCCCTGTTCGCGCTGGTGTCTCTCGCGACGCTCGCGGTCAATGAAACCCTCGCTTACTCGGCGAAGGCCAAGCTTCAAAACGCGGTTGATGCCGCAGCTTTAGCCGGAATATCTGCGTTTCGCGACGGCGGGGATGCAAGCACCGCGATCGGGCGCGCCCAGGTGGTCGGAGAGGAGTTCGACCTCCGCGGGGCCACGAAGCTCACGGTCGAAATCGACGAATCGGACATCGAGATCGGGTTTTTCGATTTCGCTACCGATGCCTTCGTCGAGGTTCCCGGGCAGGAAACGGCTCCAGCCGTCCGTGTCGCCATCACGATGCGGGACGACCCCGTGCCGGGCAACACCGGCGCGCTGCGGCTTTTCTTTCCCGGAGTGATGGAAGCGCTCATGGGGTCGTCCGAGGCGCGGATCACCAGCGACGCCACCGCGGTCGTTCGTCCGCGCGACATCGTGATCCTGCAGGACATCACCCGCTCGTTCATCGAGGATTTCGAGTACGCGCGCGAGGCCGATCTCGCCTTCGTAGAGCGCCTTGCCCGCAGCGATGGCGGACTCGGAGACCGGGTGGGTGTCGTGACCTTCGGGCGAGAAGCCTACAGGTCGGTCGAGCTGACAGCGCTCGCGAACGGCTACGAGGAGGTCACCGACTTCCTCGGCTTCGAGATGGCTGTCTGCCAGGACGCCAGCAGCCAGAGCGGCCCGAACGGGATCAACTGCCGGGGAAGCGGAACCGCCGATGGGATCGACGCTGCCGTCGAAATGTTCGAAGACTCGAGTTCCATGGTCTCGGACCGGGTGCTCGTGCTCGTGACGGACGGAAGACCCTGTCACCTGGAACTCGGCTTGCCCGATGCGGTCGAGACGGGCGAGGCGCTCGCGCTCGAGGCTGCCCAGCGGGCGGCCGACCTCGACATCAATATTTTCGTCGTGGAGTTCAGCGAGCCCACACCGGGAAGCACTCACCTGTGCCTGCAGCCGAACGAAGACTTCAACCTGGAGCTCGCAGAAGGATACGGATTCGGCGTGACCACGGACGATCCGATCGAGCTCGAGGGAAAGCTCGCACAGGTCGCAAAGAAGCTTCCGGTGCGCCTAGTCGACTAAAAGAACTTGCCCGTCTGCGGATCATCGAACCGCGGCGACAAGATGCGCCGTTCCCTCACCGGGAGGGGGGGCGCGAGAAAATGCAGATCCAAATGGAGAAAAAAAAGATGCTGAAGCGCTTCCTCAAGGAAGAGAATGGAATGGAGATGGTCGAGTGGGCCATCGTCGGAATCCTGTTCGCAGTCGCTGGCGCTGTGGGCTGGCAGGCACTGGCCGGCCAGGTCGGCACCACGCTCGACACAATGACGACCACTCTCCAGGACAATTAGTCAGAGTCCTGACGATGGGGCCGAGACGAACATTCGCGACTCCGCAGGCGCTGGCTCCTTCCCCGGCGTCCGCAATCTCGAAGCCGACCCTGGTCTCGGTAGGAACCGGCATGGCCGTCGCAGGCCTCGTGTTGGCCTCACCCCCCCCCGACCGGCTGCCCCCATTCCTGGGGGCAGCCGGTTACCTCCTACTCGCGGTCGAGTCTGACGTCCGTTGCCTGAGAATTCCGAACTGGCTGAACGCCGCTGGCCTCATCGCGGCGCTCGGGCTAGCTGGGTGGCTCGGCGGGCTCTCGGGTCTCGGCCTGGCGCTCGCGGGCGCCGGGGCGGCTCTCGTGATCGGCTTCGCGCTCTTCGCGCTCGGCGTGATCGGCGCCGGCGACGCGAAGGGTGTCGCGGTGCTCGGCGCGCTGTTCGGACTCCCGGCGCTGCCGGGCGTCCTCTGGTGGACGACGCTCGCCGCCGGAACCCTCGGCATCGCACTCATCCTTTCACGCGGTGAGGCGCTCGATTTCGCGCGCCGGTGGTGGCTCATGGCACTCGCGTTTCTGCTCACCCGCAAACCCCATTACATGCCGCCCGCGAGCGAGAGTGCCGCAGCCACCGGGCTCCCCTTCGCGATCGCCATGGGCCTCGGAACGGCGGCAAATCAGGTGTGGGGGACGCCGTGGACCGCTTGACGCGAAAAAACCGGCGCGAGCTCGGCACGACGTATGTGGAGATGGCGATCGTGCTCCCGTTGCTTCTGATCCTGTTGTTCGGGATTGCCGACTTCACCCTGATGTTCATCCAGACCCAGATCGTCCACAGTGCGGCGCGCGAGGCGGCACGCGAGGCCACCCTGTTCCGACCCGACTGCTCCGACGCCCAGAACGCCGTGGAAGAAGCAGCCAGTCACATCATCGAGGCCAACTCGCTCACCCGCGGGCACCAGTTCTCCGTGGACGTAGAAAATGCATGCGATTCGGCTGAGCCCGCCCGTGTCACGGTATTCCTGTCAACCGAGTTCCTCGTGATCGATAGACTCGTGAACCGCCTCACCGCGGCAAGCCTTGCGGACGGCCCATTCACGCTGAGTTCGACGATGGTGATGCGAAACGAGGTTGACGCCGGAAGCTGATGCCGAAAGGCTCGTCCGGACGCAGCCCCCAACGGAGACCTGAAATGAAAAAGAACCAACGCGCTTTACTGTTCCTGGGTCTGGGGGTACTGCTGGCGGGCGGCGCCGCCTGGTTCAATCTCTCCCACCTGCGCGGCACCCCGGACGCCAACGCGGCCACGCTGCAGTCGGTGGCCGTAATCGTGGCGCGCACGGACCTGCCCGTTTCGGAACCGATCCGTGCTCTCCAGCTCCGCACGGTGCAGTGGCCCGAGGCAATAGTTCCCCCGGGTGCTTTGGCGTCCGTAGGCGACGCCGCGGGACGCGTTCCCCGGCGCAGCTTCCACAAAGGTGAGCCCGTCCTGGAAACGGGGCTATTCCAGTTGGGGGCCGGCGCGGGGCTCTCTCCGCTGATCGGCGAGAACATGCGTGCGGTGTCCGTCGAGGTGGACGAGGTGGTCGGGATCGCCGGGTTCGTGAAGCCGGGAACGCGGGTCGATGTGGTCGCGACGATCAAGGGTCGCGGCCGATCGTTCGACGCGTATTCGAAGGTGATCCTGCAGGACGTCCGGGTTCTCGCGGTCGATCAGACTCTCGAGGAGCACGGAAGCGGACCCACCGAAACCGTGAACGTCGTAACGCTCGAGGTCTCTCCGGCGGATGCGGAGAAGGTCGCATTCGCCGCACACCAGGGAAAGCTCCAACTCGCGCTTCGCAACCCCACCGACAAAGAGATCGTCGCCACGCGAAGCGCCAGTGCCTCAGCCCTCAAGGGGCGGAGCAAAAAAGCCGGCCGGCCTTCTAGGCAACGCGTTGAAGTCATCAAGGGAATGAAACGGGGGGCCAGCTACTTCTGAGGAGCGCAACAAACCCCAGGAATTGTACAGCGCATGCTGCAACGGAATCTGAGCGCGACCCGAAAGGGCGTGAAAGGGACAGAGGAAATCCAGGATGGCTGAACTAGTGAATCAAAAGTTACTTGGGGGAGTTGTCGCGGTCGCCGTGCTGACTGCAGGCGTGGCGGTCGCGGCCGGACCGGAGGCATTGGAGGCGCTCCGAGTATCCCGCGGTCCCGTGGTGGAACTCGCTGCACCCACCAACGCAGCCGGACGGCTGCACCACATCTTCCTCGAGCGGGGAAAGTCGACCCTCGTACGGACGCAGTTCGACGTCAAGCGGATCGCAGTCGGGCGACCGACCATCGCAGATGTCGTCGTAATTGGGCCCCGCGAGGTTCAGATCGTCGCGCGCACGATCGGAGAGACGAACCTGCTGCTCTGGAACCGCAACGGGCGGGTCGAAATGGCCGTGGACCTGGGGGTCGGGCCGCCGCACTCGTCGCTCGAAGCGGAGTTGCGACGCATCCTCGAGAACCCGACGATCCAGGTCGATGGGACCGGTGCCGCGATCATTCTGAAAGGTACCGTCGACAGCCCGGTGGACATGCAGCGTGCGCTCGAGGTGGCGCGCGCGTCGATCCCACGCGAATCGGTGCAGGCCCAAGGAGAAGACGGCGGCAGAGAGACCCTGAACATCGAAGAAGGCGACGACCGGGTCGTCAACCTCATGACGGTCGGCGGGAATCAACAGGTGATGATCGAGGTGGTCGTCGCCGAGATGAAACGAACATTAGACCGTAGCCTCGGAACCAACTTCGCCGGAGTCACGCAGAGCGGTGGCCACAACGTCAGGTTCTTCTCGTTGCTCCAGGGCCTGACCCGGTACGACCCGGCGGCACTGGTGGATTTGGGCGTCATGGCAGGTGAAAACGTCAACTTCATTACGATGATTTCCAAGGGCTCTCAAAATTTCGAGTTTTTCATCGAGGCGCTCCAACAGGACGGGCTCTTGAAGATCCTGGCCGAGCCCAATCTGGTGGCCCGCACCGGCCAAGACGCCCAGTTCCTGGTTGGCGGCGAGATACCGATTCCGGTGCCGCAATCCGGCGCATTCGGTGTGATCACGATCCAGTTCAAGGAGTTCGGTGTGGGAGTGAAGTTCACTCCCACCGTGCTTGGCACAGACCGCATCCACCTGCTGGTCGACACCCAGGTCAGCGAGCCCGACTACTCACGACAGGTGAGGATCGGGAGTTACGTCGTGCCGGCGTTCATCACCCGAAGGGCGGAAACTGGCATAGAACTGGGCGATGGCGAAAGTTTCGGCATCGCCGGACTGCTGCAGGACGAGGTGCGCGAGACCATCGACCGCTTCCCGGTGCTCGGAGACATACCGATCCTCGGGGCGCTATTCCGAAGTACGCGGTTCCAAAAGCGGCAAACCGAGTTGGTGATCCTCGTCAGGCCACGGCTCGTGAAACCCCTGCCGCCCGGCCCGTACGACCTGCCCACGGATCACTTCGTCGAGCCCGATGCGGCGGAGTTCTTCCTGCTCGGCTCACTAGAAGGCAATGCCTGGAGCCGCCTGTGGGGCTCCACCAAGGAGGTCTTCGGAGCCGGCCCTGATGAAACAACTGCAGACATCTCGATCGAACCGTCGGCCGGCGATCCCCTGATCGACGGCATGGCAGGAGATGCGGGTCACCGCCTCGATGTGGGACTCGCGGAGGAAGAACTATGAACAGGTCGATACCGAAGCGGGTCACGCCGCTGATTCTCGCCGGGATGGCCGCAATGGCCTGCAACCACCTTCCGGGCCCGGTGGAGGACTACTGGGGCGACTCGGTGCACGATACGCGAGCCGCGATGGTGGCGAACCCCGAAGCCGGGACGACGCCCGCGGAACCGATCGACGGGCTCGATTCGCTGAGCGGTGAGATCACCGTTCACAACTACGAAATCGAAAACGAGCGCGTTCGCAAGTCGGATGACAGCGGTCTTTTCCTGTTTCGTCAGCGCTAACTGCAGACATGACGATCAAAAGCGGAGATTCCGAGTATGGCCCAGCTCAACTGTGCGGTTCTTGCATTCGATGACGACCTGCGTAGACAACTTTCCGATGCGCTCGAGAATACCGGACACGCGAGTGTCGGCATCGCGGTAGAGCAGGCTTCCGGACTCGAGGACGCCGTCTGGCGTGGGGGTCCCGACCTGCTGCTAGCGGCGCTCGAAGACGAGCCCGCCGCGGTACTCGCCGCCATCGAATCGCTCGGCGATCGCCGTCCGGTAGTGCTCGTTTGCGGCCCCCAGGACGAGAGTGATCTGATTCTGCGCTCGATGCGAATCGGCGCCCGCGACTATCTCCCGCTTCCAGTTCCGGGCGACGAACTCACCGCGGTCGTGCAGAGCCTCATCCTCGAACGGACCACGAGCGAAACGCCCGAGCGGGGTACGGTCGTCGGACTGCTCGGGGCCAAGGGCGGCGTCGGAGCAACTGCAGTCACGTGCCAGCTTGCCTCAGCGCTTCAAGAGGTCGGATCGCAATGCACGATCGTCGACCTCAACCTCGTGCACGGGGACGTCGCGCTCTACCACGATCTGTCGCCCAGCTTCACCCTCGCCGACCTCGAACGCGAGGAAGGCGAGATCGACAGAACGTACGTGCAGTCGCTCATCACACTGCACACGTCGGGTGTCGGCGTCGTTGCTGCACCCCCGTTTCCGGATCAAGCACGTCGAATCTCTCCCGCAAGGCTGCAACGCGCCCTGGCCCTGCTGCGGGATTTCAACCACTTCACACTGCTCGATCTTGCACGCGACTGGGGCGACGTCACGGCGGCCGCAATCGAAATGGTGGATCACATCATCCTGGTCACCCAGCGCGACGTCCCCACGCTCGCGCATACGAAACTCCACCTCGGGCACCTCGAACGGCTGGCGATCCCGCGCGCCGCGATCCACCTGGTCGCCAATCGAGACGCCGCCGGCTCGGACCTCTCGGACCGCGATCTACGCGAGTTTCTCGGGCGGCCGATCGATCACCGGCTTCCGGACGACCACGAGGCGATGCTCGAGGCGGTCAACGGCGGCGGCGCGCTCGGCGAGGTCGCACCCCGCAGCCCCGCCCGCCAGAGTTTCCAGGAGCTCGCACAATCGCTCCGGTCCTGGTGCGGCATGCAGTCGGCGGGAAATGATGAACCTGCTCGCGGCCTCGCCCGCGTGCGCAACCTGATACGGCGGGGCCGCAATGGCGTTGATTGATCGACTACGTGGACGCGAGTCTGAGCCGAATACTCTAGCAACAGTCGAGCCCAAGCCCGAGCCGGAGACCATCAAGCTTGTCCGCGAGCAGGAAGCGGCCAAACGCGACGCCGAGTACCAGGAGCTCAAGTCGCGAATACACAACCGCCTGTTCGACCACATCGATCTGACACGGTTCTCTCAGGTCAGCGAGACGCGCGTAACCCAGGACATCGCCGAGCTCACACGGCGCATCCTCAAGGACGAGGACGTGCTGCTCACCGCTGACGAGAGACAGCGTGTCATCTCGGAGGTGCAGCACGAAGTCTTCGGCCTGGGTCCTCTGGAGCCGCTGCTCCAGGATCCCCACGTGAACGACATTCTGGTGAACGGCCACGGGCAGGTCTACGTGGAGCGCAGGGGAAAGCTCGAACCCACAGTGGCGAGGTTTCGTGACGACGCGCACCTGATGCGCATCATCGAGAAGATCCTGACCCAAGTGGGTCGCCGTGTGGACGAGAGTACGCCGATGGTGGACGCGCGCCTCGAAGACGGGTCCCGGGTAAACGTGATCATACCGCCCCTCGCGCTCGACGGGCCCCTGCTCTCGATTCGCCGCTTCCAGGAGGACAGGCTCACCGCCGAGGCATTGGTCGAAATGCGGAGCCTGACCCCAGCGGCCCTGAAAGTGCTCGAGGGCGCCGTGAAGGGGCGCCTCAACGTGCTGATCTCGGGCGGAACGGGTGCAGGCAAAACGACTCTGCTCAACGTCCTCTCCGGGTTCGTGCCCGTTAACGAACGCGTCGTAACGATCGAAGACTCCGCCGAGCTTCAGCTACGCCAGGTCCACGTGGTACGGCTCGAAACGAGGCCCGCAAACGTCGAGGGTCGGGGCCAGGTAACGCAGCGGGAACTCGTGATCAACGCGCTGCGAATGCGGCCGGACCGCATCATCGTCGGTGAGGTTCGCGGCGCTGAGGCCCTCGACATGCTGCAGGCCATGAACACAGGCCACGACGGCTCCCTGACGACCATCCACGCCAACACTGCGCGTGACGCGCTCATGCGCCTCGAGACCATGGTGGCAATGACGGGCTTCGACCTACCGCTGCGGGCGGTTCGCGCGCAGATTTCCTCAGCCGTCGACATGGTGATCCAGATCACACGCCTCTCGGACGGCACCCGCTGTGTCACCAGCATTCAGGAGATCACCGGCTCCGAGGGCGACGTGGTGATGATGCAAGAGATCTTTCGTCTCGAGCGGGCCGGGGTAGCGAACGATGGAGCGGTGTTGCGCCGGCTGGTCTCGACCGGCCTCCGCCCGCGATTCTGCGAGCGGCTGGCCCACGCCGGCATCAAGCTAGGCGGAGAACTCTTCGACCCCCAGACTTCCGAAACCGACCCGCTGCAAACGAGCGCATCATGACTCATATCGGCATGATCCTTCTCGCGCTCTCGTTGATCGCGTTCGTCGAGTTCGCCGTGGTCATGGTGCGCGGGGTGCGTTCGGACCGCAGCGAGCTGCTCCGCCAGCGCCTGCGTCGGGTCGCCCAGCGCATCAACGACCCGCGTTACGGATCGCCCGAGTCCTCGATCATCCGAGAAGAGACCGAGGGGTTCAGCGCTCGTCTCGAAGAAGTCGTGTTGCGACTACCCTTTTCGATGGCTCGCCGCATCGACGTCGTGCTCTATCGCGCTGGCATCGGTATTGGCGCCTGGCGTTTTCTCGCGCTCACGCTGAGTCTCGGCGCGGGCGCAACGGTGGTGGGCATCGAAGTCTTGTACGACTGGACACTCGCCCTTCCGCTAGCGCTCGCGGTGATGTGGATACCCTGGCTCGTCGTTGGATGGCGCCGCGCGCGGCGGCTTCGCGCCTTCGAAGAAGACCTGCCCGAAGCACTCGATCTGATCTGCCGCGCCTTGCGCGCGGGACACGCGCTGCTCGCGGGCTTCCGAATGGTGGCCGACGAACTCGACGACCCCGTGGCCGCCGAGTTCAACGTGCTCTCAGAAGAACTAGCGCTCGGACTCGATCTCGAGAACGCGCTCGGGAAATTCTGTCACCGCATCGGTCTCGCGGACCTCTACCTGTTCTCGACGGCAGTGCTGATTCAGCGCGAGACTGGGGGGAACCTGGCTGAGATCATGGAAAAGCTCGGCTACGTGATCCGGGAGCGTTTCCAATTCTACGGAAAGGTGCGCAGCATGACGGCCCTCAACCGTGGCACGGCGATGATTCTGCTGATGTCCCCGCCGACCTTCGGCGTACTCATGTACCAGGTGGCCCCCGATTTCGTGAGTAATCTGTGGCGCACCGAGAACGGAATGTTCATAGCAATGATCGTTTCCGTGATGACCGTCGTCGGTTATCTGGTCGCCCGGCGGATGGGCGTGGTGGAGGCTTAGCAGAGCTGTGGCGATCGCGAGTTCAGCGCTTCTATTTGCCGGGGTCCTGTTCCTA
>Ga0310342_100001849_pt1 | contig 13414 bp, 9 predicted proteins | sample S15DNA20500_MG_FD_206155 | JGI IMG/M metagenome (GOLD analysis project Ga0310342, IMG submission 206155) | Marine microbial communities from station ALOHA, North Pacific Subtropical Gyre - S1503-DNA-20-500_MG | ecosystem: Environmental > Aquatic > Marine > Oceanic | place: Pacific Ocean: North... | reverse complement strand
GAAAAACGAGTGGCTCGAGACCTTTTAGCGTTTTCCCACATTGGTCGCAGCGGGTAGCGAAATGACGGATACTGGAATTGCCTGGTTTTCTGGTTTCTGATCATCACCGTTGGTTGTGATCGCTCTGACGGGCTTCCTCAGGAAGCCGTGTTTGGAAAGGTGCCCTCTGGCGGCGAGTACACTTTTGACCAACTGACCGATCCGGTGGTGGACTCAACAAGGTTGCGATCAATGCTTTCAAAAAAACTGGTAGAACATTTTCGAAGCCGCGCCCCGTCTTCCGGAAACGCTGACCGGTGAAATTGTCGAAGCGGTCCCCAGCCAATATAATATTGACACCGAACTGGCCAGAGAAATCGTGGTGGGAAAAAATACATGCGACTTTCACATTGCAGGTGAATCAGCACAGGAACAAGACTTTGGCTCTAAAAACGGTCATTGGACAGCTCCCCGCTCGGACTCAAACGATACCACGGGTAAGTCGCTGGCCATTCAACAATATGACGTCACTGACTTGTGATCGCTAGAGTGGGTTGATGTGTCGAGTCACTTATACCGCGAGTGAGCAATAGAGCACTTTGAATAGCTTCGAGAGTAAGGCAACCTGGTTGATGATGAATCCCCCATTCGCCTGGCACACATCAGACTATCATTGCACTTGATCAATCCTGACAAGGAGATTCCGGTGGTTCTACGACATCTACAGACATGCTTGCTGACGATTCTGTTAATCGTGATTGCTAGCACATGTATGACATCCGACTCCGCGGCGGCCAATGCAGAAGATGCAGCGCTGGGCTCCTGGTCACCGCGCGGGACACGACGGGTGATTTACACGAGCGATCTGTCCAACACCACCAGTCAAATGAGCGAGCCGGCCAAGCCCCAGGAGCTGCGCGAGATCGTGCGAAATTATGCCCAGCAGGGCTCCATCGATACGCTCGTTCAAGAAATCTGGCACCAGGGCTGGAGTACGTTTTGGCGGACCGACCAATGCCCTTACGATTCTCGCTTCCAGCACCAGCGATTGGTACCCATGATGGACGCCGGCACCATGCCTGTGGAAATCTATATCGACCAGTGCCATCAAGAGAACATGGAATTCATCGCCGGGTTTCGCATGAACGATCGCCACGGCAATAACCCGGACCTGTTTCTTAAAATCTCCCAAGAGCATCCCGACTGGATCCTCAAAGAATTCAAACCTACCTCCGGCGCCGCCGAGCCGAGAAGCCGTGAAATCGGTTGTTCATTGGATTACTCAGCTGCCGGCGCACGGGACTGGCTGTTTTCAATCATGCAGGAAGTGGCCAACCGTTTCGACGTGGATGGCATTGAATTCAACTTCACCCGCATGCCGGAGTGCTTCCCCAGGGGCACGGCCTCACAAAGTCACGCCATCATGACCCGTTTTGTGCGCCGTGTTCGCCACATGCTGGACGAAGCGGGCCAACAGAAGGGCCGCCAACTGCTGCTGGGGGTGCGTGTGCTGCAACACCTGGAAGGCTGTCACAAGATGGGGTTGGATGTTCCCACCTGGATCCAGCAAAAACTGGTCAATTACGTTGCCCCGGGGGACATCGGCTTTACCGAATTCAATGCACCGTTGGAAGAGTTCACCCAGCTGGCCCGTGCCCATGATTGTTACGTCTATCCCCAGGTCGAATCCCGGCTGGGCATCGCCCGCTGGAAGCAATCCAACCGGACCGATTTCCAGACTCCCGACCAGTACCGTGCCGTACTGCGAAACATCTACGGCGCAGGAGCCGATGGTTTCTCCACACAAAACTACTTCATCCTCTGGGGTCCTCAATTCAGCCCCGGAACTTCAGGATTCAGTCGGCCGCACAACTACCCCAAGCTACTCAACACACTGCAAATCCTGCGCGATCCGCCACAGGTTGCGGCCGGGGATCGGCATTTCATCTTCACACCGCTATGGGGACCCGACGGCCAGGGACCGGGAAAAACGTACCAGGCCGAGCGGATCGATTTAAAACGTGAAGAGCTGGGACAACGTGGAGAATTTCGTTTTCGGATGTGTGAACATCTCCCAGCCGATTCACAACTTGAGGGTGCCACTTTGAAAACAGGGGCCATGTTGATCTGCCATCCCGGGATCGTGCCGGGCGATAAAATTGAGATCGACATCAACGGCACTCCGATTTCGGCCGAAAACATTCAGTACCAATGGAAAGAGGACTCGGCTACGCCACCCACTTGCCGGTTTCCATTGAACTCTCCTCCCGCTGTCTATGGTGACAATTACCTGGGAATGAAACTCGTCAAGAGTGCACCCGGCGAAACAAGGGACATGGTTCTGCATGACGTGGAAGTGTTAGTGAAAGTCTCGAAGTAACGCGAAATTTAGGACGGCCCCGATCAGGAGTCTCGGGGCTTGAGGCGTCCATTCTCCAATATCAACCAGATGCTGTCGCCTGCGGGTACCTTAACTCGGGTGGATATCCCACCAAAGAGCGGTGCGTGCGGTGGCGAGGCCAGTTGGGTCAATACGGTCTGTTCCGTGGGATTGTGCACTTCGACAAGCGGCAACAGTCCCTCTGCCTGACCGTCGACCACTACTGTCATACGAAGTTTCTCGTTTTTCGCGACCAGAATGTTGCCGATCCACATTTCATTCCGCTGGTCGATCGGTTCGGTCAGCCAGGCCGTGCCGTCGCTGTCTACGGGAATGAAACGGAAGCGGAGCACCTTGCTGCTGTAGATGGCAGCGCAGCCATTGTCGGCCAGCCCCTGTACTCGGATCGGTAGATCGATGATCAAGGATTGCGGTCCGAGGGTGAACATGGCTTCGCCATGGTCTGCCGCGGCAGTGAAAAAGAAAACGGCGTCCTTGAGCTTGCCCACCTTCATCTGGACCGGGTATCCGGCGTGGCCCCCGCCGAGGTTCATCGCCGTGACCGTCTGTTCGAGCAGGTCATTGTTGGCCTGGGAATCGGTAAACGTTGCGACACCAAAACGGTATCGCAACACCGTGCCGGCCTTCACATTCTGTCCCGCTTCACCCAGGCCCACTTTCAGGCCATCCCAATCGGGTATCTTGGCGACATATCTGAAATTCATGTCCACCGGCGACAGGAAGGCGTGATACCCCACGGGGAAATTTCTCCAGGCGGCATAGCCACCCGGCCGCAGCCAACCCGAGATGCGTAAGGGTTGCTCGATGTCCCTGACCTCTTCGACTCGGGTGGTTCCATCGGCATCGGTGACTGTCAGGGTTGTGCCAAATTTGCCTTGGATATCCACCGGTGCGCGCTCCCAATAGAGGTGAATCGGCAGGTCTCCCTGGAGAGTGACATCCCTCTTGAAACGAAACTGACCCTCGTGCCAGAGGATGCCGCCCCGATAATGCTGTCGGCTTTCTTTGTCTCGCCGGAAGTCCCAGGCGATGAACATGTCCACCCGCTCCATGGGGGCGTAGAGGGTATGGGTACGCTCGAAGATCTCGATGACGCCCGTGTCGCGCGGCACGGTGGCAAGGGCAGGGGTCGGCCGTGCTGCAGTGTCGTAGCGCTGGGAGAGCTTCGTCATCCGCAGGGTCGCGATCTGGTGGTCGGCGTTGTTGATGCCGACGTCCATCAACCGGCCGGGGATGACGTTCAGGGTGCTGGGATGGGGATACTCAACGTTCTTGTCGCCCTTCTTCTCCTTGATATGAATCATGTCCAACAGATAGCTTTTCGGTGTAGGTACGCCCAACGTGCTGCTGGCCTTATCGTAGCCTCGGAGGTGAAAATCGTGGCCGTTGCGAAAATCCTTGGCGGCCGGGAAGAATTGATTTCGGTCCGGGTGCCAGTACATGGCGGTGGGGCCGAGGATATTCAGGTTATCGCTGCAGCGAAATAGCCCGGCTTTGTAGCAGTAGACGAAAATGAAACGGGAAAAAGCGCGATTGCCGGCCTGGTCGACGACTTCCAGGGTCAGATAACGCTGCTGGTCATGGACGAGTTCGAAATCCCGCGCCAACCCTTTTTCTCCATGCCCCTGAAAACGGCGGATCGGGCCGCGACCGGCGTCATGTACCTTGACTTCGGCAATGCCCGCGTCGGAGCGCACATCGAAGTAAAGGCGGACACGTTGCACACCGCGCATGGTTTTGACATTGCCTGCTCTCTGATGTTTCAGGAGTTCAAAGGCAAGGCAGCGATGACCGCACCCAAAACAGTTCGTAGGTCATTGAACCAGTTACTCATCAAAGTCCCGAACGACTGTCGAACTCAAGCATTTTCGTTGAGCAGGTGGACTTTCAGTCCAGGTTTTTGTGACCACGACGGGCAATGATCATTTTGGCTCTGTGACATCAATCGTTCTCAATCAGGCATGCACGTGGTATGATTTTTTCTAGAGGTACAGATCATGGCGTGTTTCCTGTTTCCATCACTTCTTTGCCTGGCCTGGCAGGTTGCCCCGGCGCAGCAACCTGCCGTGGTCATCAATGTTCGTGATTGGGGCGCCGTCGGTGATGGTCGCACCGATAATACCTGGGCAATCCAACGTGCCATTGACCAGGTAGCCAAAACGAGTGGTCGCGGGCGTACCTCTTGAGCGCATCAGGTGGTCAGAAACGTGGTTGGCAGGGAAAATCTCGCGTGTATCGATCGCTGGAATTTGTTAGCATGGATGGCGTGACAAGCTTGGCGCAGTTCCTGGCAGCGTCCAAACGGAAAATGTCGTCTTAACGAATTAGCCTTCCATGGTTGGTCGATGTGGGTGGCTAAGTGACCAGGCCGACGCTGAGGAGTGCTGGTATGTTGGAGAGAGATGTTCAGAAGACAAATGTTGGTAATTCCCACGATGGAGTAAAAATGCCATCCATGGCTGCACTGACCTCAAAACCCATTCCAGGTCGAAGCCATGACCGGCCCGGTGTGGTCCCGGTGTGGGGCCTACGCGAGTGTGTCCTCGGATTGGTGACTGTCGGTGCCCTGCTTTTCGTGTTCGGCTCAATTGGCCATACGTCAGCTGGCGACTGGCCCATGTATGGTTACGACGCAAAGCGTAGCGGCTCTACCCGAGAAAGATTACCGGCAAAGCTGAACCTGCGATGGATTTATCAACCGGTGCACTCCCCTCAGCCTGCTTGGCCCAGGTCCGACCTGGCACCTTACGACTATCAGGCCGAAAGATACGACAAGCATGATCACGGGCGCATGCCGTTTGATCGCGCCTATCATACCGTCATTGCGGACGGCACCTTGTTCTTTGGGAGCTCCGCAGACGGGAAGATCTATGCCCTGGATGCGGTCACGGGCTACGAGCGTTGGACATTTTTCACCGGTGCGCCAGCGCGGTTTGCCCCAGCGGTGGCCGATGGCCGCGTCTTCGTCACCAGTGACGACGGATACCTTTATTGCTTGTCCGCCGAAACCGGAGAGTTGCAATGGAAGCGGCGGGGTGGACCAACCGGGCAAATGGTGCTTGGCAACCAGCGCATGGTCTCTCGCTGGCCGGCCCGTGGCGGCCCAGTGGTGGCAGAGGGGGTGGTGTATTTTGCGGCCGGAATCTGGCCCACCGAAGGTGTTTTCGTTTACGCACTCAGGGCCGACACCGGAGAAGTGATCTGGTCGAACACGGAGTCCGGTCGTCGACACATGAGACAACCCAAAGAAGATTCGCTCGGCAGCGGCCCGGCCTCCCAAGGTTATCTCGTCATAACGGAAAACAATTTGCTGGTTCCGACAGGTCGATCGCTACCCGCTGCATATGGCCTGAAAGATGGACAGCTACAGTACTATTTTATGTGGGAACGAGACGAATCCGGCGGGATGATTTCCGGTGCGGGCTCGTCGACGACAATGAGTAGTGGCGGATTTTTCTTTAATACGGGCCGATACTTTAGCGCCAAGACAGGCGTCCTGCACCGCAAGATTGGATATGGCGCGTTCGCCGGTCTGCCTGACGGTTTCGTGCACGGTTCGAGCAACGGCCTAACGGTATACCGGTGGGGAGCCGTCGACGATGAGCAGGAACTGGATCGGCGTGGACGCAGCTTCAAGACCCGCAAGCTCGAAGCCGTTTGCCGGGTGGAGGACCTACCGGCCAATCGCTGTGTCATCGTCGCTGACAAGCGCGTCGTCGCCGGCGGTGATCGCGTCATTACGCTTGTCGATTTAGATTCACGAAAGGCCGTTTGGTCGGCTGAGGTGGATGGTGTCGTCTGGGGGCTCGCTGTAGCCAACGGGTCGCTGTATGCAAGCACCGATCAGGGAACCATCTATTGCTTCGACGGTGCGGCCCAACGGTCCGCCACCATCATTTCTCGAAAACCAGCAACCAACCCATACGGCGAAAACCGCAAGTTCGCCCAGGCGGCTGAAGAGATTCTAAGCAGGACACGTATCAGCGAGGGCTACTGTTTGGACTTGGGTTGCGGCGACGGCGCACTGGCATATGAACTGGCCAAACGGACCGGGCTGCACATCTACTCCGTCGAACCCAATGCGGCTAAGGCTGAGGTGGCTCGCAAAAAGCTTGATGCGGCCGGACTGTACGGTGTCCGGGTGACAGTGCACCACCGGCCGCTCGATGCGACACGGTATCCAAAACACTTTGCGAACCTGATCGTGTCGTCAGAATCTGTAACCCACGATGCAGGCGCCGTGGATCTTACAGAGGTCAGACGACTGCAGCGACCCTACGGTGGCACGCTCTGTGTGGGGGTACGGGGCGCGATGCAAATCGACGTGCGGGGTTCTCTGGACGGCGCCGGATCGTGGACACATCAATACGCCAACGCGGCCAACACCACCTGCTCGACCGATCAAGTCGCGGGGCCCTTGCGGCCATTGTGGTATCGCCAAATCGAGCAACGAATGCCGAACCGACACGGACGTGGACCAGCCCCACTGTTTTTGGAGGGTCGCGTATTTTCGCTAGGAATGAATTCGCTGGTGGCCATCGATGCCTACAATGGTCGCGTATTATGGGAGTATCCCGTTCCGGGTATGCTTCAGCCGCTACAATCGGGAAGTTGGATGGGGACCTCTGGCACGCATGGACCCTACTGTGTCAGCGAAACGGGCATCTACCTGCGCCGCGACGACTATTGCCTGCGCATCGATCAAGTGAGCGGCAAGTTGTTGGGCAAGTTTGCAGCCCCCGAAGGCGCCGATGGCAAACCCGGGATTTGGGGCTTCATCGCGCGCGACGGCGACCTGCTGTTTGGAACGTTGGCCAATACCGAACATGTCGTCAACAACGCATATTCACATCGCATCTACAACAATCGCTGGCACAAAGGGTTGGATAAGCGACTCACTGAGTCGACGACGCTGTTCGCCATCGACGCGGTGACAGGGAAACTGAGGTGGAGATACGACGCGATCGATTCCATTCGCCATAACGCGATCGCCATCGCCGGCCAGCGGGTCTACCTGATCGACCGGCCATTGGCCTTGTTGGACCGTTATAAGAAACCGGAACATACGTCGGGACACCCGACCGGCGTGTTGGTCAGTCTGGATGCCGCCACGGGTGAACCACAATGGAAGGCTGGCAATGACATTTATGGCACAACCTTGTTGCTTAGTGAAAAGTACAACGCTTTACTGATGTGCTATCAACCCGACCCGGCGCCAATGGCACTACTCTCGGAGCTCGGTGGACGGATGACCGTTTTCGACACGGGCTCGGGTCGCCGCATCTGGGAGAAAAAAGCCTCCTATGTAACCAGGCCCTTGATTAACGACCAGACGATTTACGCGCAGGGGGGTGCCTGGGACTTGCTCAGCGGGGAGGATCGGCCGTTCAATTTTCGCCGAGGATACGGCTGCGGCATTCTGGCTGGAGGGGCAAACCTGATGGTGTTCCGTTCCGAAACGCTCGGCTACTTTGACCTGACAAAAAATGAACGCGTCGAGCATTTCACCGGCATACGCCTGGGGTGCTGGATCAACGCGATCCCTGTTGGAGGGCTGGTGATGGTGCAGGACGCCACGGACGACTGCATTTGCAGCTACCAGAACAAGACCTGGGTGGCGCTTCAGCGGGACCAGCCATAAAACGGCTCCGGAGGGCCAAAATCGTTTCACCAATCGACCAATCAACAGCACCCTTGACGATCCCATCGTGACGGGTCGAAAGGTTACCGATTCGTATCTAGGTTGCCAACGATTTATCGAGATGCCAGAACACACCGCTGGCAGGTTGTTCTCCTTCAACGTGTCAGTACTCCGTGATGAAGTGATCCCGAGCTGACCTCCTCCACTAAAAATGGTCCAGGAAGAGTGTGCTTAAAAACTTCCGTCATGGCTTTGTTGCCGATATTCTCGATGTTCACATTCGCTCTTGGCGGTGAGCCAATCGACATTGACAGCCGGCTGGAATTGTTTGTAGACGACCAGTTGATTGACGAAACCAAAGGCCACATTCCCCAGCAAATTGCTTCGACTCGAAAGATGCCGCCTTCACGACAGACGAGCCTAGGAGGCAACACCAGCGTCTACTAGCCAATTGAAATCTGCTGCAGAAAGTCAGCCAGGCTTTCGCTGAGGAACCGTTAATTCATAATCAATCAAGAATGTTTCGTGGGAATCCTTGTTGTCTTGATCCAACAGCGGCGAAGACGTTTTGACATTGAATTTGCTCTCCCCTGGTACAAACTTCAAGCTACGCAACCACCTATCACCTCCCTTGGCCAAGCCTTGATAGTCGGAAAGTATTTCCAGAACCTTACCACCGGCTTCGTTGGTACTGGTTTGAAGTGCCACTTCCAAAACATGTCCCCTGACACGAGAACAATATTCAGCTGTTTGCGAATGAATTTCTGCCACATCTGTCCCCCACGGCTGGCAGTTTCGTACCCGCTGGCACATCCGGTATCGCGTCCCTCGGTCCGCATGTAACAGTCTGTCGCCACGATTACCAGATGATCGGCGTACTGCCGGGTGACGCCCAACAATAGCACCTAGATTTCCACGCGTGCCCAGTGCACACTCAGGCAAGTTGGCTCCGGGCCGGCGTAGTAGACCAATAACAGCGAACCGTCGGGAAGCACGACCGCGGCCGGATGGCCGAAGCTCCAGGTGCCCATCGCTTCCCAGAACTCGTCGTAGGTCGTTTCGACCAAAATTCCCTGCTCAGCCCGACCCCGGTTGGCATGGACCACCAATTCGTGTTGGGTATCCCACGTGCGACCGTCGTCACTCGAAACGACCAGCCGCAGCGAACCCGGTTCGTGGCGATGCACGTAGAAGGCCAGCAACCGACCGTCTTCCAACGGGATCGGCATCGCGATCTGGCCGGACATTCCCATCGACCGGGGCGTCTCCCACGTCAACGATCCGGCATCGCCCCACGCCAGATGCATCTCGATGTCCGCCTCGGCACGGTTGTCGTACGTCCAAAACATGGCCACCAGACGACCGGTCACAGGACACACGCGCTGACGCTGGTCGTAGTAAAAGATGTCGGGGTTCTCGTCAACCACGTCCACAATTGACTCGAAATTATCTCCGTCAGCACTGAAGTGAGCGTACGCGCCGTGAAAACGATCGCGATCGGACGTCCGCGGGTGCGAGAACTCGCTGGTCACCAGCCAGCCTCGACCGGGCAACCGCACGACCGGGCCGCTGAGCACCGCATCCCGCTGCAGCGCTCGCCGTTGGCCCCACGTTCGGCCGCCGTCGCTCGAATAGCCCAACAGCATATGCATCGTCGGTAGGGTGTCGGTCGCGGCGTCTCGCAAAGGCCGGTCGCCTGCAGACCGGTCGACCCAGGCCTGCACTGCCAATAAACGGCCGTCGTCCAGTTCGGCTAACTCAGCCCCACGAATCTCTCCGGCCAATCCCTCGAACGATGACTCAAAGCGGTTGCTGATCACTGACCAACTGGACCCCTGATCCGTCGATTCACAGATTACAACATTGCCATCAGAGGAGTCCTTGCCCGAGCCGCACCGAAAAGAGACCAGCTGGCTGCCATCGCGACGCTGCAAAAGCGAGGTAAAGGTTGCCACTCGCAACGACCCTTCACCAGCACCCGCATCAAAGACTAAACCCTTGTCGACGATCTTCATGGTGGCTCACGCGATTGAGAACAAATCCCCCGATTCCCTTGTCAACCCAGCGTATTGGTTCCAACGTCTCCCAGTGCCTGTTGGCTACACTTGATCCGGAGCAGGCACGACAAAACCTTGACGATCACTACGAGCCAGAAAGGTTTCGGCCTCAGGGTTGTCGATAAAGATTTCCCGGTCAGGATCAAATTTCAACCATGTCCCCATCCGCATCTGGGTCTTGGCAAGATTCACTTGATTGGCTTCAAGATGCTTGCGTGTGCGGTCAAATGTCATACGCACCTCTTCGCTGCCAGATACACTATCGAGTCGTTCGAGTGCCTCCGCCGTGGACACCAAATCACCTAACCGATAGGAGATGTTTCCCAGGTGACATAACGCACTGGAGGCATGCCCTTCGGCAATCTCGGCGTGAAGGTCCCCCATCCGACGACTCAAAACTGCATCAACGAAATTGTCGAAGTGAAGCTGGTGGCCTCGATCACCACCACCGAACCTTTTGATGACCTGACCGTCTCTGTCAAACGCTGTGGCCTGCGTGGCGCTCGTGTTGACCAAATATCCATCACTCGCTTCAAAAATAACACCCACGCCGGCACGGCGATAGCTGTTCGTCTGCAAACCACGAACTTCAAAAACCAGTGTCTTGGATCCGTAATCATGGACAACCACGATCGTATTGGGGGTCTGCCCACAATCGGAATAACCCCAACGGCCGCCGTAGCCGATCACACCCTGGCTGATACGGTCCACGCCAAGTCCCCAACGGGCGATGTCCATTTGATGGATGCCCTGGTTGCCCAGGTTTCCGTTGCCGTAATCCCACTGCCAATGCCAGTCGTAGTGAAACTGTCGACGAGTCACTGCCCTCTGGGGGGCCGGGCCACACCACAGGCTGTAATCGATGTGTGACGGCACTTGATGATTTCCGGCCGGACCCACCGAATCCCGCCGGTCGTAGCACAAGCCGCGCGCGAGCTTCACTTCTCCCAGTTGACCGGAGTGCAGGTAATCGATCGCCTGACGGATGCCTGTATGGGTCCGACCTTGTGTACCGTGCTGGCAGATGCGGCCATACTTGCGCGCGGCCGCCACCAGGCTGCGGCCTTCGCGCGGGTGATGGCTGCATGGCTTCTCGACATAGACATCCTTACCCGCCTGCATCGCCCAAATACCGGCCAAAGCATGCCAGTGATTCGGAGTGGCAATGGAAACGATGTCCAGCGCCGGGTCATCAAACGCCCGCCGCATATCCGTGACGAACTCGGGCTGGCGACCCTGCCGCTCGCCCACGGCCGCCACCTGCGCCAAACCCAGCTGTTGATCGGGATCTACAATGTATCGGATTTCGGTATGCGGGTTGTTCACAAATGAGTCGCAGTGAACCGTACCCTGCCCGTGAATCCCCAGTACGGCCACTGCCAACTTCTCTTGAGGGCCAACAGACTGCTGGGAGGTTTCCTCAGCGGCCACCACAGGTGCGGCAGAAGACAAGGCGGCGGTGGTGGCCAACATCGATTCTTGTAAAAACTGTCGCCGATTTTGTTGGACCATGATGTCTCTTTTATTTTTCTAGTTTGCCAAGCATGAAGGGCTCTCGCCTGCACATGAAAGTTGCCTGTATCCTAGGTCATCACCGCGGCGATGAAAACCGACCGACGGGCGTGGACCTGGCCAACGGCCCTTTTATCCACATCCAGTGCCCGACAAAAACTCCACCAGCGATGTAGAAATCCATGCATTCTTCTCCTTGAAAAGACAGTCCCCGTCCGGCGATCGTACGGGTGTTGTCGTGAGGATTCCCCACAGCAAAAAGTTGCTCTGCCAGGTCTCTGGTTGGGTAGGTGCCTACTCAACGGTCTTGCCTGCCGTGGGACCAACGGCGGCCCAGATCAACAACCCACAAGCAATTGCCCGTGGGAGCGAATCGATCATGCTTCCCGTGACAACGCGCCAAGCAAAAGCCAGTTGATCATCAAAAACTTGGTTAAGGATAAATTCCTGCAGAAAGGGAATCGTGATTTGTGACACCAGCAAGGTCACCAGCGCAATCATCACCAGCCTGCTGCGCCGGGGCTGATGAGAATAATTCAGCACACACCACCCAATGCCACCCAACCAAATCAGCAACAGGGGCAAAGTACCCAACAGCCGATACAGAAAAACATCACTCGTCACGACCCTTGCCTCCTGGAACTGGCTTGTTGGCGGCATACCTACAGCAACATCATCGCCCCCTGAACGGAAATTTAAATCCCATCTTCTTTGAAAGGCCCTTTCATGGCCCGCCTGTGGAGCTCCCGCCAGCGGGCACTGTCGTCGTCAGGAATCATTTCTAAATAAGCCCCACGCGGATAGACAGGCAAGACACCGGCACTCCCATGTTCGCGGTACTGCTGTCCATTGGCGTAATACCAAATCGGTCCCTTCGGGAAAACGGCTCGCATCAAGCGGTCAGGGCCTGGCGGTTGGGTCTGGGGGGTCGGAATCCGGAACGACTCGATGGCTTCCATGTCCAATTCAACGCCCAAGCCAGGACTTTCCGGTACCCTCGTCGTCCCCTCTTTGACAACCAGTTCGTTCTTGAGCAAATCATGTTGAAAAAGCTGGTGACAATTGACTGCTGGCCACCGGGCCCATTCCAACACGGCTGCGAAGTGCAGGGCATAGGAGGCGGTGATACCCGTCCCCACCAGTTGCAACCAAAACGGTTTTTTTGCCTCGGCACAAACGGCACCTCGATGCATCAGCCGTGAAGCTCCGCCGCCAACGACAAATCCATCACACAGTTCCTCGCCCAGTTGGACCATCGCCGGTGGATGGCCGTAGTGATGGGCGATCGACACGTCGGTCATCTGCTGAATTCGTTTGCCACCTTCCACGTCACCCTGCGGGATAGGACTTTCGTAAAATTCAACCACGGGAAATTGCCTTGCCAGATCGGGTAAAACGCGCTGGGCATGGTCCGCATTGATCAAAGTGTCATTGAAATCGATACCAATACTAAAGTCTTCCGGCACGACTTTGGCGACCTGTTCCATCTGGGCAAAGGGGTCCCACCACGGACGGCCCTTGGTTTTAAACCGCGTGTAGCCCTTTTCGACTGCCAGCTTGCACTCACTGGCCAAGTCGGCGGGAGACAAGTCGTTGTCCCACCAGGCGAGAGCAGCCCGATCACGAATTTTCTTCCCCAACAAGGCGTAAATCGGAACATCGGTGGCCCTGGCAACGGCATCCAAGATCGCCATCTGCAGACCGGCTCCCAAAGAATCGTCCCACATGATCTCGGCGGCATTTTTACCCCACGCCCGCTTGACAGCCTCGTCGGTGGTCTTGGTCCAGGTATAGTACGACATGGTCTCACCAAAACCGACGACT
>Ga0310342_100001848_pt1 | contig 13415 bp, 11 predicted proteins | sample S15DNA20500_MG_FD_206155 | JGI IMG/M metagenome (GOLD analysis project Ga0310342, IMG submission 206155) | Marine microbial communities from station ALOHA, North Pacific Subtropical Gyre - S1503-DNA-20-500_MG | ecosystem: Environmental > Aquatic > Marine > Oceanic | place: Pacific Ocean: North... | reverse complement strand
TGACCGGCGGCGAAAAGGTGCCGGGAGACGCACTGGTCGCGGGCTTCGGAAAGATCGAGGGCCGCACCGTGTTCGCCGCCGCCGAGGACTTCACCGTGCTCGGCGGCTCGATCGGATCCGGCTCGATGGCCAAGCGCTACCGGGTCTGCCAGCTCGCGCTCCAGGAGGGGGTGCCGCTCGTCTTCATGCTCGACGGCGCCGGGCACCGGCTCACGGACACCGGGGGCGGCGGCCGCGCGCCGAACGACCTGCTCGCGCTGGCCGACTGCTCCGGGCAGATCCCGATGGTGTGCCTCGTGCTCGGCGCGTCGGCGGGCCACGGCGCGCTCACGTCACCGCTTTCGGATTTCACGGTCATGAGCGAATCGGCGTCGATGTTCACCGGTGGGCCACCGCTCGTAAAAGCAGCCCTGGGCCAGGACGTGACCAAGACCGAGCTCGGCGGAGCTGAAATCTGCACCGAGATCGCGGGCACGGCTCACAACGTGGCGCCCGACGACCCGTCCGCCATCGCCCTGGCCCGCCGCTACCTCCAGTTCTTCCCGCAGAACCACGCGGAACCGGCGCCGCGGCGCGACGGGCCGGACACGGGCCCGCGGCTCCTCGACTGCATCCTCGAGCTGATCCCGCCCGACGACCGCAAGCCCTACGCGATGCACGAGGTGATCGCGCTGCTCGTCGACGAGGGCGAGTTTCTCGAGATCCAGCCGAAGTACGGCACGACGCTCATCACGGCCCTCGCCCATCTCGGCGGCCACTCGGTCGCCATCATCGCCAACGAACCCGCGGTGCGCGGCGGCGCCGTCGACAGCCCGGCCGCGATCAAGGCCATGGACTTCATCGAGACGGCAGACGCCTTCAATCTCCCGCTCGTATTCCTGGCCGACAACCCGGGGGTCATGGCCGGCACCAAGGCCGAGCGCGACGGCATCCTCAAGTGGGGCGGCAAGATGTTCAAAGCCCAGCGGCGCGCGACGGTGCCGAAGCTCCACGTGACGTTCCGCAAGGCGTTTGGTTTCGGCGCGACCACGATGGCCCAGAACCCCTTCGACGAGCAGACGCTCGCCCTCGCCTTCCCGAACCTGACGATGAGCTCCATGCCCGCCGCGTCGGGCGGTCGGGCCTCGCGGCTGGACGAAGAGGACCAGGCCGAGATCGAGCGCCTGCAGGCCGGAGGGCCCTGGGGCATGGCGGCCGGCATGGTCTACGACGACATCATCGACCCGCGCGAGCTGCGCAACGCGCTGCTCGAGGGTCTCGCGCTGGCCGAGGGCCGGCTCGGAAGTCCGCCGGCGGAGGAGCGCTGAACCGTGCGCCGCTCTTCTTCGGGAGCTTCCGGAAGCATCTGAGGAGCCGAGTCATGTCGATCTGGCGGCCGGGACCGCGTCCGAACTGGGTGCGCCGCTTCAACGCGTTGGGCGAGCCGGCCTGGATCCCCATCGACGGCAAGGCCCTGCTCGAAGAAGCGCAGGCACGCACGGGCCTCTCCGACTTCGGCGGGGATTCCTGGCGCGAGGGCTTCGACGTCTTCGTCGCCGCGCTCGAGAGCGAGGCGCGGCTCAACCTGGTCGGCCGCGTGCTGGCCCGATCGGACTTGTTGAACTGGCTCGAGAACCGTCTGCGCATCACCGACAGCGTGAAGCGCAATCCCGAGATCGCGAACGAACGCATCGAGGCACCCGTCTTCATCACCGGGCTGCCCCGCACCGGCACATCGATCCTCCACGAGCTGTTGGGCCAGGACCCGGCCCACCGGGTGCCCCTGGCCTGGGAGGTGCGCTACCCGGTTCCGCCGCCCGAAACGGCGAGCTACGCCACGGACTCGCGCATCGAGCGAGCCGAGGAAGAGATCCGATTCTGGTGCGACATCGTGCCCGAGTACGACAGCATGCACGAGCTCGGAGCGCGCATTCCCGTCGAGTGCGTGCAACTCACGGCACACGAGTTTCGCAGCGACGAGCTGCCCGGCCGCCACCTGGTTCCCTCGTATTCCGCCTGGCTCGCAGGGGCCGATCTCGAGCCCGCGTACGCGTTCCACAAGCGGATGCTCCAGCTCCTGCAGTGGCGCTGCCCGGGCGAGCGCTGGGTCCTGAAGGCGCCCTCGCACCTTCCGGCGCTGGCTCCACTGCTCGCCGTCTACCCGGACGCGCGCATCGTGCAGACACACCGGGACCCCCTGAAGGTGCTCCCCTCGGTGGCGAGCATCCTGTTCTCTACGGCCTGGGTGCGCTCGGATGCGGTCGACGCACAGCAGGTGCTCGGGTGGTTCACGGGCGAGACATGCCGGCACCTCCTCGACAGTGCAGAAGCCGTTCGCGCCAGCGGCGTGGCGGCGCCCGAACAGTTTTTCGACGTGCGCTACGCGGACCTGATGCACGATCCGTTCGACACGCTGGCGGGAGTCTACGGCCACTACGGAATTCCCTTCACGGCGGAGGCCGAAGGGGAAATGCGCCGCTACCTGGCCGCGAAGCCCAAGGGCAGGCACGGCGCTCACAAGTACGCGTTCGAGCACACCGGCCTGAACCTGGAAGAGGAGCGGCAACGCTTCTCCGACTACCTGGAAAAGTACGGCGTGCCCGCGGAGGTCTGAACGTGGCGACGGCAGCAGCGAGCAAACAGGCGATCCGGGACTACTTCGAGAAGATGCGCGCCGGAGACCCGGGCACGGCCGATCTCTTGACGGACGATGTCACGTGGTGGGTTCCGCCGAGTTCACCGCTCGGAGGCACCCACGAGGGCCGGGAGGCGGTGGTGGCGCTGATGGCCCAGGGCGTCCATCTCTACGATCCGGCCACGCCGATGCAGGTCGATGTCCGCGAGATGGTCGCCGAGGCCGATCGCGTCTGCGTGCAGCTCGTGATCCGCGCGCGCACCGCGAAGGGCGAGGACTACGAGAACCACTACCACTTCGCCTTCCAGCTCCGCGACGGGAAGATCTGCGCCGTTCGCGAATACGTCGACACCCTCTACGCGCAGCGCAAGCTCTTCGATTGAGGCACCCATGACGAACCTCGACGGAAAGGTCGCCGTCGTCACCGGGGCCGGCGCGGGAATCGGCCGGGCCAGCGCCCTGCGCCTGGCCCGCGCGGGCGCCGCCGTGGTGGCAAACGACCTCGACCCGGACGCCGCCAGCGCGACGACCGCGGCGATCCGCGCCGCCGGAGGCCGGGCCGAACCACACCCCGGCGACGTCACCGAACCGGGTCTCGCGGACGCCCTGGTGGCGCGCGCGGTGGAGCGCTTCGGAGCGCTCTCGATCTTCCACGCCAATGCGGGCGGCGCGCGGCCCGAGCCGATGGACGGCATGACCGAAGCGGCCTATCGCGAGGTGATGACGCTCAACTTCGACGCGGTCTGGTACGGAACGCAGGCCGCGCTCCGGACGATGCTCCCGGCCGGCGGCGGGGCGATCGTGGTGACGTCGTCCGGCGCCGGCGTCAGCGCCGAGCCAGGCCTGGCCGCGTACGGCGCCGCCAAGGCCGCGGTGATCTCGCTGGTGCGCAACCTGGCCGTCGAATACGCGGCGCAGGGCATTCGCGCCAACGCGGTGGTCCCGGGGCCCATCGAAACGGTGCAGATGCGCGCCTGGCTCGACAGCCTGCCGGACCGCGGAGCCGGGTTCGGCGCGCGAGTGCCGGCGGGACGCCTCGGCCGGCCGGAGGAGATCGCCGAGGCGGTGCTCTTCCTCGCGTCGGACGCCGCCTCGTACGTGAACGGCGCCGCGCTTCCGGTCGACGGGGGCGTCGTCGCACGCCTGGCCTCGCCCACCGCGGGCTGAGGAACCGTTCAGGGCGCGGCGGGGCGCTCGACGTGGGGCAGCACCTTCGCGACGTAGAGCTCGAGGCTCTCCCAGCCGAACTCCGGCGGCGTGCCGCCGCACAGCGGGTGCATGTGCGTGTCCGCGTACGGGCCGCGCTCGGCAGCCCGAGCGATCAGTTCCTCGGGGGTGAGGATGCGGAACTTCCCGTCGGCGCGAAGCTCTTCCACGGTGCTGGCCCGGGAGTAGATCACCGACTCCTGGCCCGGGAGCTGCCAGCTCGCGTAGACCACTGCGTCGTGGAGCAGGAACTTCCCGATCTGCGCCCAGCTGCGGTCGGGGTCGTCCGAGCAGAAGACCGTCTCGCCCGAGCCGGGAGACATCACCTGCGGATCCTCTACACCGAGCCGCTCGCACTCGGACTGGTATTCCTCGAGCACCTCCGGCTTGCTCACCGAAGACTGGAACGGGAGGCCGAAACGGGCCGCGCGCCGCGCCCCCACCTTCAACGTTCCTCCCACGTAGACGGGCGGCTTCGGCCCGGTGACGGGGCGCATCGTCATGTGCACCTGGCGACCGTTCCAGTCGAAGGGCTCGCCGGTCCAGGCCTTGCACAGCACCTCGAGACACTCGTCCATCCGCTTGCCGCGCTGCGCCCAGTCCTGCCCGAACATGGCGTACTCGTCCTGTCGGTAGCCGATCCCGACGGTGGTCCGGCAGCGGCCGTCGCTGATCAGGTCGAGCAGGCACAGGTCCTCGGAGAGCTTCACCGGGTCGTAGAGCGGGAGCAGGAGCGCGCTCGCGACGATGGAAATGCGCTCCGTGCGCGCGGCGAAGCCGGCCATCATCGTCACCGGCGACGGCATGTAGCCGTCCTCGTCGGCGTGGTGTTCGGATGTCACGACGCTGTCGAAGCCGTTCTCGTCGGCCCACGCGGCCATGTCGAGCGCCGCGGCGCAGAGGTCCCGCGAACTCGCCGGCGAGAAGGCAGGCGCGCGCAGGTCGAAACGAAGGGCCGTGACTGCCATGGCCGCAGGGTACACTAGTGCCATGAGTGACGGGACGCGTGCTGTCGTTCCCATTGGCGCGCGTGAGCCCGAAGTCAGCGCGCTCACCGGGACGCCTGCCGACCCCAGAGCCTGAACCCTTCCGCCTGGAGGACCCGCCGATGACCATCGAACTCTCCGCCGGCCTGCTGCCCCACCGGGACGCGCCCCGCATCGCAAAGCTCGCCGAGGATCTCGGCTACGCGCGCCTCTGGGTCTACGACTCGCCGGCCCTTTACGGAGACGTCTGGATCACCATGGCGCGAGCCGCCGAGGCGACGCAGCGCATCGGCCTCGGCACCGGCGTAATGGTGCCGCACCTGCGCCACGTCCTCGTGACGGCGAGCGCCATCGCGAGCCTCGAGGAACTGGCGCCGGGCCGCACGACACTGGCCGTGGGCACGGGCTTCACCGCACGGATGACCTTCGGCCAGCGCCCGCTCCCCTGGAAACGGGTGGCGGACTACGTGCGCGCGCTCCGCGGCCTGCTGCGCGGCGAAACGGTCGAGTACGACGGCACCAAGCTCCGCATGCTGCACCCGGAGGAAACCGCACCTCCCCGGCCCATCGAAGTCCCGATCCTGATCGGCGCCAACGGGCCCAAGGGCCTCGCGGTGGCCCGCGAAATCGGCGACGGCGTGATGTCCGTGGGTGTGCCCCAGCAGGGCTTCGCCCACAGCGCCATGCTCCAGACGGGGACGGTGCTGCGCGAGGGCGAGGACTTCACCACGCCCCGGGTGATCGACGCCCTCGGCCCGACGGCAGCCGCCGGATACCACGCCGTGTACGAGTCGGCCGGCGCCGCCGTCGACGAACTGCCCAACGGAAAAGCCTGGCGCGAGGAAATCGAGCGCATCCCGGAAGACGAGCGCCACCTGCACGTCCACGAGGGACACTTCGTACGGCTCTCGGAGCTCGACCGCCGCCACGTGTCGTTGGCGATCGCCGGGGGCGGACTCGTCGGAACCCCGGACCAGATCCGTGAAAAGGTCGCCACCCTGGAGGCGGGCGGCTGCACCGAGATCTTCTACGCTCCGATCGGCGACATCGAAACCGAACTCCGAGCGATGGCGGAGGTGTTGATCGGCTGACGCTTCGGAGAAGCGCTGGATGTTTCACGCCGCCTTCGAGGCCGGGCGCGGCGTGGTGATGAAGCGCGCGTTGTCGCGCATGATCCAGCGCACCTCGGTCTCGGAGAAGCCCTCTAGCTCCTTCACGAAGTCGAGCGGCCGCCGGAGCCCCTCGGCGTGCGGGAAGTCCGAGCCGAAGAGCACGTGGTCCACCCCGATGAGGTCCGCGAGACCGCGGACGTCGTCTTCGAAAAACGGCGCCACCCAGACGTGGCGGCGGAAGGTCTCGCGCGGATCCTCCGAAAGCAGCTCCGGCATCTGGCCGTACGCCTTCTCCATGTTCTTGAACAGCCAGGGCACCCAGAACGAGCCACACTCGATGGTGGCGACGCGCACGTTCGGGAAGCGCTGGAAGACACCGTGGGCGATCAACGCCGCCAGGGTGTCCATGATGTAGCGGCCCTGCTGGGTCATCATGCCGAGCAGGAAGCCGCTCCGAAAGCCCTCCATCTGCCGCGGCGGCTCCCACTTCGACGTGGTGTAGTACCCGGTGTCGCCGGTGTGGAACGCCACCGTGACGCCCGCCTCGGCGATGCGCGCCCAGAAGGGATCGTGCTCCCGGTCTCCCGGAGACGTGGTGCGGCCCCCGCCCTTGGGCACCGGCGCGGGCCGCAGGTAGACGACCCGGGCGCCGCGCTCGAGCACCCACTCGAGCTGCTCGACGGCCCGCCCCGTGTCGGCCAGCGAGAGCATCGGCACCGCGAAGAGGCGCTCCTTGTACGCAAAGCCCCAGTCTTCGTGGAGCCACTGGTTGAAGCCGTGCAGCGCGGCGTGGGTCGCCTCGGGATCGTTCGACAGCGGCTGCTCGATGCCGCAGCCGAGCGTGGGGAAGAGCAGCGCGGCCTCGAGCCCCTGTTCGTCGAGCACCGCCAGCCGCGCGTCGCGGTCCCGGTAGGCCGGCTGGACCGGCTCGAGGTTTCCCATGAAGAGCTCCGCCATCGACTTGCCTCCGGGATTGATGCCGCGGAAATAGTCCTCCAGCACACCGGGTTTCGTGACGGGGTCGAAGGTGGGATTGGGGATGAACTTGTCGAGCTTCCCCCCGACGAGGATGCGCCTGCGTCCGCGCCGCTCCACCCACTCCACCGCCCGCTTCTGCATCCTGCGGTCCACGTGACGCGTAAACGCGTCCTCGTGCTCGTAGTAGTGGTTGTCGGAATCGAAGGGGGCGTAGGGAAGTTCATTCACGGGGGATCCTCCTAGAGACCGAGTTCCTCGCGCAAGAGATCGACCGCACCCAGGTCCTGGACCGCCTGGGTCGTCCGACGCATGCTTGCCATTCCGACCTGTAGGGGTTGCCACTTGTCACCCATCGCCGCCGTCACGGTCGCCGAGACCCAGGAGTACGGGCAATGGAGACGATAGCGCCGCCAGAGCGTGTCGAAGTCCGGGGGGGCGACACCCGCTTGCGCGAGCGTCCGCCGGTAGAGCTCGAGCAGATTCTTCTCCTCAGCGCGGCGCAAGTCCGTCTCTATCGAGTTCGAGAGGTAGTAGGCGAAGTCGCGCATGCCCGTGCCGCGGTTCATGACCGCCCAGTCCAGGAATCCTATCTGCCCGGCATCCAGGAACAGGTTTCCGATGTGACAGTCGCCGTGGACCAGCGTCGTCTCGCCCTGCTCCCAGAGGTCCGACACGGCCTCGTTGAAGTCGAGGTAGATCCGCCCGAGTTCGGTGAAGACCGGCGGCATCTCGGCCCCGAACATCCCCAGCGCCTTCTCGATGAGAGTGGTACCGATCTCCGAGCGAAGCGGCGGAAGGATCCAGGACAGATCGCGCTCGAAGCGCGGGCTCTGCCACAGATGGGCGTGGAAACGGGCCTGTCCCCGAACGACCTGCCGCGCGTGGTCGAGCGCCTCCGGATCGCTCGCCTTGGGAAGCGAGCAGCCGATGGCCAAGAGATCCTCGAGCACCATGATGTACTCGGAGCTGGAATCCCCATAGGCGGCGTGATGCGACCGGGGCAGACGCACCGGGAGTTCGCCGGCGAGCTCGGCGTAGAAGCGCGCCTCCTTGCGTCCCATGTCCGTGACTTCGACCATCTGGCGCTGGGCAGCATCGAAGGGCGGGAGTTTCACGAAAACAGAGACCGGTCCCGAAGCCCCGTCGGCGTAGCTGACGCCGATGCGGGCGCGACCGGTCGTCCCGGCGTGCGCCTCGAGCACTTCCAGCGCCGTGACCGGCGCATCGAGCGCCTCGGCCAACCACTCGGGCGTGATTTCCTCGGGAGACGGCGGAATGGGGAGTGCCACGGGTGTATTCTAACGCCGGGGTGTCGAGCAGGCCTCGATTGCACCAGACGTGCAAATCGTCTATTCGGGGTGCGCCGAGGAGGAATTCACGGATGCAGGCTCCGCCCAAACTGTCGGGGGGAATCCCTTTTCTCGGGCACCTGCTCGAGATGCGGCGGCGGCCGCTCGAACTCTTCCAGCGCGTCCGCGACGAGTGCGGCGAGATCGGCGAAACGCGCTGGGCGCGTCAGCCGGTCGTGATGTTGAGCGGCGAGGAGGCCCACGAGGCATTCTTCCGGGCGCCGGACGAACAGCTCGACCAGGCCGCGGCCTACCCGTTCATGACCCCGATCTTCGGCAAGGGTGTGGTCTTCGACGGCACCCCGGAACAGCGCAAGCAGGCGATCCGCAACCAGTCGCTGCGCGACCAGATGATGCGCGGCCACGCCGAGGGAATCGCCTCCGAAACCGAGCGCATGCTCGAAGACTGGGGCGAGACGGGAGAAGTCGATCTCCTGGATTTCTTTGCCGAGCTGACGATCTACACCTCGAGCGCCTGCCTGATCGGAAAGCCCTTCCGCGACCAGCTCACGCCGGAGTTCCACCGGCTCTTCTTCGATCTCGAACTCGGCACCGACGCCTTCGCGTACGTGAACCCGAACCTGCCCCTCCCTTCTTTCCGAAAGCGCGACCGCGCCCGCCGGCGCCTGGTGGAGCTGATCGACGCGATCATCCGGGAGCGCGAGAAGACGCCGCGCAACTCCCAGGACCTCGTCGACGTCCTCGTGACGCTCCGGGAGCCCGACGGCTCCGCACGCTACACCGCGGACCAGATCACCGGGATGTTCATCTCGATGATGTTTGCCGGACACCACACGACCTCCGGCACCTCGGCCTGGTTCCTGATCGAGATGCTGCGGCACCCCCACCTGGCGAAGCAGGTCGTCGAAGAGCTCGACACCCTCTACGCCGACGGCCGAGAGGTGAGCTACCAGGCGCTGCGCGACATCCCGAAACTCGAGTGCGCGTTGAAGGAGAGCCTCCGCCTCCACCCCCCCCTCGTCATCCTGATGCGGAAGGTGATGCACGACTTCCACTACAAGGACTGGGTGGTGGAGACGGGGAAGACCGTCGCCGTATCCCCCGCGGTATCGAACCGCATGCCCGAGCACTTTCCCGACCCGGAGCGCTTCGATCCCAGCCGTTACGAGCCCGGGCGGGACGAAGACAAACAGGGCTTCGCCTGGATTCCCTTCGGAGCGGGAAGACACCGCTGCGTGGGCGCGGCCTTCGCCATGATGCAACTCAAGGCGATCTTCAGCGTGCTCCTGCGCAAGTACGAATTCGAGATGGCCCAGCCCGCGGACAGCTACGAGAACGACCACGGGAAGATGGTGGTGCAGCTCAAGCAGCCCTGCAGGGTCCGCTACCGCCGGCGGGGGGAGGCCAACCGTGCGATTTCCGCGCGGGGCCGCGAGGCGCAGAGCGTCGCGTCGCACTCCGACACGCGGCGCATCGCGGTGGACGACGACCTCTGCCAGGGGCACGGCGTGTGCGTCGGGGAAGCCGCGGAGCTCTTCGGGCTCGAGAAACGGGCCGACGGATCGCTGAAGGTGAAACGACTGCGGGAGGAAGTTCCTCCGACCCTGCGCGATGCGGCCGACGCCGCCGTGCGATACTGCCCGACCCGCGCGCTCAAGTGGAAACGAGGAGACGAGAGATGACCGCCTTCCCCCGCGAAGAACTCGAGGAGATGCTGCGCCGCTGGGTGGCCGCGAACGACCGGGCGGGACGCACCGGCGACTGGTCCTCCATGGGCGACTTCTATACCGACGACGCTCTTTACACCTGGAACAACGGCCCGGGCTGGGAATTCGCGGCTCGCGGCCGCAAGGAGATCGCCGACTGGGTCTTCGGCACCGAGATGGAGGGTCTCGAGCACTGGACCTATCCCTACGTCCGGACCCTGATCGACGAGCAGAAGGGAGAGGTCCTGGGCATCTGGCGCCAGATCGCGCCGGACCGGGAGCCGGACGGAACACCGTACGAAATCGCCGGTACGGGCGGATCCTGGTTCCGTTACGCCGGCGACTTCAAGTGGAGCTGGCAACGCGATTTCTTCGACCACTCGAATGCCGGAGCCGTCTTCATGACGATGGCAAAGAACGGCGATCTCACCGAGAAGATGCAGACGCGCATGAAAAAGGGCTCCGCCATGCCCGGCTGGGTGAAGCGAAGGGAGTTCGACTGGTACGAGACGATCGCCGACCGCGAGGCTTGAAACCGGGGTAGGATCTCGGGCTTGAACGCTTTCCCGATCGGTGTCGCGTTCCTGCTCCTCGCCGCCTGGAGCTGGGGCCGTTGGGCGGACCCCCAGATCGACTTCGGGAACGAGCTGTATCTCGCGTGGCAGCTCGCGGAAGGCAAGGTCCTCTACGGGGACGTGGCCCACCGCAACGGCCCGCTCTCGCACTACTGGAACGCCCTGCTCTTCCGGACCTTTGGCGTGTCGATCTGGACGCTGGTGTGGGCGAACCTGGCGCTGCTCGCGGCGATCTGCGCGCTCGCCCACGCCGTATTGCGACGCGCGGTGGACGCGCGCTCGGCCACGGTGTGCGTCCTGGTGCTGCTGGGGATCTTCGGCTTCTCCCAGTACGGCGATGTGGCGAACTACAACTACGTCACGCCCTACCACCACTTCCAGACCCACGGCATCGCGCTCGGACTCGGCCTGCTGTACGCGCTGCTGCGCGCCCTCGAGGGTGGGAGCCGAATCGCCGCAGCCGCAGCCGGCGCCTGCCTGGGCGCGGTGATGCTCACGAAGATTGAACTCTCGCTTCCGGCAGCCGTCGCGGCGGGGGTCGGTCTCGTGCTCGTGCTGCGGGCGCATCCGGGCTCCGCCCTCCGCATCGCGGCGGCGTTCTGCGCGGGAGCGCTGGCCCTCCCCCTGCTCTTCCTGGCAGCGCTGACCACTGCCCTGCCCTTCGAGCTGGCCTGGCGCGGCGTGCTAGGCAACCTCACCCAGCTCGGACCCAACCTGCTGGGCGATGCCTTCTACCTATCGGGAGCCGGACTCGACGCGCCCGGCAGCAACGCGCTGCGCATCCTCTTCGCTTCGATCACGCTGGCGGGCTTGGTGTTCGCGCTCGTCTCCGTCGATCGCGAACTCGAACGCCGCGCGGCGCCAGCCTGGCTGCGCCCGGTCGCGACCATCGGGGTTTTTGCCCTCGCGGTGACCGTGCCCGCACCCTCGACCTGGTTCGCGGCAGCCGCGTCCCTCCCGGTGGTCGCATTCGCCACCGGAGCCGGGGCCACGGCGGTGCTCTTCCGGGAGCGGCGCTCCGGCCCGGCGGCGCTGCGCCCCGCCGCCCTCCTGCTCTGGTCGGTGTGGTCGCTCGGCCTGCTCGGGAAGCTCCTGCTGCTGCCCCGCTTCCAGCACTACGGGTTCGCCTTGGCGATGCCGGCGGGCCTGCTCCTGGTGGCGATCCTCGTTGGCATCGTGCCGGAGCTGGCGCGGCGCGCGGGCGGTAACGGTGTATTTGCCCGCTCGGCGGCGACCGCCCTGTGCGCTGCGGCCGTGCTCGGATGCCTGCGCGTCTCGGCCGAGCGCTACGCTGAGAAAGACCGCTGGGTGGGCCCCCCGGGCGACGAGATCCGCGTCGAGTCGGCCGAGCGCGCTCCGCGCGGCGTACGCATGGGAGCACTCCAGAGCCGGCTCGCGGAGCTACTGCCGCCCGATGCGACACTGATGGTCTACCCCGAGGGTGCGATGCTCAACTACTGGCTGCGACGCGACAATCCCTCGCGCTACATGCTCTACCTGCCGACCGAGCTCGACGCTGCGGGGCGCAGCGCAGTGCTCGCCGACCTGCGAGCGGCGGCGCCCGACTTCATCGTCCTGCTCCAGCGCGGCCACGGCGAGTTCGGCGTCGGCCCCTTTGGGCGCGACCCGCGCAACGGCCGGGCCCTCGTCGCCTGGATCCGTTCGAACTACGAGCCGGTGGAAAGGCTCGGCCCCGAGCCCTTCACGGGCCGCGGCTTCGGCGCCGAGGTCTGGCGCCACTCCGGACCAGCAGAGGAGGCGAGCCGGTGAGCCCGTGGCGCTGGCTGCTCAGCGCGCTCGCGCTCTTTGGCGGGGCCGTCCTGATACGCGCCCTCCCCGCGGCGCTGGTGCTGTTGCCGCGGGAGGTCATCTTCCGGGGCCCCGACAGCTACTACCACATGCGGAGAATCGTCTACACGATCCAGAATTTTCCGGATCTCCTTGTCTTCGACCCCTACGTGCAATTTCCCCACGGCGCACGACCGATCTGGTCGCCGCTCTTCGACTGGGTCTCCGCCGCGCTGCTGTATCCCTTCGCCGGCAACGACGACTGGCTCCGTGTCGAGCAGGCCGCTGCATGGATCCCGCCCATTCTCGGCGGTCTCACCGTGGTAGCCACGTGGACCGTGGCCCGGCGTGTACTCAAAGAGCGCGCGGCCTTGGGCGCCGGGGTGCTGCTCTGCATTCTGGGCGGCCACTTCACCTACTCGCGCGTGGGCGCATTCGATCACCACGTGGCCGTGTCGCTCGTCACCACACTTCTCCTGGGAGCAACCCTCGCAGCGCTGGGAGCGGATTCCAGACGGCGGACCCTGCAATACGCCGCGGCCATCGGAGTGTGGATCGCCCTGTCGCTGCTCATCTGGCCGGGAAGCCTGCTCTACAGCGCGATCACCCTCGCCGGACTCGCCGGGGTCGCACTCACCGCCCCCGACGCCGCCCGGGCGGCGATCCGCTGGCGCGCGCTCGCGGTCGCATCGGGCTTTGCCGCGATACTCGTCGCGCCGTTTTGTTTCGGAAACGAGTGGCTCCACCATGGCTCGATGAGTCCGCAGGTTCTCACGGGGTTCCAGCCGTGGTTCCTCGGCACGGCGGCAGCCATCGGACTCGGCGGCGCCCTCGCTTCCGAACGACCCTCCCTCGCGACCCGCGCTTTCGTCCGGGCCGGCGTGGCCGCGGGCCTCGGGATCGCTCTCGTCGGAACCAGCCTGCTCCTCAGCAGCGACCTCTATGAAAGTGTCGAGGAAGCCTGGCGCTGGCTCTCCAAGTCGGAGGATTTCCAGGCCAGCGTGATCGAGTCCTAGGGTCTGTTCGTCGTGAACGGAAGAGTCTCGGCGACCATGGCCCAACGCCAACTCTCCTACCTCGTCTACGCCTTCCCCTTGTTCTGGACGCTAATTCTCGTGGACGGCTGGCGCCGGGAGCGGC
>Ga0310342_100001845_pt1 | contig 13416 bp, 10 predicted proteins | sample S15DNA20500_MG_FD_206155 | JGI IMG/M metagenome (GOLD analysis project Ga0310342, IMG submission 206155) | Marine microbial communities from station ALOHA, North Pacific Subtropical Gyre - S1503-DNA-20-500_MG | ecosystem: Environmental > Aquatic > Marine > Oceanic | place: Pacific Ocean: North... | reverse complement strand
GGCATTACGAAGAGTGGCGAGGTTCCATGCACGCCTATGCCATCACCGATCCCGTCTTCCACGCGATGCACAGCCTCGCGCAGAAGGAAACAGGAGGCGAGCTCGGCGATTTCTGCATCAGCTGCCACGCCCCGGTCGGCACGGGCATCGGCGAGGTAACCGCCGCCACGAAAGATCCCGGAGGGCTATCGAAAATATCGCTGGCCGCCGTCTCATGCGAGGTCTGCCATCGAAGCGTTCGCCTGGATGAGGGGCATCCCGCCAATGCGCGCTTTAAAATCCAGCCGGGCGCCCCGCTCGTCGGCGGCCTCCCGGATCCCCAGCAGACACCCGCCCACGCCTCCACAACGAACGACAGCCTGAAGAATCCCGACTTCTGCGGCAGCTGCCACAACGTGGTAAACCGCCGCGGCGTAAAGATCGAAAAACCCCATGAGGAGTTTATCGCCAGCCCCTACCCCGCGCGCGACACCAGCTGTCTCAACTGCCATATGCAGACCTACACCGGCAGGGCCACTCCCGGCGGTCCCCTGCGCAACCGCCTCCACCGCCACGACTTCATCGGGGTCGATGTAGCCGTGACTCCATTCCCCCGGCTTGGCTACCAGCGCCGCGAGGTCGAGGAGTTCCTGCGCACCGCCGCCAGGCTGAGCGTCGATGCGCCGGGAAGAGCCGTAGCCGGAAGCATCCTGGAATTCACCGTGAACGTAAAAAACGTCGGCGCGGGACACAACCTGCCCACCGGGCCATCGACGGAGCGGGAGATGTGGCTCGAGGTCATCGCGACCGGCGAGGATGGGAAGATCCTGTTCGAATCAGGGACCCTCGACAAAGAGGGAGACCTCCGCGGCGGACACGGCGACGACCGCCGGAGCGACCCCCAGCTCGCCCTTTTCACGGACCGCTTTGTCGATAAAGAAGGCGAGACCGTCTTCTTCATGTGGCAGGCACACGCCCTCGAGGAGCACACCATCCCTCCCCTCGAGACCCGCTCGGCGAGCTATAAGATCGAGCTCCCCGAGCGACTGGCCGGCCAGGACATCCGCCTCAGCGTCCGCCTGCGGTTCCGGGCCTTCCCGCCCCACCAGCTCAGGCGCCTGGGAATAGGCGCGTTAACGACGAGGTTCCCGGTATTCGACCTCGCCGAGTATGAGAACAACTCTCTTGCCATCGTAAAAAGCCTCGGGCGCAAGGGGGTTATCCGGGTACCTGAAGATGAAGCTCACATCGCCGCCGCCCTGGAGCGCGCCGGTAGCGGGACCGTGATCTCCGTAGCCCCGGGAACCTACACCATCGAAGAGCCGCTGGACTTTTCGGGCAGGGACATCATCCTCGAGTCCCGCGAGGGCCCAGTAGCGACGGTACTCACCGGGCCCGGAGCGCTGCCGGAGGAAAAAGAAGGCGCCCTGGCGCTCTTTACCGGTGGAGAATCCGCAGCCGCGACCGTGCGAGGCTTCACCATCAGGAACGGCTCCGGCATGCTTCTCGATGGACAGCGCGTCGCGGGCGCCATCCTCTGCATCGACAGCAAGCCCACCATCAGCGGAAACATCTTCACCGGCAACGAAGCTGCCGGGGGCGCCGGCGGGGCCCTCTACCTCATGGGATCTGACGCGACCCTCATCGACAACCAGTTCAACTCCAACCGCGCCCGCATCGGCGGGGCCATCCATATCTCGAAAGGATCCCGCCCCATCATCAGGGGGAACTCCTTCACCGGCAATCGCGGGCTGCAGGGTGGAGCCCTCTCCATCGACTCCGCCGAGCCCACGATCACCGCCAACCGCCTGGTGGCCAACCGCGCCTTCAGCGGGGGTGGAATCCTCATCACCGCCGCGAACCCGAGAGCCCCCGGCAGGCAATGGCTTACGACCATGGCAGGAAACCGGATCTACGGCAATACCGCCAGGACGGGAGGGACGGTGTTCGCGACGGGAGCCTGCGAGTTGCTCTCCGGGCGCGACCTGGTTGCCGGCAATATCGGCGGCGCCTTCACCCTCACCGATGGCGCCCGGGCAAAGCTCACTCATGCGACCATCGTCGACAACCGCATGGGCGCCGGAGCCCTGGCGGCAACGGATGACTCCAGCCTGGCGATCACCAATTCGATCCTCTGGGGCAACCGCCCCCTTGACCTGGCAGGAAAGATCTCGTGGTCCCTGGTCGAAAACGAGGCCTTTTCCGGAGGCACCAACCTGCGCGCGCTGCCCCTGTTTCGGCCCCCTTATTCCGAATGGGAGAGATGCGGCAAACCCGGGGAGCTCTGCGTACCGATTCTGCGGGCCGATGCCGAGACACTCGAACCCACCAATACAGGCCTCTATCGGAGGTACAAGCCGGGGCTCCTGGAGCTCTTCGCCGATTCCCCGGCCGTCGATGCGGGCAACCCCGCCGGACCGCCCGATGAAGACGGCACCAGGACGGACCTCGGAACGGTGCCCAAATTGAAATCGAGGCACCTGTTCCTGCGAGGAGATCTCGACGGCAACGGAACAATCGATGTCCTCGATGCGCGCTCGATCTTCACCCTTGTCGAAACAGGCGGTCGCATCGAGTGCATGGAGAGCGCCGACGTAGACGGAAACGGGATCATCGACCGCGAAGATGGAGTCCGCCTGATGAACTTCATCATGTCCGGGCAAAACCCTCCGATCGCGCCCTGGCCGGACTGCGGCCCGAAGCCCCAGCCCGGCGGCTCCCTGGGCTGCTTCGAGGGCCGCTGCGAACCGTAAAAAGTAGCCCCCAGCCGTCTCCGCCAATGATCCTAAGGTCCAAAGACAGAATTGGTTGCGTAAAGAAGCCGCTTTTCCGCGGAAAAAACCGGAAATTCCTGCACGGTTTTGCCGCTTGCCGTCGTCTTGGTCAGTAGGTAGTATTAATCCTCATTCTGACGTAAGTTAACTCTTTACGGTCGCTTGCGTTTTTTTTGGGGCTGTCCTTCGGGGCGGCGGAAACATGGGAATTGACCGTATCAATGGAGGTTCTCTTTAATGAAAATGTCTCTCAAACTTCTCTTCTGCTGCGCCACCTTGGGCTTCTGCGTCGATACCATGGCCCAGAATGTCGGCAGTGTCGGCACCAAGGAAAATCTCGACCTGCCCGTGGACGCGGTCGGTGAAAATATCACCGAAGAGGACGCGCCCGAGGTTGTCATCTTCTACGGTCAGCAACTCGAAGGCGACGGCTTCTTTTACGCGGTAGACCGTTCCGGAAGTATGTCGGACCGCGGCGAGCTCGCCCGCGCCAAGCAGGAAATTTCAAGGAACATCCAGGAGTTCTCGGACCGTACCGAGTTCGGCATCGTCTTCTTCGATTCCGGCGTGCTCAGGTACCCCTCGACCGGCCGTCCGATCGAGGCCACTGCCGGGATGAAATCGGCCGCGCTCAGCTGGATCGCCGCCGTCGGCGGCGGCAGCGGAAGCTGCTGCCAGCAGGGGCTTCTCGCCTCCCTGCAGTTCGCGAACTTCTCTTCCTCCCAGCGCAAGGTCGTCTGCTATGTCGGTGACGGCGGCGGGACCGGCCCCTGTGGCGGAACCGGCGGAGAATCCGGCTACCTCAACCAGACCCTGCAGCGGATCGCCCAGCAGAACTATCAGCGTGTCACGATCAACACGATCGGAGTCATGATGAGCGGCCGGGGTATGCAGGAGACGTTCCTCAGGAACCTGGCGCGCGCCAATGGCGGCACCTACAAGCGGATCAACTGATACGCTCACCACGAATTGAAATTACAACGGGAACCCGCTAAGCGGGTTCCCGTTATTTCATGCCATCAGCTCAGAGCGCGAAGCTCAGGCGGAGCATCCGGGATCATCTCCCGCCTCGGGATGGGAACGCGCATGCAGAGGCGCGATGAGCAGCAGCAGGCCCGCCACCAGAAGCGGAGAGCAACTCTCGAGACCCGGGAGGGCGTCCAGCAGCGGAAAGCGATGCTTGAGCAAATACCATGAAAGCACCACAGCCAGACAACAGACCAGCGGAGCGAATCGCCTCAGACGAGCGCGGCAACTTCCCCTCCCCGACTCGTAGCTGATCATGCACAGGGGCATCAGAAGGACGGGGGCCCCCGATCCATCGAATGGAGCCGCCAGCAGCGCCAGGAAGCAGAGCCCCGCCATCTCCCTGGGCTGCAATGCCTTCGATGGCCCGGGCGACAATCGCCTGGCGGCGGCGAGAAGCACCACAGCCAGGATGACCAGCAGGGCGATAAAAACAGCCCAGCGAACCACCTCGCCTGGAGCTTCGCCCATCAACGCGAACACCTGCCGCTTCAAGGTCCAGCTGTCGACGCCATGAGCATCTACAAGGGGCTGCCTCCCGAGGTAGAAAGCTCCTGCCAGCAGACCGAGCCCGACGACCAGGTGGCCTGTCTTGCCCTGCCTTCTGCGAAGCGAGAGGCGCGAGATCCAGATCCACAGAGGAAATACGATAAGCTCGAGCCGACAGGCGGCCGCCAGCGCGAAGACAACCGCTGAGAGGCCCGCGTGCCCCCTGCGATCAAGCAGCAACGCCCCGCCCACAGCCATCAACGCGAAACATTCGAGGCCGGGAATCGGCGCCGTGAAGTCCGCCAGCACGATGGGGACTACCACCAGGGCGCCAAGGAGGCGTCCTTCAGCGGAAACGGGAAGTCCCACGATCTGGTCGGCAAAACGCAGGAAACAGGCCAGGCTGCCAATACCCGCCACCGCCAGGAACAGGCGCTGAAATCCGAGGACACCTCCCCAGCAGTCCAGGCAGCCATCCACCCCCGCCTGGCCCGCCTGGATGAGCAGAGCCACCGCCAGGAGGAGGAGAACCAATGTATAGCAGTAAACAATCCGGCGTCTTTCCATAAGCTTCAGTACAACATGAGGTAGACGATGACTCCCGTCACCGAGACATACATCCAGATTGGAAACGTCCGGCGTCCCCACCAGCGGTGTTTCTCCCAGCGCCGCTTCCAGGCCAGGTAGATAGTCCTCAGGGCCATGGGAACCACGGCCGCCGCGAGAATGATGTGGCTGATGAGGATAACGAAGTAGACCGCTCGCAGAACACCCTCGCCCTCGTAGGACTTGTGTCCGGCTTTGTAGTGGTAGGTCAGATAGCAGCCGAGGAAGATGCTCGAAACGACGAAAGCCGCGACCATCAGCCGCGCATGTGCTTTCTTATTCCCCATGCGAATACAGACGTACCCGGCCAGCAGCAGGACTCCGCTGAGCGCGTTCAGGCTGGCGTTGACCATCGGCAGATCGGCTACTTCCATGAATCCTAACCCTCTCGATCCTCTTCCAACAGAAGCCTGGCCGCATCGATGAGCTTCTCGAGATCACCTGCAACCGCGCTCGGACGATAATAACCCCGTATCTGCCCGCGCCCATCCACGAGCACGAACCTGTCGCTGTGCGGCACCCCGAGCGCGGGCCCCGCCGGTTCACGGCCGCCGCCCGCGCTCAGCCCGAACCCCTCCTCGCAGAGCCGGGCGATGTCCTGACGCTCACCCCTGAGAAAGCTCCAGAGACGGGAATCGATGCCCTGCTGTTTTGAATACTCAGCCAGCCGTCGCTGCGTATCATTGCCGGGGTCGAGAGTAAAAGAGACCAGGCGCAAGCTCTCCTCGAGGGCACCCTCATTGCGAATGGTTTTCTGGATCCTCAACAGCTCAGCCGCCATGGCGGGACAGGCGTTGCGGCAGGTGGTGAACATGAAGGTTCCTACCCAGATCTTTCCCCTGAGAGTATCGAGGCTGACTTTTGCACCATCCTGGTCATTCAACTCAAATGGCGGAATCTTCCGCCGAACGGGCAGGTCGCCAGCCGGCTCCCACACGAACGCGCCGGCCACCACAGCGATGATCCCAACAGCCAGCAGAGACCAGCTGAGCCACCCCAGAATGCCCTCTGAGACTCTTTCAGACTTACCTGCGACACCATTGGCCATCCGATACTCCGTCGATTAGGGACACTCTCAGAGGAGGTAGAGGATAACGAAGAAAAACATCCAGACCACCACAACGAGCAGCCAGTAATAGAGAGCGAGATCAATCCCGATCCTCTGATACTGGTGATATTTTCCACGCACGGCCCGGACAATGACGTAGCTGAGCAGAAGCACCCCGCCGACGACATGCAGGGTATGCAGGCCCGCCATTGTATAAAAAACGGTGCCGAAGATATCCTGTATCGGGAGCTCCTCCGCGAGCAGGCGCACGAATTCGAAGTACTGGACCGCGGCAAACAAAACCCCGCAAAAAAGAGTCAGGTAGAGCCAGGAAACGAGCCCGACAGGATCCTCCCGCCGGATCGCCCTAGAGGCAAGGATGATGAAGACACCGCTGAGCACCAGGACCGCCGTATTGCTGAGGGGGATCCCCAACGCCAGCTCGGGAAAACCCGGCGGCTTCCAGGTGCTGGCTCCAAGGCGCAGGACGATATACATCCCCACCAGCGCGCCGAAGAACATGATCTCCGCGACCACGAAGAGAACGATACCGAAGCGAGCGTTTTCAGCCTCGCCCGCTACCGCCGGCGCTCTACCTGGTACTACCGATTCGCTTGCCATATTTCACCCTCTCAGGCGCCCAGGACCAGGGCGATGAACAGCGCCGGCAGGTAGATCACCGAGGCAATGACCAGCCGCCGAGCCCTCTCATTGGTCCGCTTGATTGCGAAACTCACAGCGAAGGCCAGGAAGAGGGAGCTGGTGCCCAGGGCCATCCAGAAGTAGAAGCCGGCCGCGAAGCCGAAGACGGCGGCCGGCATCAGGCTGGCGGGCACGAGCGCGAGGCTCCAGCCGACGACCTGCAGGGCGGTCGCCTTTCCTTCCCGGTCGACAACGGTGAGCATTGGGAAACCCGCACGCGCGTAATCCTCCCGGTAGATCCACGCGATCGCCAGAAAATGCGGAATCTGCCAGATAAACTGTATCGTGAAGATCGACCAGCCGGCCGGGAGCAGTTCGCCGGTGGCCGCCGTCAGGCCGATGACCGGTGGCAGGGCGCCGGCAAAAGCCCCGACCAGCAGTGAAAAAGAGGTGATCCGCTTCAGCGGCGTATAGAAAAACACGTACACCCCGGCCGTCACCGCGCTCACGGCGGCGCAGACCGGGTTCACCAGCACGAAGAGATAGGCCAGGCCCAGGAGAGAGAGGAGGATTCCCAGCGTCCTTGCCAGCGCGGCCGGGAACCGCCCGGCGGCAAGAGGCCGCGCCGCGGTTCGCTCCATGAGGGCATCCGGCGCCCGCTCCATGTATTGATTCAACATGCTGGCGGCGGCGGCAAGAACAAAAGAACCGACCAGGACATGCAGCAACAGCCAGCCGTTCTGTGACGACAGGAGGCTCGCCAGGGAACCACCTGTCGATGTTCTCAGGCCGAGCGCGAAGCCCGCGAACACAGTAACCAGGGCAAGGAGATTGACCCGCATCTTGCTCAACTCGAGCAGGTCTCCCGCGAGGCTCCCGGCACCGGGAGCCGCCGACGAGGAGATCTCCACCGCGCCGGGGGGCGCCGGCACAACGCCGGCAGAGGCGGTCTGCGTCTCCGCCGCCGAGTGATCCGCCAGGGCTGCCTTGTTCACGCTCATGTCGCCATCTCCGACTCATCCAGACTCAGGGCGCGAATTCTGTAGGCGCGCGCGCAGACCAGCAGCGACAGCATCAGGATCAGGACGCCAAGAGCCTGGTGCGAGCTGGCCAGGAGCTCGAAGGTGCCGGTGGCGACCAGGCCCTGCGCCTCATCGACCACCAACGAGGGAGGAGTCTGGTAGATAAAGGTCGCGAAGCCCAGGAATACCTGCAGAAAGAGCAGCAGCAACAGGCCGAGAGCCGGATGAAGAAGCCTCTCGGCTTTCGAAAGCCCGAGCACCTTGCCAGCGAGAAGAACGAGCACGGTAAATACGACAAAGGCCCAGACAATATGCACCATGTCACCGACAGCCTGCAGGGTTTTCCCTCCCCCGCCGGGATCGAGCGTAGCGTGACGGGGCACGGCGCCCAGGAGGATCTGCACATACACGCTGATCACCGCGAAGAGCGCCAGAGAACAGATGGGAGCTATCCTGGAAGCCTCCAAGCGGGTCTTCTCCCCGATCCAGCCCGGGGCCGTAACGATCGCCAGGAGAGTGACAGCGCAGAGGAATATCATTGCCAGGCCAACATGCAGGATTGAGAGCAGAGGAGGCAGCTTATAGAGAACGGTCAGCCCCCCGAGAACCGCGGGAGGAATGACCAGTAGAACCACTCCGCAGGAGAGCGCCAGCACCCGCGGACGCTTCTCCTTCAGCAGGGCGGCTATGCAGACCAGGAGCGCCAGGATCCCGACGCTTCCCATCATCAATCGATGGCCGTGCTCTACCAGCAAACCGGGATTATCAAGCATGGCGTCCGGCGAGGGCAGAAAATTCCCGCCGAAACTCGGCCAGTTCCTGTCGACCCGTCCGCTCTCGGTGCTGGTGACAACACCACCGGTCACGATACCCAGGTAGGCGACGCAGAGAGTCGCCAGGGCAAGCCTGTGAACCAGCTTCGAAGCGCCCGCGGAAGGCGTTCCAGGCTCGTTAGCAGGCGGAGTCCCTGCAAAGCCGCCGCCGGCCGGATCTTCGCTCGTCACGCCTGGAGCAGGCACGGTTCACGCCGTCCCTTCTCCCGAAGAGCCCTCAACCTCCCCAGCGCTGCCGGCATCGGCAGTCTCGAGGTTGCGATCCTGCGGGAGATAGTCCTCCTCGACAAGATCGGAATTGTACTCGTAGGGGCCGCGGTAAACCGTCGGAATGTCCGGATGGAAATTTCCGTGCGGGGGAGGCGAATCGAGTGTCCATTCGAGGGTGTTCGCCTTCCAGGGATTGCGCCCGGCCTTCTCGCCCCAGATCGCGCTGTAGATCACCGCGATCAGGAACAACACCTGGGCCAGGCCCAGCACGATGGCCGAATACGTCATGAACTCCTGGTAGGGCTGAAGATGTGCCCACGTAGTGGAGGCACCATCTCCGATATAGGCCGCATAACGACGCGGCAGTCCGGCCGCTCCGACGACGTGCATCGGGAAGAAGGTGCAGTTGAACGCCACGAAGGTCAGGATGAAATGAATCTTGCCGAGGGTCTCGCTGAACATGCGGCCGAACATCTTCGGGAACCAGTAGGTAATCCCGGCAAAGACCCCGAAGAGACTGCCGCCGAAGAGAACATAGTGAATGTGGGCGACGATAAAGTAGGTATCGTGGATCATCAGATCCACTGTCGTAGCCGCCATAAAGATGCCGCTGAGACCGCCGATGATGAACATCGAGACGAAGCCCAGGGCGTTGAGCATCGGCGTGGTGAAGTGGATATTGCCGCGCCAGAGCGTTCCCAGCCAGTTGAAGCTTTTCACCGCCGAGGGAAGAGCGATAAACATCGTGGCAATCATGAAGTAGGTCCCGAGATAGGGATTCATACCGCTCTGGAACATGTGATGCCCCCAGACGATGAAACCGAGTCCCGCGATTCCGGCCATCGCCGCAGCCATGGCCTTGTAGCCGAAGATGGGCTTGCGGGCGAAGACGGAGATAACGTCGGAGGCCATTCCCATGGCGGGCAGGATCATGATGTAGACCGCCGGATGGGAATAGAACCAGAAGAGATGCTGGTAGAGAAGCGGCTGCCCGTCATTGGTGAAGAAGGTCGTCCCCGCGTGCCGATCGAGGATCAGCATGATGAGAACGGAGGTCAGTACCGGGGTCCCGAAGAGAACCAGGATCGCGGTGACGAAGACCGACCAGACCGTCAGCGACATGCGCCCGAAGGTCATTCCCGGCGCGCGCATCTTGATGATGGTGGTCACGTAATTCACCGCCCCCATGATGCTGGATGTTCCCACTATGATCAGGCTGACGCACCACAGGGTCTGTCCGTACCCTGCAATTTGACTCAACGGTGGATACGACGTCCAGCCGCCTGAGGCGAAGGCGCCCGACTTGAGACCCGCATCGACACCCTCCAGGAGGACCCCCCCGAACATCACGATTCCGGCCAACGGCATGATCCAATAGCTCAGGCCGTTGAGGAAAGGAAAGGCCATGTCGCGGGCGCCGATATGAAGCGGCACGACGAAATTTCCGAAGGCGCCGACGAGGAAGGGAATGATCACGAAGAAGATCATCACCGTAGCGTGCATGCTGAAGAGAACATTGTAGGTCTCTCCGCCGAATTGTTTCATGTCCATGCCCATGAATTCACCGCTCTCACCCGCGGCCAGGCGCATCCTCAGGGTGAGCGCCAGTCCGCCGCCGATGAAGAGCATGAAGAGGGCTGTCATCATAAACTGCATACCGATCGCCTTATGGTCACGGGAGAACACGTACTTCCCCCAGAAGCCCATCTCATGGTGATCGGCGTGCTCTTCAGTTCCGACGTTTTCCTTGGTTTCCGTACTCATGAGTCTCTCGCAGGCTCCTTGGTGGGCCTATTCCTCTTCCTTCTCTTCCTGGTAATAGTGCACAACGTCCGGGAAGTTCTCAGGCACAGCAGTCCTCCAGTCATAGCCGAGTTCTTTCGCCAGCCCCGCTTCGTCCAGGACCAGGAAATCAGCGCGCATACCGGAATGTCCCTCGCCGCAAAGCTCGGCGCAGACGATTTCGAACTTTTCCCCGGCATTGCCGGGCTTGACCCTGAACCAGAGCTGATTGGGATGGTAGGGAACCAGGTCCTGCTTCAGCCGCAGGTGGGGCGAGAAAAAGCTGTGCAGCACCGGGTGGGTATAACTCCGCGGTTCATAGATGTATTTGCCAATCGAGGTCAACTGGAGGAGAACGTTCACGCCTTCCGGGACAACCAGGCGTGACAACACCTTATCGTCCGTCCCATCTGTAACGACAGGAGGCTTGGCACCGGGGCTCCCCTTCAACAGTCCAACGGGATTGGTGCCCTTCTCAATCTCGGAATGCCGCTGGTCTCCGAACTTCCCATCCTTGCCCGGATAGTTGAAATACCAGGCGAACTGCTCAGCGTAGACCCTGACGACGAAGGTCTCCTTACCCTTGCCCATCTCGGGATAACCGTCCTTGATCGTGAGCCAGCCGCTTTCACCCCACAATTGGATAACACCGATGAAGACCAGTATGGCGACGGTAGCCAATGTCCAACTCACCTCCAGCCTGTTGTTGCCGTGGGTGTAGTGGGCCTTCTCACGGCCCTCCCGGTGGCGGTAGCGGATGAGGAAGTAGAGCATCAGCCCCTCGACGACCACAAAGGCGATCCCGGTGATCCAGAAAATGAGCCAGAACAACCAGTCGACGCCATCGCCATAGGTTGAGATGGCCTCGGGCATCCAGAGCAGCGGCAGGTCGGCCTCCTGCGTGACCTCGACCGCCGTCTCCGCGGGCGCCACCGGCTTCTCCTCCTGTGACCAGGCGGGCGCGGCAAGGACCAGCACAGCCAGCGTCACGACAACCATGGACATGCCGGAGCGAAACCCGCTCGAATATCCAGCGACGCTCTTCTCTCTTGTCAGAATCATCAGTCTTTTCAGCTTCCTAAAAATCCCTGGTTGAGTGGAACCAGATACTAACCCTTATAGGTAAATTCGAAAACGATGTTCCCCTCCGTCACGGCGCCATCTTTCACTGTTATTTTCTGCGCCGCGGGGGCCTTCAGCTTGCGGTCCCGCTCATGCCAGACCTCGACGGTATAGGTTCCATCCGCATCAGGCAGCTTGGCGATCGTGAACTTGCCATCGATACCTGTCTGAGAAAAGAACGGGTTCTTGACCACGAAAGCGTACGCCCCCATCCAGGGATGCACTGAGCACTGGCAGGCAGTGGGCCCGGTTTTCTTGAAGAACTTGGGTTTTCTCTCTTCTCCCACATCGGGCATCGAGAGGTTAAAGGACAGCGCCGGGATGCTGACGTTGTGAAGATACGGATCGCTGTTCTTGATCACGACCTCCTGGTTCTGCATCACCGCGAAGACATGCGGAACGTACTGGCAGCCCTTCTGGTCAATCACGACCTCGGCCGGATGCCCGTAGGTCCCCATGTCCTTGAGATTATAGCGGCCGAGCCCCTTGCTGATGAAGACGATGCAGTCCTTGAAGCCGCCCTCAGCTCCAACCACGATCTTTTCCCCCATGAGCTCTCCCAGCCCGAGAGCCTGGCGCTGCTTGCCGCACTCGGGCTTGGCGGAGGTGTCGAGCTTCACCGGGGCTGGCGGAGTCCCGGTGACCTTGACCAGTCCGCTGAGAGAGACGGTGCCGAATTTCTCCTTGGGTTCCGCTCCCGGAGAATCGCCGGCCGCCGCCGTGGGATCGGAACTCGCAGCCGCGTCGGAGCCCTTCTTGCCATGCTCTGAGCCGCCGGCAAGCTTCGCCTGCTTCTTGGTCTCGCATCCAGCCGACAAGACCGACAGGCCTGCCGTCAAAATTACCGCGACCACCACGCCCGGTGGTGAAAAGCGAGTCACCTTCATTCGATTTACCAGCTCCTATTCCTCAGGTCCCGAGTAGTTATAGCTTCATTTTCTCTTCGCAAGTGCCATGAATTTAGAGGGTTGAAAAGTCTTTTCAAGATAATTTCTATGCCTCATCCGGAGGAGGCGGAGGAGGAGGCGGCGCAGGATCCGGAGTCTCTTTTTCCAGGTAGCCTGAGACCTCCTTTGCTGTCTTCCTGCCCTCCCGGATGCAGTCGTTGACCGAGACTCCCCGGTAGGAGTTCCCAGTCAGGAAAAGCCCTGGAAGAGCCCCCAGGCTCTTGTCGATGATGCCGAGCCGTGCCTGGTGCCCGACCTCGTATTGCGGGATGGCCTGTTCGTACCGATAAATTCTCTGCGCCACCGGGTGGCCCTGGATGCCCAGTACATCCCCGGCCTCCCGCTCTACAATGTCGATCAATTCTTCGTCCGTCTTGGCGACCACCTCGGGTGAGCGGACACCGCCGAGCATCGCGCGAATACTGACGTGACCCTCCGGCGCGTGATCTGGAAAGAGGCTGGAGGTCCAGATCATGCCGAGCGTTCGGAGTCCCTCGCCCGCGGGAACCAGGAAGCCGTAACCATCGAGGTCCGACTCCACGTCCTCCGCCCGGTAGCCGAGGCAGACCACGGCGACTGCCGAATACGAGATCGACGCGAGCTCCTTCCCCAGGGCGGAGTGCGGACCGGAAAACAGGTTCGCGGCCCGCCAGGCCGGCAGGGAGAGGACCAGCGACCTGGCTGTCTCTTCCCTCCCATCTGCGAAACCGACCCTCCATCCTTCATCAGAGGGCCTGGCGCTCTCGACACTACGGCCGGTCTCGATCCTGTCGCCGATCGCATCGCTGAGAGCTCCTGAGAGGGTCTGGAGGCCTCCCTCGAAGCTCTGCAGGACAGCGGAGAAAGGCGACGAGCTCCCGGCCCCCGGGGCTTTCTTTTTCCGGCTTCCGAGCATCCCCTTGACCAGGCTGCCATGCTCTTGCTCCAGGCGGACCA
>Ga0310342_100001844_pt1 | contig 13420 bp, 9 predicted proteins | sample S15DNA20500_MG_FD_206155 | JGI IMG/M metagenome (GOLD analysis project Ga0310342, IMG submission 206155) | Marine microbial communities from station ALOHA, North Pacific Subtropical Gyre - S1503-DNA-20-500_MG | ecosystem: Environmental > Aquatic > Marine > Oceanic | place: Pacific Ocean: North... | reverse complement strand
TAGTCGCACACGGAAAATTTGCGAAACGTTATGGTCAAAAACTGGCCCAAGTGTCGAATTTTTGTACCCCACAAGGGTTACCAGGGGTATAATCGTAATAACTTGAATCTTCGTGTTTAAATCCGTTGTCAACTTTGCTTAAAAGGTTTAATTTGAATGTATACTTTCGAGGCGCTGGCTTCAGTCATGCATGTATTATAGCGTTCCGACTTGGCAACGTTTCGGTAACCGATCATATCCTCCCAAAACGGTCCCCATGAGCACTCAACAATCTGTCGATTCTCAGACCATTGAACAAACCAAGCAGCAATTGCGAGGCCTCGTCCAGGAAATTGCTCAGCTTTCCAAAATGAATTTGACGGAAGCCGAGTATTATCACGAGTTTCTGCAACGCGTCGTGACCGCATTAGCAGCCGTAGGTGGCGCTGTTTGGACGCGAGACAAAGAAGGCCGGCTGATGCTGACCCACCAGATCAACTATCGCCAAACGTCGTTGCACCAACAGAGCGATGAACAGGTACAGCACACTCGGTTATTACACCGGGCATTTCAGAACACCGATGGAATGCTCGTACTTCCCAACACCAGCTATGGTAAAGATGAGAAAGCGGCCAATCCGACACCATTTTTACTTGTCCTGGCGCCGCTGATGTCGGACTCACAAATTGAAGGCGTGGTCGAGATTTTCCAACGAGCCAACTCAACGCCCAACACCCAGCGAGGATACCTGCGGTTCTTGATGCAAATGAGTGAGTTGGTCGGAGAATGGTTGAAATCTAACAAATTGCGGCAACTGGGAGATCAGCAATCACTGTTGGGACAGGTTAATAATTTCTCGAGGTCAATTCACGAAAGTCTCGACCTTCGTCAAACGGCTTATGTGATTGCGAACGAGGGAAGACAATTGATCGGCTGTGACCGACTCAGCGTTGCAGTGCGCAAAGGCATGAAGTGTCACATTGAAGCGGTAAGTGGCCAGGACACCGTCGACAATCGATCCAATGTTATCGTCATGCTGTCCCGATTAGCGACAAAAATCGTTGCCACCGGTGAAAACCTTTGGTACAGCGGTGCGACACAGGACCTGCCGCCACAGATCGAGCACGCCCTGGACGAGTACATTGACGAATCCCATTCCAAAACCATTGCGGTGATTCCGGTTCGACGCCCGGTACAGGCGGGTGAAGTCGCAGCAACCCGGGCAGCTACGGTGGGTGAAGACTCCGTCGCTGAGCTTGAAACTGACGGCGATACGGGGGAAATCATTGGTGCATTAATCGTGGAACAAATTGAGGACAGCCGGACTCAGGCACAATTGGCACAGCGTGTGGACTTGGTTCGTGAGCACAGCTTGTTGGCACTTTCCAATGCAGTCACCCATCACAATTTATTTTTAATGCCGCTGTGGAGAACACTCGGCAAAGCTGAATGGCTGGTACGTGCTCGAAACCTTCCAAAGACAGTCGCAGCAACGGTTGCTATCATCGGACTGTTGATCATGATGTCGGTATTTCCCTGGGATTTCAATCTAAAGGGTAGCGGTGTCATGCAGCCTGTCGAACGGCGAGACGTGTTTGTCGATCAAAGCGGAATCGTCGCTGAGGTGAAAGTCTCTAACGGAGAAAAAGTCGTCCAGGGTCAAGTGCTGGCCATCATCGAAAGTACTGAATTGGAAATCGAAGCCGAAAGAATCATTGGAAATTTGGCGTCCGTCCGTGAACAGCTGCTGTCGGCCAGAAAAACATGGCTGTCAGGACGGGCAAGCATGCAACGTGCCGAACGACTTCGTATCGAAAGCCAGATTGCCGAATTGACTCAACAAGAATTGAGTCTGAAAAAACAGTATGATTTGATTCTGGAAAAACGGAAACAGCTCACCGTTCTCAGTCCGATGGAGGGGGAAGTCGTCACTTGGAATGTCAAGGAACTTTTAGAACGACGGCCGGTAACCATTGGGCAGGTTTTGATGACCTTGGCAAATCCGAATAATGCCTGGGAACTCGAAGTGCAGATGCCCGAAAAACGAATGGGACACGTAGCTGAACAGCTCAAAGAGTACGACGGGGATATTGAAAAATTAAAGGTTACTTACATTGCCGCTACCAATCCGGACGACAAACTCACAGGTAAGGTCACGAAAATCCATCGCATGGCGGAATTGGACGAAGACGAGGGCCATTCGGTCCTCGTTAAGGTAAACATCAATCGTGACGACATTCCCGACGAGGTGCGCCGTCCGGGCGCCACAGTAACGGCAAAAATCTACTGTGGCAAACGGCCCATTGGCTACGTTTGGATCCACGAATTGATAGAGACAATTCAGTCCCGAGTATTCTTTTAAAATTTGCAGTGGATGACCAACGAAAACGATAAGCCGATCAATTTAAGCAAGGCAACAGGAACAGGAGAATTCGTTATGCGTAGTTGCGTGATTGCATTGGCACTTTTGTGGTCAGCCACGGCAACATGGGCCCAACAAGCCCCTGCCCCATCAGATCCCAAACTCACCGCTTGCCTGGTGTCATTGATACAGGAAGTACAGATTCCTGCTCAAGAAGCAGGTGTGGTGCAACTGATCAGCGTCGATGAGGGAAGCAGTGTGAAAAAAGATGAGGTACTGGCCAAAATTGACGACTCCCTGGCCCAGGCACAGTTTGATCGAGCCAAGTATGAATACCACGCCGCCAAACGCGATTCGGACAATGATGTCGATATCCGCTTCGCCGTAGCGGGCAAGCTGGTAGCCGAAGCCGAGTATGATGCTGGACGTGAGGCCGTTCAACAAGTTCCAGGGGCGATTAGCGAATCTGAGATACGTCGACGAAAATTTCAGGTCCAACGATCCGTATTAGCCGTCGAGCAAGCTCAACACGAACAGGAACTCTCCAAATTGACGGTTCAAGCTCGCAAGGCTGAAGCAAAAGCAGCCCTACTGAGTATCCAACGTCGAGAGGTAAAAGCTCCTCTAGATGGAATGGTCGTCGAAATGCTCAAACACGAAGGGGAATGGGTCAATCCTGGAGATCCGATCATGCACGTGGTGCGAATGGATCGTTTACGAATCGAAGGCTTTCTCAACGCCGAAGAGTTCGCCCATCACGAAGTAGGAAATCGTCCCGTCACCGTTGAAGTTAAACTCGCTCGCGGCCGCGTTGAACAGTTCACCAGCACGATCAAATTTGTCAGTCCAGAGGTTCAGCTCAATGGCGAATACCGGGTATGGGCAGAAGTTGAAAATCGCCAAGACGGAGAACATTGGCTGCTGCGTCCCGGAGTATCGACTGAAATGACCATTCACCTGGAAAACAATGAGATCTAAACGGGCGATCTCCTGTTCTTTTCACTTCAACCAGATCCTTAAGCCCTTCGACACACGCTTACGATGTCCACTCTTGCCGATAGTCTTGTTGCCAGTTCCGCTCGCACGTTACCGATGCGCGTGCGACCGGACTTGACGGTAAAACAGCAAAGATATCAAGGACAGTCCTACTGGGTCATCAAGGAGCCGGTGGGACTCAAATATTTTCGTTTTCAAGCTGAAGAATACACCATTCTGAAGATGCTAAATGGTAAAATCAGCTTGGAAGAAATTAAAAAACGCTTTGAAAGCGAATTTGCCCCCTTGAAAATCGAGTATGCCGAATTGCAGCAGTTCATTGGCATGCTGCACCGAAGTGGGCTGGTGATCACCAATGCGCCAGGTCAGGGCAAACAGCTACGTAAGCGACGCGACGAGAAAAAACGCAAAGAATTGCTGGCCCAATTGAGCAATGTTTTAGCAATTCGGTTCAAAGGAATCGATCCCGAGCGGCTTTTAAACTGGCTCTATCCTAAAGTTCATTGGCTTTTCTCACGGACCGTATTTTTCGCCTGGTGCCTGCTTATCATCACGGCCTTGGCCCTTTTGGCAACACATTTTGATGTGTTTTACTCTCGGCTACCGGCCTTTCACGAATTTTTCGGGCCAAAGAACTGGCTGTACCTGGGAATTACTCTGGCCGTGACCAAGATTCTGCATGAATTTGGCCACGGATTGCTGTGTAAACACTATGGTGGCGAATGCCACGAAATGGGGGTGATGATCTTGGTGCTCACCCCGTGTCTCTATTGCAACGTTTCCGATTCCTGGATGTTACCCAATAAATGGCAACGCGCCGCAATTGGAGCCGGAGGCATCTATGTCGAAATTGGTATGGCCTCTCTGGCGACAATCCTCTGGTGGTTCGCCGAACCGACGGGATTACTCAGTCAACTTTCCCTGCGAGTGATGTTCATTTGTTCGGTGAGTACGATCCTGTTTAACGGAAACCCTTTGCTACGTTTCGATGGTTACTACATCCTCGCAGACATCATGGAGATTCCAAATCTCCGACAGAAGGCTTCGGCGATTCTCAACCGGATCTTGGGTCAGTGGTGCCTCGGCCTGGAGCCACCGGAAGATCCTTTTCTACCACAGAAAAATCTGTTCATGTTTGCTCTCTATTCGATTGCGGCAGTGTGCTATCGATGGGTGATTACCATCTCCATTCTGTTGTTTTTGAACGAAGTATTCGAACCTTCTGGACTGAAAATCATCGGCCAGTTGATTGCCGGGATGGGCGTGTTCGGACTGCTCATCATGCCGCTTTGGAAGTTGTGGAAATACATGTCGACTCCTGGGAGGATTGATCAGGTGAAAAAACCTCGATTTTACGCAACGGTGGGTGTGATCACGACGGTGATACTGGTGGTTGCACTGGTACCCTTTCCACACTATGTCAAATGTTCACTCGAGATTCGGGCACGTGACGAAGCATCGGTTTATGTGTCGGTGCCTGGAAAACTCGACAAACTGGCCGATGGAATCAAGGCTGGTATAACCATCGAAGAAGGGCAGGTGCTGGCTATTTTGAGCAATGTCGACCTGCAGATGGAACTCAACTCTTTGCAATCGGAACGGTCACAGTTTCAGGCGCAACTCAATGGACTGCGTCGGCAAGCCTACGAAAATCATGAACTTACGCATGACATGCCGAGAATTACTGAAGAAATCAAGAGAATTGACCAACAAATTGCTGGAAAACAACGAGACGTCGATCGTCTTCAAATCATCGCACCGGTCGCCGGTACGATCATGCCTGTCGCCTCACGTCCCAGCCGCTCATCCAATGGAATGCTTCCCGAGTGGTCTGGAACGGCAATGCACCCTAAAAACCGCGGTGCCCACCTGACAGAACGAGACATGCTGTGCCAGATCGGAAACCCGAATCAATTGGAGGCCATTTTATTCATTGACCAGGGTGACATCGAAATGGTTGAGAAAGACCAAGAAGTTCAACTTAAACTGGACGTCCTGGCATGGGAAACTTTGGAAGGTAACATCGATAAAATTTCAGGCAGCAAAGTTGAGATCGCTCCCAGTTCACTATCCAATTTGCAAGGTGGTGATCTGGCTACCAAGACAGACTCCGAGACGGGACAGCAGCGACCTTTGAGTACGAAGTATCAAGCAAGAGTACCACTGGACAAGGAAGATCTGCCCAGCGGCATTTATTTGGGAATGCGGGGGCGTGCGAAAATTGCCACCGAATGGCAGTCACTGGGTAGCCGCATGTGGCGAATTATGATCACGACATTTAACTTTAAGCTTTGATTGGCACCTTCAGTAAACATGACCTACGATTTCAAAGTCAATGCGTTTGCACCCTGGTAGCGAGGCGATCGCAATGGTAATGTTTCTGCAAAGAACAACGATGCTGCCAGTTAAATCGGCAGATTTGAAGAACCGACAACCTCACATCGTTAAAAAAAGATCCGAAACCGATACCACCTGATTCGCTTCGCCCGTTATCAAAGCATGTGATTACTCGTTTGTGACTCGAAATCAACGATCACCATTTTCCAACACACACTTTTTTGTACTTGAACCAAGGAGATTTTCATGGCCGATACTGACACTAAAACCCAAGAAACACCAACCGCCCGAACCCCGGAATCTCAGCAGCAGCGGCCACAAGTTGAAGTAACCGACAACAATGCCATCAGTACCTACGCTAACTTTTGTCGCGTTACAGGTACGCCAGAAGAATTGATCGTTGATTTCGGGCTGAATTCCCAGCCAATGGGTGCTCCCATGAACCCCATCAATATTAATCAGCGCATCATTATCAACTTCTTCACAGCCAAACGATTGCTAGCGGCACTCAGCATGTCCGTTCAACGACACGAGGCAGCTTTTGGCGTACTTGAGACGGATGTTCAAAAGCGTGTTCAGCCCGCCATTCGACAGGCAGCAGCAGCAGCAGCAGCAGCAGCCCAGCCAGAGTCCTAACGGTTGTTGCCAATTCAAACGGTCATGCCGGCGAACGATTGTCGTTCGCCGGCTTTTTTTGAGTCCATTCCCTTGATTCCATCGGTCGACTCTAAAGTGATCGTCTGTCATTTAGACAGGTTTTCGCTTGGTAACACCAACCACCCGGACCGCTTCCCTGAAATTCCTTAATCCTGATATAATCGCAACGATGCGTGTGTCGGGATACGGCCAATTTTTAAGTTTTCATCCCTGCAGCTCTCAGGCAGATGAGGCGCAGGGGGGTGGGGACAAGCCCTAAGCTAAACTCTTATAGGGTTTAGGCTATCGTCCGTTTGTCATTCAAAATCATCCTAAGTAACCATGATACAAGTCACGGAACTCTCGAAAAGCTATACCGACCTGAGACGAGGTCAATTTGTAGCCGTGGATCGAATCAGTTTTAACGCACAAGCTGGCCAGATTTATGGACTTTTGGGTCCCAACGGTGCTGGCAAAACAACCGTTTTAAGAATTTTAAGTACCATCTTGCGGCCCACCGAAGGCACCGTCACGATCAATGGATACGATGTGTTGACTCAACCGGCCCTGGTCCGCCATCAGATCGGATTCGTTTCGACCAATACGGCTGTATACGACCGCATGACTGCGTGGGAACTGGTTGAATATTTCGGACGGCTTTACGGTCTTAAAAAAGATACGTTGTACAAGCAGATGGAAGCTTTGTTCGAACGCTTGCAGATGAACAATATCCGGGATGTCCTCGGTGCAAAAATGTCCTCTGGAATGAAACAAAAAGTTTCAATCGCTCGAGCTTTAGTACACGACCCACCAGTCGTAATTTTCGATGAGGCCACCGTTGGACTTGATGTGCTGGTGGCTCGAGCCCTGCTGGACACGGTGTCTGAGTTGCGAGATCAGGGAAAATGTATTGTTTTTTCTACACATATCATGCGTGAAGCGGAACGACTTTGTGACGAAATTTCAATCATGCACGATGGCAATATTTTGGCTCGAGGAAATCTCGAACAGCTGCGAAATGATCATGGCCAGAATGATTTAGAAGAATTGTTCTTCCAATTGATTTCCCGTTGTAGAGACACTCATTCAGCGGATCATGTAAATCTTTAAACGCGGCGACATGATGAGTTGGACCAACGTTAAACTGATCACCGTTCGTGAGATACGAGACCAGCTGCGCGATCGTCGCACTCTTTTTACGATAGCCGTCTTACCGATATTGCTTTACCCATTGCTTGGAATGACCTTCTTACAGGTAGCCCAGTTCGCGCGCGAGCACCCGACAAAAGTCTGGCTGTTGGGTGGAGAAGGACTTCCGGAACAACCACAACTGGTGATTAACAATCGATTTGCCTTACCATTTTGTCGCGATGCCGACGAGGCAAACAGCATAAAGATTGAGGTTCACCAATCCTGTAAGCAATTGAGTTCTGAAGAAATGATGCAACTGGCAACCCAGAAGGTCGAATCGGGTGACTACGACACGGTCATCTACTTTGCACCGGATTTTGCCGACCGGCTGACCGAGTTCCACGATCAAACAGTCGCGCGAGGTACCGATTGGCAATCCTCTCATGAAGAAAAGAATCTCAATGATTGGATCATTCAAATCCCACACCCACGGATCATCGTCGACACGGTTCGAGATGAATCCCGCGTCGCCCAGGAACGTGTTTCTGCAATTTTGCGACGCTGGCGGCAGGAAATTGTACATCTCAATCTCAAACAGAGTCATTTGCCAGTAACGGCTGCGCGTCCCTTCCAGGTTGAAACACAAGATGTTGCCAAGATCGAACAGCGTCGTGCGCGGGTGTGGTCCAAAATCCTGCCTTTTGTCGTCATCATTTGGGCCTTAACCGGTGCCTTTCACCCGGCCATCGATCTGTGTGCTGGTGAGAAAGAGCGGGGAACACTTGAAACCCTGCTGAGCAGTCCCGTGCGACGCAGTGAAATTGTTTGGGGCAAGTTATTAACGGTTATGGGATTCAGTATTGCTACCTCGATATTGAACTTGGTGAGCATGGGCACAACCGGCGCTTTTATTATATCCCAAATGCAACAGTCGGGGGGTGGATTGGCACACCTGCAAATTGGTCCACCACCCCTGATCGCAATGGCCTGGTTGCTCTTGGCATTGATACCCATCGCCGCACTCTTTAGCGCACTGTCTCTCGCCATCGCTAGCCTGGCTAAAAGTGCCAAAGAGGGGCAATATTATCTAATGCCGTTGTTGGTGATCACCATGCCTTTGATGATCATGCCCATGATTCCTTCAGTTCAGCTCGAACTGGGAACCAGTCTCATTCCTGTTACTGGCGTGATGTTGTTATTGCGTTCATTGATAGAAGCTGAGTACGACGATGTCCTGAGGTACTTTCTACCAGTGGCCGTGGTAACCATCACATGCTGTCTTTTGGCAATCCGTTGGGCAATTGACCAATTCAACAATGAATCGGTGCTCTTTCGTGAAAGCGAACGATTTGATTTGAGATTGTGGTGTCGGCACCTGGTGCGAGATCGAGGTGAAACTCCAACAGTCGTGTTGGCTGTCATGTGCGGCCTCTTCCTGCTGCTGATTCGTTTTTTTGCTTCGTTGCTGTCAACACGCCCAACAGGCTGGCATGACTTTGCGACAACAACTGTAATGACACAAATGACATTGATTTTGATGCCACCTTTGTTGATAGCATGGATTCTAACCAGCCGTCCTGCCAAATCTCTGCTATTTCAGCGAAGCTCGTTGATGGCAATCCTTGTTGCGGCATTGTTGGCTGTTTGCCTTCATCCCTCGGTATTGCTTCTTACAGACTTTGTTCATCTCGTTTATCCTTTGAATACTGAGTTAGCCAAAACCATAGCAGAGATGATTCAACAGGCCCCTAATCTTTGGATTATGCTGGTGGTATTTTCTGTCGTCCCGGCGATCTGCGAAGAAATCGCATTTCGCGGTTTCATCCTTTCCGGACTGAGACACCTGGGTAGTAAATGGCAAGCGATTGTGTTGAGCAGTCTGTTTTTCGGCCTGGCTCATATGGTGCTACAACAGTCAATCACGGCAACAATCGTTGGGTGTGTGATCGCGTATATTGCAATCCAGTCAGGCAGCCTTTGGCCCTGCATGGCCTACCATGTTGTGCATAATGCTATGCCATTTCTTTTGCTAAACAGCATGGATACGTCATCCCAAATCCCCGCCTCCCTTGCCTTGCTCGTTCGGCAAAACGATGCCCGGTGGATCGACTTGCTCGTTCGGCAAAACGATGCCGGGTACACGTTTCATGGTCCTGTTGTGATCCTGTCTGCTTTGTTGGGAGTCGCCCTGTTGTATTGGTTCCGAAGATTACCTTATCAGCCAACCAAGGAAGAAGCACTGCAACTGGCGCTTAATCAACAGTCTGTGTCAGCTGTCGCTCGAACCTAAACGCCTGCATGATTCATTCATGTCCGTCGAAACTTTCAAATCGTTCAGCACCCGAAGTGACAGTAGGAAACCGGCCGGACAAAACTCGGGACGGAAAATTTCCCACCGACCTTTAAACAGACGGTCAACAAGCTTCCATCCAACCGTCTGTTGATTCAACGTGAGCCTCGTCGGACATCAGCAAATCATACGGGTCATGGCCAGCACAATCCGGCAGCCGAACCATTGTCAAAGCTGCTCGTTTCCCAGGCTCAATTGTCCCAAATTCCGCCGACCGGCCTAGAGCGATAGCACCGCCAACGGTCGCCATCTCTAAAATCGTCTTCGGACTCACACCTGGGTGAAACCTGGCGACACTGCGCAATTCTCGCCAAAGACTTAGATCTGGATTGGATGCACGAGAATCGGTCCCCAAACCAACACATATCCCTGCTTTGAAAAGTTCCTGAAGTGGATACTGATCATGTCCAAAAAATGCATGGGTACGAGGACAATAAATCACAGACATTCGATTGGCCCGTTGTGCTAAAAACTCGATATCGCCAGAATTCAGATAATTTCCGTGAATCACCAATGATCTGGCGCACAGGGAAAGACGCTCCAGATAGTCTCGTATTGAAGTTTTTTTGGGAATGACTCTCTCAAACCAAAAACCCCGTTCCTCCAATAGATCACGCAGCGAACCATCACCCTGACTCAAGAGCTGAAGTTCCTCACGACTTTCTGCCAAGTGCATTGCAACCGGTGTGTCCGTTTCTGCAGACAGCTTGGCCGTCTGTTCAACCAGCTGCAAACTGGCCGTGTACGGAGCGTGCGGGCTCAATCCGGCATTCCACCTGGTACCTGGTCGCGACGCAAGTTGTAAATGCGCACGAGACATCTGCGCGGCATCTTTTACCCGATCATCCGACAATCCCATCAACTCCAAAAAGACCGTTGAGGAGATAGGCGAAGATTCAAAAGGACTGGTAGGCCATTGCCGGGTTGCAATTTCACCTACAAGAGCTGTCCCAGAATTTTGGGATTCCACCAATCCGTTGTTGATCCGGTTTATTGACGTCTGTTGATCGGAAAGTTGTCCCTGTGCCTGTTGAGAACGATATTCTATCACTCGTCGTATCCAAGTCGGCAATGGCGTACCTGCTTCAGCCAACGGCTCGGTTAACTGGCTGAATTCCAGGTGGGTATGGACATTCACTAGACCAGGCAAAATCGCACAATTCCCCAGATCCGCCCCCTCCGTCTCCTGTTGAGCCTGGCTCACCTCCTGAATCAGACCATTTTGAATCCTTACAACCCCTCCGTTGATCGGTGGGCGGGACACCGGAAACACCCAGCGGGCTCTGAACATGTTAGGGTTCATAGGCGTGAACCGGGTCTTGAGCGCCCAATGATGAATGAACCGAAATCAAGAACCCCATCTGCGGATGACGCTTCGCGTTTGGCTTGACCAGCGAGAAACTTATTTTTAAACCCTTGTCGATGCACCATTCTCATCCGTCATAATCGACAATTGGTGATCTGTGTTTCCAGGACGGCATGTGCACCCAGTCCCTCGAGATTTTCCATTACTTCAATCACATCGGCACTACGAACCATCACGCTAACCGCACACCAGGCATCATCTTCCAGAGCATTCACGGTCGGTGAATTGAAACCCGGCGTGATTTGTTCTGCCTCAGCCAACTTTGTTCGTGGCACATTGTATTGCAGCAAGGAATAAGCTCGTGCAATGACAACTCCTTCCACACGCCGTACAACACGATCGGCAATTTCTGAATGGCGTTGTTCGTGATTTTGAATGAGGACCGTTTCGTACCGTCCAATTTCATTTAGAATTCGTAAACGATTCGCAGCTAACGTGCTACCCGTTTCAACCAAGTCGACGATGGCATCAGCAACACCAAGTGAAATCATCACTTCAACCGATCCGGTAACCGGCACAAGGTGTACTTCAGCTCCATGCTGTTTCAAAAATTGCTGAGTTACGTTCGTAAAGCTTGTCGCCACTCGACTCCCATTCAATTGTTCCGGTGACTGAAATTGGCTGTCTTCTGGAACACAGATCGCCAATCGACAATGTCCCACTCCCAAGGCCAATCGGATGAGCACATCCGTGCCACTCTCACTTACCAAGTCACTTCCGGTGATCCCGATATCGACTGCCCCTTCAGCACATAACACCGGAATGTCATCGGCCCGCAGGAACGTAACTTCCGCCGACATTTCTCGTACTCGGGCAAACAGGCTGCGATCTTGTCTCCGGAAAGTCAGTCCCGCCTGCTTGAGTAAATCGGTGGCAACATCCGATAGTCGGCCTTTGCTGGGAATAGCAATTCGCAAGTCAGTCATTCGGTTCACTCATCGGTGTTATTGTCCATGTCGCTGTCGGCAATTTGACGTGATGCTTTTTCATCCAACCCGGAAATCCCAAAGCGTTGTGCGAGCACATCTTCGACATCAGACAGTGGAACATCACAATGTGCCAGCATTACCAGTAGATGATAGAGCAGGTCAGCAGCCTCATGAACAACGTGGCCACTTCGCTGATCTTCCGACTCATCTGCAGCTTCAATGAGTTCATCGGTCTCTTCACGGAGTTTATCGCCAATTTTTGATACACCACCAGCAAAAAGCCTTGTCGTATAGGATCTTTCCGGGGGATTACGTTTTCGGTCCTCGATGACCGACATCAATTGTGTCAAAATGGTTGCATTGCCGGGCACTTGGCTATCCTCGTACATAAAAGTGTCTGAACATTGAGAGTCTATCGTAGAGACTGACGGCAACATGGACAAGATCGCAGATAACTGTTGGTTCCTGACCGGTCCCACCGCTAGTGGTAAGACCCATATTGGGTTCGAGTTAGCCGAACAATTGGGCGCCGAGATCATCTCGCTCGATTCCATGGCGGTTTATCGTGACATGGACATCGGCACCGCAAAACCAAACATGGAGCATCGTCAACGCATTTCTCATCATCTGCTGGACCTGGCAAGCCCGCAGGATGATTTCAGCCTGGCCAAATATTTAGAATATGCCTATCGGACGATCGACGAAATCCAGGCTCGTGATCGCCAAGTGTTGTTTGTGGGGGGTACACCGTTGTACCTGAAATGTTTGCTAAGAGGTGTCGATTCCGGACCTCCACCTGATTGGAAATTTCGTGAAGAAGTTCAACGTGAGCTTCACACGGCTGGTAGTCAAGCACTTCATCATCGACTCCATCAGGTCGATCCGCTGGCTGCTGCCAAGCTGCATCCCAACGATACTCGACGGATCATTCGTGCCTTGGAAGTCTATAAGAATACGGGACAGCCACTCAGTCATCGTCAATTACATTTTGACGACCCTCCTGCAGAACAGAGCAATCGTGTTTTCGTATTGGACTGGCCCCGTGATCAACTTCACGAACGTATCCACCAACGGGTTGACGCCATGTTTGAGATGGGGCTTGTAGAAGAAGTCCAGCTGTTGGTTAAAAAATATGAAAATTTGGGACGGACGGCTCGTCAAGCCGTTGGTTATCGTGAAGTCCTCGAATTTCTCGGCGGTACGACAGATCTGAATGAGACTAAAAACAAGGTCAAAACCAGGACTCGCCAATTTTCCAAGAGACAGGGAACCTGGTTTCGAAGTATGAGCGAATGTCGCTTCATTCCCATTTCGGGACAGGTTGTGCCGCAGGA
>Ga0310342_100001843_pt1 | contig 13421 bp, 8 predicted proteins | sample S15DNA20500_MG_FD_206155 | JGI IMG/M metagenome (GOLD analysis project Ga0310342, IMG submission 206155) | Marine microbial communities from station ALOHA, North Pacific Subtropical Gyre - S1503-DNA-20-500_MG | ecosystem: Environmental > Aquatic > Marine > Oceanic | place: Pacific Ocean: North... | reverse complement strand
CAAGGCACTGGTATCAAAGGGCCGAATCACTCTGGTCTGGGTCATCGTGGCCGGCTTCGCCGCCGCGCTCGCGATTCAGCACTATGTGTTGTACGCCTTGGTCTGCGCAATCTTCGCAGGATTCTCGTTGCTCTTCTTCAGCATCCGACCCGCCGAAGGCGTGAAGCGGCGGCGGGCGGTGGTGGCCGGCATCATGGTGGTGTTGATCGGGGTCTCTTTCTCCGCCCCATACCTGAAGCGACTGCTCCTAGAGCGGCGCCCCATGACCGCTGCAACAGCGCCGCGCCTCACCGATCCAGCGGTCCTCCGCGAGCAGGCCGAGAGCATCGATGTGGGCTACATATTCGGAGTCGATGAAGACGAAGACCTGCCCCGCCGTGCAGCGTTTCCGGTGGTTCTCACCCTCGCCGCCCTGCTGCTCATCCCCGTTGGCGGCACCCGACACCGACGATGGCTCTTGGCCGCCCTTGGATTCTACCTGCTGAGCCTCGGGCCCATGGCCGCCTCGAGCGTCCGTCCAGAAGTGGAGTGGATGACCATTGCGGGGCGCGGGGTCCCGTTGCCGACCTGGTGGTTGAACAAGGTGTTCCCCTTCTCCATCCAATTCTTTCACCCATGCCGGGTGTTCCCCATGGTGCTCCTGTGTACCGCCATGTCCGTGGGCACAGGCTTGTCCCACTGGAGCCGAGACTGGGGACGGCGCTGGGCCTCGCCTGTGATCGCCATGGTCATTGCCCTCGTCGGACTGGCACAGGTTTACCACCAAGGCGGTATGACCATTCAGACCGCAGCATGGAGCCCACACCCCTTCTTTGAGCGGCTCGCCGATGAGCCCAACCCGGGTGCCATCATTGAGTTTCCGGTGGGACTCGGCCACGCCACCGCACCGGAACAGATCGTTCACGGTTGGAAGCGTTCCGAATCCCACCACGACGCCATTGCTGGCCTCAAAGCCAACCAGCGGTCGGACGACTGCATGCAGGGTTCGATCTTTGACTCCCTGTGGGAGATGTCCCGTGGCGATCTCGAGCGGCTCCCGAGTCCGGTGGAGCTGAGCGAAGCGACCGAGTCGGGATTTCGGTATCTCGTGGTGTGGCGGGCCGGCTTCGATGTGCTCCGACAGGCCGGCATCGACATCGATCGTGAGCTGAGCATTCGGGGACTGCGCAGCGTACTCGGTACGCCCATTGTGAGCGATGACACCATCGTCGTATGGGCCCTCGAGGAGCCATCATGAAGAGCTGGGGCTGGGCCATAGCTGCGCTCGTGATGGCTTTCCTCGGGCCGCTGATGTTCGACGGTATGGATCGATCCCTGGTGGCGGGCGGCTGGTTTCCCCGAACCACGGGATCGGGCGGGTTCGAGGGAGTCGTATTCGCTGCGTTCTTTGCCGCATCCCTGGCCCATGGCACCTGGCGCAGGCTCGCGGGCTTGATCGTCGGGGGACTGCTCGCATTCGTGGGATTGTGGGCGTCTCGATATCTGGTCGGCACCGCCCTCCTTCACAGCACCATGGACTCCGATGCACACATGCTCCAGGTCGCCCACTGGGTGGTGATGGTGGCCGCGGCCGGCTTGGGTGCCACCCTGGCACGCATGGACCCCCGGCGGGGCCGTGACTGGGCCATTCAGCTGGTGCTGGTCGTGGCGGCGGTATTCGTGGCCGATGGCATGGTTCGCATGCTGGGCATCGACACCGCCGCAATGGACAAGGTGCTCTACTACCAAACCGTCGAGATGGAGGTGCACACTCCCCTGGATGATGCCGAGATAATCTACGGACTGAAGCCCAACTCCACCCTGGGAGGTGAGGGTCCTTGGGGGTTGAGAATGGTGTCCGTGAACAGCCACGGGGCCCGCAGCCCGGAATACCCAACCGAGCGCCCTGAAGGAACCCAGCGGACCTTGGTGTTTGGTGGCTCCACCCTCTATGGATCCGGCGTGAGCAATGGAGATGCCACCCCGGGAGCCATGGACCGGATGCTCGGGCCGAATCATGAGGTCTGGAACTTTGGCGTGTGCGCCCACAACACCACCCAGGCTGCGCACTTGGCCATGGACAAGATGGACAGGCTCAACCCAGACCGGATCATCTTGATGATTACCAACACAGGGCGACGAGCCTTCATGGGTGCCCAATACAAGGACGCGGACAAGTCCGGCTACTTTTCCAAGAACCCATTTCTATACCTGGAGAATTTCCCCCCACAAGGTGGGCGCACAGAGGGGTGGCACTCCCTGTGGCTGCGCTACTCGGCCCTGTATAGAACCTTCGCCGCCTGGGATCGGGCCACCTCCAATCCAGACACCACCTACCCGGATCGAGCGGACAAGGTGGCCGTGGCCAAGCTGGAAGCACACGCCGCCCGGGTTGGCGTCGAGGTGCTGTACGTGCTGAGTCCTTCTCGGGGCAGTGAGATCAATGCGGGAGACCTGGAGGTTCCAGTCGATCGGTGGCTTGACCTAAACAGGCCCGGCCGAACCGGAGACTACCAACAAGCCCACCCACCACCGAAAGTCCTCGGCGAATATGCCACCAGCATCGCGCGCTGGCTCAAGCAACGAGACCACTCCACAGGGAACTGATCAGCCGCCGAACAGCACGCTCGGGTCCATAAGCCAAACCCTGTCTGAAGCGTGATCAGAGATCGCGATGTCTACACTTCCATCGTTCAGAATGTCGCCCACGGCCATGCTGAGTCCCAACTGACCACCCGATTCTCCGTAGACGGCTGGCGTCAGACCGGGAACCACCCGGGTACCCGGAGTCCAGGGCCCAGACACCCCGTACACCGCTCCCCCATCCGTGCTCAGAACATCCGATTTGAAGGCCGAGACCAACAACTCAACCGAACCATCTCCGTCCACATCCGGTACCACGGCTGCAAAATATCCAAAACGCGCCCCCAGTTCCGTGCCAAGCAAGGTCACTAGGGCATCATCCTCAATCACTACACCCTCGAAATCAGCCCCACTGAGCACCAGCAGTGCGCCATCCTTCGGCACCACCGTGCTGCTCCAGCCTTGGTCGGTGGCAATCAACAAATCCTCGACTCCATCCCCATCCATATCTGGAGCGGCGCCCACGAACGCGCCCAAAGAATCATCGGGCTCTGAGCCAGGCATAAAGCCATCGTGGGCCGTGTAATGCACGGATTCGTCCAGGGGCCCGAGGAACACGTATGCCGCACCACAGTTGGACCCACCACACCCCAAGTCGTCGTGGCTCGAGCCTATGATCGCGTCTTCAAGGCCATCCCCATTGAAGTCACCCGTGTCGATGGAAACAGCAAAACTCTCATTGAAAGCAATCCCTAATCCCAACGGGGAGGCCAGAGTTGCAAAGGACGAATCCGTCGTCCAAACACCATCATCCAACAAGAACCCGCCACTCGCCCGCTGTGGGCAACCGACCAGGATGTCCCTCACCCCTTCACCTCCAAGGGTGCTCGCGGCAAGAGCGTAGCCGCACAGTGTTTCGACATCACCCCCAGAAGGAGACGGCTCGTCGCCCAGAAAAGCAAATCGGAAGTCGTCAGAAGGTGAGCCCGGCACATACTCCACGAGACCACCAAGGCTGGGATTTTCGATGCGAACAACAGTGTTTTCGTGAGGCGATCCCACCACCAGGTGCGGCCCCAAGTCACCCGGCAATTCAGTAAGGCTAAAGCCAAAGCCAAAGTCTTCGGGGCCAGAACGAATGAGCTTCGCAGCAGCAGCCTCAAGCTCCGTGGTTCCCTCTCCTGCACTATCCGACACATAGACCCGGCCTTCGCGGGGCGCTCCCACGTACAAGGTTCCTTCGGCCCCGATCAGTAGGCTGCGGCCCGCCTGACTCTCCTCCATTCCAACCAGCTCACCGTATGCCAGCACCCCGACTCCGACCGGATCCACACAGCCAGGCAAGCCGTCGCCATCAAGGTCGGAGAATGCCTCGACCAGATCGCCGTCGCAGTCTTGATCGATCTCATCACAGATTTCCTCAGCGCCAGGGAAGACAGACTCATCGCCATCGTCACAGTCGGTTCCATCCGAAACGAAGCCCTCCTCGCCGCACCCCTCTATGCTCACCTCAGGATCACCAAAACCATCGCCATCAAAGTCCTCAAACAACGTCACCGGCGCGGCGATATCATCGTCTACCAGCTCATTGCAATCGTTGTCGAGGCCATCACAGACCTCCTCAGCGCTCGGGAAGATGGTGGGCTCATCGTCATCACAGTCGCCACCACCGAGTCGTCCGTCGGTGGCCGTATCCACCGGCACCAATTCACCATCAACGAAGCGAAATGTGGCGGAAGTCTCCTCGGTATACAGGGCGCTAAAATACCCATCGCCATCCGCATCAAAGTCGTCGTCACCGGCACAATCCGAGTCCTCAGCGTCATACCAGGTCTCAATAATTCCTGGGTTGTAGTCAGGATCATTGTCCACGCAGTCGCCGCCCTCGGAGGCTGGGTGGGTGGCCACGGCTTCACACCAGCACTCCACCTCGGTGTCATCGCCATAGCCATCGCCATCCACGTCCACGTAAAACGACAGGCAGGCCAAGGCGTCGCGGCCATTCACACTGCCATTGCAGTCGTCATCAGCGGGGGTGCGACAGTCCTCGTCTGCCTCAGGATTGATCAACGGGTTTTCGTCATTGCAGTCGCCACCAGGCAGTGTGCCGGTGCCAGCCACTCCCGCCGTCGCAAATCCCTCAAAGACCGTGGGCACGAAGCCATCGCCATCGAGGTCATAGTCGTCTTCTCCACCACAGTCAGAGTCCACGCCGTCGTAGCTGAAGTCAAAGGCTCCGGGGTAGACGTCACCGTCTGAAACATCGCAGTCGCCCGACACAAGGGCCGAATAAGGAAAGGAGTTCGTGCAGGTACAGCGACTGTCGTCCGAGCCAAAAGAATCACCGTCAAAGTCCAGGAAATAGACCGTGCAGTCCGGACCATCCTCAGCGTCCAAGCTGCCATCACAGTCATCGTCGGCGGCGGTATCACACAATTCAATGGCACCGGGGTTCACGTCAGCGATCAAGTCGTTGCAGTCCGGCTCGTCGGGCGTGCAGATGCCTTCATCGGCCTCGTATCCGTCCCCATCGTGATCACAGTCATTGCGGCCATCGCAGTCTGAGTCGATCCCGTCGTACCAATTCTCAAAGGCACCGGGCCGGATGGTGTCGTCGTCATCGTCGCAGTCCCCGGTGAACTCTGGGGGCACATCCATGGGCACACCGCCACCGTTCACAACGAGGGTGTGGTACTCGGTCGACCAGTAGCCATCGAGATCCCGGTCCCCGTCTCCATCGAACACATCGCAGTTGTCATCAATTCCGTTGTAAGGAATCTCCACTGGGCCCAAGTCGTGCCAGGTCGGATCGGTGTCGTCACAGTCATCGCCGGTCAAGGAGAGGCCGGCCATTTCACCGCAGGCTTCGGTCGACTCATCGGGGTTTCCGTAGCCGTCCCCATCCGCATCCATATACCAAGTGGAGAGCTCCAAGCCTTCGTCTGCCACCCCATCACAGTTGTTGTCTGCGCCATCGCACGCCTCCACAGCTTCGGGGAACACCGAAGAATCTGTGTCATCGCAATCGCCGTCCAGCGCCACATGGCCCTCGGGCTGTGTGCACTTGTAGGTCACATCGAGGGTGTCGCCAAAGCCGTCTTCATCCTTGTCCACATACCAAGGAGACGGAGCGCCCAAGGTCCCGTCATCGTCATCGCAGTCCTCGGTGATGCTGACCCCGTCATCATCTGGATCCAGCCGCCAGGCCTCGTGACTATCCGAGATGTAGGCGCAGCCGGTGCTCAACCAAACCAGACCGAAAAATCGCATCGACAACCTCTTCCTCAGAATGGATTATTGCATGAGCAGAGCGGCTGTGCTGACCGGAGGTTGCGTGGAGAACTTAGCGTGGGTTGTGATGAAATTCGGAGGCACCTCCGTGGCTTCCGCTGAACGATGGGCCACCATTGCCTCACAAGCCCAATCCCGCATGGCCAATGGTGAGAAACCCGTTGTGGTGTGCTCCGCTCTGAGCGGTGTGTCCGATGCCATTGAAGCCATCATCGAGGCCTGCATCAAAGGCCACCCGGACTCGGCCCTGCGTGCCCTCGAAGAAAAACATGCGGCACTCTCCGCCGCCCTCGGGGTTGAGCCTCGTGAGGAAATCGGTACGGAACTGCGCGAAATCTCGGATCAAGTGCGGGGCGCCAGCTTGATCGGCGAGGTCACCCCTCGCCTGCACGCCCGGCTGATGGCCATAGGCGAGCGAATGAGCACCAAGCTGGGCGCTGCATATCTGCGGTCCCAAGGCATTCCTGTGACCTGGATAGATGCACGGGATCACCTGGTTTCGGAAGCCGAACCCCATGCCCCAATCTCCCGACAGATGCTCAGCGCGAGCTGCAGCTTCGAGCCAGACCCGGACCTCCAAGCGGCCTTTGGTCAACTCGACGGTGTACTGGTCACACAGGGCTTCATCGCGCGAAATGCCGGGGGCGAGACCGTGCTCCTCGGTCGGGGTGGCTCAGACACCTCCGCCGCCTACTTTGCCGCCAAGCTCCAAGCGAAGCGGTGCGAAATCTGGACCGACGTACCTGGAATGTTCACTGCCGATCCGCGCCAAGTCCCCACAGCGCGGGTCTTAAGATCCCTCGACTTCAATGAGGCCCAAGAGATCGCGACCATGGGTGCGAAGGTTCTTCATCCACGGGCAATTCCGCCCTGTCGATCCGGCGAGATTCCACTGGTGATTCGCTGCACACCCCACCCTCAAATGGAAGGCACCACCATCCACCTGGGCGGGGCGGGCGACAGCGCTGGAGTCAAGGCAATCTCTACCCGGAAGGGCGTCATGCTGGTCAGCATGGAGACCATGGGCATGTGGCAAACCGTGGGCTTTATGGCCGACGCTTTCGCAGTCTTCAAGAGTCTCGGGCTCAGCATCGACCTGGTGAGCACCTCAGAAACGAATGTCACCGTCTCTCTCGATCCGAGCGCAAACAGCACCGACACCGAAACACTCAATGCCCTTGCCGCGGGGCTGGGACCCTTGTGCGAAGCCCAAATCATCGGGCCCTGTGCCTCCATCAGCCTGGTGGGAAGACAGATTCGCTCCCTGCTGCACCGCCTCGGACCCGTACTGGGGCTGTTTGAAGAGCAGCGGATTCACCTACTCAGCCAGGCTGCATCCGATCTGAACCTCACGTTTGTGGTCGATGAAGATCAAGCCGATCGCCTGGTCTCGAAGATGCATGCTCGCCTCTTTGATACCCAGACCGAGGACTCGGTTTATGGTCCAAGCTGGGAGATGCTGTTTCACCGCCAGGATCGGGACAGCACCCGTCAGCTCGCTTGGTGGTCCAGCCGCCGGGCCGACTTGCTGGCCCTCGCAAGTGAGCACAGCCCTTGCTTTGCCCTAAACCCACACGCCATCGACACCGCCGCTGCCAACCTCAACCAGATGACAGCCCTCGACCGGCGCTTCTACGCGATCAAGGCCAATGCACACCCAGACGTTCTGACACGCCTGTACCGGGATGGGTTTGGTTTTGAGACCGTGTCCCCCGGTGAGATCGATCACATTCGAGCCCTGTTTCCTGATCTGCCAACCGACCGGCTGCTGTACACCCCCAATTTTGCACCCAAGGAAGACTACGAACACGGGTTTGAGTCCGGCGCGATGGTCACCATCGACAACCTCCATCCACTGATTCACTGGCCTGAAGTCTTCAGCGACCGGGAGGTGCTCCTTCGCCTCGACCCCGGGAAAGGCCGGGGGCATCATGCCCACGTGCGAACCGCGGGCCGCCAGTCCAAATTTGGAATTGCCCCCGAGGAGATCGATGCCGTCCTCGACGCTGTACGAGAGGCCAACACCACAGTGTTCGCCCTCCACGCCCACGCGGGATCCGGCATTCTCACACCCGACGGCTGGGCCGAGACCGCGCGCTTCTTGGCCCAGGTAGCGGAGCGCTTTCCCACGGTGCGGGCGCTGGACTTGGGCGGTGGCCTCGGCATTGCTGAGAAACCAAACCAGCGCCCCCTGGACCTTCAGGCTGTGAATGGCTCCCTGGAAGACTTCAAGCGTGAGCATCCCCAATTTGAATTGTGGATGGAGCCCGGACGCTATCTGGTGGCCCACGCAGGTGTGCTCTTGGCCCGGGTGACACAGATTAAGCGAAAGGGAGATGTGACCTATGTGGGGGTCGAGACCGGCATGAACTCCTTGATTAGACCCGCCCTTTACGGCGCATACCACCCCATCATGAACCTCTCAAAGCTCGGCCAAGCGCGCACTCAGCTCGCCCACATTGTCGGGCCCATTTGTGAGACAGGAGATGTGCTCGGACATGCCCGCCACATTGCGGAAGCGGCGGAAGGCGATGTGCTCCTCGTGGGCAACACAGGCGCTTACGGAAGAACGATGTCCAGCGAGTACAATCGCCGAAGTCCAGCCATCGAGCTCATTCTTCCAGACTGAGCCTCGCCTCGGTCTCTCGGCGATTCGCCCGACGAACGGACCACCAAAACCAGACTGCGACCAACACCAGGGGTCCACCCACCGCCGGTGGAAGGGCCCAGCCGAGGGCGAGCAAAAAGACCACAAAGAACACCATGACCCACAAAGGAGTTCCCTCCCGGTACCGGGACGGAACCCTGTCTTCGTTCACCACCAGCAGCACCCGACCGGGCCCAATGTCCCGCTGACGCCATCCGTGGGCCCGCTCCAGTCGAACAAGAGAACCCAGCACCACCTGCCGCAAGACGGGCAAACCGATCGAATGCCGACCCTGTCCGGTGACAAAGATGATGCCTCCAGACTGGAGATCTGAAGCAAAGCCAGCAATCACACCGACCACAGACTTGGTGAGGGCTGCATTGAGGTCATGCAGGTCGACGGTAATCATCCCGTCGTCGTCCCAGACATGACTCTTGGTGTGCCACGGCCGCTCATTCGCCCACCGCAGATCACGTGCATCCACTTCGACTGCAACCAACGCCTCGCGAACGCGCGTCAGGTCATCTGTGTCGGTACTCACGGCCATGAACTCCTGTTGACCTCAACATTATCTATTCTAAACGACAGCGAGCGCTCAAGTAATGACGGAGTCGATCCGATCCACCGACCCACAAGGAAACCAATGTTCAGCCTGTTCGCTTTTATACTCAGCACCGCCCACGGATTTGAAGTCCGTACGGACGAGTTTGGCCAGGCCTTGCAGTGGCAGCGTACGACCATTCGATACCAAGTGAACCCCAGCGGCAATCACGGTCTCAGCAAAGCCGCAGTAGACACCCTGATCAGCGCTGCTTCCCGTGCTTGGACATCCCCGGTTCAAGACAACCTCCAATTCTCTCATGATGGTGCCACCACGATTCGCCGCGCCAACCACGACGATGGCGTGAATGTCATCTACTTCGAGGACGAATGGACCCAGGACCCCGGTCTCCTGGCTGTGACCTACCTGTGGTCAAACACCAACGGAGAAGTGCTCGGCTTCGATATGGCACTCAACGCCCAGCACCACCAGTGGGCGACCGATGGCAGAGAAGACGCCAACGATCTGCTCAACACCTTGTCTCACGAGTTCGGACACGCACTGGGCATCGACCACAGTCCTGTCGTAGAGCTCGCCACCATGTACCCCACATCACCGCTGGGAGAGGTCCTCAAGCGGGACCTCTTTGACGACGACATCGACGCGGTGATCCACTTGTATGCCCATTCTGATGATGTTGATGCTGTAGCCGCCGGATGCTCGGGCACCGGATTCAACCCAAACACACTCGCCATTTGGCTGTCGATTCCACTGATCGCCATCCGCCGGCGAAAGAGCACAACATGATCCTTTTCGCACTCTTTGGCACACAGCCCGCATTTGCAACACCCACAACTGACCTCATTGAGCTCGCCACAACCGCAGACAGCGTCGTCCGAGGAGAGGTCCTCACCACCCGCACCCAGCGGGAAAATGACAACTCATACACGGTGGCCACCGTCCGGGTTCTCGAGACCCTGCGCGGACAGCCCGACCCAGTGGTCGACGTTCGCTTGCCTGGCGCCATGCTCGATGACAAGGATCTACTGGTTCACGGCCAAGCCAAGCTCATTGAAGGCTACGAAGTCTTGCTATTTTTGAAGGGAGACCAGCTGGTAGACATGGGAGCGGGCGCTTTCGTCGTCATCGATGGTCAAGCGTGGCGGAGCGAGTACGCCTGGACCTATGTGGACCCCAAGACGGTCGGCGAGCATGCCGAATCCTACTATGTGAGCCACGAACTCGAAGCCGTCCGCAGCAGCCTGCGCTGAGTCGACAGCTTCACCCTGATCCGGAACCTCAGCGCTTGTATTTGGCGCCCTTCTTCAGGCGACTGCTCACGATTCCCTTCTGGCGTGCCTTATACAACTTGTGGGCGTTCTCGCCCTCTTCGTTGAGTCTTGCCGTCTCCCGGTCAAGGACTTGGAATTCGACCAGGACCATCGCGGTGCGGCCCAAAAGGGCGCCATAGCGAACGTTGACGAGGTGATCGACCCGCACAGGAAAGTCAACAATGAAGTTGACCATGCGGTAGCTGGAACCAGAGAACGGATTTTGTTCCGGGTTGAGTTCTTGATCTTGCGGGAGTTCTCCGCCCTGCATGGACTCACGAAAGTCGCTGTACTCGGGCCTCTCAAGCACCTCTGAGAGCTGCACGAGGTTGTTGTGGCTCTCCCCCGGGATCACATAATTGAAAGGAAAGAGATTTTTTGTGAGCCAGGCAATGGCCGGGAGCACATGCTCTTTCTTCTCCGTCACAATGCGGAAGCGAAGCTTGTCGAAGATGGTCGCGGCGGTGTTCTCTTTCTTCGCCAAGAGCTTGGTAATGACAGAATTCCGCGTCTTCCGGCTGCCATAGAAGGCCACAAGGGGAAAGCCGGCACGGCGCATCTCGTCCGCAGCAGCCACAATTCGACGCTCCGCGAGATCGAGCAACTCGGCCTCACTGAGCGGGGTCTGGTGTTTGAGTTCTGCGGCTTCGAGGTGATTGATGACGTGCATCAGCTTGAGAATGACGCACGCCTGAATTTGCCTCCGACGGAACCCACCTGTCTTCGATGAATCGATGAACACATCGCGAATGTCCTCCGGATTCCGGAGATCGTCTGGAAAGTGAAGCCCCAGGTGCTCCTCGAGGTAGCTCACAGATTCGCCGTACACAAAGCGAATCCGGCGTTGATCCTCCGGGTCATCGGGATCGAGCAGGAGGAGTCTAAAGAAACCACTCACATCTTCCCGGCTGCGAAAACGGGAGCGGTTCCAATCGATGACAGAGTTGCCATGAACAATGAGTCGAACGGTCTCCAGCAGGTCGGGCGTGAGGGCCAATTCGGGCAGTGCCGACATGTGGCTCGCAATGCTGATCACTTCTGAATCTGACAATTCAACTCCCTGCCTTCAACCTATGGCCTACCCGGTTGACACCGAATCCGCCAAAAACCGGCCTCGGATCGTGCTTTATTGGAGGTACAAATACGTTGGGACCGAAATTCCAATTGTGGTGTTAAAACGCCACTATGGTCAAAAAGAAATCCAGTCTCGATGTCGCAATCCGTGCCACAAAAGCGCTGTTCGGCAGCCTCCAGATCGTGCTCCCGGTCGCCGTTGTGCTCGGTACGATTGTCTCTCTCCTAGACCTAGCAGCCATGGAGTTGTTGGCGCCCGAAGCCCTGAAGGGAGGGGCATCGGATCAGGCCACCACCATCAAGCTGATGTTCGGTTGGTGGGGGGTCATGTTGCTCGTCGAGATCTTCCTCGGTCCCATCATGGCGGCCATGTCCATCTATGCCGCACGGGTGCACTCCCATGGTGAAAAGCCCCGCATCGGAAAGGCCCTGAACTTCGCACTCGCACGCTACGGAAAGATCTTCAAGTGGCATGCCATCGCATTCCTCTCCATTCAAGTGGGAATGATCGCCATCGTGCCAGGAATTCTGTTCCTGCTTCAGTACGCCTTTGTCGACTCCATCCTCTGCCTCGAGGATGAAAAGTGGCCACTGGGACGATCTACCCACCTCACCAAGAAGCGCCGGGGGCGGATCTTCGCCCTGATGCTTCCTTGGCTGCTCTTTACACAAGTGCTTGGGTTTGCAGAGTTGTATGCGATCGGTATGGGCATCCAGGTCCTCGGAGGACTGATGACCGTGGCTTACGTTCTCAACATCTGGGTGGTGATGGTCTTCTACACTTTCTACGAAGACCGCACCCGAAAAGTCGTCTGAACCAGACGTGCGTGCCAATCTGCTGAATCTGACCAATGGGTGGCCGGACGTTCCCACACTTGCAGGTCTCCCTGGGGGAGCCGCCCCATGGGCCATCGCCGCCTGCATCGATGGTCCCACCTTGGTGGTGGTCAGCACACCGGCCGAGGCCACCCGCCTGAGCGGGGAGGTCCGATTCCACCTCGACGGGGCGGCACCGGTGGCCATACTGCCCCCCGATGATGTGCGCCCCTTCGATGGACTGAGCCCACAGCCCGAGGTGATTCGCGCCCGAATCCGGGCCACCTTGATGCTCCACGATGACCAACCTTGTGTGGTGGTCACAAGCGCCCAGGGACTGCTCCACAAGGTGCACACCCTGTCCACCCTAGAGGACCTGACACATGTCCTCAGAGCGGGCATGACCATCGATCGAGATCAGCTGGTCCAGTCCTTGATTCTCCATGGCTACCACGGGGTCGTTCGGGTCATGGAGCCGGGCACCATCTCCAGTCGAGGCGCGGTCATCGACATCTGGCCCACCACATCGGACACTCCATTTCGCGTGGAACTGTTCGACGATGAGATCGAAGAAATCCGGCCCCTGGATCCATCCTCCCAAAAGAGCGGGACGGCGATCCCATCCATTCGAGTTCCCCCCGCGAGAGAAGCGGTGGCAACCAGTGAGGCCTTGAGTCGACTGAGTCAATGCACCGCCGAGATGGTGGATCAAATGGGAGGTGGCCAGCCCACCCGTCGGGCCGCGATTCAAGACCTTCGGCAAGGACTCTGGTTCCCTGCGGCCGAAGACTACCTCTCCGCCATGTACCCGCTGATGGATCCCTGGCGCCTGGTGGATCGGGTCATCTGCGTAGACCCGGAGGATGTGGCACACCGAATCGCGGCATTCGCAGGCTCTGTGGTCGACCGATGGGAGGGCCGATCCTTGGTGGACCGCCCTCCTGTGGACATTGGGACACGCTTTGGGAATTTGATTGAGGCGCAAGACGCACTGGCGAGGGGACGATCCCTGACGCCGATTGCCCTCGATGATGCCCCCGACTACCACGCCCAGAGCAACGAATCCTTGTTTGTGGGAAAGGGAGAACTCGCACCCATCGTGGGCCGCATTCACGGATGGATCGAGGAGGGTTGGCGGGTGGCGCTGGTCGCAGAATCT
>Ga0310342_100001842_pt1 | contig 13423 bp, 8 predicted proteins | sample S15DNA20500_MG_FD_206155 | JGI IMG/M metagenome (GOLD analysis project Ga0310342, IMG submission 206155) | Marine microbial communities from station ALOHA, North Pacific Subtropical Gyre - S1503-DNA-20-500_MG | ecosystem: Environmental > Aquatic > Marine > Oceanic | place: Pacific Ocean: North... | reverse complement strand
CAGTTTGACGTGAAAACGACTGGCGGCACGATCGTCGAGACAGATATCTGCCGCAGGGTCACGGCCGATGACGATTCCGTCTGCGGAAGCTCGATCAGGAGAGATTTCTCGGGTCGTGCAACGGCCGTCATTGTTGAGAATGTGAAGACGAGTAGTCAGGGGCCCCCTTCCAGAATCCAGCTGCGCTGAATCCTGTCCCGATCGAGCAGGCCGATGATCTCTACCAGATTCAGTTTGGTGTTCCAGCCGGTCAGATCTCCCTCGCAGCGGATGGCCGGAGCTCCTGACGGAACCGCATCGGTTGGCAGTGAAAAGAGAACCTCAACTACCTGAGTCTTGGCCAGATCTTCCTGCTCGACCTCAAATCGAAACCGTGCCCGTGATCGGTTTTCGGACGGTAAGCGAATCAGCGATATTTGATGGTCGATTCCCTCCAGGAAGGTCCCTGAGATCGTTTCTTCCTCAATTACGATCGGGATCGATTCGCCATGTTGTAGCGCCTCAATTCGTGGCGGCAGTTGTCGTCCGACTGCGATGCCGATCCGAAGACGATTTCCTGGTCGTTCAGGATCTTGACCGATGCGTAGTTCCAGATCGAGGGAGCCGAGACAGCGTAGGCCTGACAGGCGCCACTCCCTCAGTTCCTTCAGATAAGGAAAAGAAATGGTGCGAGGGTCGTTCGACCAGCGTAATTGACCGTCTTGAATCTGAGGAGCGATGCGGTGATGGCCCGGCGAATCCTGTGGCAAGGCAGGGAATCGGAAGAATCGATCTAGCTTCTCCCCGTCGCGAGCGAAATCATATTCGAGTTTTTCATAGGGTGTTGCCGCTGAAAGAACTCCGCGCAAAGTACCATCGACTTGAAGTCCGGTTTCGTTACCGGTTCCTTGCCATAAGACGGTTCCGACCACAGCACCGATCAGTAACGCGGCGACCGTCACAACGGTTGCCAGCAACGACGGAGTCTGCCTGCTACTCACGGTAGGATCGACCAGTCGTTGAATCGAGGTCAACTGTTCGAGCAGTTCGGTATGATCTTGTGGTCGATCCTCTGGTCGTTTTTCGAGCATCTTCAGTACCAGATTTGCCAGTTCCGGATGGATCCCCTCTTTCAAAGCGGAGGGATGAGGTGCCGGTTCATTGACCTGTGCGACCAGCAATTCGACGCGGGTTTCTCGTTCAAACGGTGGCTGTCCTATCAACAGATGGAAGAAAGTCGCGCCCAGACTGTAGATGTCAGAGCGTTCGTCGACCGTCCACCCTTGTACCTGTTCCGGAGATCCGTACTGAGGAGTGCACAGAAACTCTGGATCTTCCTGAGGATTCTCCCCCAGATTGCCAGCCAGACCGAAATCAACCAGTTTCACTTCACCACGTGCATCGGTTAGCAAATTCGACGGTTTCACATCGCGGTGAATGATGCCACGGCGCACTGCAGCTTGGAGAGCACGGGTCGCCGCGATGACGACCCGGATCGCTTCGGCAGGAGAAAGTGCGCCCTCCTTATCAAGTCGCTCCCCGAAGCTGGGTCCCTGTAAATATTCCATCACCAGGTATGGGGGATCCTCGTCCTCGTGAATGGCGTAGATCTGGCCGATGTTTGGATGGTTTACGGCGGCGATGGCTCGTGCCTCGGTGAGGAACAGGTTACGAATATCGGTTCGATCAAGCAGGCGGGGATGGACTCTCTTGATGGCAATCGTTCGCTGCAACCGCGGATCCCGAGCCCGGTACACCACTCCCATGCCCCCCTCGCCGATTTTTTCTTCGACAAAGAAGGGACCGATTTTTTCCAACCGAGGAGTCTGCATCGGTCGGGTCTCGTCGGGAGAGCTTCCCATTCCGGTGGTTTCACCGGGGGAAAGCCTGACATCAGGGAGCAACGGAGTACCTTTCCTTGCACGGGGAACCTCTTGGACCCCTCGCCTGTGGTCCGACTCATGCTATCCTGCGGCGCCGACAGGTCGATGGGGCCCGGGTCGAAACACAGGGAATAGTCTCACGATGACCTCGAAATTCGAAAAGAACCTATTTGGCAGCGAGGGAAAAGATCCCCGTTTGCTTCTGGTGGCTGTCAAGAAGGCAGTAGAGGCGGCACAGGGCGAGCTGGAGCTGGTCCGACTGACCGATTCCGATCTTCAAATCTGCATCCGTGCCGATTCTGCAGCGCTGGCAGATTCGCTGGTCAGTGCGCTGCTGCCGCTTGGCTTCGATCTCCGTGAGGAGTCGCCCGTCAGCTGGCAACCGGCTCCTGCAGATGGGGTCGCTCCCGAAGGTTTCTACAGTACTACCCATCACGACACCGAGATCCTTGTCGCTGGTCAGTGGCAGCCGGTGCGGTTCCAGCGAATGGATGGCTGCATCACCGAACGTGACTCGGTACCCACCTGTACCCAGCTTCGAGACTTGATCGAGGGTGATCCGGTGGTGGTGGGGATGGGCGGGGTTCGTCTTGTCACCGCAGATCAGGATCAAGATGCTCATCAATTTGCCTTCATGTCGAACGAGGTTTCCTCCGAGAGAAGGGTTGAGGTCCACACGCGCATGGTCGCGGATCTTGCCCGTCGGGCTCGCCAGTCCGGTAAGAAAGTGATATGGGTTCCCGGTCCAGTGATTGTCCACACCGGTGCTTCCACGGCGCTCTCTGAGCTGGTAGCCGATGGCTGGGTGGATGCCGTTCTGAGTGGTAATGCGCTGGCAGTTCATGACATCGAAGCAGAGCTACTGGGAACCAGCCTCGGTGTGTCGGTTTCCGATGGATCTGTCGTTGCCCACGGTCATTCCCATCACATGCGAGCCATCAATCGCATCCGCTCGGAGGGGTCGATCGAGGCTGCGGTCGAATCGGGAGTCCTCAGCGGGGGGCTGATGCACGCTCTGGTGAAACATCGAGTTCCCTACGTCCTGGCCGGTTCGATTCGGGATGATGGACCGTTGCCAGAAACCGAGATGGATCTGATCGTGGCACAGCAGCGTTACGCCGAACATCTAAAGGATGCGGGTCTGGTCATCGTGCTGGCGACCATGTTGCACGGCATCGGAGTCGGAAACATGTTGTCGGCCCGGGTCCCGCTGGTATGCGTAGATATCCATCCGGCGGTGGCGACCAAACTGACCGATCGAGGTTCGGCCCATGCCCTCGGCATCGTCACCGACGTTGGGTTGTTCGTACGTCGGCTGCGCGAGGAATTGGCCGTCTAGAGGTCGGCCCCGCGAGGTGGCTCTTTCGGTTCCTCTTTTTTCTTTTTGGCCTTCGTCTTGTTCGGCAACGGACTCTCCGGGGCACGGAAGGCGAGAATGGTCATCGCCGTGCCGAACGATGCGCTGCGCGGGAAAACCCGGTCGTTCCAGAGCCCATCTTCGCCACGTACCTGCCACAGACGAGCCAGGATTCGATCTCTGAGGGCTTTTCGTTCCTCTTTGGGCAACGCCTGGAGCGCACGAGCCGCGTGGGTGTGGGCGTAAAAGAAGTAATACGGGGCGATGAAGTAAGGAGGATTGTGGGTGCCAGTCTGGGCCCTTCTTTTTTCGAGCCACTCCCAGTGTTCAAGAAATGCATCGACCGATGAGCGCACCCGATCGACATCGGCACGGCCGGCCAGCCACAGCGCGGTCTCGCATACTGCCATTCGTGCACAAGCACCCTGGACCGCCTCGAATCCCTCGCCGGTGACTCGATCTGGATTCGTCGAGTATTGAAATGCGCCAGTCTCCAGTCGAGCTGCTTCCAGGGTATCGAGACCGCGATCAATCACGGCGGTGTCGAATTTGAAGCCGTGGTCGCGAGCTCTCATCAGTGCCATCACCGCCGGGGCAGTCATGAAGGGAGAGGCGGCACTGGGTCGGTTAGGTCGTCGCGAGCGAGAGTAGTTCCAACCGCCACCGGGGATTTCATTGGTGATGAGAGTGTCGATCAGACCCTGGCAAAATTTGCCCACCGCTGCCCTGGCTTTGGTCGGGATGGCATCCAGTTCCTTCATTCGCAATACGGTTTCAAGAGCTTCGATATGGCCCCAGTCGCGGACATCGTAACCACCACTGAAACCGACTCCCATACGGGGTGCCAGCAACGATTGATCGAGCAGGAACTGAAATCCTCGAGCGATCGATTGCCGTTGCGCTGGATCTTTTTTCCAGCCGGGAGATTCGATCAGAGAACGCAATACGATGGCGGTGCCGCCGACCCGGTATCCGGGAGGGATTTCGCCTCGTTCCCGGTAGACTCCCTCGTAGGGCCACTCGCGTGCCACCATCTCCTTGCGGTTCACTTTTGTGACCGGTTCCATCGATTCCTGATTGGTAACCAGGGTCGAGACCGCTTTTGTCATGGCTTGGTTCCAGTCGGAATCGGTCGGAGTATCGGCCGCCAAACTGGAGCTGGTCACGATCAGGGTGGCCAGGATCAGAGACAGGTAGGAAATTCTCATGGAGCCTCCTTGGGGAAGGGAATTTGGGCAGGATCCTCGCACATTCAGAGCCCCTAGGGGAGGTGGTATTCGCTCTCCCTGCTAGGAAAAAGTAGGGGTAAATGCTACACTTTTACCCCATATGAGACCCCATATCGGGTAATCAACGATAGGAAGGGATCAAAGTCGATCAGACTCAGTTTTCTTACTCAATATATTGTAAGTACTTAAGTAGATTCCTTGCGAGGATTACAGGAGTCAAAGTTCTTTTTTCGTCGGGGTACAGGGTTTGCATGTAATTCAGCAGTTCAGGCCCTCTTTCCAGGGCCGCTGCGAGTTCAAGACGAGAGGACATCGTTTGGTGGTACGGGTCAATCGGTTCTGGAACCTACGCGTGAAACTGGTGGCGCTGCTCGGTTGCCTGCTGGCAGGCACTCTGACAGCCCAGGCCTGGTTACACGATGCCAGCGAACGAAAGTTACTCAACGCTGTCGAAGAAGTGGCCGGAGAGATCGCGACCGAAGCGGTCGAGATGATGATGAGAGCCACTGCTGCGATCCCGACCCAGCCCACGCGAGTTTCCATCACATTCCGCGCCAACACTCCTGCACCGGGAAATCGAACTCTCATCCCGGATGAACAGACCTTCAGGGAATTGCGCAAGTTGCAACAGGCGATGGTTTTCGGAGCCGGTTCAGGAACTCCCGGACAGCTGGATGAGGCACTTTTGAAATCGCCGCTAAACGATCTGGTTCGCGCCATGATCAGCAGAAACTTTCCCGACGTTGACGTCCAGGAAGCGCTCGCCTTTGCCGACCAGAAGCAGAAGCAGAAGCAGCAGCAGAAGCGTAGCGAGGATCGCAGTGCTGAATTGGCGAATAAGTTCCCGCCGCTGCCACCCAACCATTTCGTCGGACAAGACTGCATCAGTTGCCATGACTCGGCGTTCATGGCTGGATCGCCGTTCGCCCTTTCCCTGCAGCGGCAGAAGAATGGTCAGGATCCGAGCCTCGAAATGATGCAGGAGGAGGACTTTGTTGTCGGCTCTGTGATAGAGGCCGACCAGGAGGGGCCAGCGACTCCGCAGGAATCGAAGACCCGGTTGGGGTCGCCGCAGAAAGCCGCCCCGCTGCTTGTGCTCAGAAGTTCGGTTCCAGGTAGATATGGCAGAGCCCGGTCGGCAGAGAAAATAGTTGCCCAACAACCGGATCAATCCAATGACAAAGAAATTCCGTTTGAAGTCGAAGACGCGCTCACTTCAGGGATCGATCTCCAGCCGCACCTCGACCGGCTGCAGCATCTGGTCAGAGAAGCCAGGCAGCGCGATCTGCTGGCCACCGTCGGAGTGTTCTTGCTCGGAGTGGTGCTGGCCTGGTTGCTGGGAACCCGTTTGGTGCGTCCGGTGACCGAAGTAGTCGATGGGATGCGAGTGGTCGCCAGTGGTGATCTCGCCATGAGGCTTCCCGAACGGGAAGATCCAGAATTCGGTCTCGTCAGCCGCCAGTTCAACGACATGGTCGAGCGTCTGGAAGATGCTCGCCGCATCGAGCGAGGGCTAGAGCACCGTGAGCGTGTCCAGACGATGGGAGACCTGGCAGCCGGGGTCGCCCATGACATACGAAATCCTCTCAGCGCCATCTCTCTGCATGTCGGAAGGATCAGGCGTGAGTTCGAACCGGACAATCCAGAAGCTCGCGATAAGTTCCTCAGCTACACCGGGGATGTGAAAGAGGAGATTGAGCGTCTGAACCGTCTCGTGACCAATTTCCTGCAGCTCGCTCAACCTGCTTCTCATGAGGCAGAATCGGTGGCTCCCGGAGAGTTGCTGGAAGAAGTGCGTCGATTGCTGGAGAAGGAAGCGGCTGCACATCAGGTGACCCTCCAGGTGGAGGTCCAGGACGATCTGTGTGAGGCGCGCTGGAATCGGATCGAGGCCAAGAGCGCGTTTTTAAATGTCGCAATGAATGCCATCCAGGCGATGGTCGGCGTCGGAGGTACGCTGCGGATGTCCGCGCGCTCCGATCAACAATGGGCCGTGATCTCGTTCGTCGATGATGGCCCGGGGATCGCAGAACAAGATCAGGAAAAAGTGATGTTGCCTTACGTCACCATGCGTCCCGGTGGCACCGGCCTGGGTCTGGCCATCGCTCGTCGCGTTGCGGAACGCCACGGTGGTCGACTCGAACTGGGATCAGAAGTGGGTGTGGGAACCGAGGTCCGGTTCCTGATGCCGTCTGACGATGGAGAGGCCAGCTGATGAGTGCTTCCGTTCGCATCCTGGTGGCTGACGACGAGAGATCCCAGCGAGATATCCTGGTCTCTTCCTTGCAGGAAGAGGGCTATCGCGCCGAGGGAGTTCCCGGCCTCGATGAGGCCTGTAATGCCCTCGAAAAGGCGACCCAGGATCAGGACCCGTTCGGCGTTATCGTTACCGATCTGCGCATGCCGACCGGAACCGAGGGGCTTGATCTGCTGCAGAAAGCTCGCCAGGACGATCCTCTGTGCGAGGTAGTGCTGGTGACGGCTTATGCCTCGAGTGAAGTCGCGTTTCGTTCTGGAGAGGCGAAGGCGTTCGGGTTTCTGGAAAAGCCACTCGATCTGGAGAAGACCTTGATTCTCATCGGCTCAGCTGCCGAGAAGTCCAGGTTGGCACGAGAGAACGCAACCCTGCGTGAAATTATCGAAGGAGAGAATTCCTTCTGCGGCATCGTCGGCAAGAGCCCACCGATGCTAGAACTGTACCAGTTGATTGATCGGGTGGCCGGCTCTGACGCGACCTGCCTGATTCGCGGCGAGAGTGGTACTGGTAAAGAACTGGTCGCGAAGGCGATCCATCGCAAAAGCCCGCGATCGGAATTTCCCTTCCTCGCCATCAACTGTGCTGCGATTCCAGAAAACCTCATCGAGAGTGAACTCTTTGGTCATGAGAAAGGGGTCTTCACAGGGGCGTCAGCACGCAGGGCAGGACGCTTTGAGGATGTGGGTCGAGGATCTTTGTTCCTCGATGAGATCGGTTCGATGCAAAGGGATTTGCAACCGAAGCTGTTGCGTGCCGTGCAAGAGATGGAGTTCTCTCGTGTAGGTTCTGCCTCGACGATTCCCTTTCAGGGACGGATCGTGGCGGCGACCGCTCGTGATTTAGAAGAGGCGGTTGCCAGTGGTGAGTTCCGTGAAGACCTGTTCTTCCGACTGAACGTCATCACGATCGAGTTGCCTCCCTTGCGTTACAGAAAATCCGATTTACCTCTGCTGGTCGATTATTTTTTGGCGCGCGGAAGTCAGCGTCATGGGCGCGAGTTCCAGGGCGTTTCCCCGGCGGTACTGGATGCCTTTGAAAACCATTCATGGCCCGGTAATGTCAGGGAGCTGGAAAATTCTCTGGAGCGAATGATGGTCCTTGGGGATTCGGAATTACTGGGAGTCGATCTGCTTCCCCCGACCATTTCTGGTGTCAACGGAGAGGTCCAAATCGACGAAGGCGGCGTATTCAGGCTCCCTAGCGATGGATTGGTGCTGGACAATCTCGAACGAGATCTGATCGAGCAGGCCCTGGCTCGGGTCGGAGGGAAACTGGAACCCGCCGCCAGGATGCTGGGGATTACCTACAAAACCCTCCAGTACCGAATCAAGAAATACCGTTTAAATAAACAAAACGAGACGCCACAGGATGAAAACGTTCCCCAGACCAGGGGTGGATCGCCTAGGCTCTGACGCGGATGGTCCGTTTCAGATGACTCCGCAAGGAGTGAGGTTACAGTATGTAGGCTCCGGGAGCTGGATTCCCGGATATGAGACCATGGCAGTGACTCGGTCCCCATGGGAAGACACTGCGAAGGAGAAGATTGATGAATGCGGCAACTAAGGCTGCCCTCCTGACACTGTTGATTGTTGGCATTGGATTCGCGTTGATGACATTTTTTGGGGATTCCGGTCCCCCTGCCATCGATGACCAGCCTGCAAAAGATTCCGTCTCCGGTTCCAACCGGGACATGACTCCCCGTGATGTTGGCTTGCCCGAGCGTGAAGTCGTGAAGGTTAGCGTTCCCGGTGTCGTTCGGGATGACATGGGGACTCCACTTCCCGGTGTCAGCATTATCCTGTCTTCTCTCGATGGAAGCAGAACTCTAACCCAGGCGACTCGACTCACCGAGAAAATCACCGATAACGAAGGTCGTTTTCAGTTTGAGCAGTTGGCTCCCGGTCTCTATCGATTCCAGGCGAGTCTCAGCGGTTATCAGAGTAACCGTCTCGATGTTGCGGTGATCGAAGGAGCCGATGTTCCCGAGATAGTCATGGTGCTTTCATCCGGTATGAGCATCACTGGCACCATTTTCGATCCGCTCGGGAAGCCGGTCGCAGGGGCTCAAGTGGCAGCATTCAAGGAACGTGTCGAACAGGAAGCACCACTGCAGAAACGACTCCAGGTTCTTCTCGACCTTCCCGAAATGCAGGAAGAAAATGGAATCATTGCCACGTCCGACGACTCCGGCAATTACCAGGTGGTAGGACTCGAGGAACTCAGCTACCGGTTACAGGTGGTCGCCGCCGGGTTCTCTCCGGCGGAGCAGCGTTATATTGCCGCCGGTAGTACCGGCGTTGATTTCCTGCTCGACCTGGGAGGAATTCTGACCGGGACGGTACAAGATCCGGGCGGTGTCGGAATCGCCGATGCTCTGGTCGAGATCTATCGTCACACCGGTACCAAGGACATCATCGAGATCATCCAGGAACGAGCCATGCCGCCGCTGGCTACCAGGGAAACGGACGGCAGTGGCTTTTTCGAGTTCAATGAACTCGGCGGCGATAGCAATTTCCGACTGGTCGCTCGCGCTCTCAGTTACCAGCCTCGCCAATTCGAGAACTTACGAGTCGAATCAGGGGGTAGTGCTACCGTCGATGTCATCCTCTCTCTGGGAGAGGTGATTCGGGGCACAGTTTATGATCCCTTCGGAAATGCCCTGGCGGGAGCCCTGTGCAAGGTCAATCAGATGGGAGCCAAGAGCGAGGGCCCTCCGATTGATCTTACTGATGACGGTATTGAGACCAACGAGTCGGGAGAGTTCCTCTTTGATACCCTGACGGAAGCCGATTATCGGTTGATTGTCAGTTTTCCAACTTATGCCACCTACCAGGAACTTCGGATCCGTCCTGGGGCCGATCCCCTCAACATTCAACTGAGCGAAGGCGCAGCCATCAGTGGTAGCGTTCTCGATGTGGAATCGAATGGTCCCATCATGGGAGCCGTTGTGACCGTCAATGACGTTGCGGATGTGAAAAAGACGGCAGTCACCGATGGTGAGGGTCGTTACTTCGTTCGTGGAATCACAGAGCAGCGTCGCCCCATCGCGTACGTCAGCGTAACCGCTACCGGATACACTCGATCTGGCAATGAACAGGTTGAGGTTGCCGATGGAGCCGAGACCCCTGGCGCAAACTTCTACCTGGAGCGTAACGGTGTGGTCCGAGGTGTCGTGGTCAGTGCCAATGGGATTCCGCTGCCTGGAGTCTCTGTCAGTGCCCGAAGGATGCATTCGGAACAAAATCCTGTTGTGGTTAACGCCGCTCCTCCCGTCACCAGTGAGTCGGATGGTACTTTCGAGGTCGTCGAGGTTTCTCCTGGTAGTGGTATGTTCCTGGAAGGTACACACGGCCAGTACCTGGTCAGCCAATCGGAAAGCTTCGATTTGACCGCAGGAGGATCGATTTCTGGAATGTCTCTGGTGATGAAAATCGGTGGCGCTCTCAGTGGAATCGTCATCGATGAAGCAGGTGTTCCCATCGAAGGTGCCGTTGTTGCGGTCCGCGACGAGTGGCTCGGAGAAGTGAATCCTGAATCGCTGCCGAATAAATCTTATACCGATGGTGCTGGCCAGTGGATGATCCGTAGTCTGCCGGACGGCGATCACACCATCATCTGCTCTGTTCCTGGCTACCTCATCATCGAGCGTAGCGGAATCGTCGTTGCCGAGGGTCGTAACACGGCAAACATCGAGTTGCAGATGGTCAAGGGAGCGGTTCTTTCCGGGCAGGTGACGTCGATGGACGGCGCTCCCATCGAAGGTGCTCGAATCGTTGCTGTCGATACCAGTGACGGCCTTCGCAAACTACACCGCTCCACTGATCTGACGGGCCACTTCCAGTTCGATAACCTGGGCCGTTACCCGGTCGATCTCATCGTCGAGAAAAGTGGATACGCCGAGATCCGTCTGTTTGAACAGCCGGTGGATCAGAAACAGCCGATCCTCATCCGGCTCGAAGGCCTCGGTGGCATTCGTGGAGCAGTGCTCGATGAGTCTGGAAGGCCGTTAAGAGCCTTCAGTGTTTCTCCTCGGATCATTGAGGGGGATCGTGAAGTCACTCGCGTTCCGTCGCGGACCTTCCAATCTGAAGCTGGAAGATACGACTTCGATGGGCTTCAGCCAGGAACTTATAACGTTCTGATCGGAGCTCCCGGCTTTGCTCAGGACGTGATCGAGAATGTAGTGGTCCGTTCCAATCAATGGGTCGATCTTCCGACCGCAGTGCTCGGTCAGGGTGGCAGGGTGTTGGGGCGCATCGTCGATTCCAATAGTGGCCAGCCGGTCGCTGGAGCCAAGATTACGGTGTCGGGTGGAAACAAGAACTTCCTGGCCAGTACTACCTTCCGTCCTGGCGGGGGGGGACGACGAGATCAGATCATGACCGGGGCGGATGGTTACTTTGAGTTCATCGGGCTTGCGGTGCCGCAACTCAGTCTCAGGGTAGAACATCGCGCCTACATCACTGAATCAGTCGATGGAATCCTTAGCGGCACCGCCGATCTGGTCATCGCCATCGGTGCCGGAGGAATCATCGAGGGACGTATTGCAGACCTCGAGGGGAACTTCCTGGCTGGAACCCAGGTTCTCCTGTCCGGAGGTATCAAGGGAACCGATGCGCGTTCGCAGACCGATCGAAAGGGCTTCTTTTCTTTCCCCGGTTTGCCAACGGGAATTTACGTCGTTCGCGTGACCAACTTTGGCCGTGGTGACGGGACGCCGACCGATATCAAGAACGCTCCCACTTTTGAGGTGCGAGTTGCTGCCGGAACCACAGAGTTCCTCGAGATCGAAATCGAGGTCTAGCGGCGCAAGACTGAGGTGATACCTCATCCAGGGTATGAATCGGACGCAATCGGGGTCAGGAACTCCCCGGTGTCCGATTCATACCCTTCTTTCATTTCCCATCGTGAGTCATAACTCATATCTATTTCTTGAGTTGTGCTGCCTGTAGAAAATCAGGCTCGTGGCATGGAAAATGGCCCAAGCTTTGCTGTGTTATTGGTGTGGAGGGATCTCCTTCGAGTAGCCCTCCAGAAGAAGAAATGGAGCCGCCTCAGATGAGAAGTTTAGAGAACCGGAGCCCCGGGAGCCTCCGAGCCCATCTCCCATCCAGGAGGTCCTTACCGACCGTCCTGTCTCTGTTGACGTTGGGTGTTGCCCTCACCCTGATCGTCGTCCCCGGGGTTCCGGCCATTTTTAGCCAGGGCGTGATCGCCCTGGCCTCTGACGATTCTCCGGAGCAGGAGCAGGAACTGAAGCTAATTGAGGGGTGGATCCTCGACTTGTCCGATGATTCCTGGGCAATACGGAGTGTGGCACGACAGATGTTGATCGCGAAAGGTCAGCCGGCCCGAGCCAGTCTGGCGAAAGCGCTGGTAAGTCCCGACCCGGAGGTTCGTGAGCAGGCCCAGTCCATCATCGAGCAACTCGATCAAAAAAAGAAACAGCCCCAGCCAAAGCCACGGCTCGACGATGGAAAAGGACCAGTCGAACGCCGTGTCATTCGATTGGGTTCGGATCGAGCCATCCAGATCGAGATCGGTCCCGACGGCCAGGTGCACATCGAATCGGACCGCTTACCTCAGAACACGGATCCATTCGAGGCGATCCGTGCAGCGGAGCAGCGGATGAAAAAAATGGAGCAGGAGTTACAGCGTCAATTCCCGGATCCATTTGCCGGCAGATCCATCTTTGGTCCTCTTGATCTGTTCGATGGATTTGGTCCAGGACGCAATGGCTGGAGCGGTTCAAGTCGTTTCCAGGTGATCCGTAATGGGCAAACGGTAATCGATACCAGTACTTCCAGTGCAACCATGTCGGTGGAACCTGTCGGCCTCCAGTTGGAAACGGTCCATCCGGCTCTTCGAGCTCATCTGCCACAGATCGGTGAGGGGGGATTGTTGATCTCTGCCGTCCGTGAAGGCAGTCGTGCCGAAAGCCTCGGCCTGCAGCGCTGGGATCTCCTCATCTCAATCGGTGAAACTCCCGTCTCCTCTTTCGAGCAGATGGAGGAGTTGCTACCGGCACTCACGGACAACACGCGGTTGAAAATTGTTCGGAGTGGAGAAACCACTGTCCTTGAATCAAAGAAATCTACTGAACCGAAGCCGAAGCGCTTTTGAAAAGAATAGGATCTGCCACCATGAAAATCTCTCTTGGTTTGCCATTGATACTGCTGTTCTCGGCCCTGGTTCTTCCTGCCTGTGTCCATCTTCATCCCGATTTCATGGCGCATGCCGCGGATGGAGATTCCGGGTTCCGCCATCATGACTTCGAGGATGACGATGATGGCGATGACCGAGATGGACTTGAACAACACATCCGAGACCTGGAAGAAACCCTCCAGCGACTGGAGCAGGAGCTGGGCCGGGTCCATCGGGAACTCGAGGAAGCCCATCAGGAGATGGGTCGCCGTCACCAAAGAGACGAGGATGATCGTGAAGAACATCGCCGTGACGATGACCGTCGTGACGACGATGGCGAAGAACATCGCCGTGATCGCCGTGACGACGATCGTGAAGAACATCGCCGTGACGACGATGGCGAAGAACAGCGCCGTGATCGCCGTGACGATGATGGCGAAGAACATCGCCGTGACGATGATCGCGATCGAAGTTCCCATCCACGAGATGACGAACAAGATGGAGGGCGCCGTCGGGTCGAAGCTCATATTCAAGAAATGAATGCGCGCGGTCAGTCTTGCACCGGCTGCCATGA
>Ga0310342_100001840_pt1 | contig 13436 bp, 12 predicted proteins | sample S15DNA20500_MG_FD_206155 | JGI IMG/M metagenome (GOLD analysis project Ga0310342, IMG submission 206155) | Marine microbial communities from station ALOHA, North Pacific Subtropical Gyre - S1503-DNA-20-500_MG | ecosystem: Environmental > Aquatic > Marine > Oceanic | place: Pacific Ocean: North... | reverse complement strand
CCTTAAGAAGCTCAGCACGATGAAGCCTGTGACGGATGATATGATCTTTCCGTTAGAGGTGAGCTACCTTTGCTCGACCTATGGCGAAGAAGTTGAAAGAACGGTCATCGACAAAGATCTCGATAGCTTTAAAACGACTGTAGAGAGGAGGTCGTTTCTCGATACTATCCACATTGCGATTCAAAGCGTTGTGAATAAGAGAAGTCAGGCCGCTCTACAGCTTAATGAGTGAGGTCAGCGATGCAGCAATATCCAGATGTCCCCGGCCATAACCATGTTCCTACTAGCGTTGCAGCAGCAGAGTCTGTCGTCTCTATCGCGCAATCTATCCGGTGGCGCATTCATGCTTTGCTGTTGGAAGGACATGAGTTAACGAGTGAAGAAACGGCAAAGAGGCTGAATATAAGCCATGACAATGCATGGAAACGCTTCTCAGAGTTACGAGCCACTGGAGTGGTCGAGGACTCTGGGATTACCAGACCCAATGCATCGGGTCGTCAAGCTATTGTCTGGCGAATACGCGAAGAAGATGGTACCGACATTAGTCATCGTGAGACTAAAGCGGAACTGCGAGCGAAGATTCTATTGTTACGACAGCAGAATCGTCAACTGATGAAGCTTATACTTAAGCGTCAGATCGAGCCTATCGTTGACTGGATGAGTACTCCACTTTCATCGGAATCCTAATCCAGTTAATAGTGCATTCGAAGGCTTTTCTTCGTCACCAGCTTCTTTAAGCCTTTTGATAACTACGGGGCCGTAAGATTCCATTGCAGCCATGTAGTTGCCATGCAGCAGATCCAAGATCATATCGGCGGGTGGACCTCCAACTGTTTCAAGTACCCCACGACTTGCAAGGTTGGTAGGCGAGAAATCCTCTATCGGATGTCCTACTTGCAAAGTAAGGTTGGAGGCTCCACCTCCCGCTGCCATAGAGGCGGCAGATCCCAAGGCGGCATACGCTAGAAGGTGCTTAGCCAAAGGACCGACATCATTATCCTTAATTGCATTCTCCAGTAACTCGGCAGAAAAATTCATCTGATGCAAAGCATACGACTTGAACATCAGAAGAAATCGTGCGCCGGGGCTGTAAAACAAAGGGATAGTCCCGGCTCTATTAAAGGGGAAGTGAACTTTTTGTACAAAGCGACGAGCGTCAATGACTGCGGTAGCATGTTCCATGCCTTCGCCTATGGATCGTTCGTACTTCCCTAGGAAGGCAACGCCACGGTTAAAGTTCTCGGAGATACGCGCAGGTGCCATCGCCACCTCCTCCAGTTGACTGAGAAAACCCAGCCCTCTGGTAGGGGTGAACTCACGCGCTTCGGGAATATCGGAGAGGATACCTGAAGCGTTTATTACATCCTCTACGGTCTCGCCATTCTTAAACTTGTGCTGGGGGTTGCCCACGTATCGCTGTACCCCTCTGGCAACGCCCTTTAAACCAAGTAAAGGCATAGCATCGACCAGTGTCTGTGTCAGATTTATCAGACCGTGACTAACGGATAGACCTAGTTTAGCGACAACCATGCTACGGTACATACTCTCTAAGACTACCGGACGAGCATGAGGGTTGGCGAGGCCAGCACGTATATCGTCTATCTTCAAGGCCAATCGCGCCCTGAACTGCTTGACGCTCATACCTTTCATCTTACCTTCTATGGTAGATTGATTAGCCTCTTTGATTAGTCCATCGAACCAGTCGATAGCCTTCCGTTCCTCTGCCTTACTGAAGGTATAGCCCCCTTCTCTTGTCGTTCCTTTACCAAGGGTCTTACCTCGCAGCAAGGTCATAAGACCCTTGGTCTCCGCATCGCCAATAAGTTCAACGAGGTGGTCTATATTGAGGTTGAAAAGGTCATTATCCTGCCACCATTTAGCCCACTGTTTCTTCCAATCGCTTGGTCTTCCCACTACATAGTTAACCCAGTTGGAGTAGGAACCCTTCAGGTTAAGCTCACGCTTAGCGGCATCTTCGGTCGGCAGTCTTAGCAGTAACTTCTTCGACATCTCTAAGAAGTCGTTATAGAAAGGCACCTCTGCTGCACCGGAGAGATAACTGTACATGACAGCATCGAGGTCTCTATTATACCCCTCGGCTCCTATCGCCCTTGACTCTTTACTGCCAAAGTATTTAAGGGCTGGTATGCCGTCTGTTCGGGTCTTGTCGAGGTAGTGCGTTACCTTGCCTATCCTACTGCCTATCTCCATGCTGAGCCTTCTGGCTCGATAAGCACCTGTAGTACCATCGAAGATATGAGGGAAGTAGTCTTTAAGGTAACCCTGCTTCCTGAAGCCAATGCCAATATGTTCGCCAGACTCATCCAATAACCCACGTATTTGATTATAGATAGGTACCAGATTAGCGTTTTGGGAGAGGATCTCATTGACGTTTTCACCATTGAGAGCTTGCACCAAGAGGTTCTTATTACGGATCTCTTCTTCTACCGCTTCCTTTGCAGAAGTCCTACCCATCGCCGCAAAAAGCTGCTGCTTATTGCCAGCACTGAGGGGCTTCACCATCTCTTGGTAGCGTTTGATCCAGTCCATCTTAAGCTTGCCGATTTCTTCAAACATATTCATCCCATACTCAACACCCTGTTTGGTGAGAGGATGAGATCCTAACCCCCATCGAGAATATGGAGGAGTCATCTTGAGGAAATATGGCAATCCTAATTCTTCAAATATCTCAACAGAAGGATCTGCTGTTTGACGAGCAACACGCCCTCGCGTTGGGTCGGGCTTTCCTTTTACACCGGCAGCAGGTATCCAGTACTTGCCTTCGGGGTCGAGCTTATGACGTATGCGCTCTTTGACGAGGGCTTCACGTATCTCTTTTATATTCTCTTTGAAAGACTTCTCGCTCTGCCATCCTTTGGTACGGGCAAAGGCCGATTTCCAGCCCTTGGAAGCATTCTCTACTAACATCTCCTGAATACGATGGGGGTCAATGTCTTCACGTAATGTAGCAGATAGCGCCTTTTGGCTGGACCTACCTTCAATCTGTAGCACTTGACCTCGCAGGTAGGTATCCATCTGCCGGACTTTGTTCATCGAGTTCTTAGGATCGAAGAGCTTATTCATAATCTCAGAGCTGATCATAGGCTCTTCCAAGCGTTCCAAAGACTTGTTTATCTCAGTGACGACCTCACTCAGGCGAAGTCTTTGATCGTCTGTAGCCTCCTGATCCAATACCCTTTGCTCAAAGCGACCACTCTTGCCGCGCATTGCCCCTTCGGGAGACTTATAAGCTCGCTTATGAATCTTTAAGATCTCCTTATCAATCTCATCTCTGGAGAACTCTACCCACTGCGCTCCAGCAGACCCGCCCTTTCTAGGGCCAAGGCTAGCTTGTGCGGCAGGGATCTCCTGCTTGATAAATCGCTCAAGATCCTTGAAGGTGATCTGCCCATGCAAGAACATGTCGAGAAGCTCTGCACCTTGCTCTTTACTAGTCAAGTCAAAATTTTCATACCCATCTTTAACCGCTCTAAGAGCACTACGAATAATATCATATTGCTCTATGTCTGTGATATCTTTCCCAATAATCTCCATCATCGTAGGGATTATATCTGAATCAGGATCTCCCAGAGCGAGTTCTGAGAAGCGGACTCCCGGCGCACCTGATGAATTAAAAAGATCTACTATGTGCTCTCTCTGGTCATCGTTGACAATAGCTCTACCTATCGTCTCTGCTTTCTCAGTTTGCGACCACTTGGAAAGCCCCGGCAAACGACCTATAAGATCCTTGAAAGTGAGACCGCTACCAATAAGTTCTTCCTTGCCATCTCTATCAGTGGGGATGCCAGCACCATCAAGCTGCTCTTTTGCGACATCGCCTGTCACGTTCACCGCTTCTTGTTGTTCTATGGGAAGCTTCTTGCCTTCGCGTATCTTCTTCCACCCCTTTATCGCTAATGTCCCCGTGCCTTCCATGATAAGTCCAGCAGCGGTCCATATAGCCACCATCTTTATGATCTCGTCTATGTCACCATCGCTTTGTATGTAGCCTTGTATAGCGCCGGGGATAGCCTCCGCACTTACTATCTGAAGGACTTTACCACCCTTGCTAAGCTTCGTTCCCTTTTCGACAGTGCCAACGACAATGCCACCTTTTTGATACCATGACCCCAGCGGCTTGGCTTTTGCTACCATGCCTAATGCTTTAAGACCTTTGCCAGCACCGATATATGCTCCAAGGCCGGGGGTTATAGATCCTGCAATATTGCCAGCAACACGGGAAGGCTGCACTTCACCGAAGTAAGGCATCTCTGCTTTGCCAGCGCGAGGAACCTCCTCACCTTCATAGTAGCCAAGTGTTGCCGACTCTTGATAGCCCTCACTGAAAGCCTCTATTTCTTGACTTATAGATATTGGCAATGCCTCGTATGGATCAAAAGCTTCTATGCCAGAGGCAGTGATGATTTCATCTAAAACATCTGAATACTGTGGGTACTTAGCGTAAAGTCTCCCAAATTCAGCTTTTTCTTGATCCGTTAATGTGAGTGCCATAATATCTTATTGTTTTTTATCCTTTAGTACCTGTACCTGTAGGACGATCAAGATGACCATACTGACCCGGCACGCTAAACCCTCCAACAGCCTTAGAAGAGTCTGGTATTGCAGTCCCTCCACCAGTCGTAGAGGAGTCTGGCACCGACTCTTCCCAGTAATTCTTTGGCAATTTTTCTTGGAACCAATCTGATATGTTTCCTAACGCCTCTCCAGCCGGAACCAACCTTCCAGAAGAGCTTTTACTACCTGTCTGACTACTTGGCTGATCCTCTTCTGAACCTCGTCCATGTGCTTTCCTCCACAAGGCATCTGTATCAATCTTACCCCCTTTCCTCGCATCGTTCGATTTTATTATGCTCGTAATCAATGAATGAACGCTATCTGCAAAATCCCCTTGCTGTCTCTTTTGTAAATATTCGGAATAGCCGGTTCCACTTCCTATCATCGCTTGAAATTTAATTTGAGCGGAGAGATCGAGTCGTCCTTGCAGCGCGTCTAGATTGAGCATCAGAGTTACAATATCCTCTTGCTGTTTCGGTGTAACTACTCCACTTGTTGCTTCCTCAACCTTCTCATCCCATTCCGGGCGTGTCAACGTCGAAGTATCAATATCTAGAAGCGATTCGCCAGCTTCTGTGAGGCCCAGCATTCGATGAATACCACGACGAATATAATTCATCGAATTATTGTACCAAGGAAACCATTCGTCACTGCCAATTCCGGGATTAAGTGCATGAAAACCGACCATATAATCAGTCGTCAATGTATTATCTAAGATATTTCCAAGCTCTTCTACTATTTTTGATATTTCACCTTGTATTTCCCCATACTGTCCGGGGTCTAGAGCCAGATCTGCATCTGGACCCTCTTTCGCAAGTAGAGCCTTTAATCTGGCAATTTCGTCACCTCTTTTTGCTTGGAAGCTGAGCAATTTACCCAATAGGTTTACCTGTACATTTTGCTTCTCTATATAGCTCATCTCCCTCCATCGTTTATCTTGATCTATACCGCGCTGTTTTTCTAACCTTGTTCTCTCTTCTTGATCCTGTTGTTCCCTCGCTGCTATTCTTTGAGCATGGTATGGACCCATCTCATATCCATCCATATCCAAAGGATCAGACTTACCGAACATAGCATTAAGCTGCTCAGCAATAGGTTTCAGAAAGTGACCCGCCTCTTCGCCAGAGGGGACAAAGCCATCAATTTGTTCCCTTACCTTGCCAAAAGCTTTATTGACAAAGCCTCTTGACTTGGGATCGGGATTAACCTTACTAGGGTCGGACACCGGCATAGCATCGACTAGTTTCCAGCTATCTTGGTCAATACTCCATATCCATCGCTTGCCATCAGGAGCGATGGGAGGTTTGTCTATGACCTGCTGTCGCTGAAAATCAGTAACAGACCTGTCGTAATCCAAAGTGTCAGTATACGTAGTTACTTGTCTTTGAATTTCTTCAGCATTGGGCTGCTCTTGTATTGTTTTCCCTCCAACTGTAGGATATCTATTAGTTGGGTCTCTCTTTATCTCTTGTATGTATTGATCAGCTATATCAAAGTCCTTAAAGAAGTCACCCTCATCGGCAGTGGCTTTACGAAAACCAGTAGCACCAGTTGTCTCTGGAGCAGGGCTTACTGCAGTTGTCTCTGGAGCAGGGCTTATTGCCGTCTCTGTTGGAGAAAACATCTCATTGATAAGCTTGAGTAGTTCTGGATCATTAATATCCTGAGCTATGCCACGCATAATTGACATCTGATCATCGGACATTAATGATGTACGGGAGGTAGATGCCTCCTCTTCATCTACCTCACCTTCTTCGAAAAAAGGAGCTTTCGGGTCACTACCCTCACCTTTACGCACCCACCCTTCACGCAATAACTCATTGATCTGCTGCTGCGTATTGAAGTCGGCCATGCTCTTGGAGGCACCCGACCCCAAAAGCTGAGAAAAGAATCCTTGTAATGCCATTATCTATCTCCTAGACCCCATTTGACTACTGTACTGAGTACCTTGAAATGCACCGGGATTCATCATCATCTGATAATTACGCTGATTGTTGGATATCATATCGCCAGTGGCACCAGTTACACCACCCAAGCCTGTCATAGCCGCGCCGATATTAGGCTGTATGGCAGTACCCAAGCCACCGAGCATCATCCGCAGGGCATTGTCGTATGAATCCTGTGGTGCCATATAAGAGCGGAATATCTGCTCCATATAGTTGTTGAAGTCTTGCGTGGACTGACGCTGTAGCTGGTCTTGAAAACCCATCTCATCTCGCACACGCCCCGTCTCAAAGCCTAGAGCTTGTGAGAGATCCTGAACGCGACCACGCCGCATCGGTTCAGCCGCCTCTGCCGCCTGTTGACCAAACTGAGAGGTGACACCCAGCTTAGCCCTTGCTCTATCCTCTTCCAGATCCTTCATCGCCTCCCGAAATCCCGGAGATCCAAGGTTGTCCATGACAGCAAAGCGATTCTCAAGGTTGGCTCTCTTCTCATCATAGATCTCGTCCAAGTAAGCATTTTGACCGCCCAAGATCTCATCACGCCTAGTATCATAGGGACTAGCCTGATCCAATGCACTGAGGATATTGTTATACATAGGCATCTGTAGTGCTTGGCTGTAGTCGGTGATGCCGGGCATATCCAACTGAGGTGCTTCCATAGAGTATGCATCGCCAGCCATAGCGAAATCATCGTCTACTCCATCGCCTTCCGAAGGCTGCTGCGCGATAGGATCTAAACCTTGGAGCTTGTTAAGCTCTGCAAGCAAGCCTCCGCTCTGCATTTTCTCTATCTCTGCTTGCATCCCCGCCAAAGGATCACCAACTATACTTCGCAGTAAGTTTTCAATTTCTCCTTGAGGAAATAACTCCTTGCCGATTCTCCCTAGGACATCCCGTTCACCACCTCGGAGCCATTCGGGCAAAAGATCTGCTTGTGTTGGTAGCTCCTCACGCCAATCCGCTTGCATATAAGGCTTAAAAAACTGATACATGTCATTGGGATTAGTCAACCAGTCGGGTGTAGTCTCATTAAATTGAATAGCCCCCGGTGACATAAGACCCGTATTCATACCAGAGAAAGCTTCGGGAGCAATGAGACCTCTATTCATATTTTCAAATTGATTCAAGCCCCCAAAATCAAAGGCACCGGGAGCAAACATACCTTTGTTCATTGTAGCAAGACCCGAACCAAGCCCCGCCAACCCACCACCTATTCCTTCTAACCCTGTGCCAATGCCCGACATTGCCGTGCCAAAGCCTTGGCCTAAACCCGTAAGGCCGGTGCCAAGCCCTTGACCGAACTGCCCTAAGCCAGTGCCAAAATCTCCAAAGCCTGTGCCTATCCCTGCTAAGCCCGTGCCAAGTCCTTCTCCCATACCCGTGAGTCCACCACCTAGGCCAGTGCCAAGACCTTCAAGTCCCAGACCGCCTTGACCAAACATGCCATAATCACCGAAGTTGACGTTGCCACCCTGCACAGCCCCTTGGCCGAGCAAGGGGTTGCCGCCCAAAAGACCGCTACGGCCAAACATGCCATAGTCACCGAAGTTAATAGAAGACTCGCTTGCCCCACCTAGCCCACCCGCTCCACCTTCAACAGTAGGGTTGAAGACAGGATTGAATTGTTGATTCCATCGATCTCCACCAAGCACACCTGTTTCTACAGTTTTAAGGAGAGGAGATTCTATTGGTATTACGTCACTTCTATTACCTTCAAATCCTGTTACGCTAGGAGCTATACTCATAGCGCCTCCCGGACCCCAACCTCCAGTATGGAGCTTGGTTTCAGGAATTTCAGTGTCCCCTACATTTGGGATTACACCCGGACCTTGGGGTTCCCAATCATAGTCAGGGGCATAACTCGATAGTGGCCCTTTTCCCCTCACTGTAGGACCACCTAACGTAGGAGACGATAGACGAGCCAGTGGCTCTACAGGACTCGTTCCATCAACCCGACGCCACCGGGGGTCACCGGGTAATGCTGCCGCAGTGCCGCTTTGATCCCACGGATTCATAAATGCAGGTGCTTGGTAAGGATTCTCATCAACTTCAGTGCGAGGTATAAACTCAGCAGAGCCGGGTAATGCCGTCGCAGTGCCGCTTTGATCCCACGGATTGACGTTCGACAGGTTGCTGGTCAACGCTTTGATATCGCCCTCCATATAATCTGTAGGAGGTTCCCATGTATAAGGATTGGGACCGCGTTCATCATCCCAATAACTGTCTAACGGATTTGCCGTAACATCACCGCTCGTCACAGATGGCATGAATGGCTGGGGGTTCCATATCGCGCCAAGATCCTCCATATTACGCCCACCCGGAGTAATGCCCATTTCCCAAGGCATCTGAGTGCTTCTTCCCGATGGAAAGAATGGAAGCGTTTCTTGCATCCCCGGTCCATAGTCCGTCTCCCAAGGCATTTGAGTGCTTCTTCCCGATGGAAAGAATGGAAGCGTTTCTTGCATCCCCGGTCCATAGTCCGTCTCCCAAGGCATTTGAGTGCTTCTTCCCAAAGAAAAGAATGGTGGAAGCGTTCTTTCCATCCCCAGTCCATAGTCCATCCCCGAAGGCATCAGATTAGTCAGCAATCCCATATCCCCCGGACCAAAAGTTCTTCCGGCGGTGTGTTCGGGTTCCCAGTCATGTGTGCCAAAACTCACATCTCTAGGGAAAAGAGCATCGCTAAGACCGCCAGTCTTACTATCACCGGGGATTAACCCACCAGAATCCCTAATGTCAACAGGAGATTCAAACACCGGCTTATTATAAGAACTAGCTAGATTCAACTGATCTAGGTCGATCTCGTTACCCGCCATGAGATTTTGAAGTACCGACGGGTCGTGCTGTAGACCACCAAGACCTGCGGCGTTGAGTCTTTGTATATAATCCCCTCTACTGCCTTGAACCCACTGTTCAGTTGCGGGATTAAAAAGCTCACTTAACTGGAACGTGTTACCGCCGTTACTGCCAAAAAATGCCATGATAGATCTCTTCTTTATTGGGTCTTAGGTTGTGGCATCAAGGGATTTCTAATAGCTGGAGGTTTTTGATAGGGTGAAGACGCTGTACCCAAAGCAGGAGCGCCACCGCCCATCAGTGCCGCTGCAATAGAACCCTGCTTGCTTGGATCAAACCCTGTTGTCGTAGTTGGAGCAACCCGATTAAGCCGCTCGTAAGGATTAGAAGGCGTAAAAGACTTCGGCATGATACGCGGTGCTTTCTCAGCTTCCCTGTTCCTCAAGGCACCAAAGAGATCCGAACGAAAGGGCATATCCTCTTGGAACTGTTTGGCTTGCATGTTATACTGACCAGTAGCAATCTGCATCATGCGCTTGAGGGCTTCGTCCTGAGCTTTACTCGGGCCTTTGTTAGCTTGAGAACTGATAAACATAGGCAGGAGACTCTTAAGAGCACTAGCTGCCATGCCACCGGGGGTCATGTCACCTCCCCCGAACAATACTTCTAAAAAGGTTTTAGCAACTTCTTCTTCTTCATCAGCCATTATTCAACCTCCTCCAGTTCGCCTATCTCTTTGCTCTGCGCTATTAAGATATTACGTCTTTCGTGAAGCTGCTTCAGGTCATTGGAACAGCTGAAGATAGCCGCCTTCATTGCCTTAAGCTGTCGTATATGAGTCTCTTGAAGGTTGGCGATGCCAATGCCAATAGAAGACTCACTGATGTTCTCATCTTGTATGAGACCCGTTCTGAAGTGATCTAGCTGTGCTTCGGAGAGTGCGATCATCTGCAAGGTCTTCTGATAGCTGCCTATCTCTGACTGAAGGCGAGAGAAGAGTTTTTGCAACCGCTCAAAGTCACGCAGATCTATTTCATGTACTCTCTCATAAAGGGTAGGATCTTTAGCCATCATAGAGTCCTCTGGTAGACGGTGCGTAGCCTCATCATATTATTTCTCTCTTCGGAAGAAGATATAGATACATTACAAACGATATGACTCTCTCTAGAGGTTCCAGACTTAACGACCCTCAGCAAAAGCCAGCCAACAGCAGAGGTATCGGTATCGTCAAGACGAACCGTATACCATCCATTTCCGGTCTCAGCCCATGTCCCATCAGAAGCACTGGCAAAAGAAGCCCCATTCTTACTGATCTGAATAGTCGGAGAGGAGACCCCTGTTTCCAAGGTCTCTCCATCCGTATCGTCGACCAGCCTGACAGGAACCTTTTGCCCAGAGATCCCATTTCCAAGGTTGATGCCATCATGTGTTATTGCTTTCGCCATTGAAAGTCAGTCTGCTCCGTAATAACTTCGCGCTACCCACGCGAAGATTGTCGTTGCAATCCAACATACCGCACCGTAGAAAATCTCTGACTCCATCAAAAATGGAGGAAGCGGTGACCCATAGTGTTCCATCGCTTGCCATACAAGAGTCACACAGCCTATTGCTGCTCCGCTCCACCCTGCCGTGCTCTTGAGCTTCTCTGCTGCGGCTTGCGCTTTGCTAATCGTGTCGATGCGGCGCGTAAGTACCCGTTTCTCGCGCTTGAGATCATCGGTTTGGTGTCGTCGCTTACTCGCCACCCCCTGCATGGCAGCGAATTGTCTTTTAAGTTCTCGTAAATCCTCTAATAGTCGATCAACCTCGTCCCGTGCTTCATCAAATGTCCTGCAATCGGCCCCGCATTTAGGGCGTTGATGTCGGGGGAGATGTTGCATTATCGTTGTCGCTGGTTTTCTTTTTGTATGCTTTTATCTCAGCTTTTAAGCGGTCAACTTCGTCCCGCGCTTCCTGAAATGTTTGGCAATCCAACCCGCGCTTAGGGCGCAAGTGCTGGGGAAGGTATTGCATTAGTATCCGCGTTCATTTTTTCGACGCTGGACAGCGGCCCAGATCACGAGCGCACTCATCCAGACGATGGCCGAGCCGAGGATGAAAATTATCACCGCTTCGCAGGTGTGAATCATGGACGCAGCATCCATTGGAGAAGGCGAATGAAAGGACGCAGAAGTCGGTCAATAATTGGAGTAAATTTAATAACCCTTAGTCCGTGCTTTAGCTTTGGGTTTCTTGGCTTGCCTCATTGGCTTGCCCGTGCGTTTGGCTTCCTTCTTAGCCGCCGCTACGCCTTTTTTGCCGTAGCTATAAGTCTTGCTTCCCACTTTAGGCATGATCAGAGTCTCCGAGGTTTAATCACCGTCATTGTAATTCCCAGAGCCGCGAAGATCCGCGACAAGAACCTACACATCGTCAGACACCACCTTGCCATTAGTCGATGTAAGGGCCGTAAGAATGTCCCGCTGACCAACGCACCGCTGGTAGATCGGGTCATTGGATGCGAGGGCGTTTAAACGCTCTTGCATCTGACCCTCAACTATCGCTAACTGCTGCTCTGGCGTCGTCGTCTGAGACTCGGTGGCTTCTTCGACTGCTTCGGTTTCCATAATACTCCTTATACCAGATCAGAGGGATTGCTCACCGTACTCTGAGTCTTGAGATTAGCATAGGCTACATTCATCGGGTCGCTGGGTTCGGCATCGCTGACCACCTTGAACCGATCTACAGACGGTGCCACCAGCGTAGTCGCTGAAGTAGCCCTATTATCGTCCGTAGCTTTGGCACGTTCTGCGGCAGAGACATAGCAATCCACTCCATATGTCAACTGCCACTTGCCATTATCCGCACTGCTCTCATCTATGATCTTCTTAACAGTTAAATCCGACACACGTAGATATGCATTAGTTGCGGTCAAGCCGCCTTTGGTTTCTATCGTTCCTTGTACCGCCACTTTAAGCCTCCAATCGTAACAGCCGCGATTCCAGTGCGGCGATCTTGTCTTGATAAAACTCTTTGACATCTTGCAACTGCTGATGCACCTGACGTATCGCACCGTGGTGAAGCATTGACAACTTGGTGAAGTTGATCATGCCGCGAGTGGTACCCGGCTTCTCGCTATGGAGCGAATCTTTGCCAAGGATACCCACTTTAGTCAGTGCAGCAGCATCATACTTCATCGCCGCACCAAACGTGTCTGGCACCAGTGTGGCCTCTATGTCATGGAGCAACGCTATGTCATCATGTTGATCAAAGGTCGTCCACTCAACATCGGCATGACCCGATCCCTCAGTATCGAAGAGGAACCTTGTCGTGCCTCCGTCTAAGCCGAACGCTACAATGTTAGCATCAGCACTCAGGGCAGTGATGCCCGTTCCGCTTTTTAACGCCCCCTGAACCATAAATGCGCCCACACCAGAAGTTGACTTTGTTGTGTCTACCGCCGTCACAACCGACTGGAAAAACATAGACACATTGCTGGGCGTATAAGAACCTATCTGGAGCCCTCCAGCGGCAGCAAATTTCTGGAATAATCCATACGTGTCTGTTTGCGTTTTGCCCGTCACCCCATGCGCTACATCAGAGGACTTGAGGGCGAGGATCTCGTTGTCGTTAGCTTCTTGGTTAATGGTTAAACCCTGCGTCATATTGGCGTTAGACCGTGTACCACTCTGAGCGGCATCGCCAATAAAAACCAATCCAGCGGAGTCGATGACCATACGATCATCGCCCGCTGTTAGGAACCGCATCTGATCGACCTTGCCGCCAAGATTGTGAAAATAGTTGATCCCACCCCGTGTAGCAGTATCAGCAGTATCGGTAAATGCTAAAATGCCGTAGCTCGTGGTGCTCGAAGCGATATGTATTCCTGCCTCCGCGTCGCTCGTATCACCGACTACCAGACCCGCCGCAATACTACTCAAATAAGTGTTGGGAACAGCATTAGCGATTCCAACACGTGACGTGCCGGTAGCTATAGTAATGACATCCACATCCGCATCGTTTTTGATCGTCACATCGCGGACACTGCCCTGCCCGGTGAGGACAAGACCATCGGCAGAGGCGTAGCCCATCGCCGCGTTATCACCGGCGGCCGTGTCGGTGGTAGCTTCTACCGTTCCA
>Ga0310342_100001838_pt1 | contig 13441 bp, 9 predicted proteins | sample S15DNA20500_MG_FD_206155 | JGI IMG/M metagenome (GOLD analysis project Ga0310342, IMG submission 206155) | Marine microbial communities from station ALOHA, North Pacific Subtropical Gyre - S1503-DNA-20-500_MG | ecosystem: Environmental > Aquatic > Marine > Oceanic | place: Pacific Ocean: North... | reverse complement strand
CAGTTGACTGGAGCAGCTGAATCGCCACTTTCACGTTTGCGGCGTCTTTGGACTTCACGAGTTTACGGACTTTTCGTAACTGTTCTCCCGTTAGAACGCTGGCCGTCTTCTTTTTAGCAGCTTTCTTCTTGGCCATAGCTTCTATTCCTTAGTTAGCAGTTACCCAAAGAACCCCATCCTACCGCGCTGCAGCAGCGGTTGCACTCGATTGCGTCCAGGACCTCTACCCATGCCCGGCGATTACCCCAATCCTGCCAAAAGACTTGCAGGCGCCGCCTAACGTGCGAAGATGGGGCTGTGTTGAATCTTGTCCTGAGGGAAACGTCATGAAGAAGGCACTTGCTATTCTGCTGCTGGCGGTACTGGTTGCCGGGTGCGGAGAGGATGCCCAGAAATCTCCTGTCGAACAAAAATCTCCTGTCGATCAATTGGAAAAACTTGGCGCAGTGATCGACCGGCAGGACGGAAACATGCGTGCCATCAGCTTTATCCTAGAGGCTCGCGCAGGAATCACAGATGCGCACCTTGCCAATCTGGCCGGCATGACGAGTCTTGAGAGCGTTGACCTCTCGAATACCCAAATCACCGGGACGGGCCTTCAACACCTGAAAGAGATGAACCTGAGACACCTTAATCTCGGTGGCACCTCGATTACTGACACTAGCCTTGAGAACCTAAAGGGATTAACAAGCCTCCGGGAACTTTATCTGACCGGCTGCAAGATCACGGACGCTGGCCTTGTTCACCTGGCCGAGATAAAAGGCCTCAAAGTGGTCAACCTTCGCTTCACAAGAATCACCGACGTCGGCCTGAAGCATCTTGGGGGGATGAAACTTGAATCTTTGTCGATACCCAAGAATGCGCAGACCGATACGGGTTTAAAAAACTACCTGTTAGCTCATAATCCCCAAACCATGATCGAACTCAACTTCTCCAGCCAACCTGGTGATACACCGCCTCCATGGATGATTACCGACGCGGGCCTTGTGCATCTAAAGGAACTGACAAATCTAGAAATCCTTAACCTTGCTAGGACCAACATCACCGATGCGGGCCTCGTACACCTCAAGGAGCTAACCAACCTGCAGTCGCTCTCGCTCTACTACCGCACTGGGTCGCCGAGGCCCTGCCAGATCACCGATGCGGGGCTGGTGCATCTCAAGGGATTAACAGACCTAAGAACTCTCGACCTCGCCAGCACCCAGATCACCGGTAAGGGGCTGGTGCACCTTGTGGGACTAACCAAGCTGCAGGAGCTCGACCTCAATAATACCCAGATCACCGACGCGGGGCTGGTGCATCTCAAGGGATTGACCAAGCTGCCTGAACTCCTTCTCTTCGGGACCCAGATCAGCGACGCTGGCCTTGTGCACCTAAAAGGGCTAACACTTTTGAAGAAATTGTACCTGGCCGGCACCAAAGTGACCGACGCAGGTGTAGCCGAACTGCAGAAGGCCTTGCCCAACTGCGATATCGCGCACTAACCGACCAGCAGCATGATCTGCTGCCAAAAGACTTGCAGGCGCCGCCCCAGCGGGCGAAGATGGGGGCTGTGCAGGAGAGTCTTATCTAAAAACCTGCCTGATCGCTGTCCGGTTTTAACAGCCGATGGCAATCTTAGAGGTGAACAACAGTCGTCTAGGAGAACGTTTATGCGGAACACCACATTTATACGGAACAGCACATGCTACTTGTCTGTGCTAATATTGTTTGCAATCTGGATGGGCACAGTCGGCTTGGGATATTGGAACAAAGGCCCTTTCGGGGAGCACCATGTGTTCCAGAGGGTTGACGCCAATTCTGTGGGAGTTATTTGTTTGGCAATAGTTTGCGCTGTCCTTGTATATCGGACGCGGGATGCAACACCTCGGTAACTCGTGGACACATCTCCCGCTAACCGACCAGCAGCATGATCTGCTGCTGGAAGACTTGATCTGCTGTCCGGTTCTAGCAGCCGATGGCAATCTTACAGGGTCACACCGCCAGAGGACGAGTAAGTAACTAACCAGAAAGGGCAATGTCGCGAGTAAAATCGAATGCGAAAAGTGTGATGATGAATTTGAGCCCGCTCAGGCAATAATACCCTTCGCGACTTCACCGGCTACATCAGTCAACCGAAAGTCTCGCCCCGCGTAACGATACGTCAACTGCTTGTGATCAAGCCCAAGCAGATGCAGGATAGTGGCGTGCCAATCGTGAATGTGACACTTGTTCTCGATGGATTCATAACCATGCTCGTCGGTTGCGCCGTAGCTGAAGCCGCCCTTCACGCCACCACCTGCCATCCAGGTGGTGTATCCCTTGTTATTGTGGTTACGGCCGTCGCCACCCTGGGCGGCTGGAGTACGTCCGAATTCACCGGCCCATATCACCAGCGTATCCTTTAGCATGTCTCTTTGCTTCAGGTCTTGTAGTAATCCGGCGATGGGTTTGTCGCAGGCTTCGGCCCGAGCCAGGTGATCAACCGAAAGATTGGTATGTTGATCCCAGTTACCGTGGGTGACCTCAACGAACCGCACACCCGCTTCGACAAATCGACGCGCGAGCAAACACTGCTTGCCAAATTTCTCACTGGCTCCGCCATCGGCTCCATACATCGCCAACGTTGATTCAGTTTCCCTTGAGATGTCCATCAATGACGGCATCGCGTCCTGCATTCGAAAAGCCAACTCGTACGACTCGATCACACCCTCGACACCCGGTTGAAATTTGTCGCGGCGCATCTTTTCACGATTGAGTGCCTGGATTAGGTCCAGTTGGGTTCGTTGTTGTTTTTGAGATAGGGTGGGGTTCTTGATGTCCGGGACACTTTCACCACTGCTACCACGGGAAAACCGTGATGAGCGGCCACCACGCCCGATCTTGGAGCCACCGTAGATGGATGGCAAGAAAGAACTGCCGTAGTTTCGGGAACTGCCCGAGGGTGGATTCAGGGAAACGAAGCCAGGCACGCTCTCGTTTTCAGTTCCCAGGCCATAGAGCGTCCATGCGCCCAACGACGGTCGAATGAACTGGGCGGTGCCCGTGTGCATCTGTGTCATAGCACCAGGATGAACAGGCACGTCACAGTGCATCGAACGAATCAACGTCAGTTCGTCAGCGTGGTCGGCGACGTTGGGAAACAAGTCTGAAATCCATAAGCCACTCTGGCCACGCTGTTGAAACTTCCAACGAGACTTCAACAGTGAACCACCATACTTGCCCCGTTTGCCATGATCCGCATCAAGTTGTGGCTTATAATCAAACGTATCCACGTGAGACGGGCCCCCCTGCATGCAGAGGAAAATCACGCGCTTGGCCCGCGCCGGAAAATGAGGTGCTTTGGCTTCCAGTGGATTCTTGCTGGCTGATTGCTTTGCCGCGCTGACAGTGCTGATGCCAGCGAAAGCGAGGTAGCCGAACCCAGCGGATGCACTCTGTAGAATCTGGCGTCGTGTGAACATGTTAATTGTAACTCCAATTGACTCGAGCCCCAGCAACGAGCTGAAACAAGGCGTCAGTCGATATAACGAAACTCAGCGGAAGCGAACAAACTTTGACAAAGATCAACCAGCGTGTTGTGCCAACTAGTGGTCGGCGCTGTTTTCTTGATAAATGAATCAATCGCAGTTCGTTCACCAGCAGTTGGAGGACGGCTATAAGTGAGCAGGAATGCGTAGTCGATCTGTCCCTTTCGACTCGATGTTTTGTTCCCGACTCGCCGCGCAAGCGACTCGCTTTGTTGTAAGACAAATCGATTATTCATCATGTACAGCGCCTGGTCAGCCGTGCTCGACGATTCGCGTTTGCCGGTAATCGCACTCGTGTCAGCAAAATCGAAAACCGCCAACGAACGAGGTTCCTCGTCCCGGACGATGGTCATGTAGACACTACGAAACTTGGCGTCTTCCATGTCGAGAGGATTCGTGACCCGGCTGCTCGTTGGCCGCGTACTCGGCCTTCGTCCGGACCCCCTCGCTTGAGAAATTTGTGAGCGAGAGCCAGGTTGACCACCAGTGGACGCTCCACGTGAACTTCCCAACCTGCCACTCTGGACTCTCGTGTAACCAGCCTTGGCCACTTCCGATCCACGCGGACGGTCGAACTCGATTTCGCCACTGATGCTGAGCATGGCATCACGGATCGCGTCGGCATCCAGGCGTCGCGGATTCGCTCGCCACAGCAACGCGTTGTCCGGATCGTAGTCGTGGCATTGTTCGTTGAACGTTGACTTCATTCGGTAAACCCGCGAGGTTGCAATCTCGCGAACGAGGGCTTTGACAGACCAACCTGATTTCATGAACCGTACAGCCAGGTAGTCGAGCAGTTCGGGATGGCTCGGCAACTGGCCAGTCGTGCCGAAGTTCTCGGTCGATGTGACAATTCCCTGTCCAATCATGTGCAGCCATACTCGGTTGACCATGACCCGCGCGGTCAAGGGGTTTTTCTCGTCGCCAATCCACCGGGCCAGTTCCAGGCGACCGCTGGAGCGACTGTCAATCTGGACCGGAACGGTGGTGAGGACTTGCGGAAAACCACGTTGGACCACCTGTGCCGGCTGATCGATCTCGCCACGCACCAGCAATCTCGCGTTTGCTGGCGACTTGGTTTTCTGGACTCCCATGCAATAGCTAAGGGGATTACCGTTACCGTCCACCGCGGCCAGAGTGCCGGACAGGGTTTGCAGCGAGTTGGTCAAGCGGATGCGTTCTCGCTGTGAGTTCCTCGCGTTCCCAGCAGTAGAACTTCCCCGGTTCCGTCGTAGTGCTGCCAATTGATCCAACTTGTCTGTGACCTGGCCTTTCAGGCTGGTCAGTTCCTGCTGTGTATAACGTTTGTCGAACGAGTTAGGATCTTCAACCGGAAGCAGGAGCAGGGAGCTGCTTTGCTTCTGCTGTGGACCACTGAAGCTGCCGTATTCCGATTGTGGGTTGCCGAAGTAGGTTTTCATGTTGCGGAAGATACCAGCCAGGGCGTAATAATCCTCCTGCGGGATAGCATCGAACTTGTGGTCATGACAGCGTGCACATGATACTGACATGCCCAGGAAGATCCGGGTTGTAGCGTCAATCTGCTCATCGATGAGGTCGGTGGCGAACTGCACCCGATTTTGCTCATTCACGTTCTTAGGACCGATCGCCAGGAACGTCGTTGCTATCAGGTTGCTGCTCCATTGGTCATCGGTTTTCACGGAGAGCAGGTCACCAGCGATCTGTTCCTGGACGAACTGGTCAAACGGCTTATCTTCGTTAAACGAATCAATGACGTAGTCACGGTAACGCCAGGCTTGCGGAAACGTCATGTTGACTTCGCGGCCTGTCGATTCAGCGTAGCGTACAACGTCCAGCCAGTGGCGTCCCCAGCGTTCACCGAATTGTTCATTCTCCAACAATCGGTCAACTACATCGGCGATAGCTTGATCGGGATCCTGCCTCCACCTGGTAGTGAAGTACTCGATTTGCTCGGGAGTTGGTGGCAATCCAACCAGGTCAAAACAAAGCCGTCGCAGTACCTTATAAGCTTCCGCATCTCCGCTGGGTTGCAGATCCGACTGTTCAAGTTTCGCCAGGATGTAGCGATCGATCGTGGTCTTTGACCAGTTCGCGTTTTCCACAGAAGGCGGCTCCGACTCCAAGGGAGTCTGGTAAGCCCAGAAAGAGGTTCTTGCCTGTTTGATGTCATCTTTAGTGATCGTTGATTTGATCTCACTATTTTTCGTGGTTCGTGGATCGGGTGCGCCCATCTCGATCCACTTGCGGAAATCGTTGATCACATTCTGGGATAGTTTCCGCTTGGGCGGCATCACGAAATCCTCGTGAATGATCGCATTGTAGAGCAAGCTTTCCTCCAGGTTGCCGGGTACCACCGCCGGCCCCGTGCTACCACCGATGTGCATCAAATTTTTCGTGTCCAAGCGAAGTCCGCCACGCGCATTACCCGTCTTGTTCGAGTGGCACCCGTAGCATTCCCGGATCAAAACCGGACGAATCTTCGTTTCAAAGAATTGCAATTGTTCTGGAGTGAGTTGCTCGGCACGGCCAGGTATTGCAAGGCCCATGAACACCATGAAGGTGGCGAGTCGGTGTAGAGGCATGATTCGATTTCCGTGGATCTGGAATTACTGTGTCTAAAAATGGCGGTTGCCAGCTTTCAGCCGATCGTCGCACCTGGGAGGCTGGGTCAAGCATTCACATGTGATCAACAACACAAAAAGAATCCCTCCTGAAGAAGCAACCTGCTTCACGGTTATAGATTCCTTGCCAGGTTAGTTGACCTGGAAGTAGTGTCTATCTAGTTAAACGCTGAGCCAGGCAGTTTGGGCCGGAAAATCTAGGAAACTTTTTACGCTTAACCTAAGCCCGAAGTGATCTTTTACGGATTAATCTTCTTATTGTTGGCAGTATTGCAGCAATAGGCAAGACGCGGTTAACTGCCACAAGAAGTCTACCTACGCCCTGCGGCAATATGTCCGTGCTCCCAAAAGACTTGCACACGCCACCCCAGCGGGCGAAGATGGGAGCTGTGTTGAATAACATCCTGAGGGGAAACGTGATGAAGCGAACAGTTGCCATCTTGCTGTTTTTTGTACTATTTGTTGGTGCCGACTTACAGGCCCAAGTCTCTAAGGCAAGAGCGATTGCCTTCCTGAAGAAACTTCCTTCAAGTTATGAGACAGATACAAATGGACGCGTCTATTTTGTTGAGCTCAACGGCCTCCGTTTCAGGGACAATCATCTTGCGCATATACAGGGGTTGAAGAAGGAGCTAGTGCGTCTTCGGTTCACCCACAGCAATATATCCGATACTGGTCTGCAGTCCCTGATAGGGATGACGCGTCTGCAAAATCTTGACCTGGCTGACAATTCAATTACTAACGCTGGCCTTGTGCATTTGCAGGGATTGACCAATCTTAGGTCACTTCGCCTCAGCAGAACCCAAATCACTGATGCCGGCTTTGTACGCTTCAGGATGCTGAAGAAACTAGAGGTTCTTAATGTATATCGCACGCGAGTTTCCGACGCTGGCCTTGTGCATTTGCAGGGATTGACGAATCTTAGGTCACTTCTCCTCAGTAGAACCCAAGTAACTAACACTGGTCTTGCCCATCTAAAGACGCTGACAAAGCTAGAACAGCTTAACGTCACCGGCACCCCAATCACTGACTTTGGTCTTGTACATCTACGGGGGTTGAAGAAAATGAAGGTTATTAACGTCTCTGAAACACGAGTTACCGACGTTGGTCTAGAGCAGTTCACGGGGATGCCGAACCTGGAGAACCTTGACCTTACCAGCACCCCAATCACTGGTGCTGGCCTAGTGCATCTACAAGGCCTGATGAAACTGGCGAAACTTAACCTCAGCGGCACCAGAGTCAAGTTCGCTGGTCTTACGAATCTGCAGAAACTGACAACGCTGGATTATCTTAATCTCAGTGGTACCCCAATCACTGACTTTGGTCTCGTACATTTGCAAGGGCTGACCAACCTTGAAACGCTTGACCTCCGGAACACCAAGATTTCTGACGCTGGCCTTGTGAATCTGCAGGGGTTAGCGAAGCTAAAGGTGCTTGATCTCCGCGGCACCTATATTTCCGGCGCTGGTCTTGAATGTCTGCAGAGCCTAGCGAGTCTGGCAGAACTTTTCCTTCCAACCAAAGTTCTCAATCAAGATGGTGTTACAGAACTGCGGAAGGTGATACCAAATTGTAAGATTTCTCGTTAGCCCCCGATCAGCAGCTATTTTCATGTTCATTTCCTCACGTTTGGAAGCCCGTACTTCTTCTACTGCGGCTCGACGGGCAAGAACTGAATCGCGTCCACGATGACATACTTGCCCTCGGTGCCGCCAGTATTAATCGTCACCGAACCTGATGTCCCCTGCTTAAAGCGAAAAGTACCGAGGGGACGAAAGAGTTTTTTAATCGGAGCCGGCTCTCCCTCGTTGACCTTCACCACGGTCTGACCATCGGCGTGGCGGATCGTGACCGGCACCCCGTTGGCCCTGCGAATATTCGAGTTGTGAGACATGCGAACTTCGTAACGGCCCGCCCTGGGCAAGTTGGGGATAAACGTGGCTGACTTCTTACCCTTGGCTTCCTTCATATCGTGAATGTAGCTGGCACCGACAAAGGGGGGCGTATGAACGGAATGCTTCCACGTGCCCACCAGCTTCGCGCTCACGTTGTCCACGACAATGCCTGGCAGTTTCTTGACATCCGGCTCGATGAAGCGAATCATCTCCGGTTTGTCTACCTGCTCAGGTTTTGGCAGGGCGGGCGGATCCGGTCCGAGAACGAGTGCGATCAGACCACCGATAAAAACGAACTGAACGTGTACAAACGTCATGACACTTGTCCCAAGACCCTTTGGTACCCCATCGGAAACAACCCGGTTGGGATCAAGTTGAGTTTATCCGTATCCGCTCCGTTCGACTAGTAAGTAAGGGATCTGCCGGCGCAAATGTGCCAGCAACTTTTTCGGTTCTAGCGGATCATGCCCGTTTCCGGCCCTCACGATTGGCCCGCGCTACCAGCCCCTCTCGTTGGTTGATCCATCCCTCTTGAGCGTGCTAGAATCACCCCATGTCAAACCTTGCGGCCCTGCAGACCAGAGGCCCGCGCTGCCGCCAACCAGGCAACGACCAGAGGGAATTAGAACCTTGAAGATCGCGGTAACAGCGGATGTCCACTTGACCACGCGAGAGGATCAACCAGCGCGTTTTAACGCGCTGGCAAACATCTTCGCTTCCCTGGCAGATCTGAAAATTGACCAGTTGATCATTGCCGGCGATCTTTTCAACAAGGACATACGGAACTACAGCGAGTTCGAGACCCTCTGCAAAGAGCACCCCGACCTAACGGTGCACGTCATTCCCGGCAATCATGATCCCAGCGTCGAACAAAAACGGTTCGCCACCGGCAATGTGTTTGCTTACGGCAAACCGACACAGGTTGAGTTCGGGGAGACCACGTTCCTGTTTATCCCGTACCAGGCTGCAACAAGCATGGGGGAAGCGATCGCGACCAACTCGGACGGCCTGGAGGCCGGCAAATGGGTACTCGTCGGCCACGGAGACTATTGCCGCGGCATCCGCCAAACCGATGCAGACGAACCGGGGACTTACATGCCATTGTTCCGATCGGATATTGATCGTTTCCAGCCGCGCACGGCACTGCTTGGCCACATCCACATCCACTCTTCGAAAGACAACGTCCACTATCCAGGTTCACCATGCGGCCTGAACATCCGTGAAGTCGGCCAGCGGCATTTTCTTGTCTATGACACCGAGACCGCCGAGATTTCCTCGCATCGTATCCAAACGGATGTTCTCTTCTTCCAGGAATCGTTCATGATCGTCCCGCGGGAGGATGAACTTGACCGCCTGGCAACCGAGATCCAGCGTCGCATCGAAGCCTGGGGGTTAGACGAATCCGAACTAAAGCGGGTCCAACTGCGAGTCGCGGCCCGCGGTTTCTGCATTGACAAGCAGAAGATCTCGGATCTTCTCCAGGAACGCTTCGGACAGTTCACCCAGTACAAGGACGCCCCTCCCAACGTGGACGATCTCTCGGTGAGCACCAATGAGGAACTTGTTTTCATTGCCAAATGCGTTGAGCAGTCAATCGACGAACTGGACTGGCAAACGAGCCCCGAAGACGACAAGCCAGACCGCGACGAGATCATGAGCCAGGCGCTACGGGTAATCTATGGCGGCGGTGGTGCATGAACATCCATATTGATCAAATCAAGGTTACCCGCGACGGCCCGCTGGCAGAGGACTTTGAGCTTGACTGCGGTAACCTGAATCTCATTTACGGTCAGAATGAATCGGGCAAAAGCTATCTCGTTGAATGCCTAATCAGGTCTCTCTTTAAAACCAGCGACCGTAGTGTCCGGCAATGGCCGCTGCGGTCGTGGGATCCGCGCGCTCAAATCACCGTCTCCGGCCTGTCGAACGGGCCTATCAAATTCAAACCGGCCAGCGAGGAAAAACTCGAGTCACTCTGGCACGTTTCGGACAAACCGCTGCCGGACGACCTGGCCCATCTGCTGGTGGTAAGAGAAGGAGCAACCTGGCTGGCTGAAACCGGCAGCGAAGATGACGGGGTCGGGATGGACGTGTTGAGAAACTTCCTCTCCGGGAAAAAGTTACTCGATGGCGTAAAAAAGCGAATCTCGAAAAATTTGCAGGAGACAACCATCATTGAGGGAGAGCCTCAAGGTAAAAAAGTAGGGGAAATCAAGGCCCGTATCGCCCTAGTAGAGGAACTAAACAAACTCGATACGCTGCTGTCCGAATGTGACCGAAAATCGTCACAAGGTCGCCTGGTGGCATTGGAAGCTGACAAGAAACAACTCCTGAACGATGTGTCGACGATGGACCATGCCAAGCGTCACAAGGCATCTATGCTGGCCTCCTCGATTAACGCACACCAAGCCGCCCTCGACACCCTCCCCGCTGGAAAAGAGATCGGAAGACTTAGTGAGAAAATCGGCCAGTTCAGGAATAACAAGAAAAAGCTGGCGGCCAACAAGAAGCCTGCCGAACTGGCTAAGCTGCAGGGTCAGATCGACGATCACCAGTACCTGGTCACGGCTGCCACGACTTACAAAAGCGTTGCCGCCAGTGGCCAACAGAGTGGCAGTCCGCAGTGGCTACTGCCGGCAGCCCTGTTGTCGATGATCGTGGCAAGTATTGCAGCTCTGGCCAGCTGGTCAATCGTTTCGGTCTTGACTGGTGTCATCGCCATCCTGCTCGTGGCCGGCCATCTCTGGGTATCGCGGCAGGAGGCCGCCACGGAACCGGGGGACAGCGCCGAATTGGAGCGACTGGCTGAAGAATACCAACGACGTTTTGACGAACCGCTCGCTGACCTGGCGAGTCTGAAAGCGAAACGCGAAAAATTCACCCAGCTCTCTGCGACCGCCAGGGCCAGCATAGAAAAACAACAGCAAACCGAGGCAGAGCTTGGTGATGCTAGAAACGAAATCTCACTTTCCCTGACCCGCTTGAGCGGACAAGAGGTGGAGCAGGCGAGTTGGGACCATTCCATTGAATCCTTGAACGAGGACCGCAACGAGAAAAAACAAGAAATCCAGCGGCTTACCCAGTCGCTCACAGCCCTGGGAGTACCGACCGCTCAATACCTGCCGGAGGATCCGGGCCAAGACTATGAGGCGGCGGAATTCGAGCGGCTCCAGAAAAAACTCGCAGATATCAAGGACGAAATCAGTACTAACGAGGACCAACTGGAAAACCTGCGACAACGTGTCATGATCGCTAGCGACATTGATAACGCCGTTGGCTGGGAGGAACTGCTCGATGGTTTGCGGACCAGGCGCGAGAAAGTGGCAGAGGACTACCGGTTGTTAACCGCCGAAATCATCGGCAAAATCCTGGTTCACAAGGTTGTTGCCGAGCAGCGCAACCAGGAGAACGATCGCATCCGTCAGGGACTAGAAAGCAGTTCGATTGCTGAAGCGTTGAAGCATTTCAGTGGCCGCTATCGTAACTTTCACCTGACCGAAGAAGAGGAGTTGGAAGTCGAAGATGCCAGCGGCAACCAGTTTCCTGTTTCGATGCTCAGTACAGGCACCCGGGAACAAGTATTCCTCTCCCTGCGAATTGGATTTGCCTCACGAGCACTCGGTAAGCGAACCGGCTTCCTGCTCCTGGACGACGCCTTCCAGCATTCGGACTGGTCGCGGCGAAAGGGCCTGGTCCAGCAGTGCCTGTCGCTGGTCGAGCAGGGGTGGCAGGTCTTCTACTTTGCCATGGACGATCACCTTCGCGACCTCTTCCAGAAGGCCGGAGAGAGCCTCGGGGACCAGTTCCAAATGAGGGAACTGGCAAGGCGAGACACCTAAGAGCGATCAGATCAGGGTTGAGTGAGACAATCTTTTCAGAGAAAATCTGGTTTCGCTTTCCAGGCTGGACGGTACCCTAATAGAGAAGTCAACAACCAACCGCCTCTCCGATACGAGCAGCATAATGAACCGCCAGTCGCTGGAACCCTTTGGAATTGAGATCACCAGTTCATCTGCTGAGCAGTGTCTCAGCACGCTCTCGCCAGAAGATTTACAGCAGTCACTGGCGACAGACCGCGTGGTCGTACTGCGAGGATTCTCAATTCCTAATGATGAAGTCATGCTTGATTTTTGTCGCAGCCTGGGAGAACTCCTCGAGTGGGAGTTCGGGGCTATCAACGAATTACGCGTTACCGGTGATGCCCAGAACTACATCTATACCAACGGGGCTGTCCCATTTCACTGGGATGGTGCCTTCGTGGGCCGCGTGCCTCACATCATCTTCTTCCACTGTGTCCAGGCTCCGCCGGCAGAACATGGTGGCGAAACCGAGTTCTGCAACACGGTCGAACTGCTGGCAAATGCAAGCGACAGTGACTGGCTGGAAAGAATGCAGTCAGCCCAGGTGACCTACTCGACTGAGAAACTCGCCCATTATGGCGGCTCCTTTCAGTCACCACTGCTCGATCGTCACCCCGTGACTGCCGAGCAAGTGATCCGGTTCGCCGAACCGGTCGAAGACCTCAACCCGGTTCACCTGGAAATCGACGGCATCCCCCAGGCGGAACAGGCAGAATTTATCAGCCAGATGAGTTCACAACTTCACGATCAACGCTGGTGCCTGACCCATAGCTGGCAAGACGGCGACGTGGTGCTGGCCGACAACCATGCGCTACTGCACGGACGACGGGCCTTCCAGCAGGCCTCGCCACGACATCTGCGACGAGTCAACATCATGGCCACTGCTGAGACTAGCGATGACAACAACTCCTAATCACCTCACATTCTGGAATTGGCTCGTCTACTCGCTGAGAATTCGTCGTGTTGAATACCGCATCGCAGAATTACCCATTTTCCTGATGCCCATGCTGCTAACCATCGATTCAGCCGCATCCTTCAATTCGGCAGGATTTTGGGAAGGACTGCTGGTCTTCTTCTTCCTGTTTGCCTTCGGAGACCTGGTCAATTGCCTGGCCGATCGTGACCTGGATGCCCACTACAAACCACAACTTACCGAAGCAGTCTACGGACTGGGGGTCCGGGGGGTGATCATCCAGGCCGTCGTCTCGGCCGCCGCCGCCATCCTAATCAGCGTGCACCTGGCCTGGCTGCTCAATCGTCCCCTACTCGTGCCCCTGGTGATCTGTGGAGTCTTGCTGGCCTGGGCCTACTCGGTCGAACCGGTTCGACTCAAGGGACGTGGCCTGTGGCAATTAGTCTTTTACTGGTTGGGGCTGTTCGCCGGCCCCATGATTTTCGTGGCAGCCATTTTTGCCTGGCCCATCGCTATGGAAGTGATTCTTTTTTCACTCGCTTTCGGCCTGCTCCAAACGGGCGTCATCCTGGTGAACACGGCCGAAGATTTTCCCGAGGATCGAGAACTGGGCGTCTGCACGGTGATCGTCTACACGGGGATCCGTAAGGGTATGTGGCTA
>Ga0310342_100001836_pt1 | contig 13443 bp, 7 predicted proteins | sample S15DNA20500_MG_FD_206155 | JGI IMG/M metagenome (GOLD analysis project Ga0310342, IMG submission 206155) | Marine microbial communities from station ALOHA, North Pacific Subtropical Gyre - S1503-DNA-20-500_MG | ecosystem: Environmental > Aquatic > Marine > Oceanic | place: Pacific Ocean: North... | reverse complement strand
GAGAGCTTGACCGAGTCCTCGGCGACCCAGCGCTCGGCGAGGCTGGGCGCGTACTCGAGCGTTTCCGGATCCATCCTGGCCAGGGCCAGGCTGGTGTATTCCGAGATGTACTGCTGGACCGCGGAGGTTTCCACGATCGGGTTGAGTGTTTTCGGTTCGGAGTTGAAGCGAATGATAATGGAGCCCCCGGTGACAGGCTCGGAGGGGTCGTCGCTGGCAGACGTGTTCCCCAGGTCGACCGGTACCTCCCCCTTGATGGTCAGCTGCTGGTTACTCCCTTCCAGCCGCGGTATCTCGATCCCGTCGATCTCGCTCATCATCTCGATGTGGAGAATGTTATCGACGGCTTCCTCGCCGGCACTCCCTGTCCCGGTCGCGGATAGGTCACCAGGATCCTGCCCGGTGTCGGAACCCGTGACTTCGGGAGCTGGTGTACTCGGGGTGGCTGGATCCCCGGAGCTGATGCAACCGTTCAGTCCGAGCAGGCCAGTCAGGATCAGTGCAAGCAGGCAGGAATGACGAGTGGTCATATTGATTGTCCTTTTCAATGAAAGAACCAGGCAGTTCCATGCCCGGGATACGGTGGATCGTGAAGCCAACCCGGGATTCCATTCCACAGGGGAATTATATGGAATTTCCCGACCGGGAGGGGTCGCCAATAGTAATTCCATGGCTCGTTTTTTATGGCTTCAGACAAGCAGGCTGCGGCATGCCTGCAGGGCAGCGACCAGCTGATCCAGGTCCGCCGGCTGATGGTGGTGCCCGATACTGATCCGAAGCAGGGATTCTCCCTCGGGTACGCTTGGTGGCCGGATGGCAGGTACCAGCAGGCCCTGCCGGGCTAGCTCTCGAGCCAGCTGCAATGCCTGCCCGGGGTCTCCTATCGGCAGGGCAATGACCTGGGTTGGCTGGCTGGACACATCCCACCCCTGTAGTGAGAGCTGTTGCCGCAACTGGCTGGCGTTTTCCAGTACCTGGTGCCGGCGGCGGGGAAACTCGTCGATCCAGCGAAGCGCACAGAGAGCCGCCGCTGCCAGGGGCGCGGGAGAGGCCGTGGAAAAGACATAACTGCGGGCTGCATTCACCAGCCACTGGATTAACATGGCGCTCCCCGCCACGAATCCACCACTACAGCCGAGTGCCTTGCTCAAGGTGCCGACCTTGATATGCACGCGATCGGTCACTCCCGCCAGCTCACAGGCTCCGCGGCCCGAGGGACCCAGGATCCCGGTCGCATGGGCCTCGTCGACCATCAGCATGGCATCGTACTGCTCGGCCAGGTCGGCAAGTTGCTGCAGTGGTGCCAGGTCCCCGTCCATGCTGAAAAGGCTGTCGGTGACGATAAGTCGTCGCCGTGCCGTGGCCTGCTGGGCCAGCAATTCACCGGCATGCTGATGGTCGAGGTGCCGGTAAATGGCGAGCGAGGCTCCCGATAGCCGGCACCCGTCAATAATACTGGCATGATTTTTTGCGTCACTGAGGATCATGTCCCCTGGTCCGACCAGGGCGGGGATGGTCCCGGTATTGGCAGCATAACCGGAAGGGAAGAGGATCGCCGCCTCCGTCCGCTCAAAACGAGCAAGCTGGCATTCAAGCTGCTCATGAAGTTCCGCCCGTCCAGTCACAAGCGGGCTGGCGCCACTTCCCCATCCGTCGACCAGCCAGTCCGGGTCTGCTGAGAGTTCAGCCAGTTCGGCCGCAAAGCCGAGATAATCGTTGGAGGCAAAATTCACCAGCACCTGGTCATCCAGGAGAATCTGGTGGGCATCTTGCGGGCCAGTCCGGGTTGCCAGGTGCCTGCGGAGCTGCTGTTGCTCGAGCGACTGCAGCTGATCATCAATCCAGGATAAGGGATCCATAAGAGTTAGAGGTTAGAGGTTATGACCTCCTTCCCCAATAGCCCGTGACATATTACTCGTGGCGGAGAGCCTCGATGGGATCCATGCGTGCAGCACGAATGGCCGGGTAGATCCCGAACACGACCCCCACCAGGACACTGATTCCGAAGGCGATCGGGATCGAGATTGGCACGATGGTCGGTACCATGTTCGTCACGCTCGCCGGCAAGGCCTCCATCTGTTCTTCCAGGACTGTTTCCAGCAAGTCTCGTCCACGGGTGATAAACCAGGGGCAGGTGAGGCCGGCCAGTACCCCGACAATACCACCGATAATCGAGAGCGTGATTGTCTCCACCAGGAACTGGCTGATGATTTTTGAGCGACGTGCTCCGAGGGCACGACGGATACCGATTTCACGCGTACGCTCCGTGACGGTTGCCAGCATGATATTCATGATGCCAATACCCCCCACCAGCAGCGAGACAGCGGCAATCAGCCCCATGAAGACCATGAACATCATCCGGGTTGTCTTGGCCTGCTCAAGCAATTCCAGCGGGACGACCGTGTCGACATCCATTTTATCGTCGTGAACACGCAGGGCATCCTTGATCAACTGGGATGCAGGGATCACGTCCTCGGTGCGATGGACCCGCAGGGTAATCTGGTTGAGCTGGACTTCTTCCCCCTCGAAGGTTCCACCTCGCCTTGTCCAGACGGTTCGCCCCAGCCGCTGGTTCATCGTCGTCAGGGGAATATAAATGTCCTTGGTAAAGTCCTGTGCCGAGAAGGAACCACCGATGGCAGCGGTGGCGGTGCGATGCTTGAGAACACCAACCACCTCGTAAAAGTCATTGTTTTCCGGCAGCAGGACCCGCCTGCCGATGGGATCCTGGTAGGGAAACAGCATCTGGGCGACCTCCTTGGAGAGGACACAGAAGTCTTTCCGCTTTTCCACGTCGGCGGCGTTAAGAATCCGGCCACGGTCAACCTCCAGCTTGGTTGCCTGGAAATAATCCGGAGTGGATCCGACCAGTCGGCCATCGACCTCGTTAGGGCCGAAGCGGATCATCCGTTTGACCTCACGGATTGGTACCGCGCGAGCAATTTGCGGGATGGTGTCAACCAGCATGTCATATTCATCGTGCCGTAGCCCGTACATTGCCACGCGGGCATCCCCGAGTACTTCACTTGGGGGCTTTACCGTGCGAACAATGATGTTCCTCGCCCCGAGGCTGGCAATCTGCTTCTGTGCCTCGAGGCTGATTCCTTCACCGATTGCCAGTAGCCAGATCACACTGGCAACACCAATAAAGATACCCAGCACTGTCAGGCCCGAACGCATGGGATGCAGCAACAGGCTCTTGGTGCCAAGCATCATCGTGCGCCAGAGGCTAGCGAGCATGCCCATTAGCCGTTACCGCCCTGCTGGTTGGTTTCCAGGTCCTCCGCGCTTTCAGCGCCCATCACGATCTCGTCGTCAAGATCCGCGGTGGCGGAAGAGGATGGAGAACCATTGCGAAGCGGCTTGAGTCGCTTGTCCAGCTCGATTTCACCATCCATCAGGCGGATCACACGGCCAGTTCGCTCTGACACATCATCCTCGTGAGTCACCAGGATGATGGTACGACCCTGTTCGTGGAGCTGGTCAAAGAGATCAAGGATCTCGCCGGAAGTCACCGAGTCGAGGTTCCCGGTCGGTTCATCTGCAAGGATGTAGTAGGGGTTATTGACCATGCTACGTGCAATGGCCACTCGCTGCTGCTGCCCACCAGAGAGCTGGGAGGGACGATGCTTGAGACGATCCCCCAGGCCGACCATGTCGGCCAGGTCCCGGCAGCGCTGTTTTTCCTCGCGGCCAAGATTTCCCTGGTAGTAGAGTGGGACCTGGATGTTCTCGACCACGTTGAGTTGCTGGATCAGGTTGTAAGACTGAAAAACAAAGCCGACCCGCTGTGCCCGGATGTCGGAAAGCTGGTTGTCGTTCAAGACCGCCACGTCACTTTCACCCAGGATGAGTGTCCCGGCGGTGGGGCGATCCAGGCAGCCAAGCAGGTTCAGCAAGGTGCTTTTTCCAGACCCGGAGGGCCCCATCACGGCAACATAATCGCCGGCTGGAATGTCAAAACTGATGCCTCGCAAGGCGTGGACCGTTTCACTCTTGAGAACGTAATCCTTGACGAGGTCGGTAGCCATTACCGCTGCCGTCATTGGCCACCTCCACCCTTGGGCTGACCACCACCTCCACCCTTGGGCTGACCACCACCTCCACCCTTGGGCTGACCACCACCTCCACCCGAACGTTGACCGCCGGATCGCTGTCCTGCACCTCCACCCCCGGCTGCCTGCGATTTCTTGATGCCGTCACTAATCTCCTGGCTGGTAATCTCTCCATCCTTGTTGGTGTCATATCGATCAAGGGGCCAAGACGACGCGGCGGCTTCCTCCGTGGACAGTTTTCCATCCTTGTCCTTGTCCAGCGACTCCATCATTTTCTTCAGAGCCTGGGCGGGGTCACCTCCACCGGGACGTCTTCCTGCCCCGCCACCACCGCCCCTGGGCTGGCTGGCTGCTGCGCTGGAGGCTTTCTGGAGCGTGGCGGTTTGCAGGTATCTTTTTATCTCGTACCAGCCAACCAGCTTGTTGCTGTTTTGGTCCACATCGGCGAGGGATGCCATGCCCAGGACCTGTAGCATCGATTTCTTGATCTCGTATTGTCCGTAGTCCTCCGCCATTTTTTTTAGTGATGTGCCATCCCCCGCGGAGGCTTCCTTGATCGAAGCAGTCAGCTTGTCAAACTCACCCTGGTTGAGAGACTGGTCCTTGTCGACATCCTGGGTGCCAACAATCTTGTCCGCCCCCTTGGAGATCAGGTATTGCTTCTTGAAGTTGACGTAGAGTTCGCCATCCTCGACAAAAACCGCAAGCTCCTTGAGCTCCAGCTGCCCGTCACCAAATTCCATGTCGGACAGGGAGAGTTCCCCGGTACCATCGCTACTGTCTGTAACCATGATGGCATCAATAATCGTCTCAAGGATGGTTTCAAACTTGTTGGCTTCCAGTTCCTCGCGAGTCAGCATCTTGTCACCGTTACTATCGAGCTGGTCAAGCAGCCATTGGGCCCGGTGGTTGTAGACCAGGCGATTGAGGATGTCCTCGTGCAGCCTGGGGTTGCGCACAACCCGCTCTTTTTCTTTCAGGCCACCACTGACGACGAGGGTTTTCTCGTTACTGGTATCAAACGCCAGCTCCCGCACGGCCACGGAGAATTCTCGTCCATTGTCGTCTGTGAAGATTTCTTCTCCCTCCCCACGACTCCAGACAAGGCAATAAAGTTCCGAGCTCTCTTCATGCAGCACCTGCACCGGTACCTGGAGGGCATTGTTCTCTGATTTGACAAAAATACTCACCTCGGCTGACATTCCAGTACGAATGGTTGTCGGTGGATCAAGGATGCGGATGTAGGTGGCATATTCCTTGACCCCGGATGAGAAGTAGCCCGTCGGTTCGGCGTAGGGGTTGACCTTTTCTACAACCCCGTCGAGTTCCTGGCCTTCGAGGGCCCCAACCTTGATCTTTACCGCTTGTCCAACACGCACGTATGGTACACGGCCCTCGTTGACCTTCGCCTTGACCTGCATCCTGTCGGTGTCCGGGAGGTAGATGATCGTCTGCCGCTCACGCACCGTGGCTCCCGGCTCAACAATGAACTCTGAACCGCTTCTGCTACTCTGCTTGTTCGCGTGAACTACCTGTCCGCCTGCCGGGGCATAGACCAGGCAGTTCACGATCTGCTGGCCAATGAGTTGCAACTCTGCTTGTTCCTCGACCAGGTTCTTCTGGGCGGTATCCTGGCTGGCCCTGGCTGTTTCAATATCACTGTCGAATCCAACCAGCATCTTCTGCTTGGTGATTTCTTCCAGGGTCTTGAGGCGACCCATTGCCAGGTTCAGGTCGATCTCGGACTTTTGCACGGCAAACTCGTCCGCCTTGAGTTGCTGTTCGGTGAGGAATCCCTGGGCAGCAAGTCGCGTGGAGAACTTGAAGTTATCCTTGGCACGATTGACGTTTTCTTCCTGCACCAGGATCTCGCTGCTCATCAGCTGCACATCCTGCCGGAAAGTCCCTTCCAGGTATTCCTTTCGGGCAATCACGGCTTTCTCTACCGAGGCGTTTGCTGAAATGAGTGAGGAATTGGCCTGGTTCACCGCGATCTGCTGGCGGTTTTCTTCATCTTCAAGGGCGGAGGAGTCCAGTTCCACGAGCTTGTCAGCAGCCAGGAGTGCACCGCTGCTTACTTCCTCGCCTACCTCCACCAGGACTTCCGTGGTGGTTACAAAAGAGACCGGGTGATCCACGGCCGCTCCATCCTCGGTCTCCACGGTAATCGTGCACTCATTACCCAGCCGCTCGCTTACCGTCGTGACAATTCCCGAGACGGTAGCCGGGGTCGGGTTGATGACCCGTTCCCCTTCATCGATGACCCAGATTATCTGGACACCACTACTGTTTCTGGACCGAACCGTGCATTCCACTTCAACGTTACTGGAACTTTCAATGTCCCCCTGTTCAATCACCACGTGTTGAAATGGCTTGCGTTCCACGGTGGTGAATTGCCACTGGACATTCTGGTCATTCGAAGCGGAAAACATTCCCCCGATGATCTTGATACTGAAGTAGATTGCTATCGCGACCACCGCCAGGACCACCAGGGTGATAACAATTGCATTTCCACGAGGATGGCCGGCACGTTGTGAAAAATGCGGCTTGCTTGCTGGGCAGTTCATGCGAGGGGGCTCCGTCAAGGAATGACCAAAAAGGAGGGTGTTATAAGAGTGGGAAATATGCCCAACGTTTACTGGAAAAGCCCCAGTAATACTCCCCCTGATAATAGCATTTGGGGGTGGCTCGTGGGGAAAGAGCACACCATTTTAACACCGCCCGCCAGGCGAAGTTTCCATCGATCTGGAGAGAGAATGCCGCCTGTCAGGGCGAATTGTCATCATTCTCAGGCGAGATACTGAAACCATTCCCAGGGGCGATCGGGCCGGGATCAATCCACATGCCGTTTTCATCAAGTTGCATTGTTCCCAGGTTCAGGTCGAGCAATCCCCGCTGTACCTCCCAGCTTACCCAGACACTAAGAAAATCATCCTGGGCATTTCGAAGGGAACTAAGTGCGGAGATCAGGTTCTGCGCCGTGGTGGGACCAAAGGCCGCTGCGGCACCCCCCGCGCCCAGTCGTGGTGGTTCCTGCAGCCGCAGGCGGGCAGATTGGACCTGCTTGATCGCTACCCGCAGGGCAGCTCGACGCATCTCGAAGTTGATCTTGTTCAATTCCACCTGCCTCAGAGCCGAGACCAGGCCGGCGTAGATCGAATCCTCGTTCTGGTAAAAACGTCGTCGCGCCTGCTGGTATTCAATCAACGCTTGCCGGTAAGTATTGCGTTCCTGCAGTCGTGTGATGGGGGCGTCCCATCGCAGGCTGGCTCGCAGGTTCCCTGTCGTGTCCCGGAAACGGACAGGGTTGTCGTCCGTGGTGCGGATGTCCCCCGACCAGACAATATCCAGGCTACTTTCCAGCGGGTTGGCGTTGTAGTTGACGAGCCGCCAGGAATCGACCATGGCCGCACGATTGTTCATCCAGTCGAGCCGGTTCTGGCGTGCGAGGGCCATGGCACCGTCAGCAGTGAGCTCGATCGGGATAAGCATCACGGTTTCCGCGCGGGCCTCGGCCTGGACCAGCGAGACTTCCAGCACGTTTGCGGACAACTCGGTGAGCAGGTTCGGCAGCGGACCAAAGACCGCTGTTCTTAGCAGGGTCAGCAGTTGTTGCTCGTTGAGGTCCACGCCGGTTTCCATTAACAGGTCAATCCCCTCAAGAATATTCTCACTGGGAACCTGGTTGGCGACCATGCGCTGGACCGTGTCGTCCAGGGTTATTGTCAGTTCACCGGGCAGGTCTCCCAGGGTCTCGATACTGATAAGACTGGTATCGAAGGGAATATTCTCGCGCTGGGCTTTTTCCAGCACTGCCTCGATAAGGGCGTCATGGTCCATAACGCGATCGGGAATAATCTGCTTGAAAGCCTCGATGTCTTCACGGGCATGGTCAGCGTTGTTTTCAAGAACCTGGTTTCGCAGCTCATTCATCGCCAGAACGTGTCCACGCAACACCGTCAGCTGGGCAGCGAGTTCGTCGGACCAGGCAAGCGGGGGCGGTTCCTGGCCGTCGGCCACGACGGGCAGAATTGAAATGATTGCATTTCCCACCGCCATCTGGATATCCGCGATTTGCTGCTGGATAGGCAGGATGCGGGGATCGATCAGATTGAACTGGTCGAGGTAATCCCCTTCTATGGAGACATCGATTTCTGGCGACAACCCGAGAGTCCGCTTGTAACCGTCCAGCCCGTCCTTGTAACTGCGCCGGGTGTTCAGAAGGCCGGAGACATTGGTAAAGAGTTGCTGGCGGAGCTGTTCGACCTGGAAAAAGTCAATCCGTCCAGCATCTCGAAAGGCCTCCAGCTGGGCCAGGCTGCTTCGCAAGGCCGTGACACTTGCTTCCTGGTTACGCATGCTCTGTTGTGCCTGGAGCATCCCGATAAAACCACCGGCACCTCCGGGAGCAGTCACGCCGCCCCCTCCGCCAAACAGGCCTCGTCCCTGGCCACCGAAACCACCTCCACCGACCCCGGCAAAACCACCCAGTCCGGAAGCACCCTGGAATCCACCCCGTCGCTGCAAGCCGCTCTGGCCCCCGCTCCCGGTGATAATCTCCATGTAGTGCCCCCGTCGGTAGAGCTCAAACTGGCGGACGTTTGCAAGGAGTGACCGCTCGGTGATCGTCAGGCGTTCCATCACCCGGTCCCGCCCCGCGCCCCGAAGCAACGGCTGGATCAGGGTGAAATCAATCAGGGTATTGGCACTGTATGTGTCCGGGCCACTGAACTGCCAGGTCAGGGAATTGGCAAGGCCGATGACCATTTCGGCCCCGCTGGTTAATGCTCGACGGGCCTGGATTCCTCGCGTGCTCAGGTCAAAATCGCTGGATCCAAATCCGCTGTTTCCCTTTGACTGATAAGTAGAGCTGTAACCGCCAAAAAACTGGGTGTCAAAACGGAAACGCTCGGAGCTGACATCGAGCGCCGACAGGTAGAGCGTTTCAAGCTGGTTCTGGTAACCGGTGGAGTGGATCAGCGAAAGCTCGACAGCCAGGTCCGCGGAGAGGTGTAATACCCCGTCATCATCCAGGGGCAGATAATCTCGCCAGAGGGGATTATCAAAAGTATCGATAGTGCCATCGGCGAGCCAGCCCTCGTAGCCGGGATAGCCACCAGGCCGCTCCATGTGCTTGGCCGAGTAAGGGTCATCCGGTGGCATCGGCGGCCGATCCGGATCGCTCGGATCAAACATCCGGGACCTGGGGTCAACGGCAATATTAAAATTCGGAATTCCCCATCGCTCGCTGTCCTGACTCTTTTCGTCTATCAGCTTTGTGACCGATTCATCTGCCTGGTGGCGATAGTAGGCGCGGGAACAACCTGACAGCAACAGGAAGATAGTGGCTACCAATGCTAAGCAGACAAAATGTCCAATGTCCGAATACCGACTTTCCATACTCATCCCACAAGATCCTCGTTCATCTTCCAATGCCAGTTTTACAGGGCCAAGAGTGTATAAAATTGACCTTGAAAAGCACCCGATCGCCTCAATCCACGTAAGCTGGAAAGGCCAGGTAAACTGTTTGGAAGATACGGTTTAATACGATATGTCAAGTTTTTCGGGCACCTGATCAGCAAACTTGAACGAATGATCCGATCGTAATACCAACAGGCCCCGCGAATGCTGCAAATCCTGAAATGGCAGCAACTTATGTCCTGTTTGCGCTGCCGATAAAACTTGACATCGGGGAAACACCGACTTATTATCGTTCAGCTTGTCGTGAAGCACGTTTTTTTGCGGCATTGGACAGGGAAGAAACAGTTTTCTGGCCGATACTGACGATCCAATCTTCGTAGGACTCACAGGATCAGGCACAGCGTTCACGCTGTGGGGAATAGCCCAATGGGTTTAGAACAAATCGCTCTTAGCTTGGTGGCGGTTGGCTTCCTGGTGTGCCTTGGTTTTTCTTTCAAGGTCTGGCGGTGGTTTCACGCGATCATGGTCCTGCTCGTTTTCGGAATGGCCTGCTGGCATTCGTACTTGTCCGCCTTAGTGATGCACACAAAAAGCAGCTGGCAGAAAAAACACACCGAGTTGTCGAACCGGAAGATCCTGGCTGAGAGTGAATACACGTATGCCATCAGGGGAGCAGTCAACAAGGTCAAGGAGGAGAAGGACAACCTCCAGGACGTGGACTCCATGCTCACCCGGCTGCTTTTGGATCGGGGGCGTGTCTGGCGGGAGACGAAACCCCAGGGAGTGCAGGCTAATTCCGTGTTGGTGGACACCGGATTTGTGCCAGTCGGTAACGAGCCGCTGCAGATTGAAAATAATGCGGTGCTCTACATCTTCAAGGAGACGCTGATCGCGGTAGAGGGACTGAGTATTGCAGTACCGGTGAAGTACCTGGGAGAGTTCCACGTCAACGCGGTCAACGGGGGTGTGATAAGCCTGGAGCCATCACCCATCACCCCTCCTTCCATCGCCGCACCACATATCAACGATGGTTCGACATGGGCCATTTACGAGAAGATCCCTGTCGATGGACATCGCCTGTTCTCTGAAACCGATATTTTTGATAGCGAGGTAGTGCTGGGAGAAGATCCAGCCCCGCTTTTCGGCAAGATGGACCAGGACAAGATCACAGAGGCTTTCCAGATGGCAATCCAGCACAGTCCTGATCTCCAGCTGCAGCAACAGCGCCTGCAGGACCATGTGGAGCGTTACCTGGGTGACGGGCGGCAACTGCTGGAAGACGAAACAGCGCCGTTTGAGGAACAGTGGATCAAGATCCTGTTTAATCAAAAGTATGAAGTGACAGTCGACAGTGATGCAGCCAAGGGTGGCCTGACCGAGAGTTTCTTTGATCCCAGTGGGATGGCAGTCATTCCAAATCTCCGCCGTGGTGAAACAGTCCAGTTTGAGAAGGGCGATATAGGCATTTTTCATCTTCGTAGTGAAACGGTGGATGGCAAGCCGGAGGTCACCGATGGTGAGAAACTGACCGCCGAGGGAGCCGATGGGGCGATCGCCCGGCAGCTTACCGCCCACCATGTTCGACCGGTGACGGACTATGCTTTCCTGTTTCACGATCTTGCTGATCGGGCAACCCGGGTCGTCCAGCAGGACAAGCTTTATGATCGTGAGAACGTGCGACTTACAGAATCACTTCAGGAAGCAAACAAGCAGGTCGCCTTTCGCCAGGGTGAAGTGGACAAGCTGTCTATGGAAAAGAAGTTCCAGGAACAAGACCGCGATACGGCGGAGACGTTTGTCGATCAGCTCACCAAGGAACGTGAGGCCTTGCGAGTGGAGCTTGCCGAGCTCTTCAAGGTGAACCGCCAGCTTACCCAGCAACTTGCCGAGATCCAGGCCAGGCTGGAAGCCGATATCAACAAGCGCACAGATGCGGTTGGCAAGGGCAGCGACTAGCTGGTTTCGGCTTCCTGCGGCCACCCGGGTAGTACTCAACGATGGGCATTCACGACCGCGAGTATTATCGGGATGAAGGATCTTCACAGGGCATCCGTCTGCGCCTCCCTGCCACACTGATTGGCAAGCTGATTGCAATCAATGTGCTGGTCTTTTTTGCCTGCTGGTTTTTCCCACCGGTGGTGCGGTCCCCGAGTGACCTGTCGGCTGTGGAGGTGAATCGGGTGGACCCGGATGTCGCGGATCCTACGGGCTCTTCTCACCTGTCGGTTTCCGACCATCTCCACCTGGATCCGCCGAAGATGTTTGCCGATCCCTGGAAGTTCTACCAGGTTATCACCTATGGCTTCGTGCATGCACCTGTGCGAGTGATCAAAAAGGGTAAATCGAAAGGGACGGGGGACGGGATATTTCACATCCTCTTTAACATGTTTGCGCTGTTCGTTTTTGGCCGCAGCCTGGAAACCCAGTACGGCCAAAAAGAGCTGCTGGTCTTTTACCTTACCGCGATCGTGCTGGGGGGCCTGCTTTGGAGCGGCTATGGGCTTTATGACGATCAGATCCTTCCCCTGGTGGGAGCGTCCGGTGGCGTCTATGCGATTGCTATTCTCTTCTGCCTCAACTACCCAAAACAGGTGCTGCTACTTTTCGGTGTGATCCCCATGCGTGCCTGGGTCGTGGGGATCATGATCGTGGTGATGGACCAGTTGATGGGCATACTTGCCGACGACAACGTGGCACACTCGGTCCACCTGGCAGGGGCCGGCTTTGCCTTGATCTACTACAAGACTGGCATCAAGCTTGCCCGGTTTATCCCCCACCGGCGTCGAGGCACCAAGCTCAAGGTGCATGACCCCGACCCTCTTCCTCCCTCGCGATCCGAAAAGCGGATGCAAAAACTGGTTGACCAGGGCGATGCCATCCTGGCCAAGATCCAGAAGGCTGGGGAGGAGTCCCTGACCGGCAAGGAACGCCGCACCCTGGAACGCTACAGTCGTGAAATGCGCGACCGCCAGGAGGACTGACAGGTTCCCTGAAGGCCCTGCCGGGATCTGATTTGTTACAATCGTGGAGATGGTCCACTGGCGATTCCAGGACAGGTGTGTGTGCATCCATGGAAACCCCCCTTCCCGGCCGACGACAGTTCCTCCGCCAGGCTGGCGGAGGCGCAGGGATGATCGCCCTGGCATCCCTGCTGGCTGAGCAGGCGCCAGCGGATCCCGTCGACGCCGGTCCACTGGCGGCCCGGCCCACGAGTTTTCCGCCCCGTGCCCGGCGGGTTATCTGGTTGTTCATGCACGGGGGACCAAGCCACGTCGACCTCTTTGACCCCAAGCCTGAACTGGTGCGATATGCCGGCCAGCCTGTCCCGGAGAGTTTCGGCAAGGTAATGACTCGCCGTGATGTGGCAAAGAATCCGCTCATGGCGCCGGTCAGGCCATTTCGACCCCGGGGTGAATCAGGTCTGGAAATCAGTGATTTTCTGCCTCACATGGCAGGGCACGCCGACAAGCTTTGTGTGGTCCGGAGCATGCATGGCGATAGTGTCAACCATCCCCAGTCGGTCTACCAGATGAACACCGGCAGTATCCTGATGGGGCGGCCAAGTGTGGGAAGCTGGGTGGCCTATGGCCTGGGGACAGAAAACCAGAATATGCCGGCCTTTGTCGTCCTGCCGGACCCGCGTGGGGGCATCAAGGGGGGCCCGCCAGCCTGGGGGAGCGGGTTCCTCCCGGCCACGTACCAGGGTGTCATGATGCGAGCCGGGAAGATCCCGATACTGGACCTGGTTCCCCAGCAGCAGATCAGCCGCGCCGAACAACAGTCGATCAACCGGCTTCTCGGCCGCTTTAACCAGGAACACCTTCGCCGCCGTGACAATGACGATGAACTCTCGGCCCGTATCCATGCCTACGAACTGGCCTTCCGCATGCAATCCGAAGCACCCCGGCTGGTCGACCTGAGCGAGGAGACCGAGGAGACACTGAAGCTCTATGGGGCGGACCGGGAG
>Ga0310342_100001833_pt1 | contig 13449 bp, 9 predicted proteins | sample S15DNA20500_MG_FD_206155 | JGI IMG/M metagenome (GOLD analysis project Ga0310342, IMG submission 206155) | Marine microbial communities from station ALOHA, North Pacific Subtropical Gyre - S1503-DNA-20-500_MG | ecosystem: Environmental > Aquatic > Marine > Oceanic | place: Pacific Ocean: North... | reverse complement strand
TGCCCAGCGCTTACATTTATCATTCACTTTCTTTCACAACTCGTTCAAGAATCTAATTGATTTCAGTCCTCAATTATTTCAGCTGGTCAATAGAAGTCAGGCTAAGACCCAAGGACTTGAGTTTGGAATAGCTCTTCCGTTTATGGAACGAGGAAAATTAGGAGGGCACCTCCAATTTCTAGATTGGGAGTTACAGGGCACGAGTGAACCCTTGAGAGATCGCCCCCGATGGCGGGGGGGAACTCACATGGAGTGGAACTTCAATCAGCACGCTCGGTTACGATGGGAGACGCTTTGGGTCGGCTCCCGGTTTGATTTTCAAATTCCAACTCCCTATCAAGAAACGGTAGGGGGATATTCAACCTCAAATATAGTTTTCAGCTACCAATTACCTTACGGTCTTACCGCTTATGGGCGCGCCAACAACCTACTAAACCAAAATTACCATGAGTTCATTGGATTCCCCAATCCAGGAATCTATGCACGAGTAGGTCTCCGCTATCAAATCTTGGGCCATTAGACTTGCTATAACCAACCACGCCCTTATTTTTGCTCATCACACTATTCTCTATGGACTCCAACAGTGCCAGCATCCGACAAACACCTCCAAGACTCTTAGGTGTGAAAATAGACAGGCTTAACTTGCTCCATTATTCGCTTGGAAAATACTTCAATCGCCTTGTAAATTGCGATATTGGGCATGTATCCTAACTAAGACTTCAGTCGATTGTAGGTCTCAATGAACCTAAGGATCAGGTTTTTCCTTAGGCATAGGGGAGGGACCCCTAAAATAGTTCAAGCTGGTTGGGGCAAAATCTAAGACAACAAACTAATTTAGAAATCTGCAGCTCATTTTATCAATATGGTATTCATTTTGATTCCAGTTCCAATGCACCTTATACATCGTTATTGTTATCGACACGTGGTCGAGTAAATTAAAAGGAATTCATGGCTGCCTGAGGATTCGAACCTATTCCTAACATAATACTTGCACGAAGAAAGACTCAATGACACAATTACCTTCATTGTACTCATCTTGCCATTGAGGTCATGTTACGCTCTGTAACCCCTTAGAAATTCACTTTTACCCCAAGACTTTCAAACATCATCATACAGTCATCTAGTCAACACTATTCTCAACAAGCAGGACAAGAGGGATGAGCAACGAAACAGGAGAGTCCGATTTCTCAGGGTTGGGAATTGGCCAATCGGAATCGTCCCGGACGTATGACAAGACCACAAGGACATGAAGAAGGTTAGGATTTGCCATGAATCTTTTCCTTGGATCCATCGAAGTAATCACAGGAGCCCTTCTCGGCGCACTGATCGTTTTGCTTTTTACTCGTGCTCGTAAGACACAGGCTGTCGCTGACGCTCACTCTCAAGTACGTGCCGAAACGGAGACACTAAAGGAGCGGATCTCTTTAAGAGATCAAGAAGTCAGGAATGCTCTTCAAAAAGAGAGTGCGTTATTGGTAGCTCTTGAGCAGCTACGTAAGGGGCTACAGGAAGAAATTGCTCTCCGCTCAGCCGCTGCTGAAAAAGCCCGTCAAATTCCAGAACTCAAAACTGTTATTGATTCTCTACAACAACAACTGGCAAAGCTTCAGGATCGAATTCATACCCTGATAAGATCTTTGTCCGAGAAGGAAACTCTAGCTGGGCGTATCCCCCAACTGGAGGAGAAGGTTCGCGTCCAGGAAGAAGAACGAAATCACCTGATGAAAAATTTATCTGAGCTACAAATTGAGAACAAGCGGCTCCAGACTTTGCTAGATGAGGAACATCGCCTTTCCAGTGAAAAACTACGGTTGCTGCAGGAGGCCACTGAACAACTTCGAGACGCTTTTAAGGCCCTTTCTTCTGAGGCTCTCCAGAGCAATAATCAGGCATTTCTGGAACTGGCTAAGACGACTCTCGAGAAGTTTCAATCAGAAGCCAAGAATGATCTCGAAAAACGACAGCAGGAAATGGCTAGTATGGTATCCCCCATCCAGGTCAGCTTGGAGAAGTATGACGAACAGATCCAGGCCATTGAGCAATCCCGACATGAGGCCTACGGGAGTATCACCCAGCAAATAAAGTCACTTCTAAGCTCCCAACAAAAACTAGAGGAGGAGACTGGCAATCTTGTGAAGGCCCTGCGTACCCCTCATGTGCGGGGTCGTTGGGGAGAGTTGACGTTACGGCGAGTAGTCGAGTTAGCAGGTATGGTTGAATATTGTGACTTTATCGAACAGGAAAGCCTTCATGCAGAATCCGGTCGCTTACGTCCCGATATGATCATCAAAGCTCCTGGCCATAAGCACTTTGTTATTGATGCGAAGGCGCCGCTGCAAGCATATTTGGAAGCCATAGAAGCCAAAAATGAGGACGAACGGCGCGCGCATTTGAAGAACCACGCTCGCCAGATTCGGACTCACTTGCTGAACTTAAGTAGTAAGGCTTATTGGGACCAACTGGAAACAACTCCAGAGTTTGTCATCCTTTTTATTCCTTCAGAATCTATTTACAGTGCGGCCCTTGAACAAGAACCCAGGTTGTTCGAGGAAGGAGTCAACGAACGCGTAATTCTTTCTACTCCGGCAACCCTAATTGCTCTGTTGCGTGCGGTAGCTTATGGTTGGCGACAGGAACGTGTCACTGAAAATGCTCAGGTGATCAGTGAACTAGGAAAATCTCTCTATGGACGCCTTGTTGTTCTGGCTAGACACTTCGAGGAGATGGGGCATCACCTAGAAAGAAGTGTAGATGCGTATAACAAAGCAGTCGGGTCTGTGGAATCACGCGTGTTATCAGCAGCACGCAAGTTCAAGGAATTAGGCACAGCAGCTAAAGATGATATTCCTGAGCTGTCTCAGCTGGAGAAAACACCACGCCCGATTCAATCGACGCAATGGCCAGCACTAACCACCGGACAAAAGAAGTAAGCTCTGCCCAAATCGCCCTTCAGTCATTCTAAGCCCACACTCCCCTCACCAACCAATTCTCCGAAATACCTCAAGGATAAAGAATTTTGGCAGTCCAAGAATTTGGAAGCAAAATTGTATCTCCACGATCTGGACCAGTTGAAATAAAGGAACACTCAGTTTGAGTGATATCTGACAAGATCTTTAAATAGTCTCGGGCCTTTGTTGGTAAGTCGGCGTAGTTACGTATGCCAGCCGTGGGACTTTTCCATCCGGGAACAGACTTATAGATTGGCTGAATGGATTCCAGTATTTTGATCTCGGCCGGAAATTCTCTGAGCCTAGTCCCCTGATATTGATAACCCGTACAGACCGGAATCTCGTCAAATTCATCCAAAATATCCAACTTGGTGATAGCAATCGCCTGGAGATTATTAAGGACAGAGGAATAATAAGTAGCCGGGCCATCGAACCATCCACACCGGCGGGGTCGTCCTGTCGAAGCACCGAATTCGGCTCCCCGTTTACGAATTTTTTCTCCAATAGACCCACTAATTTCAGTGGGAAACGGTCCCCCACCTACTCGAGTCGTATAGGCCTTGGCAATTCCGATGGTACCCGTTATCCAAGACGGCGCGATACCCGCTCCTACGCAGGCGCCCCCAGCCGTCGCACTCGACGAGGTCACGTAAGGATAGGTCCCATGGTCGAGATCAAGAAGTGTCCCCTGGGCACCCTCAAACAGCACACGTTTTCCTTTGCGCATTTGTTCATTAAGCAAGAGTGACGTGTCAACTACGAATTCCTTGAGCCGTTCACCATACTCTAAATAATCAGTGTAGATCCTTTGGGGATCCAGAGATTTGTTGCCATACAAGGAATGCATCAAACAATTCTTTTCCTCGGTAATGGCAAAGATAGTCTCCTTCAAAGCAGCTGGGTCGAAAAGATCCACAACTCGAACGCCGCGCCGCGCCGTCTTATCCTCGTAGGCTGGTCCGATGCCACGAGAAGTGGTCCCAATCTTTTTAAGTCCGCGCGCACACTCAGCGGCCTGCTCCAAAACCCGATGATAGGGAAGAATCAAATGGGCGCGGTTACTAATGAACAAGTTTCCCCGAACTTGAATCCCAGCTTCCTCCAGCATACCAATCTCCTGGAATAAAGCCTTGGGGTCAAGAACGACCCCTGAACTGATGACACATAGCTGACTGCCATGCAAGATGCCCGAGGGGATCAAATGCAGAATGAACTGCTTCCCTTGAATCATTACCGTGTGACCGGCATTATGACCACCTTGATAGCGAACCACGATGTCAAACTTTTCTGCCAAGAGGTCAACGATCTTGCCTTTCCCTTCGTCCCCCCACTGGGCTCCAATAACAACGATATTGGCCATTTTATTCTTCCGTTTTATCTTGGTACGCGTCAGGAGTGACACGTATTCTCTATGCTAATTCTTGCCTCTTTCGGCAGCTGCTCACCAGACTAGAATATGCGTACAAAAAGACCTAACTTACTTCAAGGTCGTTTGGGGCTAGCACTTTTCTAAATCATTGGTAACCCGCAAACCATAGGATTTCAGATAACCCTGATAAACAAGAAACCAAAAACAATCCATACTACTACAAGTCCGAGCTAGATCTTAATGACCAATGAGCTGTAACGGATCCATTAAGGCTGAGGCTCACTCGACCCAGAGGAACCGAACATATTTCAAACAGTAAATACGATTGAACCAACCCCCATTCTTAGCCAAGGAAACCACTTTTGCGGTAACGACATAAATGTGCATGTTATCTTTTCTTGATTCAGCTAACCTTCCTAGATTCACCTCAGCAAGTTACTTCTCTGCCATTTTTAACAATCAATTACTACTAAGATTTGACTTATCTGTAACTAGTAGCCGTACGAATCAGGCTCGATAGACTCTACCTAAGCTCTTTAGGCTATAAAATATAAAAAGTAGATGCAACAATAAGGCGTTGGAATCTTACAGGAACTTCAATAGCAAGGGTATTAGTGGCAAGAGAAACAGAAAAGCATCTAGGTCACTAAGCGAGGAACCAATCTCGCGCGATAGGCCACGTTTCTTGGCGTATGAAGTCAATCTTCACAGAACATCTCTTTCGTCGCTGCAGGCCAACTGGGCCCTGTACCGAAGATGGTCCTGTTAAGTTAACTGGGTTAAACAAGACTAGAAACAATGTTCGGAAATCGGGAAGATGTCTCAATGCAGTAAGAATCCTCTACCTGATAAATTGATTATATTTGAGTTAATATTGACTATCAGCTTCCAAAATCGACTGTGAATTTACTAGTAACTTAGGCCTCGCCTAAAAATATTTTAGCTTCAGATTGTTAAGTGGAAGCACTTTGCTGGATGAGGAATCGTTGCTTGAGAGCTAAAAAAAACCTAGGACAAAACTTTCTCCAGAGTACTTTCTTGAGCAAAAGAATTGTAGCCAGCGTTGGCTTAAGCCCCGAAGAAACAATTTTAGAAATCGGTTGCGGCACGGGCTCACTTACCCAGCATCTCATCGTAACACAGTCTTACATTGGGGTGGAGGTAGACCAAAAACTCTGTGCCCGCCTTCAACAGCAATATGAAGGTCCTGGAATTAAGTTCCTGAACCGTGACATTCTCACGGTGGACTTCACCCAGCTTCGGAGACGGCAGCCATCTTCAAGCTTCAAGATCGTTGGCAATCTTCCTTATTCCATCTCCTCCCCAATCCTGCAGCATCTCACCCATCACGTCGATGTGATTGATCTGGTAGTGGTCATGCTTCAGTCGGAGGTGGCGGACCGAATCATAGCCGAACCTGGAAGCCGGAAATACGGGGTGCTCACTTTGATAATTCAATACTACTTTAGCCCCCAGCTCCTTTTCAACGTTCCTCCCCACGCTTTTAAACCCCAACCCAAAGTTCACTCCAAAGTTGTTCGACTTCGTCCTCAGTCAAACCGAGCCCTACAGCTTCACGATGAATCCAGATTTTTTCGATTTATCAAAACAGCCTTCTCCCAAAAACGAAAAACTTTGAAAAACTGCCTCAAAGGTATTCCCCGACATCACCAAGACCACTTAAGATTTTTATTGCATGAACTCCACTATCCTCCGAATGTCCGTGCCGAAGAAGTCTCACTGGCACACTTTGTGGAGCTTTTTCTATCGGTTTCAAACTGCTAAACAGAAGAGCATAGCATCTTAAGAATTTTTTCAACCAGTCCAGCATAGCGACTTCACAAGTAAATATTTCACAATCAATGTAATCGAAGCTCCGGTTTTCTTAGTAGGTCGTCAGGACGATACTCACAATTTCCTCTGAATAAAGATTTTTCCTTGCCCCTTCAAAGGTCTATTTCAACTGTGCTAAACTTTGCCATGAGAAAAGACCCCAGGAGGTTAACGCATGAATTCTCAAGGGCTTATTGAAGTCATCCCCTTAGGGGGACTAGGCGAGTTCGGGATGAACATGATGGTGTTCCGCTACGAGAGCCAAATGATCATCGTTGATTCCGGCTTAATGTTCCCTGATGAGGAACTTCTGGGTATTGACGTCATTGTCCCTGATATTTCGTTCCTAGTTGATAACGCCGCACAGGTGAAGGCATTCGTTTTGACTCATGGCCACGAAGATCACATCGGGGCCTTACCCTTTATTTTCCCAGATTTGAGCCATGTCCCAATCTATGGCACTCGATACACGTTAGGTTTGGTCTCAGCAAAGCTGGCAGAACATCAACTACTGAGCCAGGCCCAACTGATCACCGTCCAAGCAGGCCAAAAACAAAAGATTGGACATTTTGAGGTGGAATTCATTCACGTGACTCATAGCATCGTGGATGCCGTGATGCTGGCGATTAATACTCCAGCGGGCATCATCCTGCATTCTGGAGATTTCAAGATTGACTCTTCACCCCTAGATGGTCAGGTGACCGATCTCCCTAAAATCGCGGAATATGGACGTCAGGGTGTCCTAGCCTTGTTCTCTGACAGCACCAATGTAGATAGACCTGGATTCACATTATCTGAAACAGCCGTTATCGAGAAGTTGGACGAAATCTTTCATCATGCTCCAGGTAAGGTGATTATCTCTTGTTTCACTTCTTCCATTCACCGAATTCAAACGGTCATCAATCTGGCGCAACACTATGGTCGCATGGTAGCACTGGGGGGGCGACGCATGATTTCCACCATCAAACTTGCCACTGAGCTTGGCTACCTTCACATCCCGGATGGACTTTTGATCAAGATGCAGGACGCTAAAAGGATGCTAGCCGACCGCGTTGTCTTAATCTTGACGGGCAGCCAAGGTGAGCCCCTGGCCGCGCTACCTCAGATGGCCGTCAATAACTTCAAGACTATGAAAGTCGAGAAGGGAGACTCCGTCGTCATTTCCGCCCGAATAATTCCAGGAAACGAGAAAAAAATTTCTCACATGGTCAACCATCTTTATAAACGGGGCGCATCGGTTCATTACGATGACGGTTCCCAACCTCCTATTCATGTCTCAGGTCATGCCAGTGCTGGAGAACTAAAGCTTCTTTTGAACCTAGTACGGCCAAAATTTTTTGTACCAATTCACGGTGAGTACCGCCAACTTTATTGCCACGCTGAATTGGCTGCCAAGCTACATGCAGTTCAGAAGGCAGTTCTCATCGCTGAAACTGGGGATCGTATCCAACTCAGTCAGGATAGGGCTGAGATCATTGGCAAAGTCCCCGTGGGGCGAATTCTCATCGACAAGGGAAGCTTAGATGAGCTCGAGGAAGTAGTGGTACGGGATCGTCGACACCTTTCCAAAGATGGAATTGTGCTCCCCATCCTAGCCATAAACAAAACGAATGGCACAATAGAAATTGCGCCCGAAATTATCACACGAGGATTCGTTTTTGTTGATGAAGAGGATTCCCTAATGGAGGAGGCTCGAGCAAGGGTGCTACAAACTCTGAATAATTTCAGTGTTGAGGAGAGGACCAATTTGGCCCTAATCAAAGAGAAAACTCGCGCGGACCTTCGTCGCTTCTTGTTCAAACAAACCTCTAAACGACCATTGGTTCTGCCAGTTATCATAAAGATTTGACTGTGAGGCACTACACTATTGAAGTCGAACCCTGTTAGCCGAACTCACAACAGTGAGGACTGTTTCGGAGTTTAACAACTTCGACTACAGAGGCACGGCTATTTTCGATTCCCCCAAACTCTTGGAAAGCCCATGACCTTCCGACAGGCAATTGTACTAGGTACTGTGCAAGGTCTCTCTGAGTTCCTTCCCATTAGTAGTTCCGCCCATTTGATTCTAGTCCCTTGGATGATGGGATGGCCCGATCAAGGACTGACCTTCGACATCATTCTACATGCGGCAACGCTCTTCGCTATCCTCTCTTTTTTCTGGAGGGATTACTTCGGTATTGTCTTGGAGAGCCTCCAACCCTCGCGAAAACCCTCCACAACTCGACCACCTGGACAGACCATGTTGTTAATCCTTTTTTTGGGAACTGTACCCGCATCTATTCTTGGGATAATGATACAAAATATTGTTGACACTCACCTTCGTAATCCTGAAATTATCTCCTTCACACTAATCATTTTAGCTCTCTTAATGTGGCTGGCAGAGAGAAGGGCACCTTTAAGTAAAAGACTGGACCGTATTTCATTAATTGATGCACTCTATGTAGGAATGGCACAAGCACTAGCCCTAATACCTGGTATCTCTCGTTCTGGTATCACCATAACAGCTGGACTCTTTCGAGGAATGACCCGAGAGTCAGCAGCCCGTTTCTCCTTTCTACTTTCAGCACCAATTGTCTTGGGAGCCAGCCTTAGCAAACTTCAAGAAATGCTCCAGTTAGGTATTCCAAGAGGAGAGGTTTTTAATTTGTTGATCGGCTTTCTCACAGCTTTCGTAGTCGGATATATCACCATTAAATACTTCATTCGTTTCCTTCAGAAAAAAACACTTTATCTTTTCATCTATTACCGTATCCTTTTGGGTATCGCGATTCTCATCACAATTCAATTGGGTGGGTTAAAGCCATGAGCTTCTTGGCGCCAACTAAACATCCACGCCTTAACGAGGTCATAGGACTGGTGTTATTTACGTTGGCCACCCTGTTTGCTCTAAGTCTAATTTCCTATCACCCAATGGATCCGTCCCTGAATGTATCACGGAATCCGACAAGTCAAGAGGTTACACAAAATTTTATCGGAAGATTCGGGTCTACTCTAGCAGACCTACTTTTGACTGCATTTGGCTATGCCGCTTTCATTTTTCCAATTGTTTTTTCAATCTTTGGCTGGAAGTGGTTGCGTTCACAGCCTATTACAATCCCTGGAATCAAAGCTACTGGACTATTTTTTCTAGGGGGCTCTACTTGCCTTCTACTTGGATTATTCTTTCCACATTTCTTAACAGTTGGCTGGCCCATTAAGGCGGGGGGCATCGTCGGAGAATTGCTGGCTGATTTGTTTCGAGTGCGCTTCAATTGGGGTGGGGCTTGTATCGTAGGTTTCATGATTTTCATTGTTTCACTCTTTGTGGCAACTCGCTTTTCGTTTACATCTTTCTGGGCCTGGATGAAAAAACGTCTAGAGTTTCTCTGGATTTGGCAGATTCGCTGGCACACTTGGCGCAGAAGGGTGGAGAAAAACAAAGAACGGAAACGGCTGGTGCTTAAGGTAAACCAGCGTGAAAATAAAAAAGCCGTCATTGCCCAAGATATTTCCGAGCTTAAGAAGCGAGAAAGTACCTCAGTCAAACAAATCCCTACAGTACCTTCACATCATGAGATAGATCTTGTGGGTACTTCTCCCAATATTGCCTCCGAAAAGATCATGTCGATAGTCCAGTCCTCCCCAACTGATTTTCTCTTTCCATCCACTAACCTACTACAACCGATGAGACAGCGTTCAACAGTGAACGAGGATGAACTACGGCAACGTGCTACCCAGTTAACGGATAAGTGCAGGGAGTTTGGTGTTCACGGGCAGGTCATACAAATTCATCCAGGTCCAGTAGTAACCACGTATGAGTTTAAGCCGGAGGCTGGGGTGAAGTACAGTCGGATTACTAATCTGGTTGATGACTTGTGCTTGGCACTTAAAGCCGAATCAGTGCGGATTGATCGTCTCCCGGGAAAATCGACCGTTGGAGTGGAAGTGCCCCATGCCCATCGGGAACAGATTCTCCTACGTGAAATCATCGAATCGACAGAGTTCCAGCGCTCTCCGTCCAAGTTGACTGTTGCCTTGGGAAGAAACATCGTTGGTAAGATCGTTATCACCGACTTAGCCAAGATGCCTCATTTACTCATCGCTGGACAGACGGGTGCCGGCAAGAGTGTCGGCATCAATGCCATGATTCTTTCGATTCTTTATAAGGCTTCTCCTGAAGAGGTAAAACTCATTTTAGTCGATCCTAAGCGACTGGAACTTGGCCTCTACGAAGATATTCCACATTTGCTCACACCGGTTGTCATCGAACCTAAACGGGCTTCCAATGCTCTGAAGTGGGCAACATCAGAGATGGAGAATCGCTACAAGATGTTAGCATCTGTGGGTGTGCGTAGTATCGATCAGTTCAATACTTTTGTCAAAAAGCCGCGGAATCTGGAGTTATTCTCAGAAGAGCAGAATGCTACGCTGAAGCCCTTACCCTACATCGTTATCGTGATTGATGAGCTAGCCGACCTGATGATGGTGGCCTCAAAAGACGTCGAAGACTCCATCATGCGCCTGGCTCAAATGGCACGGGCAGTAGGGATTCATTTGATTGTTGCCACTCAACGTCCTTCCGTCGATGTCCTGACAGGAGTCATCAAGGCAAACTTTCCCTCTCGTATTTCCTTCCGTGTGTCCCAGAAAGTGGACTCTCGAACCATTCTCGACAAGATGGGTGCTGAACAACTCTTGGGACAGGGAGACATGCTGTTCATTCCCCCGGGCACATCGAGGATGATGCGGGTTCATGGCCCCTTGGTGACTGAGGAGGAAGTTATAGATATCGTTAAACATTTAAAAGCCCAAGCTCAACCAATCTTTGACCAGAAAGTAGTCCAAGAGCGGACCGAGAAAATAGAGTTGGGCGAGTTGGATCAAGAGATAGACGCCATGTACAATCACGCAGTTCGCATTGTAGTTGAGATGGGAAAAGCATCGACTTCTACCCTACAGCGCCGACTGCGCATTGGCTATGGCCGAGCTGCCAGACTCCTAGATATTATGGAACGTGAAGGCATCGTGGGCCCACCAGACGGCAGCAAACCCCGAGTGGTACTCAAACGGAAGGATTATTTTCGTGAAATGGACGAGGCACGCATTGAATGAAACAATGTCTCTGGAGTTCTACAGAAGATACTCTTCGTTTAACATCACGACGAGAAATTCCACAAGTCAAAGTCCTTATATTGAAAAATACGATTAAACGCAAAAAGGCCCTGTCCCCACTGCGTACAATTCTCCAGGTTAATCAACTCTTAGGAAACAGGTGTTCCACCGCACGACGCTCTTCAAATAGCTCCTTCTCGGTTACCTGCATATGTTGACGACTAAAATCACTGATAGCCAGCCCTGAAACAATTTGGTATCGGCCCCTTCGGCACTCAACAGGATAAGAGTAGATCACACCATTTCTTATACCATAGCTCCCATCACTGGGAACGGCCATTGAGACCCAATCACCTTCAGGGGTACCCAAGGTCCAATCGCGCATGTGGTTCAGCACAGCCGAAGCTGCAGAAGCTGCACTGGAAAGGCCTCGGGCCTTAATGACGGCTGCCCCGCGCTGTGCCACTGCAGGAATAAAAACACCCTGATACCAGTCCTGCGCTACCTTTCCTAGCGCAGATTTACCCCTCACGGTAGCATGCTCAATATCGGGATATTGGGTCGTAGAGTGATTACCCCAGATGATCATCCGCTTCAGGTCGGTCGGTCGACAACCAACTTTCGCCGCAAACTGTGCGATGGCTCGATTGTGATCCAAGCGAGTCATAGCTGTAATCTGCCTCGGGTTGATAGCTGGGGCATGCTGCTGGGTGATTAGCGCATTGGTGTTTGCTGGATTCCCCACCACTACCACCTTGATATTCCGTGACGCTACCTGGTTTATAGCTTGTCCTTGGGCAGAAAAAATCTGGGCATTGGCCGACAACAAATCCTTGCGTTCCATACCCGGGCCCCGGGGTCGAGCCCCAATCAACAGGGCATATTCTACATCTTGAAAGGCAATCTTCGGGTCGCTCGTAGATACAATTCCATACAGCAAGGGAAAGGCGCAGTCGTGGAGTTCCATAACAACACCATTGAGGGCATCCAGCGCTGCTGGAATCTCCAATAGGTGAAGAATTACCGGTTGATCCCTTCCTAAAAGATCTCCTGCTGCAATACGAAAAATAACTGCATAACCAATCTGACCAGCAGCACCGGTCACAACAACACGTACGGGCTGTTTCATTGATGTTCTCCTCTTTAGGGGAAGGACAGAAAAGCAATTAAGGCCTTGAAAGGACTATCGCCCACTTGTTGCTTAATATCGCAAGAAACTTCAAGCTTAAAACCACTACTCCACCTAAGCCACCAATGACCATCAAATAGCCTAAAAGCATTAAATTCCATGGGCTAAAAAATCAAGCTCCGAATTTATTGTAAAGACCAGCATTGGCCATCATGAGACGAATTAAATAGTGGCTCTGAAAAATACCTAGTGACCCTTGGTTTGTATGGGTTTCGGTGAATCGGTGAAGTCGGTCACTTCCACTAACAAGACTGTGAATTAGAAGCGGTTGAGGATGCCAACTATGCGATTTCATTGACACAGGAGTGGAATGATCCCCTGTGATAGCTAGCACTTGGGGCATTTTCTCAAAAAGAACAGGAAGTGCTCTATCTACCTCTTCAATGACAGCAACCTTTTGATCAAAGTTCCCATTTTCGCCCGCTGTATCCGTATCTTTAACATGAATAAAAAAGTAATCGAACTGTTCATACTCCAAACAATATTTTCTAAATTTCTCCTTAACATTATGGGACTCTTCTATATTCTCCATACCAATCAACTGAGCCAACCCTTTGTATATCGAACCACTGGCGATGGATGCTGACTTCAGTTGAAATCGCTCCTGAAAGGTCTGGATCTCAGGTAGATGGGAGAATCCGCGCAGTAAAAAACCGTTGGCAGGTTGCTCAGTATCCAATAAAGACAGTGCTTCCTTATAGAACTGGTTTACAACATTTGCTGCACCCTTAGCCTTCTTAGAGTCTGTCAACGATTGGACTGGTTTGATAGGTAGCCCCTCACGATGAGGATCTGAGTCAGAAACAGGTCCCGCAATTTCTCCACCGCGAAAAACTACTACAAACCGATGGCCACTTGCAGCCTTAATAATGACTTCAGTCTCGCCGATTCTCTTTATACGACATAGCTTCTTGCAGAGGATCTCATTGAGCTCCGTGTCAATCCTACCCGCCCGACGATCAGTAACCAAACCGTCAGCATTCAAAGAGCAAAAGTTACCCCGAGCGGCCAAGTCACTC
>Ga0310342_100001832_pt1 | contig 13454 bp, 8 predicted proteins | sample S15DNA20500_MG_FD_206155 | JGI IMG/M metagenome (GOLD analysis project Ga0310342, IMG submission 206155) | Marine microbial communities from station ALOHA, North Pacific Subtropical Gyre - S1503-DNA-20-500_MG | ecosystem: Environmental > Aquatic > Marine > Oceanic | place: Pacific Ocean: North... | reverse complement strand
TTGACTATTCAAGCCTCGACTCCAACCTCGCGGGCGATGTGGGTCAGGCGGGACGGAAGACCAGGCGAGGTGTTTCGCGGTCGCGATGTTCGAATCCGACCTGCATGTCCTGGCCCACTTCCACCTCCTCGCCCAGTTCGTCGGTCTCCCGGCCGGCGAGCCGTGCGACCACCCGGGGACCTTCTTCGAGTTCGACGACACCCGAGCAGTAGGGGCGATCACCGCCGAAACCCTCGTCGGCCAGCCCGGGCGAGACCATCGCCATCCGGGTCACAGCTACCAGCCGGCCACGTCCGCTGGCCTGCTCCCAGGTCATTTGATCACCGTGGCAGGCCGGGCAGAGGGCCCGCGGTGGCACGAACAGCGACCCGCAGCCGTCGCAACGTCCGCCCATCAACTGTTCTTCACAGAGGAAGGCCCGGAAGGACCGGTCGGTGAATGGTCTCTCCTGGTTCACGTCAGACTCCCCGCCTCAGGATCGTCACCGAACTGGTGCCACCGGTGCCACCCAGGTTGTGGGCCAGCCCGATGCTCAGGTTGTCGCCGGGCACCTGCCGGTCTCCGGCCTGTTGTCTCAACTGGGTCCACACCTCGACCAACTGGCCCGCCCCGGTGGCTCCCACCGGGTGGCCCTTGCACTTGAGTCCCCCGGAGGTGTTGATCGGCATGCTGCCATCCAGCCGGGTCATCCCGTCGGCCACCGCCAGGTGCCCGGTGCCGGACTCGAAGAATCCCAGGTCCTCGATGTGCAGCAGTTCGGCGATCGAGAAGCAGTCGTGCACTTCGGCAAACTGGATGTCGGCGGGTTCGAGTCCCGCCATCTGGTAGGCCTCGTGGGCCGCGGCCCGAGTTGCCTCGAAGCTGGTCAGATCCTCGGCCGCCTGCAGCCCGCGGCCGCTGCCCTGTCCGATCCCGGCCACCTGCAGCGGGTCGTCGGTGAACCGTTCGGCAATCTCCGAGGCCACCAGCAACAGGCAGCCGGCTCCGTCACTGATCGGGCAGCAGTCGAACAGGTGCAACGGCGAGGCGACGACCGGGTTGGCCCGTTCGTCTCGAAGAAACTCCCGTTCGTCGGCCCACCCGGGCACCTCCTGGCCCCGTTCGGCCGCCCGGCGGGCCTTGGATTCCATCATCTCGCGAACCGATTTCCCCAGTTGGGCTCGCGGATTCCGTGCCGCGTTCTCGTGGCTCTTGATTGTCACGTTCATCAGGTGTTCGCGGGTCGCACCGTGTTTCTGGAAGTAGGCCGAGGCGATCGCTCCGAACACGCCAGGAAAATTGAATCCCGCGTCCAGTTCGTAGGGAATCGCCGCCAGCGCCAGCCCCTCGGCCACCTCGGCGGTGGATCGCTTGGACATGTCCTCGACGCCACCCACCAGCACGACGTCATAGAACCCGCTGGCGATGGCAAAACACGCCTCGCGGAACGCCAGTCCACTTGAGGCACATGCCCCCTCGGTGCGGGTGGCCGGGGCGGGAACCATGCCAAGGGCGTCGGTGAGAATCGCGCCCCAGTGCGACTGGTGCACGAAGAAGTCGTTGGTGAAGTTGCCGAAGTACAGTGCGTCGATGTCGGTCGGATCGAGCTCCTTGTCGACCGACGTCCTCAGTTCGGCAAAGGCCTCGAGAAAGAGATCCTTCGAGTCCTTTTCGGCGAACATGCCGAACCCGGACATCCCGGCTCCGACCACCGCCACGCCTCGTCCCAGTTGTCGCCGTCGTGCCATGTCGTCTTCGGTCGGGCTAGACCCGCCGCTCCCGTCCCTGCCAGTACGCCTCGCGGAGTTTGCGCTTGACGATTTTGCCGTAGTTGTTTCGAGGCAACTCGTCGACGAAGTCGACGCTGCGAGGTTTCTTGTAGCTGGCGATGTGATCGCGGCAGAATTCGATCAGTTCCTCTTCGGTCACCTCACCACCATCGACGGTCGAGACGACTGCCTTGACCGCTTCGCCCCATTCCTCGTCGGGGATGCCGATTACGGCCACTTCCCGGACGGCCGGGTGCCTGACCAGGACCTCCTCGATCTCGCGAGGATAAATGTTCTCGCCACCGCTGATGATCATGTCGTGCGAGCGGTCCATCAGGAAGAGGTAGCCGTCTTCGTCCAGGCAGCCGACGTCGCCGGTGTGCAGCCAGCCACCGCGGAGCGAGTGTTTCGAGGCATCCGGATCCCGCCAGTAGCCCTTCATCACCAGGTCCGACCGCGTGACGATCTCGCCCACCTCGCCGGTGCCCAGTCTCCGGTCGTCGTCATCGACGATCTCGACCTCGACATCGGTCCGGGCGATTCCCGCCGAACCCAGCCGGCGGTGTTGGGTCTCGTCTCCGTCGGACACGTGGTCCTGGTGCGGCAGGTAGGTGATCGTCATCGGGCTTTCGCCCTGTCCGTAGAGTTGGACCAGGCAGGGGCCCAGCCGCTCGAGGGCTCGCAGCAGGTCCTCGACCAGCATCGGGGCGCCACCGTAGATGACCGACTTGAGCGATCCGAGGTCGAAGCGGCCGATGTCGGGGTGGTCGACCAGGCGGTTGAGCATCGTGGGGGCGACGAAGATGTTGGTGATGCGGTGCTGCTGGATGCACTCGAAGATGTGCACCGGGTCAAACGAGGTGACAGAGGGGATCACGTGGGTGGCGGCCCGTGCGACATTGGGCAGGGCATAGAGTCCACTGCCGTGTGACAGCGGGGCGGCGTGCAGCGTCGCTTCCCGATGGCCGTGGTCGGGGCACATGTCGGCGAAAAACCCCATCGACATCGCCACCAGGTTGCGGTGCGTGAGCATCGCTCCCTTGGGGCGGCCGGTGGTCCCCGACGTGTAGAACAGCCAGGCGACGTCGTCGGGATCCACATCGGCATCGGGGCAGTCGCCCGGTTGATTCTCCAGGATCGTCTCGTAGTCGAGCACCGCGCCGGTGGCCCCGCCGGTGGTGATCACGTGTTCGACCCGCGGCATCTGGTCGCCGACCGACTGCAGCGGTTCGTTGAACTCCGGTGAGCTGACCACGACCCGCGATTCGCTGTGGTCAATGATGTAGGCAAACTCGTTGGGGTGCAGTCGGAAGTTGATCGGCACCACTCCGCATCCCAGCCGGAAGCCTGCGAACATCGTCTCGAGCATCGGGCCGCAGTTGGTCATCAACACCGCCACGTTGTCGCCGCGCTCGAGACCAAGCCCCCGCAGGGCGTGGCACAGTTGGCTGGTTCGCCTGTCGAACTCGGCGTAGGACCAGCTCTGGTTCCCGTGCACGATCGCCTGATTCGTGGGGAAACTGCGAGCGGCCTTGGTGAGGAACTGTCCGACGTTCATCGACGGGGATCCGTGGGGTGGGAATCGGGGCGTCGGACCGGCAAACGACGCACGTCCACGGTATTCTGAGGCCTCATCACGAGGCAAGTCGGAGGCGAGATTGCGATGGGTGAACGACTCAAGGACAAGGTGGCTCTGGTGACCGGCGCGGGGTCTTCCGGACCCGGCTGGGGCAACGGAAAGGCGACCGCGGTGTTGTTCGCCCGCGAGGGGGCCCGGGTCTGCGTGATCGACATCAACCGGGACGCGGTCGATGAGACCGCCGGGATCATCCGGGATGAGGGGGGTGAGTGCCTGGTCGACCAGGTCGACGTGACCGATGCCGAGCAGGTGGCTGCGGTGGTCGAGAAGTGCGTCGAGACCTGGGGCCGCATCGATATTCTGCACAACAACGTCGGTATTCTCGAGGTGGGGGGGCCGGTGGGGGCGAGCCTGGAGAGTTGGGACCACGTGGTTTCGGTCAACCTGACCAGCATGTTCCTGACCTGCAAGTATGTGCTGCCGGTGATGGAGGCCCAGGGCGGCGGAGCGATCGTCAACATCGCCTCGATTGCCGGAATCCGTTACCTGGGGATTCCCTACGTCTCCTACTCCGCCACCAAGGGCGGCGTGCTGCAACTGACCCAGTCGGTGGCGCTCGAGTACGCCGAGAAGGGCATCCGGGTCAATTCGATCCTGCCGGGCCTGATGAACACGCCGATGATCGTCGAGCCGCTCAAGGGGGTCTACGCCGACGGGGACGTCGAGAAGATGATCCAGATGCGCAACGAGCAGGTCCCGATGAAGACGATGGGCGATGCCTGGGATGTGGCCCACGCCGCGCTGTTTCTGGCTTCCGACGAGGCCCGGTACATCACCGGCGCCCAGTTGGTGGTCGACGGTGGATTGACGTGCAAGTGCTGAACCGAGCGTTCCACCGGCACCATTCGCCCCGTTCGGTTGCCTCCCGGATTGCCGTTGGGTAACGATGGGGCCGTCCATTCGCACCCGACAGAGGAGCCCCACGATGAGATTCTCCACTCCGTTGCTCGGACTCGTGCTGTTGCTCCTGACGGTCGGGGTCGTCTCGGTCGCTCCTGCGGCCGAGCCTCGGTTGAAACCGGTTGCCGGGTTCCTGAAGATCCCCAAGGGCCTCCCGTTGGGAGCCGCCTCGGGCGTGGATGTTGACAGCAAGGGACGGGTCTACCTGTTCCACCGTGGTCCCAGGCCGATTCTCTGCTTCGGCACCGACGGGAAACTCGTTCGATCGTGGGGCGACGACCTGATCGGGAGTGCTCATGGCCTGCGGGTCGATCGTGACGACAACGTTTGGGTGACCGACATCGGCCATCACATGGTCTTCAAGTTCAGCCCCAAGGGGAAACTCCTGCTTTCGCTCGGCCAGGTTGACAAGGCGGGTACCAAGCTGGACCTGTTCGACAAACCGACCGATGTCGCCTTCGGGCCCGCCGGCGAGATTTACGTCTCGGACGGTTACGGCAACAGCCGCGTGATGAAGTTCGATTCGAAGGGGAAATACCTGACCAGTTGGGGCAAGCCCGGGACCGGCAAGAGCGAGTTCGACACCCCGCACGCGATCCTGGTCGATCGCAAGGGACGGGTCGTGGTGGGCGACCGCGAGAACGACCGGGTGCAGGTGTTTGATGCCAACGGAAAGTGGCTGGCCACCTGGAACGGATTCGCTCCGTTCGGCCTGGCCGAGGATCACAAGGGGGCGATCTATGTCGCTGACGGTCGAGCCAACCAGGTTCTGCAACTCGACCCGAAATCCGGCAAGGTCGTCGCCCGGTGGGGGAAAGAGGGGACCGGGCCGGGGCAGTTTCAGTTGCCACACATGCTGGCTGTCGACAGGCAGCGGAACCTCTACGTTGTCGAAATCACGGGAAAGCGGCTGCAGAAACTGGCGCGTTAGCCTCTGCTCCACCGACCGATCGTGCATCGGGAACCAGTGATGAGACGTCGACTTGTTCTGCTGATCGTGGTGGTGACCACCGGCCTGTCGGTCGAGGCCGCCGATCCCGAGATCGTCTCGAGCGACGGCAAGACGAACATCTACCTGGCCAAGGTTCGACTTCCCGGGGCCCGGACGTCCCGCAAGTCGACCGGCCGGCTGGATGTGACAGTGGAGAGCCGGTTGGTGAAGTCGAACCTTCCGGCGGATCCCCTGATCGATTTTTCTGTCGAGGCCCGTCGCCAGGGGCTTGAGGGAGTGCTGGATCCCGATTCGATTCGGGTCGTCAATCGTGCCACGAGACAGGAGGTGGCTCATTCGCTGGGCCCCGGGTTTCGACACGGCGACTCCGGCCGGGTTCGGTGGCTGATCACCAACCCGCAACAGTTGCGGTACACCGTCAGCTTCCGGACCAGTCGTACTCGACGGTTGGCCTCGACGAGAGACCTGGTTCCGTTGATCGGCGTCGGCGATCTGCTGAGGTACAACGCGTCCGGTCCCCGGCGGATCGGTGGGCTGGTCGGCTTGTCGCGGATGGTTGATTTGACCGGTGACGGCCGACTCGATCTGGTCACGGCGGGGATGTACACGTTCGAGTCGGGTTGGCCCGGGATCCGGACCCCACACGACTGGGGCGGATTGTGGTGCTGGCCGGCCTTGGGTCGGGCTGCGGGGGAACCCCGGTCACTGCTCTTCGGAGATCGCATCCCGTTGCGATACAAGACCGCTCGGGAATCGAAGGAGTTCCACCAGTTCAACGCCGGCTACATACACGGTGATGCGGCCGATCTCAACGGAGATGGTCGACCGGATCTGTTGTTCACGGCGGCGGCCAAGTCGTCCCGGTTCAGTCGAATCACTGACGTTCACCGAGACGTGCACCTGTTCCTGGATTCCGGCGATCGTGATGCGGGAGGCATGCCGATCTACCTGTCGGCCGGTCGCGTGCCTCACCCACCGGAGTACTGGGGGCCGGTGCGGGCTGTCGATTTGGACGGCGACAAGGTGGTGGACCTGGTGCTGGGCAGCATGTTTCGCGACGAAGCCGGATCTCGTGCGGACGTTTCGGCCTGCTACATCAGGAACCGGAATCCGAAGGGCTGGCCGTTCGAGCCATCCGAACCGGTGACGATCGAGGTGGGCCGTCGGCCCTGTTTCTTCGATGTCGACGGTGACGGGCGGTTGGATTCGGTCTGCCTGGTCACCGATTCTCGGACGAAGCGGTTGAACCGTTCCAGCCGTTTGGGATGGAGACGCAATCGGGGGGAATTCCCTCCGCGGTTCGCTGCCCCTCGGGTGCTCGAGGAAGTGGATCTGAAGCACTGTTACTCCACGGCTGCGGTCACAGCAGGTCCGCGGCCCGGCGTGGTCGTTTCCTACCGGTCGTGGCAACGCGCGGCGTTTCTCGAGGCCGTCTTGCCGCCGAGCGAAGATCGGACATCCCCTCGCCGTCGACGGTTCGTGACCCGAAAGCTCGTCGCTCCCTCGCCGGTGATCGCCCTGGGTGACCAGGCGACGCCGTTTCCCTGCGACTGGGACAACGATGGCGACTGGGATTTGCTGGTTGGCGGCGGGTACGGCGACGTGCGGATCGTGATCAATTCGGGCACGACCGGGCAACCGCGATTTGAAACGGCCCGGCCCGTGCTGGCCGACGGGCGACCGATCGAGGTCCACATGAGCAAAGTGTTTCCGGGGCTCGAGGAGTACGGTCACAACATGGGATACCCCCATCCCTCGTTTGTCGACTGGGACGGCGACGGGTTGCGCGACGTGATGCTGCCCAACATCACCAACCGGGTGTTCTGGTACCGCAACGTCGGCACTCCAGGTGCGCCCCGGTTCGGGCCCCGCCGCCAGGTGATCTGCGACGGGTTTGCCGAAACGGCCCGAACGCTGAGAGCGACCGCCAGCCTGCTGGGGGCCGATACGAAGGAATGGACCAAGCGGGTTCCCGATCCGCATTCACCGTTCGGTTGGCGGAGCCGCGGCGGTTTCGGCGACTTCAACGGCGACGGGCTGTGCGACATGGTCACCACCGATGGCCAGGGGCCGCCCGACAACAATCGCTACGCGGCCCATTCGGCGATCTTCGTCCAGTACCGTGACGGGCGAGGGCGGCGGCGACTGAAGAAACAGCAGGTGATCACGTTGCCCGACGGCAAGCCACTGACAAATGTCGTCGGTCAACCTGCCCAGTTGATTCCCGTCGACTGGGATGGTGACGGGTTGCTCGACCTGGTCATCAACCATGGTGCCACGCTGGATACGGCACCCGCGTTGGTCCGCAACATCGGGACCCGGACGAAGCCCCGCTTTGATGTTCCACGACGCCTGAAGTGCTTCGGCGAGGAACTCTCGGGCATTGCCAAGCACGGTCCCTATTACGGAGTCGGAGATCTCGACGGAGATGGCCGCTCGGATCTGCTGGCCTGTCCCGAGATGGGGACCTATCACTTCTTCCGCCGCACGGCGCTCGACATGCCGCGGCGACCACGGTTCGTCATCGGTCCCGCGGAGGCGTCGGGCAGGGGACCGCGGTGAAGGAAAACCTGGCGAGTCGATCCGCTTTCAGGCCGACAACGTCGACGGAATTCGCATTTCCGAGTGGTCTGCGGCCGTTGTTCGGGCACGTTCACAGCGGCTGACGTATCGTCGGAACTGACGGGTTCTCCCGGGTTTCAGACCGACGGCAGCGTGATGTGTCAATGGCGTGTCGTGCTCGTGACCGTGTTGAGTCTGCTGACCGGTCGTTCCGCGGTGGCGGGCTAGGGTGTCTCCGCGGCCTGGTCGCATCGACCGCCGAGCCTGGCGCAGATCGAGAACATCGCCGGGACCAGCAACAGGATCCAGGCGGTCGCAACGACCAGGCCGAAGGAGATGCTGATCGCCATCGGGATCAGCACCTGGGCCTGGGTGTTGCGTTCCAGCAGCAGCGGCAGCAGCGCGGCCACGGTCGTGATGGAGGTCAGTACGACCGGACGGAAGCGTCGTCGGCCGGCCGTCACCACGGCCTGGTCCAGCGAATCTCCCGCGGCCAGCCGGCGGTTGATGAAGTCGATCAGCACGATCGAGTCGTTGGCGACGATGCCCGAGAGCGTGACCATTCCGAAGAGACTGAACAGTGTCAGCGGCTGGTCCATCAGCAGGTGACCCCCGACGGCACCCACGAACCCGAAGGGGATCACGGCCAGGATGATCAGCGGCTGGACGTACGAGCGGAACTCGAGTGTCAGCAGGGCGAACATCCCGCAAAGGGCCAGCAGGAAGCCGACCATCAGGCTGTCGAAGGACTCGCGGGTTTCCTTCTGCTGGCCCTCCCAGCGGGCCGACACCCTGGGATGCGTGTCGAGCAACTCGGTGAGGAATTCCCCGCGAAGATCGGCGATCACCTCGGCCGCGTTCGCCCGGTCCTGGTCGACGTCGGCGGTGATCGTGACCGCCCGCCGCTGGTCGATTCTCAGGATGTCGTCGTATCCCCGCTCGACGGTCACCTCGGCCAGTTCTGGCAACGGCACCTCGCTGCCGTCGGCCGTCCGGATGTGCAGATCGTCGAGCTGGTGCAGGCTGCGTCGTTGGTGCCTGGGATAGCGGACCATCAGCTTCACCTCGTGCCGCCCTCTCTGCAGCCTCATTGCCTCCACCCCGTAGTAGGCACCCCGCACGGTCCGGGCCAATTGGTCGAGCCGCACGCCGAGTGATTCGGAACCGGGTTTGAGCTTCAGCTTCATCTCCCACTTGCCGGGTCCGCGGCTGTCGCGGATGTCGTACACCCCGTCGTAAACGGCCAGTCGCTGCTTGATCCGCTCCGAGACCGATTCGAGTTCATCGATGTCGCTGCCGAGCAGATCCAGTTCCACGGCCCGCCCACCGGCGGCGTTGTTGATGCCCCAGAAGACGACCCGCTCGGCACCGGGGAACTCGCCGGCACGCTCCCGCCACTTGGCGATCACCTCGCGGCTCGATTTCTCGGCGAAGATCTGCCCCGGTTCGAACCCGATGTAGATCTCTCCCCGCATGTTGTCCAACTGGTTGGTGTACCCAACACTGCGGAACCGGGTCTGGACCAGCGAGCGTCGATCACCGTCCGCGTCGCGAAGTTCCTGCTCCTCGACCTCGCGAAACGTATCTTCCAGTCGCCTGGTGGCGGCATCGATCGTGGCGGTGGGTGTTCCCTTGGGATATTCGATGTAGGTGTAGACGAATTCCCAGTCGAGTTGCTGGTTGAAGACGAAGGGTGTGAAGCCGCCCTGGTAGAGGCCGGCGGTGATCAGCAGGGCCGAGATTGAACCTGCCAGCAGTACGGCAGGACGGGCCAGGGTCCCCTTGAGCACGGGCGTGTAGACACGGTCGACGAACCGGTCGATCGCCTTCTGCACCGCCTGCTGAAACCCCGGCACGTCGTCGGGGCCGCCGGGTAGCCGCGAGTGAGCGAGGTGGCAGGGGAGAATGAACAGGCCCTGGACCAGCGAGATCAGCAGCATCGCGACCAGGCCCAGCGGCATCACGGCAATCCACTTGCCCATCTCGCCGGTGACGTAGGCCAGCGGTACGAAGGCGATCACGCTGGTCAGCACGCTGCAGATGACAGCCGGAGCCACTTCGATCGTGCCGTCGATGGCCGCCTCGAGGGGGCTGCGGCCACGCAGCCGGTGCGCATAGACGTTCTCGGCGATCACGATCGCGTCGTCGACGACGATGCCCAACGCCATCACGAAGGCGAACATCGAGTAGATGTTCAGCGTTGCCCCGGTGGCCAGCATCACCGCGCAGGTGCCGAAGACCGAGACCGGTATGCCCAGCGCGACCCAGAAGGCCAGGCGGAGGTCCAGGAACAGGCCCAGCACGGCGAAGACCAGCAACAGCCCGTAGACTCCGTTTCGCGAGAGCAGGTCCAGGCGGTCGCGGGCCTGCTTGCTGTAGTCGTCCCAGGTCTTCAACTCGTAGCCGGGCGGCATCGGCCGCGTGGCCACGTACTCGACGACCTGTTCTCGGATCGTCAGCATGTCCTCGTCGGCGGTCATGCGGATCTTGATCGACATCACCGGTCGATCGTCGAGCGTGGCGACGGTGTCGATGTCGGCGAACCCGTCACGGACGTTGGCGATGTCGCCGATGGTCACGACCGTTCCGTTCTGGTCGGTCCGCACCGGGATCTCGGCGATCCGCTGGCCGGTCACCTGTTTGTCGGCGGTCCGGATCAGGATCTCGTCGGGCGCCGACTTGATCTGGCCCGCGGGCAGGTCGAGGTTGCTCTGCCTGAGAGCCACGGCGACATCGTCGTGTGTCAGGCCGTACTCCTGGAGAGTCTCCTCGGAGACCTCGACGTCGATCTGGTAGGGCTTGGCCTGCCAGAGTTCGATATGAGACACCTCTGGCAATTCGAGCAACTCGTCGTGGATCGTCTCGGCCAGGTCCCGGAACTGCCGTTCGTCGACGGGGTCGTTGGTCGGATCGAGTGAGTCGGGGGCGAGAATCGCGACCGAGATCACCGACTGGAACCGGACCCGAAGTCTCACCTCGGGCCGCTCGGCCTCCTCGGGAAAACTCGGGATGCTGTCGATCGCGGCCCGGATCTCGTTGACCACCCGTTGCGGTTGGTCAACGTCGGGTTCGAGCTCAGCTGTGACGGTGCCCCGTCCTTCGGTGGCTCGCGAGGTCAGCTTGCCCACGCCGACGATCGACCGGATCGCCTCCTCGACCTTCAGGCAGATTCCCTCCTCGGTCTCCGTCGGACTCGCTCCCGGGTAAATCACCCGCACCACGACCTCGTCGGGTCGGAACTCGGGATACCGTTCGCGTTGGAGCATCAGCATCGAGGCCACGCCGACGGCCAACGCGGCGATCATCAGCGTGTTCATCGAGGGAGAATTGCGGATGGCCCAGGCGACGATCGACCTCATGGCGACGGGCTCCCTTCCTCGCGTCCGTCGGGTGGCGGGTCCTTGAGACGCTCGCGGACCGGCATGCCCTGGTAGGTCGTTGCCAGGGGTGAGACGATGACGTGGTCGTCGGGTTTCAGATCGGTCGAATCCGCCCGGATCAGCACCGATCCCTGCAGCACCCGGGCGATGGTGACGCGGTGGATCACCAACCGGTCTCCGCCGACTGACCAGACCTGCCCGTCGGGTCGAACCGCCTCGGCGGGGATTTCGATCAGCCGCGTTTGCGGGACGACCGGCAGCGTGACGGTGACGTACATCCCCCGCATCAGGATCGACGACCCCTCGGCCGTTTCGGGTTCTCGCCGCCGCTCGACTCGAACGCGACAGGGCACCGTTCGCGTCCGCGGGTCGACTCCCTGTCCCCGGAATCGTGTCAATCGACCGATCCACCGGTTCGGGTTGTCCCGACGGGTGACCGTGGCGGCAACGTCGGGCACCTCGTACGGGCTGCCGGAGTCCTTGGAGTCATTGGCCGTTGCCTGAGAATCTTTCAGCCAGTCCAGGTCGTCGGCCCGCAGTTGACACTCGATTTCCGCAACGGCCGCCTCTTCGATTTTCAGCAGGACGTCACCGGGTTGAACAAAGTCACCCACCTCGGCTCCGTCGAGTGTCAGCAATCCGTCGAAGGGCGCCACGATTCGGGTTCGTGCAATGTCCCTGTTGGTGTGTTGCTGTTGAGCGACCAGGACCTGTCGTTGTGCCGCCAGCTGACGACGGCGCAGCGGCAACAGGTTCTGCTGGTTCTCGAGCTCTCGCAGCGAGTTGCGAGCTTCGAGTTCGACTCGCTTGGCACGATCGCGGTCGGCCGGCGTGGTGACCTTGCGGTCGAGCAGCGATTCGATGCGGGCGAGTTCCTTGGCGGCGAGCGCGAGGTCCTCTTCCGCCAGAGCAACCAGTTCCTGGATGCCGGTGGACTCGGTCGTGAGTTGTTCGAGATCGAGATCGATGCCGACGAGTTGGCTGGTGATCTTCCGAAGTTCCAGTTTGTAGTCAATCGGGTCGATCTGCAGCAGCAATGTCCCCTTTGAGACATGCCGCCCGGCTCGCAGGTCGTCCGGGCGAGCGATGACCCGCCCGGTCACCTCGGCCGAGAGAGTCACCTCGCGATGGGGGACGACCCGGCCGCCGATGCGAATCTCGAACCGCTGCCGAGGAGGTCCCAGCACCCGGGTTCGGACCGTTGGGGGCTTGTCGGTGACCGGTGACGTCGCCGGCGGGATGCCCAGTGATTGCAGCCAGGTGAACGCGGCGACACCGGCGGCAATGATCAACAGTGGCCCGACGGCCTGCAGGATGGTCTGGGGGCGCATAGGCATCGGGTGTCAGGACTTGCGGGCTGATCGATCACCTTCATTTCATCGTATGAAGACGCATCGACTGCGGTCCATTTCCGATGCCGTGCGAGTGCGCAGGGCGGGGTATTGGCGGGAATCCTGACTGCTGTGCAGGTTGAAGCGGTTGATCCGGCAGTGACGGTCCCGGCTCGAGCTGGCGGGGACCGCGACTGCCGGACGGGACCGGCGGGCTATTTTCCTGCAGGTGGCTCGATGCGGTACGTCTTGCCGTTGAGGTTGACCAGCACCGGTCCGTTGAAGGCCAGGTACTTGGCCAGCGCGCCGCGGTGGGCAGCGGCCAGATCGAAGTACTGCTTGCTGTACTGGGTGACCCGGATCGCCCGTTTCTCCTGTTCGGCCGTCACTGTGGAATCACGCCAGAGTCTTCCCTTGAGGAAGAACGACTTCTGGCCGATGTTACGGACGGTCGGTCTTGCCGCGACGAGGCTGCCGCCGACGAAAGCCTGGTCGCCTGCGGCGGGCGAGCCGCCGTTGGCAAGACCCCCGCCTCCGAAACGGATTCCACCGCCCCCGGCGGGCAGGCTGGTGGCCTGCTGCAGTCGTCCCTTGATCCTTCGTTGGGCAAACCCGGCCCGTCCGCTGGCCTGGGCCAACTCGCGGGTCGCAGTCACTCGGGCTCGGCTGAGGTTGTCTCGCGCGGCGAGGTTGACGTCCTCGTCGGCCAGGAACGACGTGTAGGGAGTCATCACACCATGAGCGATCGACAGCCGCACCAGTTCGTCGATCAGCTCCTGGTTGGTTCCGTTCAGGTCGAGTTCGTCGATGATCTCCCCGATCCGTCTCAACGCCCACAGCTTCTCGACGAAACCGTGGGACTCGTCTTGAGACCGATCGGCCAGTGTCGTTGCGAAGGAGAACGACCTGCGGTCGTCACCGTTTTCGCCGGTCAGTGTCACC
>Ga0310342_100001830_pt1 | contig 13463 bp, 7 predicted proteins | sample S15DNA20500_MG_FD_206155 | JGI IMG/M metagenome (GOLD analysis project Ga0310342, IMG submission 206155) | Marine microbial communities from station ALOHA, North Pacific Subtropical Gyre - S1503-DNA-20-500_MG | ecosystem: Environmental > Aquatic > Marine > Oceanic | place: Pacific Ocean: North... | reverse complement strand
CAACACGCTGATATTGGTGGAAAAAATATTGCTCAGGTCGGCTGGACTGACACCCAATTCTCGCCACAGGACAACCGCATCGTGTCCATCCTTGTTCAATTGGAAAGCGTCGATTGCACCGGCTAAATCGAGATCAGCTTCCCAGTGATAATCCTGCATTGCGATTGCCACGGGCGCAAGATAGGGGTATTCCTCCCAATCGACGGCCAGCGAATCGAATGAAAACGATGATTCGCCCGGATGCGCGGCTTCCCAGATTTCGTAAGCCTCAGCTGTTTGCATGTGAGTAGCGTACTGCATGACCTGCGTGCCGTTGGGTTCGACACGATCACGGAAATTGTCTTCCAGCCAGCCCACCACGTCCAGCAAATCGGTGCGTGAATCAGATCCGGGTGAGAAGTTGTGGGCGTGGCTGCCCCAGCCCCAAGTCCACACTTTTTCTGGAGCGTTGGTGCGATCGTCATGTCGCCAGTTGATGTAGAGTTGCAGGAACTGTCGCTTGACCGCCTCAGCAGTCATGTTCTGCATGATGCCATGGTGGACGCTTGCCTTGCCAATCACCGGACCAGAAACAACCTGAACAAACGGTGCGGATAGGTCTTCAGCCATGGCATTGTCGGCCGCTGGACGGTAAGGATTCCAGATGTGATGTCCGTAGTACGCGTAATAATCTTCTTCGGGTCCGGGTTCACGCACTCCAATTTCGAATTCTTCCATCAGGGTGTGATAGTCAGCTTCGGTTTTTGGCAGGTGAGCCCCTTTAATGTTGTTGATTTCCGAGACCGGCAGCGGAGGATCTCCCCAGAAGGCGGTTTCAATTCCTCGATTGACCCATTTGATATTGTTGGCCCAGCTTTTGCGTGATTCAACCAAGTTGGGCGTGCCGTTGAACGAGGGCCAGTCAAACTTACCTGCCTGGTGTTCGCCGTGACTGTGAGAGCCAATCTGTCCACCGGTAGCGTATAACTGTCGTAGTATTTCGGCACCGTCACCACAGGGACCTTCATCGACCAGCATTTCCATGTACCAACCACTGCTGAGGAAAGAAATCGGAATGTCGAAATCCGCTGTTTGGTCCAGCACCCAGGACATGTTTTCTGTGCGCTCTTGATAAACGCTACGTTTGCCGGCAAGGGGAAAACCGTTGGCAACGGGATCAACGTGCATATCAAAAGTCAGGTAGATGGGGGATTGAGCAGCCCGCACACCAGAGGGTGTTAGGACCACACTGATTGCCAGGGCCAGGATCACGATCCGGGGTGCCAGGTTGATCCAACGGCAAGTCGCAGGAGTAAGTGTTTTCCCATGGTCTGGCAATCTCCGAATCCCGGTAGCGGAAATAGAGAGCGTGGCAATCATCGCTGGACTCCTGTTTAAAAACGAAAGGTAGATGTCTGGCTTATCTTGTGGGGATACCATCATAAAAATAGAAATCCCAAAACCGTGTTGAAGGCGCTTTTGCCATGCCGACGTGTGTGTTAGCTGGTCATTGCTATAGAACACCCCGATCGGACGAAGGTTTCGGCCACAGCGGGTCGAACGTGAATTTTTCCTTGCCAGAGGTGGTGACTTGGGAAAAGTGAGTGATTACTGGTGGACGTTGTTGTCTGCGATCTCCGGTTCAGAAACTCTGCAGGAATGTCCAGTAAGCCGTGACCTGATCGTCAGCTACAGTTCCTGTTTGCCAAAGGTTACCATGGGGTCCGTGCTTTTCAGTTGAAAAGTATCGGCCACCCGATTGGTTGATCAATTCATTTGAAGTACATTGCCGGTAGAGCGAGGTCCCATGCCCGGGCAAACAATGATGGGAATGAAAGGCCAGGGTGTGGCAAGTGGTAGCAACCGATTCTCGGGGAGCATTGGAGAAACAAGATATGATCAGCCTGGAAATACCGTCGGACGAGTATGACTTGCGCTACGAAAAAATTCGTGAATTTCTGAAAGTGCAGGGACTCGGGGCGCTGTTGGTCTATTCGCCGCCCGCCGAACATAAATGGGGTCAAACGGCACATGTTGCCTATTTGACCGGCTGGGCGAATCATGATCGAATCGTCGATTCGGTGGTCGTGGTTCCTGCAGTCGGACAACCTGCACTGCTTTTTGCCGGGTTGCCTTTCATGCAGGAGCAAGTTGCGGACGTGTCGCCCATGAAGGACATTCGTCTGGTGCAGGCAGTGGATCCCAATGCAGTGGCGATGGCTAAAGGCGAGGGCGGTTCGTCCGGCGCTCGTGATTTTGTAGCTGAAACTTTAGCGATCATGTCAGAAAACGGCATCCAACAACAAGACATTGGTGTTGTAGGGATTGAACGAATGCCCGTCCCGTTTTATGAATCGTTGGCCGCCGGATTTGGCAATTCTCTGAGACGCGTCGATGACATTGTCGAGCATCTTCGCGGCAACAAAAGTCCTGCGGAGTTGGCGCTGATGCGCAAGGCAGCAGCCTTGAGTGACAGCGGTTTTCAAACCATGTTGGAAATCGCCAGGCCAGGAATGCGTGGAATTGAAATTTTAGCCGAGATGGAACGGACCGTGCGGCGTGAAGGGGCTGATCACGCTAAGTATTGGATGGCATCCGGTCCGCCAACCAACTGGAACGACGCGCGTCTCGACATCAAGCCGCACTTGCGCGTTCTTGGAGCTGGCGATTTAATGGCCGCCTGTTCTTATGTCGTTTACAAAGGGTACTGGTGTCATGGACAACGTACCGGTACATTACAACAACCGTCGGCCGAGCTCAGTCAGACGTTTGCCGCAGCACGTCAATCACAGGATGCTGGGTTGGAGTTGTTGCGGGCGGGTGTCCCCATCGGCCGTGTTGCAAAAACGATTAAGGAAGTGGCCATGGAGCTTGGAATGCCGCTGCAGGGTGGGCGAATCGGACACGGAATTGGCATGGACTACAGCGAACAGCCCGTGCCCCTGACCGAAGCGAATGAAACAGTACTCGAGGAAGGAATGACCTGTGTTATTCACGCTGCCTATTCACTCCCCGAGACTGGTAAACTGTTTGTTCCCTTGGGAGATGTGTGTCATGTGACTGCCAACGGTCCGGAATTCTTAATGCAATTCGGACGAGATCTTTTTTGTGCCGGTCAGTAGCAGTCGCCAAGAGATCAACGGAAAGGAGTGGTCTTGGCAGAATCGTTTTCGTTGTGGTGGGGTTCATGCTAACACCGAGGATGTTGAATCGTGATGCACAAATCGACGAGGCAGGTTGTTTGACAAACCGCAAACAGTCAGCTGTACGTTGACGCGGGCGGTGTGAAAATGTGATGCGGCATTTTTGTTTACCAGCCTTGACAGCACGTGTTTTGAAGAACTACAGGCTGAAGTCCTTGTCCTGCCGTCGTTTTACCCGAAGAAATACCAGATGAAAAAAAACGTGTATTTAAAACGATCGAAACAGATGTTTCAATTGAGTATTGTGGCGATGGTGACCGTGTTGGCGTGTTGTACTGAAGTCGTGAGAGGGGAGCCGACCGAATCATCGACAAGACTGCCGGATCACACCAGAATTGAAGAAGGCAGCCTGTTCAAACCCACCAAACTGACGGTTCAGTTGGTGGATAATTTTGGGAGTGATCACGATGGGTTCGACATGACACGATGGATGATTTGGAAAGGGAAAGCCAAAACAGAAGGTGGCCAGTGTATTCTAGAGACCCCATCGCCGCGCACGTTTGGGATGGCAGGCTTTGGCACACGGAAAAAGCAGTTCAATCCGGGATTGGTCGGCACCAACGGGGTCGAGATATCCCTGGTCGATTACGTGATGACCGGAAAATCACCTGAATTCGATGCTTCTACGGCCGAACGGTTAGGAATCCGGCACAGAATCGAAGTGATGGGACCTCATTTCATTACGGGATTTTCGTTGACGATTTCTCAAAATCACGGTCAAATTGGTTTTGAAGAGAACATGCGCAGTGTGCAACTCCACTTCGACATGATTACCAACTGGGGGCTGGAATGGTGGCTTGCGCGGTCCATCGTGCCTGCGGACTATAAAAAATACCCTCGCTGGGATTTAAAGTTGCCAACCTTCAAAAAAGTATTGAAGCAGGGAGTCTTTATCTCGGAGCCTTGCCTGGGGCTGGCAGTACACCATTATGACCCGCTCGATATTCCGGAGTCGCCCTTCGGCCACCGCATCGGGCTCTATTTAACCGACGATGGAAATACGCTTTTTTGGACGATCGATGGTAAAGTGCAGGACAAGGTCGACATTACAGGGTTTTTTGCTTCCAGGACCGATTTGGTGAAGGACGGTGCCCACCTGACGGTCTCGGGAATTGGTGCCGGCAAGTGGATTGTTGATGACGTGGCGATCTACGCCAGCCCGTTGGAGTGACCCGGGTGTTACGATTACGAGCTGGCCCAATTGGCGGGTGGGATGGCGCCAGTGTGATTAATGGATCCAGAACGAGTAGAGCCTGGCATTTTTCACTTCGAAAAGCAGGCGGATATGTTGTTCTGGCACGTCTGTGTCGTCGGGCAGTTGTGGGTTGTCTTGCCACTGAATCCGGCCGGCAACCGTGTCGGTGGTAACCCCCTGGCATTTGGCCAGCGTGTAGTTGGTGAGGGGTTTGTTTTGCAGGTCCCGCACGGAAACCTTGATGTGACCAGCCTCGCCCACATCAGCATTGACGTAGAGTTTCCCACCACGGTAGGTCATTGGACGGGTGAGCAGCGTGCCCGGCTGGTGTTTGGCATTCAAAGAAACAAAGCCATCTTGCCGTAGTTTGGCAACTCCGATCGAGCGCAGGTACCCGTTGCCCGTGGGCCAAAGCTGGTTTCCATTGCGTTGATAATAACGGCTGCCCATGTAATAAAACCAAAGTTCATTGCCAACCAGGACAGGTTCGCCGATGGGCTGGGTGTAGTCGGCATCCCAGCTGTCCTGATCTCCCAGGGGGATGAACTGCTCACGATTGGCGGCGTAATTCCAGGTCCTTCCATCCCGACTGGCGGCCAGCTCAATATGCGTTTGTTTCCAACCGGTTGGCTTAGTCCTCATGACGCGAATCAGGCCCAGCCACATGCTCTCGTAGCAGAATGTGTAGTTGTAGTAATGTTGCTCGTCGTTGTCGTCCAATTGATCGGGAAACATTGTCACACGAGGCGGCGACCAGTGGATCAAGTCGTCACTTTCGAGCATGCCAACAGCTCGCTTGCCAGCCAGCTTGGAGATTTTCGCATCCGCGACATACTTTTTCAGGATCCGATCGACGCGTGGCGTCGCGTTGGCCAAACCTGGGAGAGGCAGATTGTAACGGGTGCCCGCTGGTTGAGGTCCCCGCTGGCCAAAGGGTGCGTGATAATCCTGGTAATCGCCTTCGTATCCCCCCAAGATGATGCACACCTTACTTTCTTGTTTCCACGAAATCCCATCCGGTGAACTGAACAGGTACAGACCCTCGATAAAACTTTCATTCTGAAGTGGCTTTTCACGGTTGTAAGATTTGAATTTCTTGGTGGGGTCCTTTTCCCATGGATCAACAAACATGCCCAAGGGATTGTTCCAGAAAATGACATTGTTTCCCGGGTGCTCGTCGGTCAGCCACCAGCCCATATCGGGTTTGGTCCAATCGATCCCGTTCTTTGATTCTGCGTAGCAGAGCGGATAGACGAAATAGTTGCCTTGGTAGGCAATCGGCTCGGGAGGCCGCAGCAAGTAGTACCACATTCGTAATTTGCCTGTTGGCTCATCCAACAACACGTTGGCCAGTCCGGCGATTCCCAACGGTTTTTCCCAAGGCCGATCGGCTTCAACGAGGGGGTTGGCCGTGTGTTTTTGAGCACGGTGGAATTGGCGGGTCAGACCATGACGCTCGGCGACCAGGTAATCATCGATAAACAGTTGGTGCTCGGTGCCAATTTTTAGCAGGGCATCGCCCTGACCCACGGGAAACATCAACAATCGGCTATTGAGTGCGCGATATCCATCGGGAAACGAGTTCCAGTCAACATCGTCGTATTCGGGTAGTGAAATCGTCGTCGGTGTTTCCCAAGCATCGAGTGGTGTGGTGGCGGCCAGCAACACGCGTGGTGGGACCAGTACGATCCAGATGAATAACAGAAGCTGCAAATAACAGAATGGTAAAAATGTTCTTTCGCCGATGTGGCTGGCAAATTGAGGGGGTCGCATGTCGGGCCTTAAAAGATTGGGTTGACAGATGGAAAAATGTGGGACGCTGGGCTCAGCAGTTAAACGGCCAATACAGGTGCAAGATGATTTTCGATCGCGAGCCACAAGACTGGGAAGCAGAATAAAATAAAAATGCGTTTCTGCAATGGTGTTGTGAGAATTTGCCTAAGATGTTTCAGGACAACGCATTATTTTGCCACGTTGGATTGTTATACAAGTGGGACCCCGAAAAGGGGTCCGTGAACATAACGTCTTCTATGGAAAAGCGTTACGTCACAAGTGGTCGGGGCCAATTCCATCGGTCCATCCCTGGCACGGCAAATGCTGAGAACTTGGATGGCTTTTGCTTTGATACAGATCTCTGCTCAAGTCGTCTGAGGAGTTTTCTCGATTCATTGGCCGCACTGACCCTTTAATGTAGGAGTTTGCTATGAGCCCCAAGTTTTACCCGTTGTTGTCGCTTGCCCTGGTAAGTGTCCTGGTTGATCCAATGAACACCGTCCTCGCCCAACGGGCACCTTCGTCGAGTAGTTCCAGTCTCAAGCGGGGCAAAACAGCTCCGGTAAGCAAATCCTTTTCGCGCGCTGCTGGTGCCAGGAGTGCGACCAGTAAAACTCGTAGTGTGCCCTCTGTCGGTTCCAAAACCATTTCGCCGGCCATCCGATCAGGTTCGCCCGGTCGGTACGTCCCCAGGCCGGTTTCTCGTCCACCGGCTAAGAACCCGTTGAATGTGAAAGCTGGCAAGTTTTCCAAGAATGTTCCATTGCCTCCCAGGTCCAAGTCGACTCAGTTGACCTTGCCCAAGCAGTCGTCGGGCAAGACGCCTGGACGAATCGGTTACTCTCCGTCGGGGGCGCGATTACCAGTTACGGGTCTTCCCGGTTCCCCAAAAAAGGCGGGGCAGAAGAATTCGATTAAAATCCACCATCCGGGAATCTCGAGAGCGGTGGTTGGCACAGTAACAAAGTCAAGCCTGCGTACCGATGTGATCCAGGGACGGGGAAATCCGAAAGGAGTTCAACCAGTTCTTGATTCAAAGGTGATTCGTGATATCAGTGAGGCAGGTCGCCAACGTGCCGCCAACGTACCGCCACCACTTCCTTCCCGTGAAGCAGACGGAGCAATTTTAGAAGCTGGTCGTCGGCAGAGAGGGCGTGAGCAGGATTCGGCGGACAATGCTCTGCCCGATCAAGCCGACGAGGCTGTCGCTGGTAACGATGCGGCTGCCCAAAATCAGGATGTGGCTGAGAACGCCGTTGTGGATGAAGCGGACGATGCGGTTGCGAGTGATGCCGCGGCGGATCAAGATCAGGATGCTGTGTCGGATACAGAGGAAATCGCAGCTGACGGAGCCGAAGGGGGTGATGATACGGACCACCACGAAGGACACATTTGCTCTCACCATTGTGTCGATCATTGCCATCATCACGGGATCCATTTTGGTCTGGACTTCCCACTCTGGGGGTTTGCCTACGGTCCCGATGGTATCTTCATTCGTAGCGGTCATCGTTATGCTGCGGGGTACGCGGAAGAGATCGTTGTCGTGGAGCCAGAAAATACGGCTGTTGAAATACGTGAGTTGTCCAGCCCTCCGCAAGTCCATGCAGCTTCGACCGTCTCCCTAGCCAGCCAGACGGCTCTGGGACAACAGGCAGGGCAAGTTTTTCTGGATGTCAACGGTATCGTGTTGGCTACCACGGTGGTGACCTGGTCGAATGAATCGGCCACGTGCACGTTGCCAATGATCGGAGTGGATCAATCCAAAGCAGCCCAATTGATCATGGTAACGGCCGAAGGGAGGGTGGCTCATTGGATAGCGATTGAACTTTTACCACCCCAGGCACCCCAAGAAGTTCCTGAGTCTTAAGAGATGAGTTTCTCTTTCAATTTTCAACGAGCCGGCTGAGCAACGGGGTTCACTCGGCCGGTTTTCGTTGGAGCCAATTGACAGGGTGAGTTGGACCAGCCAAAAGATCGGTACAAAAATATCTTGATTTGTCAGTGACTTTTGTTTTGTCTTGCAACGTTCAGTTGTTCCGGGGATAATACTCTTGTTGTGGACGACCGTTACCGGGGCTGCGGTTACTTTTGACAAGACGAACCAGTTTTTGTTCCTGCCCTGGCAGTGTAACAAAGGCGCCCGTGACAGAAGTTCTTGGAACGCAGGAGATGTTGATGAATCGCCTCTTTCGGTTGTTGATCGTTGGCACTGTTTTGTCCACCACGACGATGGAAAATCTTCGATGGGGTCATGCTGAACCGATTCCAACAGAACAACCCTTGACGTTTGAGGAACACATCCGGCCGATCTTGAAGGCCTATTGTTTTGATTGCCACGGTGCCGATGACAAGCTGGAAGGTCAGCTTGACCTTCGCCTGCGGCGTTTTCTTGTCAAAGGGGGCGCGACGGGTCCGTCGATTGAAATGGGCAATCCGCAAGATAGTTTACTTCTCAATCGAATTCAGCAAGGAGAGATGCCGCCACGGGAGGTCAAGGTTCCGGAGAAGGACATGGTGACCATTGCGCAATGGATTGCCGCCGGGGCTCCCACTGCTCGGGTAGAACCGCAGGAGATTGACAGCGGGATTGGCATCACGGCGCAGGACCGCGCCTTTTGGTCATTTCAACCTGTTACCCGGCCTCAAGTGCCCGAAGGGGACATGGATCCGCGGGCACGCACGCCAATCGATGCACTGCTGTTGGCGAAGATGCGTGAAAACAGGCTCTCGTTTTCACCCGACGCGGAAAGATGGATTCTATTGCGCCGTGCATCTCTCGACCTAAAAGGGTTGCCACCAACTGTCGGTGAAATGTCCCGATTCTCAGCGGACGAGTCTCCCAATGCCTATGAACGGATGTTGGACCGGCTGCTGGCGTCGCGTCACTATGGCGAGCGTTGGGGTCGCCATTGGTTGGACGTGGCCGGATATGCTGATTCCGAAGGAGTGACCACGGTTGATGCCGTGCGTAACTATGCTTACAAGTACCGCGACTACGTGATTCGTTCCTTGAACGCCGACAAGCCGTTTGACCAGTTCATCATCGAGCAGCTCGCCGGTGACGAGTTCGTGGAACCTCCCTATCAGGACCTGACCTCTGACGAGATCGAGAAACTGGTGGCCACAGGTTTTTTGCGGATGGCGGGCGATGGGACGGGCTCAGGGGCTCCGGACCAGGACGGGGCTCGCAATCAAGTCATTGCCGATACGCTGAAGATTGTCTCCAGCGCATTTCTGGGATTGACAGTCGGTTGTGCCCAGTGCCACGATCATCGTCACGATCCTATTTTACAGGCGGACTACTATCGCATGAGGGCGGTTTTCGAGCCGGCGTATGATTGGAAGAATTGGCGAGTTCCTGGCAGTCGCCTGATCTCACTCTACACAGCGGACGATCGGGAAAAGTCAGCAGAAATTGAAGCTGAAGCAGGGAAAGTCGCCAGCGAACAATCAGAAAAACAAATCGAATATGTTGCCGCAGCACTTGACAAGGAACTCGAAAAGTTCGACGAGTCGTTACGGGAAACCTATCGTCTTGCCTACTACACCCCGGAGGGTAAGCGGACCGCAGAACAGCAACAGATTTTTGCAAAAAATCCCTTTTTGAGGATCAATGGTGGTAATCTCTATCAATACAACCAAAAAGCGGCCGACGATCTGAAGACGTATGTCCAACGCACGAGTGAGATCCGAAGTCGTAAGCCGTTTGAAGACTTTCTGCGGGTCTTGACCGAAGTGCCGGGGGAAGTTCCGGTCACCTATTTGTTTCACCGGGGCGACTCGAAGCAGCCCCGGGACGCGATGCCTCCCGGTGGACTTACGATTTCGGCTCAAGAGGGACAACGTTTCACGATTCAAGAAAAGAATCCAAATTTACCAACGACCGGCCGCCGTCTCGCATACGCCCGTTGGTTGACATCGGGGACCCATCCGTTGACCAGTCGTGTGCTGATGAATCGTGTATGGATGCATCACCTGGGTCGCGGTTTGGTGGATACCCCGTCGGATTTTGGAGCCATGGGGCTCAAGCCTACCGATCCGGAAGTACTCGATTGGCTGGCCAGCGAGTGGGTTGAGCAGCAGTGGAGTCTGAAGCGGATGCACCAGTTGATCATGACCTCGACGGTCTATCGCCAAGTGTCCCGACGAGACCCGGAACAGGATGCCATCGATCCGGATAACCGATTCCTCTGGCGTAAGCCGATTCAACGCCTCGAGGCGGAGATTGTCCGCGACCGGATCCTGGCAACCAGTGGACAGCTGAATCAGAAAATGTTTGGTCCGCCCGTGTCGGTCGCTAAGGACAATGTTGGCCAGGTCGTTGTGGCAGCGGGTGCTGAAGGATTGCGACGCAGTGTTTATGTTCAGGTGCGGCGGACGATGCCGGTGTCGATGTTGCGGCAATTCGATATGCCTGTCATCAAGGTCAATTGTGAAAAGCGGGCGTCGTCAACGGTGGCGACTCAGTCGCTGACTTTGATGAACAGTGATTTCATACTCGATCAGGCGGAGTCTTTCGGTCGAAGACTTCGACCAGAGGCTGGTGATGACCTTCGCCAGCAAGTGATGTTGGCCTGGCAGCTGGCGCTCAACCGACTACCGACAGAAAAAGAACTTGAGCGTGCGCTGGCATTTTTGACACGGCAGCGGGAGCACTTGGCGTCTTTGGTACCGCCACCAACCGAAGGTAAAAAAGACGGCGGTCAAGAGGAAGCCAAGGAAGATCAAAAAGTAAAGCAATTAGAGCCAGAGTTACAGGCTTTGACAAATTTGTGCCAGGCGTTAATGGGCTCGAGCGAGTTTTTATACAGTGATTGAAGTTCAACGATGTAGAATACTGTATGGGTGCCGCATGAGTCCACTGCGACTGTATTGATTGTATTCACGAGATTGCTATTGGGAATGATTGAATGACACCTATTGAACCTGCCCGGCAAACGAGGCGCGAATTACTGTCACGTGGTACTCTCGGCGCGGGTAGCATGGCGCTGGCCTTTCTGCTGCGGCAGGATAAGTTGCTTGCCATTCCGAAAAATGTTGCGCTCAAGCCAAAGGCCTACGACCTGACTCCCAAAGTTCCCGTGGCGGCGCCGCGTGCTCGTGCGCTGATATCATTGTTCATGCACGGTGGGCCCAGTCAAGTTGATCTTTTGGATCCCAAGCCGGAGCTCACGCGACGGGATGGTGAGTCTTACGACGGAAGCGTCGTGTTCAGTTTTTTCAATCGGGCTACCAAGAGGCTGTTGGGGAGTCCCTGGAAATTCAAGCAATATGGTGAGTCCGGGACGCCCGTATCCGAGCTGCTTCCGCATGTGGCCGGGATCGTCGACGATATTTGCGTGGTTCGTTCCATGCACACCGATACCAACGACCATGGGACATCGATTCATAAGTTGGTCATGGGGGCGACACGACCCCAGCGGCCGGCCTTTGGATCATGGATTACTTATGGACTGGGATCAGAGAACCAAAACTTACCAGCGTATGTTGTCTTATCTGATCCTGGCGGTCATCCGACGTTGGATATTCGTAACTGGTCCAATGGATGGCTGCCGTCAATTTATCAGGGAACGGTCGTGCGTTCCCAGGAGCCACGCATCTTGAACCTGGAGCCGCCGGCTCACTTGAAAGGCCCCCTGCAGCAGCAGAATCTGGAGTTTTTGCAGGGACTCAATCGTGACTATCTTCAACAGCATCCTGGCGAGTCAGATCTCGAAGCACGCATCGCTTCGTACGAATTGGCCGCTCGAATGCAGACGGTTGCCAAGGATGCCCTGGACATTTCTCAGGAGACCAGGCAGACCCACGAGTTGTACGGTTTGGACGATCCGGCCAGTCGAGAATATGGCACGCGGTGTTTGATCGCCCGGCGTCTGGTTGAACGGGGCGTGCGCGTGGTCCAGTTATTCCTGTCCGGACAGCCTTGGGACTCGCACACTCAAATGCGAAAAAAACTGCCGGAGATTTGTCGCAAAACTGACCAGCCGAGCGCTGGCCTGGTAACCGATCTGAAGTCACGGGGACTGTTGGACTCGACGTTGGTTCACTGGGGTGGCGAATTTGGCCGTCTGCCCGTCAGTGAGGGTGAGCCCGCGGTGGGGGGACGGGACCACAATGGTGAAGGATTCAGCTTATGGCTGGCCGGTGGTGGGGTGCGCACGGGGACCCCCTACGGCGAGACCTGTGACTTTGGCCACCGGGCGATGGTGAACAAGGTCAGTCACCATGATTTTCAGGCGACCTTACTCCATGTATTTGGTCTCAATCACGAAACATTGACGTTTCGTCACAACGGACGAGAGCAAAGTTTGACCGATGGGCGACCGTGCCGCGTGGTGGATGAAATCTTCAGTTGAGCTTCTCGGCGATCGGGAGCCCTATTGGGACAAGTGTGGAAGTCGTCATTCTCTATAGTAAGAACTGACGTTTGCGTAACGTGAAACAAGGCTGCGACGCCTACGAGTGCCTGCCTGTAAGACACTACAGCGTTTGTTACCCGTTACGGCAGCTTCTACCCCGCCAGCCGGCTCGTTGCGGCCCGACATGTTTCCTTTTTACGACATGCTAACGCATCAGTCATCGGACGTGAACTGAAACGCGTAAAGCTTGCAATCTTGCATTCGAACGCGTAACCGCACCGACAGTTGCACCACCGAATCTGAAGAATGTGGTTTTTCGGTTGATGTTTTCCGGTCGTGCGGGTAGAATTGGTGATCAGAAAACGAGTCGCAGATTCTATCGCTGGAACGGTTGACGATCGAGGCGCCAACAGTTGATGGCGGAAGTACCGCCGATGGTATAACACGGTAGGACGGGCGGTTTCAGAAAGGATATTCGCGATGTCTCGTACTCTCTGCGTGACGCTACTGCTGACGACCGCGTTCGGATCCGTCCTCGCCGATGAGATACGTCCTCCCGAAGAGAAGTTCGAGGGCGAAGTGGTACTTCAGAGCGAGACGCTCAAAGTTATCGAGGGCCGGACGGAAGTCATCGTGCCGCGCACGTCAGTCGTCTGTTCGGAGGCGTTTCTCTTCCGCTACAACAATGGGGATCTCCTCGCAGCCACGCCGACCAACCGTGGCAAGGGAGGGTACCGGCGGTCCACCGACGGCGGACGCACCTGGCACGAGATTCCCGAGACGCTGGTTCGTGAGGGCGGCGCGGTGTACCAGTTTCCGGCACCGGACAATGACGTCATCTCCTGGCCGGGATCGAACGTCGCGCCGCGCGTGCTCAGGAAGCCGGCCGACCCCGACGGCCTGTGGGAGTACGAGGTCGACTTCTACCGTTCCGCGAGTGGTGGCCCGACCGAG
>Ga0310342_100001829_pt1 | contig 13465 bp, 10 predicted proteins | sample S15DNA20500_MG_FD_206155 | JGI IMG/M metagenome (GOLD analysis project Ga0310342, IMG submission 206155) | Marine microbial communities from station ALOHA, North Pacific Subtropical Gyre - S1503-DNA-20-500_MG | ecosystem: Environmental > Aquatic > Marine > Oceanic | place: Pacific Ocean: North... | reverse complement strand
GTCGCGATTCCGAGGCTCTCGAGGCCTACACGCGGGCCCTGGGAAAGGACTCGGAATCGGTGTTCCTGCACCGTCAGCTCGCGGCGTCGCTGGCCCAGCACAACCGGCTGGACGAAGCGATCGACCACGCGGAACGGGCGCTGGAACTGGACCCCGATGACGAGCCGTCGCGGCTGTTCGTCGGCCAGTTCTACCGCATCAAGCGCCGGACCGGCGATGCGGAGGACGTGCTCACCGATGAGTCCGGCGAGCCGGTGGGTTTCGATGCCGCCTTCCTGCTCTACCAGATCTACCTCGAAGCTGGCCGTACGGACGATGCGCTCGATACGGCGACGTGGATGGTCGAGCAGGATCCCGCGGACCCGCGCGGGCGCATCGCCGTCGCCAACGTCTACCAGCGCATGGACCGGGCAGAGGATGCCGAGGTCGCGCTGCGCGAGGCCCTCCAGCGGGATCCGGGGAACCCGCGGCTCTACGGCGCCCTGGGGCGCATGCTTCGCCAGCGGGGCGCCCACGCCGAGGAGGTGAAGCTCTACCACGAGGTTCTCGAGCGCCATCCCGACCGTCACCACACGCTGGTGATGCTGGGCGAAGCGCAGCTCGCGCTCGAGGACGTCGATGGCGCGCTCGCCACCTTCCTGCTCGTGGAGGAACTCTATCCCGAGGACACCCGGTCCGCAGTGCGCCTCGGTTACCTGCTCTTCGAGGTGCGTCGCTACATCGAGGCCCGTGGGCGCTTCGAGCGGGCCATGGGCGACGGACCCGCCGATCACGAGGTGGCTTTCTTTCTCGGCGTGGTCGACCGGCGCATCGGGGACTCCGATGCCGCGATTGTGGCGTTCGCCAGGATTCCCGAAGACCACCGCTACTATCCGGAGGCGCGGGCCCAGATTGCCTCGATCTACGAGCGCCGCGGCGAGTATCAACAGGCGCTGGAAGAAGTGGATCTCGCGCGCGCGGTGCGGGACACGGAGGAGATGCGCCTGTACGCCGCAACCTTGCGCGCCAAATCCGGCGACCTCGATGGGGCCGTCGACGTGGTGGAGGCGATGCTCGCCGAGCACCCCGAGAGCGATCAGCTGCTCTTCAACATGGGCGTGGTCTACGGCGAGGCCGACGAGACCGACCAGGCCGTCGACTACATGATGCGGGCCCTGGAACAGAATCCCGACAACGCGAGCGCTCTGAACTACATCGGATACACCTGGGCCGAGCGGGGCATCAACCTCGATGAGGCCGAGAGCATGATCATGCGCGCGATCGAGCTGCGGCCCGACGATGGTTACATCGTCGACAGTCTGGGCTGGATCTATTACATGCGCGCCCGCCCGCTCATCGAGAGCGGCCGCTCGGCCGAGGCGAAGCCCCTGCTCGACCGCGCGCTTCGGGAACTCGAGCGCGCCCAGGAGTTGACGGGTGGTGACCCGGTGATCCTCGAGCACATCGGAGACACCTACCTGCTCATGCAGGAAAAGGAGCGCGCCCTCGAGAGGTTCCAGGAAGCGGTCAACATGGAGCCCCGGGAGAGCGAGCAGCCGGACCTGGTTGAGAAGCTCGAGATCCTCCAGAAAGAACTGCGCTAGCGCGATGCGCTCCGCGGGTCGCGCCGCCGCCCTGCCGGCGTTGCTGCTCCTGTCCCTGTTTCTGGGCGCCTGCCGCACGCCGCCGCCCGCGTTCCAGTTGCTGCCGCCCGGCGATCGTCGCCCGCAGCATCTCCTCGACGCGTGGGCCGAGCGTTCCGAACTGCGGCGTTCGCTGCGCGGGCGCGCGCGGCTCGCGGTGGACGGCCCGGGGGTGCGCCTGCGCGGGAAGCAGGTCGTACTGGTCGAGCGCCCCGGCCGGCTCCGCGTCGAAGTGAAGGGCTTGTTCGAGCAGACATTGGCCGTGCTCGTGATCGACGACGGCCAATACGAGCTGCTGCGTGCGGACGACGGCAGCTACAGCAGCGGGCCCGTCCACGCAGGCCTGCTCTGGGAGACGGCCGGGATCGACCTCGGGGCCGACGCGGCCATCGCGCTTTTGCTCGGCGCGCCGGTTCCGGCTCCGCCGCTCGTGATCCTCGCCGCGTACGCAGACCCAGCCGGCGATGTGTGGATCGAACTCGGCGACGCCGCGGGTCGGTTGCGCCGCCGGGTCCGGTTCGACGCTCTCGGCCGCCGGGTGCGAATCGAGCATTTCGGTGCTGCTACGACCCCCGTGTGGGCGGCCGATTACGGGGATTTTGCCGACGTCGGCGGCGTGGATTTTCCGCACCGCCTGACGCTCGCAACCGGCGACGAGACGCGTGCGGAAATCGAGCTGCGCGACGTGGAACTCAATCCGGAGCTTTCGCCGGACTGGTTCCGCCTGCGCCGGCCCGCGGATCGAGCGAGTCCCGCAGGCCGTCGCCCAGGAAGTTGAGCGCGAGCAGGGTGGTCGACAAAAAGACGGCCGGCCAGAAGAGCAGCCACCAGTAGCTGCGCAGCGGATTCACCACCGACACGCCTTCCGCGACGAGCTGGCCCCACGAGAGGCTGACTCCCAGTCCGAGGTAGGAGAGGAACGACTCGAGGATGATCACTCCGGGCACCGTGAGCGTGGCGTAGACGACGATCGGGCCGATCGTGTTCGGGAGCAGGTGGCGGAGCAGGATCGCGGCATCGGTCGCGCCGAGCGCGCGCGCCGCCAGCACGTAGTCCCGGCCGCGCAGCGCCAGCACCTCCCCACGCACGATCCTCGCCATGGTGAGCCACTGCACCAGGCCCAGGGCGAGGAAGACCGGGAGCGGCTCGCCCCGCGCGGTGTCCGAGAAGAGCAGCATCACCAGGATGACGAGGAACATGTACGGGACGCCGTACAGGAAGTCGACGAAGCGCATCAGGACCTCGTCGACGCGCCCCCCGTAGAATCCGGCCGTGGCCCCGACCAGCACGCCGATCACCACCGAGCTGGCGGTGGCGGCGAGACCGATGAGGAGCGACGTCCGGCCGCCGACCAGCACCCGGGCCAGGAGGTCCCGTCCGAGGGCGTCGGTGCCGAAGGGGTGGAGGAGCGACGGCGGCAGGTTGCGCGCCGCCGGGTTCGTTGTGACCGGGTCGAGGTCGAGCAGCCACGGGAAAAACGCGCAGGCCGAGCCGATCGCGACCAGGACCACTCCGCCGAGCAACGCCGCCCGGCTCCGCCGCAGGCGCTTCGAAGCCTGCCGCCACGGACCCGCGGAGCGCGTGTCGCGACTGCCCGACGCGTTCACAGCGCGTCCCTCACGCGGGGATCGAGCCAGGCGAGCAGCAGGTCCACCGCCAGGTTGAAGGCCGTGATCATGGCGAAATAGACGAGGGCGGTTCCCATCACGACGGAGTAGTCGCGGTTGATCGCCCCCTTCACGAACCATTGCCCCATGCCGGGTATCCCGAAAAGGGTCTCGACCACGAACGAGCCGGTCATGATGGCCGCCGCCGCCGGTCCCAGGTACGACACCACCGGAAGCAGCGCGCCGCGAAGCGCGTGCTTGGCCACCACCATCCGCTCGGGCAGCCCCTTGGCCCGCGCCGTGCGGATGTAATCCTGCTGCATCACGTCGATGGTTCCGCTGCGGGTGAGGCGCGCGACATAGGCTGCGGTGGGGAGCGCCAGCGTGATGGCGGGCAGAACCAGGTGCGCGTAGCCGCCCCAGCCGGCGACCGGGAGCCAGCCGAGTCCGATCCCGAAGACGATCATCAGCACGGCGCCCACCACGAAGTTCGGGAGCGAAACGCCGACGAGCGCGAGTCCCATGCTCGAGAGGTCCGCGCCCGACCCCGGGCGCAGACCCGCGCGGACGCCGAGCGCGACGCCCATCACGACCGAGAGCACCAGCGCCAACACGCCCAGCGAGACACTCACCGGAAGGGCAGGCAGCAGCAGGTCCTCGACGCTCCTTCCCTGCACCTTGATCGAAGGCCCCAGGGTTCCCTCGACGACGAGCCGCTCGACGTACACGGCGAAGAAGGCCGTCGCGTTGTCGGGGACGCCGTAGCGTTCGCGCAGGGCCTCCTCGACTTCGGGCGGAGCCGCGCGCTCGTTCGCGAAGGGACTGCCCGGCGCCATGTACATGAGAACGGCCGTCACGTAGGTCAGGAGCAGCAGCGAGGGCAGGGCGAAGGCGATGCGGCGGAGCAGTGCCTCGGGCAGGCGCCAGCCGGCCGCGGCGCCGAGCCCCAGCGCAACGACACAAGCCGGTGCGAAGCCCAGCAGCGGGCGCAGGCCCACGAGCAGCCCCAAGGCGGCCCAGGCGCCGCCCACGCTGCGAAGTGCCCGGGACGGCAGCCACGCCGTTCCGGCCAGTGCAAGGACTGCGGTGGCCACGGCGAGTGCCTCGAGCCACCCCACCGCCTAGTGCCCGGGCCGCTCCACCCGAATGTCGCGCAGCGGGTGGATGTCCTGGAGATTTGCAGCGCGGCTTCCGTCGGGGAGCGTGAGTTCCGAGTGGAAGCCCTCGACGCCCGGCCGCACGAGGCCGCTCGCGACGTAGAAGTAGATCGGGATCACGGGGAAGCCCCGCGCGACGAGGATCGTCTCTGCCTGGCGCAGCAGCTCGAGTCGCAGGGCCCGCAGCTGCTCGGCGCGGCGCTCCGGCGTCAGCTCGTCTCGCAACGGGGCGAGGCTTGCACGCAGGACATCCGGATCCGGCGCAGCGGCGAGGAGAGCGGCGGGATCTCCGCTCGCACGCGCCACGTTCGAAGCCGCTGCGATCAGCGTGTCGTAATCGGGATCGCCCCAACCCGTGTTGTTGTTGCCGGAACCGGTCACGAAGAGGTCGAGGAAGGTATTCGGGTCGAGGTAGTCGCCGATCCAGCCCGCCCGGGCGATGTCGTAATCGAGTGCCCGGGTGCTCGCGATGTAGCTCTGCCATTCCTGGTTGTAGGCGCGTACGCGCAGGCCCAGGTTCCGGCGCAGCTGGTCGGCGATCACCTCGGCGATCTGGCGGTGCAGCTCGTGGGTGTTGTACAGGATCCCGAGCTCGGGGATCCCCGCCCCGCCCGGGAAGCCGGCCTCCGCCAGCAGTTCGCGTGCCCGCTCGATGTCGAAGCCGAGTCCGCTCGCCGGGGGCGTGTAGCCGGGCATGCCGGGTGGGACCATCCCGACTGCCGGGATCTGGCCCAGCCGCAGCACCTCGTCGGTGATCTCGCGCCGGTCGATGGCCAGCCCGATCGCCTGGCGCACACGCGGGTCGTCGAACGGCGGCCGGCTCACGTTGAGCCGGTAGAAGTACACAATCATCCCCGGGCCGCTGTAGAAGTCGGGGCGCTCGCGCAGCACGTCGACCAGCTCGGGCGGGTAGAGCGACGGCAGCCAGTCGACGTCGCCGCTCAGGTAGAGGTTGAGGGCCGTCGTGGGCTGCTCGAGCGGGAGCACGTCTACGCTTTCGAGGGCGACCTCTTCGGCGCCCCAGTAGCCGGGGTTGCGCACCAGGCGGATGCGATCGCCGACCCGCCAGCTCTCGAGCAGGAACGGGCCGTTGCCGACGATGCGCCCGGGCAGGAACCATCGGTCGCCGTGGGCCTCGACCGCCCAGCGTGGCACCGGGAGGGTGGAGAAGAACGAGGTCAGCTCCAGGAAGTAGGGAACCGGAGCCTCGAGCTCGACGACCAGCGTGCGCGGGTCCGGTGCGAACACGCCGCGGTCCACGCCGAAGCGGGGCGCGGCGGCCGCTCCTCCCCGGTTGTAGGCCCGCGCTCCTTCGAGCCCGTGCAGGAAGTACGCGTACTCGGCCCCGGTCGCCGGGTCGAGCAATCGCCGCCACGCGTACACGAAGTCGCCCGCCGTGACGGGCCTGCCGTCGCTCCAGCGCGCGTCGGGGCGCAGGTGGAACGTCCAGGTGAGGCCGTCGTCCGAGACCTCCCAGGACTCGGCGACGCCCGGCACCGGGCGCAGCGTCTTCGCGTCCCGCCGCGTTAGACCCTCGAAGATCGCGGTGGCGACGCGCATTTCCGGCTCGCCGTTCATGAGCGACGGATCGAGCGTCTTCGGCTCGGTCCCGTTCACGAAGCGGAAGTCCGCAGGAGCGCTCGTCGAGGTGGAGAAGGTGAGTCCCACCGCCGCGAGCGCAACCGCCACGATGGCCGCGAGCGCTGCGACGGGGCGCCACACGGGCGGGCTACCGCTCGTCGTAGAGGTGGCAGGCCACCTGCCGCGTGCCGCGCGTCAGGGGCAGCGGAATTTCCCGGCGGCAGCGCTCGGTCGTGTGGGGGCAGCGGGGGTGGAAGTGGCAGCCGGGCGGCGGGGCGAGCGGCGAGGGGACCTCGCCCATCAGTACCTGGGGTTCGAGGTCGATCGAGGGGTCCGGGACCGGGTTTGCCGAGATGAGCGCCTGCGTGTAGGGGTGGAGCGGCTCGCGGAAGAGATCCTCCGCGTCTGCCGTCTCGACCAGCCGGCCGAGGTACATCACACCCACCCGGTTGGCCAGGTGCTGCACCACGTTCAGATCGTGGCTGATGAAGAGGTACGAGAGTCCGAGGTCTCGTTGGAGCTCCTGGAGGAGGTTCAAGATCTGCGCCTGGATCGAGACGTCGAGCGCGGAGACCGCCTCGTCGCAGACGATGAGGTCCGGTTCGAGTGCGAGTGCGCGCGCGATGCCGATCCGCTGCCGCTGGCCGCCCGAGAACTCGTGCGGGTATCGCGTGCGGTAGTCCCGGGCGAGTCCGACGCGATCCAGCAGCTCGTCGATGCGTCGTTCGAGCTCCGCACCGGTCGCGAGGCCGTGGATCCGCAGCGGTTCGCCAATGGTGGCGCCGATCGTCATGCGCGGATTGAGCGATGCGTACGGGTCCTGGAAGATGATCTGCATACGCCGACGCAGCACGCGCAGGTCTCGGGTGCTCAGTTCGAAGACCGGCTCGCCGTCGAACGTGACCTGGCCGTCGGTGGGCTCGATGAGCCGCAGCAGGGTGCGCCCGGTGGTGGTTTTTCCACAACCCGACTCGCCCACCAGGGCGAAGATCTCGCCGCTCGCGATATCGAACGAGACGCCGTCGACCGCCTTCAGCCAGGCGCCCACCGTCGAGAAGACGCCTCCGCGCAAGGGAAAGTGCTTCCTCAGGTGGCGCACCTCGAGCAGGGGACCCTCCACGGTCACGGCGCGTCCTCCGGGTGGTGGAGCCAGCAGGCCGCCTCGTGACCGGGCCCCGTAGGGGCGAGGGGAGGCTGGTCGTGGGGACAGTGCGGCAGCACTTCGGCGCAGCGCTCGTGGAAGGCGCAGCCCGCCGGGAAGTCGAGCGGTGAGGGAACGGTGCCGGCGATGGCGCCGAGGGGCTCGCGCTCGCGGCCGGGCCGGGGCAGCGCGCGCAACAGGGCGCGCGTGTAGGGGTGCTCCGGATTCGCGAAGAGCTCGCGCACGCCGGCGTGCTCGACGAGCTTGCCCGCGTACATTACGGCGACGTCCCGCGCGAAGTGCGCCACCACGCCCAGGTTGTGCGTGATGAGCAGGATCGCCATCCCCATCTCTTCCTGGAGTTTTGCCAGCAGGTCGAGGATCTGGGCCTGGATCGTCACGTCCAGTGCCGTGGTGGGCTCGTCGGCGATCAGCAGCTCGGGCTTGCACGCGAGCGCCATGGCGATCATCACGCGCTGCTTCATGCCGCCGGAGAGCTCGTGCGGGTAGTTGTCGATCCTGCGTTCGGGCGCGGGAATTCCCACGTGGCGCAGCATCTCGATCACTTGTTCGCGGGCCTGGCGCGCCGGCGTTCGGAGGTGGATGCGCAGCACCTCGCCGATCTGGTCGCCGATGCTGAAGACCGGGTTGAGCGAGGTCATGGGCTCCTGGAAGATCATGCCGATGCGGCGTCCGCGGATCGCGCGCAGCTCGCGCGGCGGGAGCTGCGTGAGCTCCTGGCCTCCGAACCGGACGCTGCCTTTCACGATGCGTCCGGGAGAATCGACGAGACCCATCAGGGCGAGGGCGGTCACCGACTTGCCCGAGCCCGACTCGCCGACCAGCGCCAGGGTCTGCCCGGCCTCGAGCGTCAGGTCGACGCCGCGCACCGCCGGGACCTCCCCAGCTTGGGTGAAGAACGACACGTGCAGGTCGCGGACCTCGAGCAGACTCACCGGACGTCGAGCTTCGGGTCGAGGGCGTCGCGGAGGCCGTCACCCAGCAGGTTGTACGCGGTCACGGTCAAGAAGATCGCCGCTCCGGGGAAGACCGCCAGCCACCAGGCGAAGGTGCTCGCCCGAGATTCCGCGAGGATCGAGCCCCAGGTGACCAGGTGCTGGGGCACGCCGATGCCGAGAAACGAGAGCGCCGACTCGGTGAGAATCGCGGTAGCCACGCCGAACGCCATGGAGACCAGAACCGGCGCCACCGCATTCGGAAGGATGTGCCCGAACATGACGCGCGTGTCCGAGGCGCCGATGGCGCGGGCCGCCGTCACGAAGTCCAGGGATCGGACCTTCAGGAACTCGCCCCGGATGAAGCGTGCGATTCCGATCCAGCCCGTGAGCCCGAGAATCACCATGATCAAGTAGATCGACGGCGGGAAGATCGCCGCCACCGTGATGATCAAGAAGAAGGTAGGGATGCCCAGCATCAGTTCGAAGAGGCGCGACAGGGCGATGTCGATCCAGCCGCCGTAGTAGCCCGCCAGTCCACCGAGGAAGATTCCGAGCGTCGCCTGGATCGCGACCACCACGAGCCCGATGGTGAGCGAGATGCGCGTCCCGTGGACCATCCCGGAGGCCACGTCCCGGCCCAGCGCGTCGGTGCCGAGCCAGTGCTGTGCCGACGGAGGCGCGAAGACTTCGCCCGTGATGTCCACGCTGGTCGAGGCGTAGGGAATCGGGGGCCACACCGCCGCCTCCGCGTGCTGGTTGAGTGCGCGGAAATCCGCTCCCGCGAGGGCGGGCGGCAGCTTGGCAAGCCCCGCGCTGGCCGCGTATTCCCGGAAGAGCGGGAAGTAGCTCTGGCCGTCGATCCGGAGGTACAGCGGTGTCCCGCCGGCGATGAAGTCCGCGAACAGCGCCACGAAGGCCAGCGTCAGGACCATTCCCAGCCCCCAGACCGCGCGTTTCTGGCGGCGCAGCTCCGCCCATACGCGGCCGCGGTAGGTCTGCGGTTTGGCGCTCACGCGCGCCCCTTGCCGAAGTGGATGCGCGGGTCGACCCAGGCCAACGCGATGTCGGAGAATAGGATCCCGATGAGAGTGAGAAATGAACTCGCGGCGAACAGCGCGATCACCACCGGGTAGTCCCGGGCGAGAACGGACTGGTAGCCGAGCTGCCCGATGCCCGGGATCGAAAAGATCGTCTCGATGATCACGGAGCCGCCGATGAGCGCCGGCAACAGGCCTGCGAGGATGGTGATGACCGGGATCAGCGAGTTGCGCAGCATGTGCTTGAGGATCACCATCGGTTCCGACACACCCTTCGCCCGCGCGGTGCGAATGTAGTCCTGGCGGGCGTTCTCGAGCATCGACGTGCGCATGAAGCGCGAGAGCGCCGCGAAGGCCCCGTAGGTGGTACACAGCAGCGGCATCGCCAGGTGGTAGGCGTAGTCCGAGAGCTTCTGCCACCACGGCCAGCTCGGTTCCCAGTCGAGCGAGCGAAGCCCGCCGGGCGGAAACCACGCGAAGAAATCGCCGCCGCCGAAAAAGATGATGATGAGCGTCCCGATCCAGAAAACCGGCAGCGAGTAGAGCATGAACACGGTGAGCGTGGAGAGCTGATCGAACCTGCTTCCGCTGCGGACGGCGGAGTAGATGCCGAGAGGAATCGCAATCAGGTAGGTCAGCACGATCGCCGCGACGTTGATGATGATCGTGACCGGAAGCCGCGCGCGGATCTTGTCCCAGACGGGTTGGCGATCCTTGAAGCTCGTGCCGAGTTCACCCTGGAGCAGTCGCCGGAGCCACAGGGCGTACTGGACCGGGATCGCGCGATCGAGCCCCAGTTCGCGGCGGAGTTCATCCTTGTCCGCCCGGACTTCGGCCAGACGGTCCGAGTCGATTCCCTCGGTGCCGGCGCCGAGGCCGCCGGCGAAGAACAAGTCGACCGGGTCGCCGGGTGCGAGGAGCATGATCGCGTAGGCGAGAAAGGTGATGCCGACGAAGGTCGGAATGAGCAGCAGCAGGCGCTGGGCGATGTACTGGAGCACCGGCTCGCGCGGCCCTCAGTGCTTCTGCCGGGTCTTGGGGACCCACCACTCGTTGAAGCGGGTACCCACGCCGGGGTACCAGCGCACGCCGGCGAAGCGGCGGTCCCACGCGGTGACGGCCGACGGTGCGTACAGGAACGTGTAGGGCTGCTCCGCGTACAGAATTTCCTGGAAGCGGTTGTAGAGGCGGTTGCGTTCCTCGGGATCGAACTCGACGCGGTAGGCCTCGAGGATGCCGTCGACTTCCTCGTTCTCGAAACCCACGTGGTTGGATCCGTCTTCGACGGCCTGAGAGGAGTGCCAGATCTGGTAGCCGTCCGGTGGAATCGCCGCCCCGCCGCTCGTCCAGCCGAGCACGATGGCGTCGTAGTCGAAGTGGCTCACCTTGTCGAGCAGGATCGACCAGTCGACGGAGCGGAAAGACGCGTCGATGCCGTGGCGCTTGAAGCTATCGATTACCGCGAGACCGACCTTCTTGCGCTCGTCGTTTCCGGCGTTCGAGATCACTTCGAAGCGCAGCGGAACCCGCTCTCCGTCGATTTCCTTGTCGAGGATCCCGTCGCCGTCGGTGTCCTCCCAGCCGGCTTCGGCCAGCAGCGCCTTCGCCTTGGCCGGGGAGTACTCCCAGGGCTCGAGTTCCTCCCGGTACTCCGGGCGCTTGTTGAAGATGGGACCCTCCACCGGCTCGGCCAGCCCGAGCATGACCTTGTCGACCAGGTTCCGCTTGTCCACCAGGTGGGAGAGTGCCCGGCGTACCCGAGCGTCCTGGAAGAGCTTCCGCTTCTGGTTCCAGCCCAGGTAGGTATAGGCGCCGCGGATCTCCGACTGCTTGCCGAAGCGTTCGCGGAAGCGCTCGTTGTCCGTCTGCCGAACCGTCTGGATGGGCGAGAGGCCGTACACGTCCAGGTCCCCCGCCTTGAGCGCGACGAACGCGGCTTCCCGGTCGTTGATGATCCGGAACACGATGCGGTCGAACCAGCCGTCGCCCAGGTCCGGTTCGTCCGGGGCCCAGTAATTGTCCCGGTGGCGCAGGACGATCTGCTGTCCGGTCACGAAATCGCGCTTCGGATCGGCGAGCACGTAGGCGCCGCTTCCCATGGGTCGCCGCTGGAACCCCTGGTTGAACTGCTTCGCGAAGCGCTCGGCGCGCTGCTTCTTCTCGGGGTCGAGTGCGTCCCAGTCGTTGAGCTCCGCGACGCCGATGCCGGCGAGCAGGTCGTCGGGGTCGTAGTAGTGACGCGGAAGGACGTTGAGCGAGCCCAAGGTCCACTGGTTGCGGAAGTAGGGCTCGCGTAGATCGAAGCGAACCGTGTGGGGATCGACCGCGACCACTTCCCGGACCGAGTCGAAGTAGTTCCGGATATGGGGCGCGGCAACCTTGGGATTCCGGATTACCTTCGCCGTGAAGACCACGTCTTCGGCGGTCATCGGCGTGCCGTCCGCGAAGGTGACGTCGTCGCGCAGCGCGAAGCTGTAGGTGAGGTGGTCCTCGGAGACATCGGGCAGGCGGCGGGCCAGTACGGGGCGTTGCTCCAGGGTCTCGTAGTCGATTTCGAGCAGCGACTGGAACATCCAGCCCAGCACCTGGCTCGCGGCGGAGTCGCTCGAAGTGATGGGGTTCAGGTTCTCGGGGTCCGAGAGCAGGTGCAGGACCAGCCAGTCGCCGCGCTCGGGCGGGCCCTCGTCTTCGACAGGGGTGGCTGTCCCCGACGTCTCCGCCGTTGTCGGTGCCGGGGCGGGCCCGCCGGTCGCTTCGTCTTGCGGACCGCCGCAGCCCAGCACGAGGAAAACCGCCGCGAGCGCGGCCCGGCTCGGGCGCGGAGTCGATCGAGACATGGAATCCCCCGGGCTGCGGGCCGGACCCGCGCGCCGTGACGCTGCCTCGCTCATCTCTACGGGTCAAGGCGCGGCGACCTGTTTCCACAGGGCCCGCGCCATGCGCTCGGCCGAGGTGTCCCAGTCGAAGCGCCCGGACCAGGCCCGGGCTGCCGCCGCCAGCCGAGTCAACCGCTCCGGGTCGTCGAGGAGCGCGTCGATGGCCCGGACCAGCCGTTCCGTGAACGCCTCGGGGGGGCCGTCGGCCACGAGCAGGCCGGTCTCGCCGTCGCGCACCGCGTCCCGCAGGCCCGGGGCATCGGTGGCGACGACCGGAACTCCGAGCGCGTTGCACTCGATGACCGTGAGCCCCCAGCCCTCCTTGACGGAGGGGCACACCGCCACCCGCGCGCCGGCGAGCAATGCGTCGCGCTCCGCGTCGGACACGAAGCCGGTGAAGCGCGCGCGGGTGCTCAGGCCCAGCTCCGCCGCCAGGGCTTCGAGGCGCGCGCTCTCGGCGCCGCGGCCCACGACCACGAGTTCGAGATCGGGCCGGTGCTCGGCCAGCTGCGCACAGGCGCGCACCAGCAAGTCGATGCGCTTGTAGCGCTCGAGGCGGCCCAGGTACGCGACGCGCAGCGGCCGCTCGGAAACGGGCGTCGGCTCGCGCGCGGGGGGCACGATGCCGTTGTAGAGCAGGTCGATGTGCTCCCCTGGGATCCCGCGTTCGATCAGGTCCCGGCGCGAACTCTCGGAAACGGCCAGGAACGGCACGTCGCGGTAGACGCGCGGGATGAGCCGTTCGATCATCACCACGCCGGCGGCGATGGGCCAGGCCACCTGGGCGAAGGCGCTGTGTCCGAAGAGGTGGTGGTTCACTGCGAGCACCGGCGCCGCGGCGTAGGCCCGCGAGCAGAAGGGCACCTTGTTGAGGTGCTCCACGACGACGTCCCAGGAGCCCGCGCGCGTCTCGCGGACGGTGGTCGCCACGACGCGGGGGTAGTAGACGGGCAGGGGGCCGAGGCGCCGGACGCGCAGGCCCTCGAGTTCTTCCACCGCGGGGGCTCGGGCGCCGGGGTGCGCGCAGGCGAGCTGCGTCACGTCGATGCCGTGCCCCGCGAGACGCTTTGCGATCTCCGCCACGTGCACCTCGGCGCCGCCGGCCTTCGGGTGGAGCGGGTCGCGCTCGTTCAGCAGCAGGACGCGCAGGCGTTTGGGCAAGACGCTAGGCGACCGACAGGGTCGGCCGCCGCGTAGCAAGGCGAAGCCGAGCGAAGTTCATGAGGCTAGATGCGGCCCAGCAGGCGCGCGAAGCGCAGCCACACGCAGATCCAGAGCGCCTCGACGGCGATGGAGAGGTTGAGCTTCGACTCGCCGCGCTCGCGGTCGAGGAAGAAGAAGGGAATCTCTTTCGTGCGTGCGCCGAAGTGTTGGAAGCGATGGTTCAGCTCGATCTGGAACGCGTAGCCATCGGAGCGGATCTTCTCGAAGCCGATCCGCTCGAGCAGGTCGCGTCGGATGCAGCGAAAGCCGCCGGTTGCGTCC
>Ga0310342_100001828_pt1 | contig 13466 bp, 16 predicted proteins | sample S15DNA20500_MG_FD_206155 | JGI IMG/M metagenome (GOLD analysis project Ga0310342, IMG submission 206155) | Marine microbial communities from station ALOHA, North Pacific Subtropical Gyre - S1503-DNA-20-500_MG | ecosystem: Environmental > Aquatic > Marine > Oceanic | place: Pacific Ocean: North... | reverse complement strand
AAGGTGAAGAACTGCCCCACTGAAGCGATTTCGGTGGTGGGAACAACGGTGGCCCCGGTGTGCCGGTCCCTCACCAGGTACTTGTAACGAATATCGTGACCAGTCCCCCGCCCAACTCCAACCCCAGAGGTGCTGTAGGGCTGTTCTGCCCATGCTGCGTACTCGTAATTGCCGCTGGTGGCATAAGCCATCGTCCCGCTGGTGGACTGAATATCCCGGTTAATGAACTTCGACTCGCTGCGGACGTTAAGCACATCCCCCCGCTTGACCCATTTATCATCGGTGGTCTTGGAGAACGCCTCCTCACCATCGAACACCAGCACCTCGTCCCCGAGATGAGCCATCGCCTTAACGTCCCCAATGGACCCGGTTGTCGCGGTCATAACGGCAGCGGCCTTATCGAGCCGGTCAAACCCAAACCGCCGGTCCAGCTTGCCGGTCTTGTCCATGCGGAAGTTCTTGCAGTCCGTGAGCTCACCCGCTGCCTGGGACTTCTCGGAGGGCTTCTGGTTAATCCCCTTCAGGAACGGGAACCCTATCTGTGTCTTTTGCAAAGCCATTAGAACACCCACAAATTGACGGTCACTTTTGCCGTCGTTGAGATGGAGACCTCGCCAGGGCTATTGGAGGAGAGCACCTGAACGTCTGCGGCACCTGACTGTTTCACCACAATGGCTCCTTTGGGCTTGCGACCCAATCCGTGCCTGACCTGATTGATTGTAGGGGAGAGCTTGCTAAGTGTAATGCCCTGGAGGAGCGTCCCGTTCAGCATCGGGATTGAGTTCAACTGGGTGACGACATCCTCGGTTGCTTGCGCGACCTGGTCCACCCCGGGGGTCTCATGGCGGATGCGTCTGTAGGTGATGCTCATTAGCTTGACCAGTTTACATAATTGGCCTGTAGCGTCCCTGTGCTGGTATCAGTAATCCGGTACGGGTCTCCGGGGCTCCTTGTTGCGGCGTTGGCCCGGATGGTCTCTTCGACTTTCTCCCGGAGCGCAACGTGCATCTTCACGTCGGATTCTTCCTTCATGAGGCACTTAATGGTCCCATCGAGGATGATGTACTCCTCGTAGCCCCGGGCAATCTCCCGGTCCACGGAGTTAATCGCGGTGCCTACGTTGGACACGGTGAAGGTTCCCGAAGAGACCGTTGCGGGCGCTGCGACTGTCATGGTGGTTGCGTCTGTGAACCCGGTCACTGTAGCAGTCCCTCCGTCAGTCCAGGTGACCGTTGCCCCCACGAAGTCCGCAGTCCAGTTGGTCCCAACCCCCGTAAGGGTGGTGGACGACTGAGATGCTGTCCCCTCGGAGAAGTCCAGGAACACGCTCGACTCGGGGACGTACCAGAGCTTTATCGTCCCGGCGACCGTGTCATCCGGGATGAACCGAATTTGGTCACCTTGGAGCTGGTAGAAAATGTTCGGGAGGGCGGTATTGGCATAAAACGGTGTCGCATAGGCCCGCCGCTCGCTGAACATAAATGGTTTGAGGGTGTAAGTAGCCCCCCCGGTGGTGAAGTCCACGCCCAGCAGTTTGTAGAAGTCTGCGGGCACTGTGCTGGGATTCCCCGCTGGCAGGGCAATATCGGGGGCTTCCTTCACATAGTAACTCTCGTAAAGAGTGACCAACAGGCTGTGCAGGTCTGCCACCGACTGGTTAATCATGTGCGTGACCTCTCGGTCAGACACGAAGCTGGACCCCACCATATCCGCACGTTCGCGAATCCGGGTAATCAGTTGAGACAAGGTAGTGGTGTTCATTCCTCATACTCCACAATCATTAACTCATCCTCCCAATAACCGACATTGTCAGACTCAGAGGTCCCCGCAGCAGGCTCGCACTTTGGCCTGAACATACCGCACCCAGAGAGTGCTAGGGCGAGGATGAGTAGGGTGTTTTTCATGGTGTTAAGTTTTGCTCGTTCCCAGCGCCGTCCATTGCATAAAGATTGGCCTTCGCAGCACGAGGTTTCGTAGGAACAGTGTATGTGGCATCAGAGTATTTTGCCGTTTTTGTCATGAGGAACTCGTCTACCTGACCCCAGGTTTGGTAGGTGGTGATGTTGCCAATTCTTCCGATTGCCCAAGTCTCCGCACCCCCGATGACAAAATCGACAGGGTGGCTTGTCACATGAACTTTTCTGACACCATCCCGATAGAATGAGAGGTCACTACCCTCCCTGACAAGCGCGACGTGATACCATGTGTGGTCAACAAGGGTTTCGGTCCAAGGGATGGGAGATGTATATGCTGGCGTACCCAAGGTGTGGTCCCAGAAGAGCGTATACCAGACGCCGTTGTAACGGTAGATTTGCAAATGCCCAGGCCCAGCAGCCAAATCAGCGTAGCCAAAGACCACACTGACCCCGGACTGGGCATTATCGAAATTGACAAAGAACTCGACCGTAAAGTCGCCTGTTCCGATTCCAATGTCAGGAAACGAGATGGCCGCCGACCCTCTGAAATCTATAGCTTTGCCGAATGTGCTGTTGTCGCGAGAGCCCCCCGACGTGCTTACGGCATAGGTGGGGACACCTTGTATTACCGACCCGTGGTTCCCCTCGCCGGAAGAGTCGGTAAGACCGCCCTCGAAATGAAGCAGCAATTCGGCGTCGGGGACATACTCGCCTGCTTCGTCTAGCCTGGAGTAAATCTTCGCATAGTCCGCAGTGGCAGACGGTGCAGAAGACTGCATTTCAAGTGCAATCTCCCCATCAAGGGTAGCCTCTCCGATGTCATCGGTCCAATTCCCACTCCCACCCCCACCCCCGGTGCTCGGACGCGAGATAGTTACTGCATCTGCCATTTTAGGCTCCTTGGGTTTGTCATAGTATTAACTGCGTTTCGTTCCCAATGCCGTCGAGTGCGAAGAGCGTAGCGAACTTGCCGAGTGTCGGAGCAGAGGGGACGGTGAACGTCGAAGTGTATTTGGCCGTTTTTGTCATCTGGAACTCATCAATGCGCCCGTTCAAGTGATATTCGGGATAGGTCGAATCGTTCATTACCCGCCCCAGCGTCCAGGCATGGCCCGCATCACCGATGCTGACTCCCGCCGTACTTGTCTGAGTCGCGACCAGTGTGCTTGTCCCACTTGCGCCGATAAACACTCGTGTCGTCCCTACGGCATCTCGGCAGACAGCGATGTGATACCACGTACCCGTGGACATTCCATGAACGCCAATGGTTTGCACCCATGCCGATCCGGTGTGCTGATTGACATAAATTGATCCACCGTAAAAACCAATATTCAAAGCCCCAGCTGTCGTGTAGGAGGACTGCCCGCTGTGGCTATTAACTATTTGGGACCTGCCGCCAGCATCAAACGCATCGACGTAAAACCAGCATTCAATGCTGTACGGACCCGTGCCGATGTCATTCCCAACTCCAGCAAAGTCAACGTATGTGTTGCTCCCGGCGACGGCGCTCCCGTTGAAGTCGGCAGCGTTCCCAAATTTCCCCGTAGCATAGGTTAAGTTTGCCGATGTTATCGTTGTCGAGGCCGAATTTCCCCCCTCGTCTGTCAGGTCGCCGTTAAAGCGGAGCAGAATCTCATCATCTGTTGTCAGCTTCGCGTACAACTTCGTGTGGTCAGCAGTGGCAGACGGGGCAGAAGACTGCTCCTCAAGCGCGATGTCTCCATCAAGTGTCGCCTCTTCGATGTCGTCAGTCCAGTTACCTGCGCCACCACCCCCCCCGGTGGGGGGCCTTACCGTAACCACTGCATCTGCCATGTCTGACTCCTACGACTGGGTTACGTTAGCGGTGATTCGGACGGTCCCGGAACCGGCGGACGAGAAGATAACCACCTTCATGTGGTCAACCTTGTACTGGTAGTTGAACACTTGCAGGGTGTTTGCTGCCATCGTCGCGCTGTCGTAATCGACCTCCTGCACCACTGCCCCCGTCCCAGGGTCGGTGAAGACGTAGCGTGTCTTGATGACCATTGTGGCATCGGTTGTGACGCAATGAATCGCTATCGAGTTGTTGTTCTGGACCTTGATTTCCATGACGTCTACGTCGGAATAGGCACCAGCGAAGGTGTTTTGGTATTGTATGGTACGCATAGGGTATATTCACCTTGTATATAAAGAACCCGTACCGCCCTAAGTCGCCGTGGTTAATGGAGGGGAGTGGACGGCACGGGTTCGGTTATGTGTTAAACGCTGCTGTTCTTCAGCCAGATAATGTAATGCGCCGTCTTGCCGCTCAGGGAGCCGTGAACCTGCCCACCACCCTCATCAGCCGCAAAGTGCTGAACATTGACCAACTTCGTCGTCGCAACGGTCTCTGACTCAATCTCAGACCCCGTTGTCCGCGACCCGCTGAGGCTGGAGTCCTCATAGGTGACAGTTGCCCCAAGGAAGCTATTATAAGCATCCGTGAGCGTAAGTTGCTGCAACCCAGCACCAGTAGGAGCCCCAATCGCGAACCCGGTGCTTCCCAATTGCAGGGCAATCAGGCCGTCACTCACATTGGTCGCTGTCGCAGTCGCAGCCGCGCTGATTGTCATAGAGGTAGCAGATTCAATGCTGACGACGGTAGCCCCGGCAGGAATCCCTGTCGCGTTAACACCGTCCCCAACGGACAACACGGTGCTATCCGCAATCCCTACGGTCGTTGAACCGTCGGTCGTGTCCATCGTAGCATTGGCCAGGAAAGTACACTTCCCCGTGAGACATACAATCTCCTGGGTTAGTGACCCGCCGAGCGGTTTAAACATTCGATTCGCCATAATTCACCTCGCTATGTGGGGGGGAAAAACCCCCCCGGTAAGAAGCCTGTCAACTACGCCGATTACGCCAATGCTACGCGAGCATTGTATCCCGGAGCCGAGCATCCGAGTTGTCCGTAGTAGCCCAAACGTACTTCATACGCATCTGCTCCAGCATCGCGCAGAATCTTATTGTCATCGAGGTCGAGGAACTGCGGTGCAGCTCCAAGAGAGTTCAACGACCAAGTATCCAACTGAAGAAGGTAGATGACATCGGGGTTGCAGTTGAGGTCCGGGACAATCTTGATTTCCCCGGCAGGGCCCACAATGCTGATACCGTTGAACCCGATTTGGATGTCAGGTGCGTTCAGCGTGGCATACCGAACCCGCGCACCAAGGGATTTCTCCAGGGATGCGTAGGTCTTGAAGTCACAGAAAGCGGTGTCAGGTCGTCCACCGTCGCGAGCGACTTTGGATGCGGCCTCAATCAACGCCTCTTCCACGGGCATCGAGGAACCGTCGAAGCGAACCCCACCGAGCCGGGTTGCGTCCTGTGCCCGATTAACACCGAAGAAGGCCGCGCTACTTGGAGCAGCAGCAGGGAGCCACCCGTCAAGGCCCGTCACCTTGATACGGTCGGAGGCTGAAACATAGTCACCCTCCTGAAAGACGAGGTCTGCCGCAGCCAACGCAGCGTCGAGTGCTGCGCTTACGGTAATGACCCCGGTGTCTCGGTTGATTGCCGAGATGGTCCGTGCCCCACCAGCCCGGTGAGCGGAGGTGCTGTTTGCCGCGAAAACGACTGACATCCCAACTTCAAAGTTGGTGACCTCTTCCGTCGAAGCGAGGGTGAAGGTGGTCCCGGTTCCAGGGTCCGCCGAAAGGGAGCCGATTTTACCGCTGCCGTCCCCGTACAGTGAGACTGCAAGGGACCGGGTCAGGGAGTTCATTGCCCCGTCGATTTCCATCGTGAGGTACTGGAGAAACGCATTGTTGTCTCCCCGAGTCGCCTGGATGGTCTCGCCATTAATATAAGCGAAGGAGTAATCCCGCACCCGAGTGATTGAGAACTGCTCCACCCCGGAGGTTGAGCTATTTCCCTGGCCCGTTGCAAAGGTCGCAGACCGTCGCTGTGGGTCATGGTAACGAACCGGGATGGGCATACTGAGGCCCCCGAATTTCGTGTACTTCGGTACAACCCCCAGAAATGGGTTGTTCCGGTAGACCATGTTCTGGACCCGGAGTGGTTTGTAGTGAATCTTAACCGCTTGGTTGACGGTATTAAAATCGAGTGGAGTGTCGGATACGCTCGCAGCCATAATAAACCCCTTTACCGGGGCCTATTCGCTATGCGGAAGTACCCCAGAAATTCATAGAAGACGCCAAATTTTCGAGTGATTCATCCCGTGACGCAAGCGAACTGCCAGAATCCGGCACAGAGGCTGGACTAGCGGTGTTTTCATTCGTCAGGGTTTTTGGTCTAGTGGAAACTTTGGGTTCCGCTGCTGGAGTGACCGACTCAATAGGTGGCGCTGCTGCTCGGAGCTTTCTTGACCGCATTGAATTACGGACTTGCTGTTCGAGGTGGTCCTCGACGATTTGGCAAGCCTCCTGGTATGGCAGCACTCGCTCAGTAGCGTTATAGGTTTCCCTAATTACGTCACCGACAAGTTGCTGCGCTCCCTGGAGCCTTACTAATTCGTAATCATCAGCATTAGTTTCTACGAACTGGTGGACTTCGTCAATAAATTTGTCGTAAGCCTGCGCCTCAGAAGTCTCTTTCTGGACAGCGGCCTCCGTATTTTTCGCCTCTTTAATCGCTGCCATCTCCTCCCGAAGTTGGCCAATTTCATGGCGCAATTCCAAATCCGGTGGAGCTTTGTCTCCGTTGAGCACCGTATTCGTCAAATCGTCATACGATAATCCGTACTTTTTAATGAAGGACAGAGGGTCTTTTCGGGCCTGCTCCCGTAAATCACCCTCATTTATTCCCTTACCAGCACGAACCTCACCACGCAGCTCCGCCAACTCCTGCTGCATTGCCTTATTCTGGTCGGTCTGCTCCCGGACAGCGCGTTCACGCCGAGCTAATTCCTGGAACTCCTTCGACTCCGCTGTCGGAATAGTCGGACGGAACGCCATAGGCTCAGGCGCGGCATCCTCCACCGGGGGGGCTTCTCCTTCTGCTACTGCTAATTCTGCTACTTCAGGAGCCACCGGGGGGGCCTCTGTCACCACAGGCACCTCCCCATTCTCCATTTTAACTGCTGCCAACTCAGCCAGTGCGGAAGCGGTCTCCTGCACGTCTGCTGCTGATGCCATGTTTTTCTCCTATTGCATCGGGCCCATTGGAGCCCCTCCTGTTACGGGCGGACCACCGGCTGGTGGTGCGTCCATTGACTCACTCAAAATCTGCTCAACGCCTGGGGGAGGTGGGGGAGCCCCTTCCATGCCCGGAGGTGGCGGTGTCCCTGCGCCACCCGCAAGAGGCCCCCCCGGTTGTACGCCCATCATTTGCTCCTGGTTAGCCGCCATCTCCATCGATGCCAGTAACTCCATCACTTCCTGCATGAACCGGGACAGTAGCCGCAGCTTGTCATCCGGGGCCTTGTTAATCCGCGCCACCAGGTAAGCCGATTGGGTCTTCTGAACAGCCAGGGACAGGTCCATGTAGGGCTCGGGGGACTGATAGACTCCCTTATCGAGCATCTCGGAGATGAACATATCCACAATATCGCTCGCAGCAGTCATCGAGCGGGTCGCCGCCTCAATATCCGGGTATTGGAGCAGGGAGATTGCCACCATCGGGTCCTGAATCAACCCGGACTCAAGGAGCTCCCGGACAAACTCCAGCTTCCCGGCAGGGGTGTTCGGCAGCATGTTGGTCGGGGTGACCTTCATCACATAGGAGTCTTTGTCGAGGTTGATGTCCTTCCACTTAATCTTCTCAATATATTTGTCCCCGTGGGAGACCACCTCGTAAGCGTCGCCCCGCTCCGCTGCTTCCCGGGCGATGTCTATCATCTGGATGGCAGCATGGATAAACAGGTTCTCGTACCGGGCTGCGATGTCATAGAACCGCTTGGTCTGGATATTCGAGAACTCCCGCAGAGCCACTGCGGACTCAATCCCCACCGGCTTCTTCGACTGAGCCGACATCTCCGAGATGCCCGCTATCTGGTACGCTCGCTCAAAGAGCCTGTCCAGGTGGGAGTAGACCTCCCCCGCCATGATTTTCGGGACGTAGAACTGGGGTGGTTTCCCCGGGGAGGTGTACTCGATGACACCCCATAGCTCGTTGTTCAGGCTCGCTTTGGTGATTTTGGACCCGGTCTCAACAAACACCTTGGGTTTAGCCAGCCGCATGGACTCGGAGATGGTCTTAAGCAGCGTATTAATCTCGATTTGGATGCCAGTGAGCATCTCTGCGAGACCCTGGCCCCAGAATCCGAGCAGTCGGTCAGACCAGTGCAGGGTCACAAAGGGGAAGTACGAGCGGTGGTAAGTCTCATCAAGCAGAGTCCCACCCGCCACCACGATGCTGTGCCGCCCGTCGTCGGAGTCTTTCGAGGACGGGAGATGCCACGCCTCCAGGCAAAGCACCTGCTCCTCGCTCTCCCCGAGTAGCCGGTTCTCCAAAGCCTCGTTGGTCTCCACCCCCTTCGTTGAGTCCAGCGCAGACGCCCTCTCCGGGTACATCGCCTTGAGGACCTCTTTATTAACCACCTTCAACTGGAACGCCTGCCGGGGAGAGGAATACCGGGATTCGCTGTCGTCCACGATAAGCTCGTCAGGGAAGATTCGCTCGACCTTCACGTCCCCCTCGGACTCGTAAATCTTCATAACCCCCGTCCCAAAGACCGCTGCGTCCTTAAAGACCTTGGGGGCCACCTCGTAAATCTTGCTCTCGTAGAACTGACCCTGGCAAAAGCGGTCCAGTAATTCTGCTTTCCGGCGTTGGGCCCAGTCCCCCCCGGAGGTCAGGAAGGTCGCCGTGGGTTTATTCTGGGTGATTTCCGATGTCACCGTGTCGCACATGGACTTAACCACATTCAACGTGACCTTGTGCCGCCCCGCAGACACCGGCTTGCTGTACCCACTGAGGGTCAGGTCGGTTAATTCGGCGTCATTATACCGCTGGAAGTGGTCGGTGTTCAGGTCATGCTGGTAATTCTGGTCTTCAACCAGCCTCCCGACATACTCAAAGAGTGCTTCGTGGGGTTCTCCATCGGGAGCCTGCCACCAGAGTTCGTTTTTAGCGTTGTACATTGAACATATCCTCTTCGTCTGTGATGACCAGGTGGTCAGGGATGAAACCGGAGGTCCGGTCTGTCTCGTTGTCTCGGAATGTTACTTCGATTTGTCCCGGGATAGTAAATGATTTAGCACCATTATCCCGCATCCAGACCGTAAATTCTTTTATATCTGATAATTCCATTAATTTAACCTAACCCCCCGGCTCCACCAGGGCTCGTCGTCATCCCCGCCAAACACACGGTCTTCTACAGCCTGAATGTGCTGCTGTTCAACCCACTCCATGTAACCCGGCTCCCCAGGGAGAGGTGCCGTAATCAGCTCCTCCCATAGGAAGTGCCGAGCCTCCCGCCACATGTAGAGCGTCGCATCCGAAGCGTGGTTCTCAAACCGGGGGTCCTCTTTGGTCCGGTCCTCGTTCCACTGGAGCAGAGCCCACTCATCGAGCACCGGAGCGTCCTTGGAGACCTTGATTTTACCCGTGCGGAGGTCGTCGTTCAGTAGCTCGATGTAGGACGCCTTATTTCGCTTCTCAGCGGCTTTTATGGGCAATCCGTACCTTTGCCGCATCTCCTCGGTAATGGACAAGCCTAGCCCCCCTGTGTCCGCTACCATGTGCCTAAAGTCGTAGTGACGGTCCAGAGCCACCACCTTCTCCGCAATCTCCGAAGGAATCAGCTTATGGTAGATGGGGGTCTCCACCACATAGAGGTGGGGGTCCGTGTCACAGTACGCCCCAATCGAGAACGAGGTGGCGTCGATGTACCCAAGGTCAATCCCGAGCACATAGTGCCAATCCCCGTCCGGTAGCTCCCCGAAGAGGTTATCCCCGTCGAACTTGTACACCAGGGAGTCCATCGACCGAATCCACTTACCGCACCACTCCCGCTGGTAAATGGGGTTGGTGATGTCCCAGTTCTTCTGCTTCAGCTTCCGCTCGAGGTACTCGGTCGCGTGGGGGATATGGGGGTTCTCTCGAATCGTCCATTTATGGGTGGCGTACCCAAAGTTCTTGTCCGTGGTCGCTGCGTAGAAATACCCCGTGCAAGCAGCGTTCGGGGTCCCCGTCAGGAGCAGGGTCCCCTTATGGTCAATCAGCGCAGGCTCAATAACCTCCTCGATAAGCTCATTGAGGAAGGGCCCGTAGGATTGGCACTCGTCAATCGCCACCAGCCGGTAAGCAGGTCCCCGCAGCTTGTCCACGTCCGCCTGGTCATTCGCCCCCGTGATTATCACCTGGGAGTGGTTTGGGAACGTCGCGATTAACTCCGCATTATTGAAGTTAACTCCCAGGTGATAAAGTCGGTTCGCTCGCTTTAGCTCATTCCACATGAGCCGTTTAGCCGCAGCTCTGGTCAACCCGATATAGACCACAATCCCATCAGGGTTCTTTACTGCCGCCTCAATGAGATACCGGGACACCGTGTAGGTCTTCCCGGCACGTCGAGAGCACAACGCCGCCTTAAAGGTGGCAGGGTCGTCGATAAGCGCCAGTTGCTTATCAAACAAGTCCTCACGCCACCGATAAGTACGGTCCCGGTGCTCCTCATGTACCGCTGGCGGTACCTCTCCGAAGCGTTTGTAATACTCCCGCAGGAGGTCCCGGGTGGAAGCTGACACTTAGCCAACAGCCTTAATAGCCTTCGGGGGTCGCCCACGCTTCCGCTTCTTTGGCATCTCAAACCCCGGGAGCACTTCCACAGCACACGCTGCTATGTGCACAATCCCATGACCAACCCCCCGGGGGGACTCGTCTACGATGTGGACAAAGTCACCCTCAAGGTAGAGGTCCCATTTCTCGAAGTTGCGATTGGCAAAGTGCGTGTTCCCAAACAAAGGTCGCATGCTGGTGCTCAATGTAACGCTCTTCAGCGGTATTCGGTCTTCCATTATTTCTTACCCTTCTTGCGGTTGCGGACCTCGTGATAGGCCCGTTCAAACTGGTCCATTCCCCAATCAAACTGCAACTGAGGCACATAACGCATGGAATAGCGGTCTTTAATCTCTTTCATTAACCAACCGCGATGCGAGCAGTAGATGTTCTCGCCCCTCTTGTGGTCGTACCCACCGAGCAACGACGTAAAGAGCCCCCGCTTGCGGAATATCATCTTCGTGAAGGAGTAGTGAAGAATGAATATCCCACTCGGGGAACGCTGGGCGCACATCCAGGCGTAGATGTCGTTCTGGCTCTCATGGGTATTGCCCGCCGCCACCAAGGTCACCCCGTCCTTCAGCAGGCGGCGAATCACCGTCTTCTGCATCGGGTACAGTGCCCATGAGGGCTGGTCCTTGTTCTGCGCCGCATACGACTTCAACCAGGAGTCGATTATCATGTGGGCGTCATTCGCCTCCGCTGGGCGGATACGCACCGGGATTCGGTCCAAATCCTGCACTTCGGAGAACGCTGTATCCCCCTTCCGCACCCCGTCAGTCTGGAATCCCAGGTTTGTGTGGCCCGTCGCCTCCCGCATGTGCTCTCTTAGGTCATCCATCAAAGCCACCCTTTTCATCGGGGATGTCACAGAGACCCCACATCTGGCACCCCCGCTCCTCCTCATTTGCCGGAACGAAGAGCTCGTACTGCTTCCCTCCGTAGACCGTTTTGCTCCACTGCACCACTTTGTCGATAGGCCAACACTCCCCAGACCCATCCTTAGCCTGGAAGAACGTGGGCTCGTTCAACCCCAGGGACTCAAAGGTCTCCCCCCGCTTCGCCAGTCGCTCAGTGGCACGTTCCGCCACCACCTTCTCTAACTCCCGAATCTCGTCAATCTTCTCCGGGGTGGTGAGCGCGACCGCTTTAATCTCGCTCTTTACCGACATCAGGCAAGGCCAACACCCAATCCGGCGGCTCGGGAGGACATCCCGCAGGTAGAGGCTGCACGGGGCGATGTTATACTTGGTATGTATCGCCACCACCTCGTCTATCGTCCAGGTAATCAGCGGTCTCCAGGTCCACTCGCAGAGCTTCGCCCCCAATACGCTCCCGGGCTCCCACTCCAGCATGGCGCTTCGTGCCTTGCTCTCCGCCGCCCGTATCCCCACAGCGTTCACTGCCAGCATCCCGTGGCGCTCGTTCACCTCCCGGATGAAGTCCCGGATGGGTTTTTTCTTCAACTCGTCAGTGCAAAACCGCATCTTCCGGGACGCAAACGCCCCCTTGTGCGTCACCAGGTCAGACATCCCCCCCGGGAACTTCTTGCTGGTCACGGAGTGGAATCTCTCCCCCAGCAAGGGCTTAACCACGTGCTCCAGGTAATCCGTAAGCTCTGCATTCTCCCAGTGGGTGTCTGCGTAGCAGTAATAGACCGGGTTGGTCTCCTCCAGTCCCAACTCCCGAATCCGAAGAGCCATCGCTGTGGAATCTTTCCCCCCGGACACAGACGCAACTATGGGCCTGCCAGACTCCCTCAAGTCGTCCACCCTACTCATCCGTACTCTCCTGGAGCTTCTTAACCACCTCTTCGGTGAGTTCCTTGTCACTCATCGCGTCCAGGCTGGAGTTGTCCCGCACCTCATGCTCCATCTTCACCAAACGGACCAGGGACGCTGCGTACTTCTCAAACTGTGCGGTGTCCGCCCGGTCCAGACCCCCCCGGTGGGATTGCCGTCCCAGCCGCCGTAGTTCAGTGTCGATGATCGCGTATGAATTATGCAGCATCGTATGCACAGATGGCAGCGTGGCGATTGCGTGTTCAGCGATGCGGGAGTTGATAGCGACGTTTTTAGCCTCCGCCGCCAAATCCTCACCGCGCTGCGCTTTCACAGCTCGGGAGTCCGTTCGGGACAGAGATTGGTAGTCCACAGAGAGATGCGAAGCATCCATAACCCGACGTGTTGGCTTTTTTCCCACCCGACCCCACTCCAAATCGGACTCCCGGGGGTGGAGACATCACTATCTACCCCCGGGGCCGATACACTTTTATCTACTGGCTGCAAAACAGAACCAGCACACAATCACCTATTACGAGGTTTATGCGCGGTTGCCAATCAGTTGCAAGTAATTCGGGGGTATTTTCTGGGGCGGGGAAGGAGGGCAGAGGAAACAGACCCCCCCTCCCCTATAAATCCCAATAGTCAGGTGGCTCAAGCACCGGGGGAGTAGCCATTACGTGGAGGTAATAACCAGAGGTGCCTGAGCCACACACTAATTAAGCTATTTGGCGCGGGGTGTCAAAATTCCCGCCACCCACGGGGCTGGGGGTATGCACAGAGGTTGTAAAAGGGGAGGTGATAGGATAGACCCCCCCATGCTCTTAGCGGTGGGGTTTGAAGAAGCATTTATTGGAGAAGCTCTCAGGTGCGGGTTCAGCGAGCCCGTCGCAGCATACGACTATGGCAAATGCCTCGAAATACTGACCAAGGACGGGATGACCTACGAGGATGCGGTGGAATACTTTGAATACAACGCCCTCGGGTCATGGGCCGGGGAACAAACACCCGTCTTCGTCGAGAGAGGACCACTGCCATGTGGAGAAAAGTCATCGTCTGGCGAGCCACG
>Ga0310342_100001827_pt1 | contig 13470 bp, 16 predicted proteins | sample S15DNA20500_MG_FD_206155 | JGI IMG/M metagenome (GOLD analysis project Ga0310342, IMG submission 206155) | Marine microbial communities from station ALOHA, North Pacific Subtropical Gyre - S1503-DNA-20-500_MG | ecosystem: Environmental > Aquatic > Marine > Oceanic | place: Pacific Ocean: North... | reverse complement strand
TCTGGCCGCGATGAATTCCGCGACGCTGGGCGATCCAGACGTCGTGCTTCGATACAGGTGGCCCGGGGGGAATATCGCCGAAATAGTGCTCTACTTTTTGCTTGACCTGATCAGGTTCGACGTCGCCAGCAACAACCAGAACGGCGTTCGCGGCTCCGTAATAGGTGCGGAACCAGTCCTTCACATCATCGACGGTGGCGGCGTTGAGATCTTCCATGGACCCGATGGTGGACCAGGAATAAGGGTGTCCGGCCGGGTAGGTGTTCTCGGTAAGGAGAGAGCGGGTCTTACCATAGGGTTGGTGTTCTCCCTGCCGCTTTTCGTTCTGCACCACTCCCCGCTGTTCGTCGAGCTTTTCCTGGGTAATAGCTCCGAGGAGGTGACCCATCCGGTCAGACTCCATCCACAAGGCCAGATCTAGAGCGTTCGTGGGAACGGTTTCGAAGTAGTTGGTCCTGTCGACATTGGTGGTCCCGTTCATTCCGGTCGCGCCTACCTCCTCCAGCGGCTCGAAGAACTCGCCAGGGAGATTCTCAGATCCATTGAACATCAGGTGTTCGAACAGGTGCGCGAACCCTGTCCGTCCCGGCTTTTCGTTCTTGGAACCCACGTGGTACCAGACATTGACGCCAATGATGGGCGCCTTTCTGTCCTGGTGAACGATCAGGGTGAGGCCATTGTCCAGCACAAACTTCTGAAAAGGAATGTCAATTTTGACGCTAGATCCAGTGTTGGTTTCGCCTGCGCCACAGAGCATTCCCGAGGGAAGTAGAAATAAGAAAAGGAGTCGGCAACTCATTCGGCTCATGGGAAATCCTCCATGGATGATCCTGAATCCTTTCGGCCCGAAAATATTTATCCCTTTTCTCCGTGAATCGCCCTGTGCTCCCTTCAAGAATCAGTCGGCGATCTCCACCACCATATCGATCTCGACCGGGATGTTGCTGGGCAGCGAACCCATACCCACGGCAGCGCGGGCATGCTTGCCGCGTTCTCCGAAAATATCCACCAGTAAGTCGGAGCAACCATTGACGACCTTGGGTTGTTCCGTAAAGTCGGTGGCGCAGTTGACCATGCCGGTAACTTTGAGGATTCGCTTGACCTTGTTAAGGCTGCCGATCTCAGCCTTGAGCGAGGTCAGTAGCGCCACAGCCGTGTAGCGGGCCGCCTGCTGTGCTTCTTCGATACTGAGATCGACGCCTACTTTTCCCTTGACAAGGCCACCTTCAGGTTTGATCGGGCCGTGGCCGGCGAGCCAGATCTGGTTGCCGCTACGCACTGCCGTTACATAATTTGCGACAGGCTGGATCGGAGGGTAGAGTTCAATCCCCAGATCCCGAAGCCGTTGCTCAGGTTCCTGGCCGGCTGCGTACAGGGTTTCGCTAGCGAGGTCATGATGTTCGCCATGCTCTCCGGAGTCCTGATCAGGAGTTTGTTGACAAGCCGATAGTGACGTGGCGCAGACCAGCGCCAGCCGAATCATTGAAAATCGTCGTCTTTTCATTGGCAGTGAACAGTGAGCAGAGCAGTAAGTGCAACGGACAGTGGAAATTTGCTCGCAGGGACTGATGCCTCGAGACTGCTCACTCCACTATTGTCCGGTTTAAAGTCGAATTATATCAATTGGTTAGTACCTCGCATCGCTCAAAATGTCCTGCACGCGCTCAGCCGCGATTCGCTCCTCACCGGGGCGCATCATCCAGGTGGTGATGGCGAGAGAATCCTTTCCGCCCGTTGTCTCGATGGAGGGGTGTCCGTTGCGCAGTTTCTCCCGCGCATCGTCGCCGGTGATGGCACTTTATCGCTATCCCAGGTGACGTTTAAAGAAGGCACATGATTGGCGATCGGGGGAACATGAATTTCCGTTGTGACGCCTTCGACCTGTTTTGCGCTGTCGCTGATGAGTTGAATCTGACTTTCCCAGAGTTCCCACTCGGCCGCATGGTCTTTGGTGAGATAAACTTCGACCGCAACGAGTATGGCCAGGATCTCGGCTTTATTGACTTTCATGCCCCGGCCAACCGTGTTACCGCGTGGCGCGGCGTGCAGCTGGGCGGCGGCGATCAGATCCTTCTTGCCAAGCAACAGTCCCGCACTTTGCGGACCGCGAAGCCCCTTCCCACCAGAAAAACACACCAGGTCGAAGCCCATTTCATTGTACTTCCACCGGTTTTCCTTGGGCGGCACATCGGCGGCGCAATCGTTGAAGGTCGGGATGGCATATTCCTTTCCGATCTTGACAAACTCTTCATCCTTTACCTCACCGTTGGGATTGCGGGTATTAATGAACAGGAGCATGGCCGTGTTGTCATTGATCGAATCGAGAAGGTCCTTGCGGCTTTCGGCATAAACCATCTTGACGCCGCAATTGCGAACGGCATGCGTATAGCCGACATCGCGTGACTTCTGGATGATTACCTCGTTCCCCATGCCCGTAATATCAGGGAGCTGAACGACCTTTTCCTGGTCCATCCCGCAAAGTACGCCTGCCGTGCCTAGCGTCATGGCGGAAGCAGCACCTGCAGTCACGGTCGCAGCCTCGGCGGGCAGCAATTTGGCGAGCCGCTGGCCCGCGCGGTCCTGGATGTCATCGAGGCGCACATAACCCGGCACGCCAAATTGCCAGGCGGCGGCAGCCTCCGGTTCCATTAGGGAGCCAGTAAGGGAAGTATCGGTGCCCGCGGCATTGATAAAAATGCGGAGACCGAGCTCCTTGTAAAAATCCCGGAATCCGGCCGGGTTTTTCGCGACGGCCTCGTGAAGGCCCAGGGCGCTGCTGCCCAACAAGGCCCCTGAAATCGGAAAACCAGGCAGGTGCTTGAGTAGATGTCTTCGGCTAAGCATATGAGTTCGGAGTCGCCTTTTGAGTGATCCCGTTTGCCTATCGCTGCTCATTTCTCGCTAATGACATAGTTGAGTATATCGACGACTTGCATTGGGGTTGTCGCCCAGGCCATAGCCGAAGCGTCCACCTCTTTGAGCGGATGGATGAGGCTCTCATCGTGAAACGTGATGTACGGCTTGCCCATGGCGGAACAGTACCCGGCGTCAAAGGCTGCATTCCACTGTTTGTACTTGTCTCCAAATCGTACAACAGCAACATCGCACTTTTCGATGAGCGTGTTGGTACGAATCCCGTTGACCTTCGCTGACTTGTGGTCGCGCCAGAAACCACTGGGTTCGACCCCAAGTAGATCGCCCGCCGCGTCACTGACTTCGTGATCTGTCACAGCAGACGTAAAGACAACAGGCAAATCGTAGGCTCTTGCACCGTCAATCAGCTGCCGTCGCCAGTCGCTGTGTATTTCTCCAGAGAGATAGACATTCCATTTCATGGATATTTCCCTGCCCTCCCATTCTGCCGCATCTTACCTTTACTCCATAGTGCCTGGCCACTAAGTCCTACCCTCTACTCCAAGCCGAGGGGTTCGATCGGATGTCGAATCGAATTCGACTCATTTCTGCTGACCTTCGTCGTGGCGGTGGTCTCCAGGCCGCCGTTGGTCGAGCTCGGCTCGACCGCTACACTTCGGCCTGGAGACCGAAGCCACGTCAGAAACCAACTCTAGCACTTTCAACTTCACGCGAAGATGACCCTACCGTCCCTGCGGGACTTCGGGGACCTTCTCTTCGCCTGAAGGCGAGGGGTTTCACCATCTCCGATGGGGACACTAACCCGGACCATTGATCGGACAGGCTCCTAGACTCCAGCCAAAGAAGTCGACATGTTACGATGGGCCGTTTCTGGAGCAAGCACCATGACGCAGCAAACACTCGAGTTGAGGGAAGTGACCCCCTATTGTGGCGCCGAGGTGCACGGCCTCGATTTGTCACAGCCTCTCGATAAGGGGGCCGTCGACGCGCTGAAGACTGCGCTCGCCGAGCACTGCGTCCTTTTCTTCCGTGATCAGAGAATGACGCCGGAGCAACATAAGGCGCTAGGCCGCCATTTTGGTGAACTGCACCTTCATCCGGCCTGGCCCAGGCTGCTCGAAGGTCATCCGGAGATCATGGAAATCTACAGCGACCAACATACTAAGCGGATCGCCGGCGAGGACTGGCACTCGGACGTCTCCTGCGATTCCGAGCCGCCGCTGGGTACGATCCTCCATATGCTGGAGGTGCCGCCAGTAGGAGGCGACACGCTGTTTGCAAATATGTACGCGGCCTTCGAATCATTGTCGACGTCGATGCAGCGCTTCCTCGAAGGGCTGACTGCAATGCACGATGGAGAACGCACCTACCGAGGCCGCTACCAGGATATGAAGGAAGAGGGAAAGACCTACCCGCGATCCGAACATCCTGTCGTGCGTACCCACCCCGTGAGTGGGCGCAAGGCACTCTTCGTCAATCGCATCTTCACCACTCGCATCGTCGCGCTGGCACAGCCTGAGAGTGACGCGGTGCTCCAGATGGTCTTTGGGCATCTGGAACAGCCCGAGTTCCAGTGCCGCTTCCGCTGGCAGCCGGACTCGGTTGCGTTCTGGGACAACCGCTGCACCCAGCATCACGCCATGTGGGACTACTACCCCCACCGCCGGCGCGGTCTTCGCATCACCATCAAAGGCGATGAACCGGTATATTCCTCCTGATCCCAGAACAGTTTATTACCCTTTTCAGGCGGTTTTATTTAGTCTCATATAGTACCTTAACCTGGACTAACAACACCACTTATATTGCACTTCTCGTTTCAGTGTGTCTCACTGTTTTCAGGGGAGAATTGTTACTCCGTTACCCACGAATGGGAAAGGGGTGCTATGTCAAGAGTTCATTTGTCGTCGATATTTCTGGAAAAACTGAAGCCGAGTTTGACGCGAGTCGAGTACTGGGACCAGGGTTTTAAGGGACGCGGATCCTTCGGGCTTCGCCTGTCTGTGAAGGGAAGAAAGACCTTCATCCTGTTGTACCGGGAAGCTGGCCGGCTCAAGCGTAAGACGCTTGGAACATATCCTGATCTGAGCCTAGCAAAGGCCCGGAAGAGGGCTTATGAGGACACAGCGAAGCTGACCCTGGGCCAGAAAGTCGCAACGGACACCGGCAAGAGAACTTTCAGCGACCTGGCGAATAAATTCATACTGAAGCACCCGAAGCAGGCAAGCTTAAAAGATCGAACCGTGGCCGAGTATAAGCGAATCCTTGCGGCAGACCTTTTGCCGCGCTGGGGAAGCCTGGAACTCTCCTCGATCACCCGCAGTGACATTAACGAGCTCCTGGACGAGATCGCCTTCGAGCGAGATTCACCTGTGATGGCCAACCGTGAGCTGGCGCTGATCTCGGTCATGTTTAACTTCGCCCTCGACGCTGAGTGGATCGACGCGAACCCTTGCGCCCGCATGAAAAAGCGCATCGTGGAGAAGTCACGGGAACGCATTCTGGACCATGACGAAATCCGGGCCCTGTGGGCGGAGCTCGCCAACCAACCGGAACGCACCGCTGTCGTTTATCGACTGATCCTGCTCACCGGGCAGCGGGGCGGTGAAGTGAAGCAGATGAGATGGAGCCAGATTCAGAGGGACCTGTGGGTGATTCCTGCCGGAGTCGCCAAAAATAAGCGCTTGCATCGAGTGCCTCTCTCGGCAACGGTTCTTGCAATTCTGGAGCGGCTGAGGGCAAAACAAGCCGGTGACCACGATTTCGTCTTTCCGTCTAGGGTCGGGGGAACACTCAGCTGGATGGGCAAGACGAACCGACAGGTTCAGGACGCCGTTGGCTTCCATTTCACGCTGCATGACCTACGGCGAACCTGTGCCACCAACCTGAGCGAGCTGGGAATTGATGAAACGATAATTGCCAGAATTCTCAACCATAGCTGGGTGGATCAAAACGTGACGGCGATTTACAACAGGTTTCAGAGGTTGCCGGTGATGCGCCAGGCTCTGGAGCGCTGGGGAGCGAGGCTCGAGCAGATCGTCACCGGGGAGCCGGCCAAGGTGCTCAAGATCCGCTAGACGCCTCGCGCTGCTTACGGGTCCACTTCCTGACACCGGATCGCAGCCGGACGCCCAGGCCCCTATTTGAAGGAGGTTGCGCTTTGCGGGAATTTTGGGCCGTTTTTTGCTTCTGGAATCGTCGCGCTGCCATTCGATTAGCACAACGCCGGGAGCAGTAAAGCATCTTCCCGTCCTTAAAAAAGATGCTCGTGCAGGCAGGGCAGATCAAAATTTTCCCTGGGGGCCTTCCGGCTAATAGGAAGAGCAGCCGGGTCAAAAAGCAATCCCGCACAGACCCGCTCGCGACGATCTCGGCCTGGTTTCCAGCCGGGACCACGGCCCAGTTGACCACTATATCTACTGGCTGAATCGCTTGGACTCGGGCTCCCGCTGCGTTCTTCGCACTGGCAGAAAGGGCAATGGGTATCAGGAGCCGCCTGATTTGCTGCTGGAGTTCAAGGAAATCCTCGGGAGTGTAGTCCTGAGCTAGGGGGCGCTCGATCGCAGAGACAATGACCCCACCCAGGCTGTCCCTCGTCTGAGGAAAGCCCTTCCCCCCATGAAGAAATACACCCAGCTCTTCTTTGAGGTTTAACCGGTCTCCAGCCCTCAGTAAATCAAAGTTCTTAGTCGCCAAATCGACGGCAAACTTGATCCGGTCCTCCGCTTTCTGCATTCCCACAATCCTATTATAAGCGTTATACCATTGTCAAGACGTACAGCAATTACAAGCGATCTATTAAACAAAAACTCTTTGCACACTGGTAACGGTTGTTCTGAAATAGCCTGGAAGGAGCTAAAACAAATGAAAATCTTACGCGTCCCCGAGGTGACCGAGAAGGTAGGGTTCAGCCGTGTTTCAATCTGGCGACTCGAAGCGGCTGGGGAATTTCCGCAACGACGGAAAATCACCTCGAAAAACAGTCGGGTGGATCGAAGCGGAGGTGAATCAATGGATTGCCTCTCGCCACCGAGTCGAGCGCATGGAACAGGCGCCAGGCGGCAAGGGAAAGGTTTTTTTCCGCTGGTCTACGAAACTAGAGGTCGCAGGTTCGAGCCCGGCCGGGCGCGCTTTTTTTTCAACACTTCCCCTTCCCTGACTTCTCTTCTCCTGCTATTTGACCGGGTGGATCTGGACGAGTGATTGACACCAGAAAGAGGCAACGTGACTGAAGAAGAAGCGCGTGAGCTTCATCGAGTCATCATCGAAATAGCGAAAGAACAGGACCAACGGGCGGACGAGATGCTCGACATAATTCTCCGACTTGAGGATCTGAAACGGGGATTTGCGTACCTGCTCGATCAAACTTCTCAACGATTGTTGGAGCGAAACATGACGGAGCTCATGGAAGAGGAACAGAAGCGCCAGAAGCGGTCGGGGCTGGTGGAACGGAAGCATCAGGAGTTATGGAGAAGGCCAGCGTGAGCCGATCCGATGTGGTATCTCCCGAGGTCATTCTGGAGAAGGCAGGGTTTGGATTTTTGAGCGAGGATACGCCTCCGAAAATGCTGCTGGAATTGCTCGGGAGCGTCAAGATCCAGGCCAGGGACCTTGATGACTTGACCCGTGGTGTGCTTCGGGAGGCTCTGGTTTCCAGGTTGAAAGAGGCGGGGATCAGCAGCCCGAGTTCTCTAGCTGATAAAGCCTTAGCCTCTAATCCCGAAATTCGCAACGATACCGGAGACTCCCAGGGTCGCTCCCTTATCTTGAGTGATCCCGATCCCTGGCCCGAACCGGTGGATGGTGCCGAACTTCTCTCTCAACTAGAAGCTACACTCTCCCGTTATGTGGTCTTGCCATCAGGTGCAGCGGTAGCTATTTCATCCTGGAACTTCCCCCTCAAGGAGAGCTAGGGCCACTCGGGTTCTCCAGATCCCTATCAATCGGACCTTCAGTAAACAGGAAGTATTCTGCGTCTGTTTGTATTCCATAGGAGCAGATATAGCAAAGGTCCGAGACCGAGCCAGCTGGCAAGCGTGACAGAACACAGCGGAACAAGACTGGGTCACCCAGCTTTAGTATCATAATTGTAAAGGTTTACGAGATTACCAGGGCGACCACTGAGGGGGGGGAGGGGCTTCGAATCTCTAGGGTGCTAGGAGCTGCGGACCAAGGAGGCTAGCTTCTCTTGCCGTCCTTGATTCAGGGTTTCTTTAAAAGAGGTTAGAAAAGGCCAAGACCCAGAAAGCCGAGATCGTTGAAGTTGGTGGAAGGAAATCCCGGCAAGGAAGCCAGAGCTAAGCTCGATCCTAGCAGTGAGCCCCAGTTTAAACGAGCGGAGCGCGGCGGGCTGAGGCCGCCCTCTTGGCTTCCCCAAGATGCCAGGGTGGAATGGAGGCGAGTAGCCCCCGAATTAGCGAGGCTGGAACTGCTTCAGGTCGTCGATAGGGCAACGCTGAGTTGTTATTGCTCAGCTTATTCCATGATGAAGCAGTGCCAGGAGTTTATAAGCAAAATCGGCTTAACCTACCGGGTGCCGAATAAGACTGGCGTGGATTTCGTGAACCCGTATCCCCAGGTCGCCATGTTGAATAAGGCGATGGAGCAAATCCGTAGGTTCGGACAGGAATTCGGTTTTTCTCCTGTAGCACGAGGCAGGATCGAAATCCCCAAGATCGAAAAGAAGGATGCGCTCTGGGAAGCCCTGAGAAAACCTAGGAAGCTCGACAGACCAAGCGAATAATCTCATCGGGGCTTGGCACCTATCAAGGATAGGCTGTCGCTTAGCTTATTCTAAAGTAAGGAAACGATCGACTACGTGGACAAGATCAAGAAAGTGAAAACAGTACTCAATTGAGGTCTATATGGAATTCCAGATTGTGATCGCAAATTTCCTTTACGCAATGGCAGGGGCATTGTTCAGCATTTCCCTGATGTTGATCGGCTATAAGTTGCTAGACTGGATCACGCCGTTCAACACGTCCAAACAGCTGTCTGAGGGGAATGTGGCGGTGGGTATCGTGGTCGGTTCCATGTTCGTCAGTCTCGGATTGGCCGTTGGTCTGGTAGTAGGACTTGGTTTGAACTAGAAGCAGGCTGGGGTAGCCAGCCGAAGAAGCGATCACGATGAGAAGGCTTCTCGGTGATAAGATCGGCGTCAATTCTCACGACGAAGAGCGCTGCATCCCGTTTCTGTCCTTGACGATGTTCTTCAAAGCAGCGTCCTCCGGCACCAGTTTTCCTGCGAGGACGTCGTCGTCGCGGAATTTCGCGAAAAGGATCTCCGCGTGAGTTGCCCGGCCGTGGTCGTAGTGCACATAGATGGTACCGTCAGGAGCCTGGGTGATGTCTGGATAGGACACCTCCAAACTCCGGTCCCGTCCCGGCGTTCGTCCAAGAGCAGGCCACCCTCCCAAGTCTTTCCGTCATCCTCTGAAAGAAACGCGGTCATGTCCCACCGACCCGTCCTTTTCTCGAAGTCTTTTCCGTGCTTGATGAGCAGGATCCGACCCGATTGAAGTCGTCTAGCGCAGCATTTGGCATTCGCATGCGGGAACGCTGTTGACTGTGGTCCCCAGGCGCGGCCGCCGTTCTCGGAGAAACTCTGGGCGATTTCCTTTTTGCAGCGCGACAGCATCCAGAGCCGGCCGTCGGTCAGTTCGACCACCGAATGCTCGTTGAAGGAACTGTCCTTAAAGATGTGTCCCCCGCAGTATCGCCAGTGGACACCCTCGTTATCAGAGACGCAAACGTTCGCGCCGCGCACGGCATCGAGCTCGTGGTAGCAATACTGAAACGGCTTGCCTATGTGCCAGCGTTGTGGTGCCGCTCTTCTCGCATAACCGTAAGGTTACCCCAGTAGCTTGTTGGTTGTCCCCCGCTGAACCGAGGTTTACACTGGCGAAAGCAATGATTGTGGGGTCCAGCTCGACCGCGGAGGAACCTCCAGAAAGGGACGATGGTGAGAACACAAAGACTGGGTGTACCGAAAACCCTTGGGTTGGTAATAGCAGTTTTTCTACCGCTATGCTCGCATCTTCAAGGGCAGGACGCCCCCAAAATCCAATTGGCAGAAGCAGACCAGACAGCCTGGGACATCTTGCCTCAGATGTTGAACATCACTTATGCGGGCGGGCCGGAGGTCCCCAGTTGTGGGCGCTCGCTGCAGACCAGCAACGGAGGAATCATCCACGACACTCTCATCTCGGTGGCCGGGTTTGGTATTCCCACCACCTGCCCAGAAAGTGAAAAGAAGTTCATCAAGAAGGTCTATGGTCTGAAACTCCGAGGCTCCTCATCAGCCTGGAAGGAGTTGCCCGACCTCCCCGGATCCCGTCGGCAGGCCCATGCGGCAATTCCCGTCGGAAACCGGCTCTATCTCTGGGGCGGGTTCAGCTATTTCGATCCCTACACCTACCGTGACGGGTACCGCCTCTCCAAGGAAAGAGGAGAGTGGATCTGGGAGTCGATGCCGGATCTCCCCTGGGCTACCGGGGGTGCCGGAATCTGTGCCATCGACGAGAAAATCTACATTTTCGGCGGCATGGACTACAACCGCGAGAAGATGTACACGAATGCAGACCGAAACGGAAAGATCCCTCGCCTGGGTGCTAGGCTCCTGGTCTTTGACACACGGAATCCGAATGCCGGCTGGAAGAATCTGGCGATCTGCCCAGGGACGGCTCGCTGGTATCCGGCGGTTTCCGCCGCCGGGGGCAAGGTCTACGTACTTGGAGGTCTGAGCGGAGGCGACAACGCTGCAGGACAGTACTGCACTGTGGTGGACAACTGGTCCTACGACCCCGCCCGAAGTCAGTGGGAAAGGCTACCGGATCTACCTATCGCCAGCGGCAACTACCCCAGCGGCCAGATCACCTACGATGGTCGGTTCATCCTTTTGGTGGGCGGTTACCAGTACGCCTCGATTCTGAACCCCGACGGATCCGTGAGGCCCTCCTACGGCCGGCCCTACAAGCACTACAAGAAGAAGGGATATTACGCTGACGTAATGGTCTACGACACCAAGACCAGATTGTTCGGCCGAGGAGATCCCTTGCCTCTGAACAACAACATGCCCTCCACGGTGGTGGAGGGAAACCGTTTCCACATGTTCGGCAGTGAAACCGAAGAAGCTATTGTCGAAGGGAAGCACTACGAGCACCGTCCCAATCTCTATCTGATTGGCACGATTGCTCCCATCGACGAGCGAGACTGGCGAGACCAGATCAGATTCCTGAAGTAGCAGGAGAGGAGTCCCGACCAAGATGAGCGTCGAGGAATGGAAGATTCAGACGGAGCCGGACCCGAGCATCTCGAAGCTGGATAGCGCGATCAAAGGGTTCGGACTCCAGGGGTTACAGCTGCTGCCGGACCACCTCCCACTCTATGGCCAAACCCAGCCTTGGGACTCGGAAGGGTTCCATCCCTTTTGGGACGCCTTTGCGGGTCTGGACGTGCCTCTCTTCGTCACACCGAGCTACGTCAGCCTCGCGTCCGAAGGTGACTCGCTGGAGACGTACCTCGAAGAGCTCAGGACGATTCGCAGGTGGATGGACCGGTACCCCGAGGTCACAGTCGTATTGACACACGGGTTTGCCTGGCGATCGTTCATGCACAGCTACGGCATTAGCCTGCCAGATGAGGTCTTCGCCGCGGCGCCGTCGGGCCATCCCAACTTCTACGTCCAGCTGCTGTTCCCAATTTTCTTCGGCGGTGTCTGGGACTATCCGATGCCGCAGATCCGGACCACCCTCGAGCAGGTCACGGAGAAGATCGGAGTCGGCCGCCTCATCTGGGGCACCGACATTCCGATGGTGATGCGCTTCGTGACGTATCACCAGAGCCTCGATGCTTTGAGGGTCAACCTTGACTTTCTCACAACTGACGAGATCGGCCGCATCGTCGGAGGAAACATGGCGCGATTGATGGGCGTCGAATGACAATACGGAGAAGCCAATGCCAACCAGGACCGCCGACGATCTACGAAGGGCTCTCAAGAGTATCTTCGAGGTCGTAGGCACGCCTCCCGAGACCGCGGAACTTCTGGCAGGTATTCCTGTGGCTCAAACCTTGCCGCACACGACTCGCACGGCATCCAACATCTTCCGTACTCTGGGCTTGGCTCCAATCGGTCGCCAGAGGAAACTTCCTATTGGTACACTCCGCACGCTCGCTTCACCGACATACGATGTTGGATACATGAGATCAAGGGAGACCGAATGTCTGATATCAGCGTAGTCGTCGTGGGAGCGGGCATCGCCGGTCTGAGCGCGTCCTTTCACCTCGCGGAGAAAGGTGCGGGGCCGATCACTCTGATCGATAAGGGTCGGGTTGGGAGCGGATCGAGCAGGCGTTCTGGTGGCTTGAGCACCATGCTCATGGGCACCGAGGCGGCCTCTGCAGCTCGGGGCATCAGCCTCGATATCTTCGAACGCTTCGACAGAATCCTTGACGACTATACATTTCACCAGGTGGGTTATCTGGGCCTGTACGACCCCGAGCAGTTTCAGGCCGCTTCCCTGCTGCACGAGATGCACCGACGTTGCGGCGCCCGTTTCGAGGTCCTGCGCCGCCGGGAGCTCGAGGCGCGCTTCAACGATCTGAGGCTCAGAGACGACGAGTATGGGGTACTTGATCTGAGGGGCGGTTACAACGAACCGGACCGCTACATCCCGGCACTCACCGCCAAGGTTCGCGAATCAGGAGTGCAGATTCGCGAGCACTGCACCGTCGAGGATTTTCTGATCGAGCGCCATAGGGTGCAGGGCGTTCGCCTCCAAGGCGGCGGGGAGTTGAGAGCCCAGGCCACCGTCTGCACAGTCAATGCGTGGGCCAATTCCCTCCTCTCACTCGTTGGACAGCCACTTCCGGTGCGAAACTTCGTGCACGAGCGCTTCGTGACGCTTCCTTTCGCCGAGCCCCCGCGCCTGCCCGCCACCATGGACGATGCGGAGGGCGTCTATTACCGTCCGACGGAGGACAACCGTATCCTCCTGGGCACCGAGTCCCTCAACCCCGTACAGATCGAAAAGCCCAGGCTCGACTTCGATCTGGTCGAGCTCGAACCCACAACAAAGAGTCTTCCTTTCATTCGGCAGGCCGTGCGAGAGCGGTTGCCCAGGATGAAGAACGCCTACTTCGACTATCACCGCGTGGGCCTCATCAGCTACCCCATCGACATGGTGCCCAACATCGGCCCGGTCGGTGCCCTCCCCGGACTCTACCTGGGTACCAACTTCTGCTCGGGCGGATTCGGATACCATCCGGTGGCAGGCCTTCTGCTGTCGGAGTACATCGTCGACGGCCAGACGCAGATCGACGTCAGCACCTTCTCACCCGATCGCTTCAAAGACTTCGACACCGAGGCCTATCTGGCGCAGGAGATTTCGCACCAAGAAATGATCGCCGCCCATGCGACTCGGAACCAAGGGGTCGTGCGAAAGCGACACTGAAGGCCGTTGGACGAACCGGAAGATTCGAAGGAGGGACGATCCCGGGTATCCCGGGTTTGGAACACCACTCTTTCTATACTATCTACTACTCTTCAGACCCCCTCCTCACGCGATAGGTAGGGTAGAGAACCCGGGATTGCCGGGATGG
>Ga0310342_100001824_pt1 | contig 13480 bp, 9 predicted proteins | sample S15DNA20500_MG_FD_206155 | JGI IMG/M metagenome (GOLD analysis project Ga0310342, IMG submission 206155) | Marine microbial communities from station ALOHA, North Pacific Subtropical Gyre - S1503-DNA-20-500_MG | ecosystem: Environmental > Aquatic > Marine > Oceanic | place: Pacific Ocean: North... | reverse complement strand
ACGGCGAAGGCCTGCAGCAGGCGCAGCGTGTGGAAGCCGAGCGACGCGCCGGTCCAGACCGCCACGAGGACCATGCCGAGGTCCGGGCGCCCCGCGGCCGTCCCGACGCTCAACAGGATGAGGTTCCGGTTTCGGCGCGCCGTGACGGTGCGGAAGAGCGTGTCGGCGGGACGCCAGCTGTGGGTTTCGAAGCCGAAGGTCGCCAGGAACGCGCCCTCGAGTGCGCGTCCGACGAAGTACCCGCCGACGACGACGAGCGTCGCGGGGTGCCACGTCCACCCGATGCCCACGCCCCAGGCCCACCACCAGAGGGGGGGGTGCACGAGGTCGAGTCCGTGGTCGAGGACGTCGCCGAGACGGCTCGAGGTGAGGGTGACGCGGGCGAGCTTTCCATCGACGGTGTCGAGGAAGGTCATCCCCCAGGCCGCGACGAGCCCGGCGCCGAAGCTTCCGGTCCAGAAGAGCGCGAAGGTTGCGATGGCGAGCAGCCAGCTCGCCAGGGTCACCGTATTGGGGTGCACGTGGGCCGCGGCGAGCCAGCGCGTTACGGCGCGCGCCGGCCGCGGCCAGACCCATTTCGTCACCAGGTCGGTCGCGCCCTTGTAGGACGCGGCGAACGTCCGGGCCTCGATCTCGCGCAGCGCCTCCGGGCGAGCGGACATCAAGTAGGGCGGCTCCGTCTTGCGGAGCTTCGCGATGTAGGAAGGAGCCAGTTCGACCGGCAGGCGAGCGGGCAGGCCGAGATCGCCCTGCCCGGTGCGCAGCACCGTCAGCGCCTGCCCGGCGCGCTCGGCCGCGACGCGCACCGCGACCGGCGCGCCGCCTTCCGGAGCCACCAGCAGCACGTCGTTCTCGGCGCCGACGAGAGCCTCCACCAGGCGCTCGTCGTAAATCCAATCGGATCGAGCCACGACGACGCTGCCGGCGGCGGGAGCTTCCGGGGCGTCGGTGGGGCCCAGCATGTGCAGTGGGGCACAGCCGGCCCGCCCGAGCGAGCGCCGCAAGCGTTCGGCGGGACGCAGGCCCCAGATTTCGAACGCGGGCGTCGAGGCGGGCGAGACGATCCACGCGGCGGGGGTCGCGGGACCCGGCAGCGTCGGCATGGAGAAAAGTCCTGGTGCGAGGTCAACGGGAGGGCGCCGGACTGTATCACAGGCGCTCTTTCAGCTCCGCCCGGCGGCTCCGGGGTGCGCAGCCGGTCGCTGCGCTTGCGCTAGGCTCCGCCATCCAGGTTTCAAGGGGGGGCCCCGATGGCCGTGCTGGCCCATGTATCGGACCTGCACGCCACCCCGGTGCGGGTGCGCCGCCCGCTCGACTTCGCGGGCAAACGCTTTCTGGGCTGGCTCTCCTGGCGCGTGCGTCGGCGCAACGTCCACGTCGCCCGGGTGCTCGAGGCGCTCGTGGACGACCTGCAGGCTGTGGCACCGGACCAGGTTGCAGTGACCGGCGACCTGACGAACGTCGCGTCCCGCGAGGAGTTTCCCGAAGCGCTCGGCTGGCTCGAGCGCCTGGGCGGTCCGGGGCGGGTCTCCGTGGTGCCTGGAAACCACGACGCCTACGTCGCCGTGCCCCGCGAGGCGTCGTGGGACCACTGGACCGACTACTTGCGTTCGGACGGCGAGACGGGCCCGACGGCGTTTCCCACCCTGCGCACGCGCGGCCCGCTGGCCCTCGTGGGCGTGAGCTCGGCGCACCCCACGCTGCCCTTGTTCGCCTCGGGCATGGTCGGCGCACCACAGCTCGAGGCTCTCGAGCGCCGCCTCCGAGAACTGGCGGACTCGGGCCTGTGCCGAGTGATCCTGATCCACCACCCGATCACCGAAGGGGTCGTTTCGTCTCGGCGGGCCCTGCGCGACGCTGGCGCTCTGCGCGCTGTGCTCGCCCGCGCCGGCGCCGAACTCGTACTTCACGGTCACGGTCACCGCACGCTGTTTTCCGAGGTGCCGGGCCCCGCCGGTCCGATCCCCGTCGTGGGCGTGCGCTCGGCCTCCGATGCCACCGACCGCGTCGAGAAGCGCGCGCAGTACCACCTGTACGAGATCGAATCCCGCGGCTCCGGCTTCCGCATCGAGACGCGCATCCGGGGCTGGAACGGAGCCGGCCGCTTCCAGCCCATTGCCGAACGTCGTCTCTGAGCTGGCGGATGCGCGTCGCGAGCGGGAGTTAGACCCATGGAACTCCGGGACAAGGTCGTCGTCGTCACGGGCGCCGCGAGCGGGATTGGCAGGGCGCTGGCCGAGCGCTTTCACGCCGAGGGTGCGAAGCGGATCGTCGCCGTCGACCTGAACGGCAAGGGGGTCCAGGTCACCGCCGACGCGGTCGGCGGCGTCGCGATGGTGGCCGACGTGGCGAACGAAGCCGATGTCGCCGGTGTGATCGAGGCGACGGAGAACGACGTCGGGCCGATCGATCTCTTCTGCTCGAATGCGGGTGTCGCCGCGGGTGTCGGACTCGATTCGGACAACGCCGAGTGGCAGCGCAGCTGGGACGTGAACGTCATGGCGCACGTCTACGCGGCCCGGCACCTCGTGCCGCGCATGCTGACGCGCGGCGGAGGCCATTTCCTCCACACCGCGTCCGCAGCCGGGCTCCTCAACCAGATCGGCGGAGTGGCCTACGGGGTCACCAAGCACGCGGCGGTGGGTTTCGGGGAGTGGCTGGCCCTCACGTACGCGCACCAGGGAATCCGCGTGTCGCTTCTGTGTCCCCAAGCCGTGCGCACGGCCATGACGACCGGAGGGGAGCCCGAAGGCGCCGCCTCTCTGGCCGCCGCCAGTGGCGACGGGATGATGGAGCCCGAGGCGGTGGCGGAGATCGCGGTCGAAGGGCTTCGCGCCGAGCGCTTCGTGATCCTCACGCATTCCGAGGTGCTCGAGTACATGCAGCGCAAGACGGGCGACTACGATCGGTGGATCCGGGGCATGAACCGGCTGCAGCAGCGTATCCTGGCTTCGGTCGGCGATTGAGGTCCCGACCGGGACGCCGAGAGCGAGCCGCTGCCCTGCGCCGCGGGAGGAGACACGAGAGTCAGCCGCGTCCCCGGTCGCGTTCTGCGAGAATGCGTTCTGCGAGTTCGAGGTCGGTGAGGCGGTCCACGTCGACGGCGGCCTCCGGGTGGGGAAGCTGCACCGCGGCGAGGCGGGCGCCGATGGATTGTGAGGCGCGTTCGAGGGCGGCATCCAGGGTGAGCCGACGCGACACGTAGAGCGCCAGGGCGACCGGGCCAAAGGCGGAGACCATGCGCCAAGGCCGTTTGCGGAAGCTCTCGGCCCGGACCCAGAAGGCGGCGGCGCGGCGTGCGGCGCGGGTCCGGAAGGCGAAGAGGTTGGCGCCCGTGTAGTCGCCGTCGCGAAAACGCAGCCAGGTCCGCGTCGTCGCGGGGAACCGGTGCTCGACGACCTCGCGCTTTACGAGGCCCACGACCACGTCTGCGGCGACCGTTTCGCTGGCGGAGAGGAAGTGAGCGACGACATCCGGAGTGAGGAGTGCGTGGTCGGCAGTCGTCACGAGCACGGGGTCGTCCCCGCTTCCCAGGGCGTCGAGCACGCTGCGGCTCGGCGAGTCGAGGCTCACGTGGGTGTCGAGGGCGCCCGCGCGCCGCAGCGCGGCGAGTTCGGCCACGCCGTCGAGCGCGTCCGGGTCGTCGATGCTGATCCGCAGGGGGCCGAGCGCCGGGACGGCGCGCAGGGTGCGCACCACGCGCAGCAGCATCGGCACGCCGCCGACCTCGACGAGCGCGCGGTGGCGGACGCCTCGCGCGCGTGCGAGCGGGTCCCCCTCGCCGCGACGGCCGGCCAGCACCAGGGCATCGAACCGCGGCACGGGGTCAGGTCGCCGCGCCGTCGGCCGATGCATACGGGCGGACCGGGTCGTGCCAGACTGCTCTTTCCCCCAGGGTATCGAGGTTCATCACGAATCGGATTCTATCCTTTGGGACGGGAGGTTGCGGCCGCCGGGTGCAGAGGTTTTGTAGTGAAATCCCTACGACTCATGGAACCTGGGGCTAGTCAGTGGGGCCCGATCTCGCTACTTAGTGCCGCGTCGGGGGTGGGAGGAGAGCTTCATGCGCATCAGCGACGTATGTCTCGGAAGTGGTGAGCCGCTCGCTCTCGTCTCCGGCGTGAACGTGATCGAGTCGTTCGAGGAGACGCTCGAGATCGCCCACGCCGTGCAGGGTGTGGCGGAGCGTCACGGCGTGCCGGTCGTTTTCAAAGCCTCCTTTGACAAGGCCAATCGCACCAGCCGGCACTCCTTCCGGGGCGTCGGGCTCGACGAGGGGCTGCACATCCTGGCCCGCGTCAAGCGCGAGACGGGACTCCCGATCCTGACCGACGTGCACGAGCCCGGGCAGGCCAAGCTCGTCGCCGAGGTGGCGGACTGTCTGCAGATTCCCGCCTTCCTGGCGCGACAGACGGACCTGGTCGCCGCGTGCGCCGCCACGGGCCGTGCGATCAACGTGAAGAAGGCGCAGTTCATGGCGCCGGCCGACGCGCTGTTTGCCGTCGAGAAGGCCCGGAGCTTCGGTGCCGAGAATGTTCTCGTGACCGACCGCGGTTCGATGTTCGGCTACAACGACCTGATCGTCGACCTGCGCGGCTTTGCGCAGATGCGCAGCGTGGCGCCGCTCTGCTTCGACGCGACCCATGCCGCTCAGCATCCGGGCGGCGGCGATGCCGTCAGCACCGGCGACCGCGAGAGCGTGGCGCCGCTGGCGCGCGCGGCGGTGGCCGCGGGCGTGGACGCGCTCTTCGTCGAGGTCCACACGGACCCCAGCCACGCTCCTTGCGACGGGCAGTGCCAGATCCGGATCGAGGATCTGGATCGGTTGGTCGGGGAGGTGTGTGCGATCGCGGAGGCGCTGGGCGCAGGCCGGTAGCCGCGGTGGCTCGCCGTGTTCGGGTCCGTCGCAACTGTCCCACACGGGGGAAGTAGATGAAGGCGATCGTTTTGAGTGCAGGTCAGGGCAAACGGCTGCTGCCGTTGACCGAGTTCCTGCCCAAGTGCCTGCTGCCCATTCGCGACGATGCCTGTGCGCTCGAACTCCAACTCCGCGCTCTCGCGCGCTGCGGCGTGGAACGCGCGACGGTGGTCGCGGGCTTCGGGAACGAGGCGGTGGAACACTTTCTGCGCGTCACCCCCATTCCTGGGCTGGCGGTCGAGACCCTGATCAATCCCTTCTATGCCCAGAGCGACAACCTGGCCACCTGCTGGCTCTCGCGACACTGCATGGGAGAGGACTTCCTGCTGCTCAACGGCGACACGATCTTCGAAGATCGCGTGTTGCGGCAGGTGCTCGACGGACCGCGGTCTCCGATCACGGTGACGATCGACCGGAAGCCCGTCTACGATGACGACGACATGAAGGTTTCGATCGATGACGACGGGCGCCTCCTGGCCATCGGCAAGACCCTCAAGCCGGAGATGGTCAATGGCGAGTCGATCGGACTGCTGTGTTTCCGCGGTTCGGGAACCAAGCGCTTTCGCGAGGGGCTCGACCGCGCCATCCGGGTCCCCGGGGCGCTGAATGCCTGGTATCTCTCGGTGGTGAACGAGCTCGCGCAGGAGGTGGCTGTCGACACCACCTCGGTGCACGGTTTCTGGTGGCGCGAGATCGATTCAGTAGAAGACCTGGAAGAGGCCCGTCGCAGCCATCCGGAAGGTTCCCACGTTGGTGCGCTGCAGGTCGCGGCGGCCGGCGCGCGCTCCTGACCCCGACTCGCGAACCCGAAGGCACCCTGCGGTAGGGGGGAGGCATGAGCTCCGCCCCGCTGGAACATCCGCCTCCGAAGCACCGGCACCCGCGGCTCACTCTCTATCTGTATTTTGCGCGCGAGGCGCTCTGGCCGAGTCTCTTCGCGCTGTTGGGACTCACAGTCGTCGTGCTGACGACGAACTTTCTCGGCTACTCGGAACTGGTGGTGAACCGGGGCGTCGGTGCCGCCGACGTGGGGCGCATGGCGTTCTGGGAAGCCGTGCCCGTTGCGGGACGCATGTTTCCGTTCGCCGTGCTCGTGGGTTGTCTCGTCGCGCTCGGGCGCCTGGGCGCCGACCGGGAAATCCTGGTTCTCGAGGCGTCGGGCGTTGCGGCGGCGCGCCTGGTGTGGCCCGTCGTCTCCTTTGCCGGTGTGATGACCGTACCGGCGCTGCTGCTCTCGGTCTACGCCACGCCCTGGGCCAACCGGAGCTTCGACGCCGCGCTCGAAGAGATCTCTCGCGCGAAGCCGTGGGCGCAGTTCCGCGCCAACGCCGTCAACGAATTCGGCGGCTGGCAGCTCGAGGCCCGGGAGGTGTCGCCCGCCGGTGACGAGCTGACGAGCGTGATGCTCTACGTCCCCGACGTGGGCGAGACGCTCTTCTCCCGCTTCGGGACGCTCGGTGTCGGAGAGGGCGGTGCGATCGAACTCACGCTTAGCGACGGCTCGATCGTGCTGCGGCCCCGGGACAAGCAGTTGCGGTTGCTGCGCTTCGACACCGCGACCATGCTGCTGCCCGAGAGCAACCAGGGTCTCGTGCGCACGGAGCAGGACCGCATTCCGGGGTTGCCCCTGGACGAGTTGATGCGCCTGGCAGCGTCGTGGAAAACGAGCGGGCAGGAGACGCTGCCCACGGCGGCGCTCGCGCTCCAACGGCGCTTCGCGTATCCGGCGGCCACGTTGGTCTTCGGCTTCCTGGCGGTGCCGCTCTTCCTCGTGCGTGGGCGCTATTCGCGTTCGAGCGGTGGCGCGATCGGCCTCCTCGCCACCCTCGCCTACTACGGAATCATGCAGCTCGCCGAGGGCCTCGTGCAGGGGGGTACCGTCGGACCGGGGCTCGGTGCCTGGCTCCCCAACCTCGTACTCGTCGGCGTCGCTGCGGCGCTGCTGCTGCGCGTGCTTCGCTCCCGGGTCGCGGGCCTCAGCTTCGACCGTCCGCGGGTCTCCACGCTCCGCTCGAAAGAGGGGCCCGCGCGCGCCGCGCGCCGCGTGCGGTCCCACCGCTACGCGCTGCCGCGCTACGTGGGTGTCCGGTTCCTCCAACTCGTCGGTCTTTCCTTCGCAGTGCTCTTCGTCGCGTACTTCCTGATCGACTTGATGGACCGCCTCCGGTGGTTCGCTCAGCACGAGGCCACGGCCATCGAGGTGATGCGGTTCTACGGCGCGCGGGCGTGGCTGCTCGCCTCTCGCGCGGTCCCCATGGCGCTGCTCGTGGCCACGGCCCTGGTGGTGAGTCTCCTGGCGGTGGAGGGCGAGCTGATCGGCATGCGCGCCTGCGGCATCTCGGCGCCCCGAGCGCTCCTGCCGGTACTGGCACTAGCGGCGACGATCGCGCCGCTCTACTTCGTGCTGAACAACGTGGTCGTGCCCCGCACGAACGCGCTGGCCGACGATCTGAAGCAGACCGAGATCAAGGACCACAGCACGCGCGAGCGGCGCGATCGGCTGAAGGTGGGCTTCTGGGCGCGTTCGGGGACCCAGCTCCTCCAGGCCGAGTTCTTCGACCCGGATCGCGGTCAGGCCCGGGACCTCACGATCTTCGACCTGGGTGAAGACGGCCTGCCCACGAGTCGGACCGACGCTGCGATGGGCCGCCACATCGGGCAGGGCTGGTGGCGTCTGGCCGCGCCGACCCGCGTGGAACTCGATGCCGGCCTGCTCAGGCGCGTGCCGGCACCGCGCCACGCCCAGCTCGGCGAGACGGTGGAGGTCGAGATCGACACGATGCACATGCCGGCGAATCGCATCGCCGAGGAGGCGCGTGCCATCGAGGCCGACGGCTTCGACGCGACGCCCTTCTGGGTCGATTTCCAGGTGCGCATGGCGGAGCCCTTGGCCTGCCTGGTGCTCCCGGCGCTGGTCCTCTTCTTTTCCGTCTCGGGCCCGCCGTTTCCCGGTCCGGCCCAGACCCTGCTGGTGAGCGCCGTCATCGGTGTGACCTACATCCTTCTCGCTGCCGTCTCGTCCTCGTTCGGAAGAAGTGGCGCGCTAGCGCCGGTCACCGCGGCGTGGGGTCCGGTCCTGCTGTTCGGGTTGATCGCCGGCGCCCTCAGCGTGCGCGTCTTCCGACGCATGTAGGTATGATGCGCTCGTGACGGCGCTGCCCCGCGAGATCTTCGACGACGAGCACGAACTCTTCCGCGAACAATTCCGGCGCTTCGCCGAGGCGGAGATCGCTCCCCGGGTCGAGAAGTGGAACCGCGACGGCAAGACCGACCGCGAGAGCTGGCGCCGCGTGGGGGAGCAGGGCTTCCTGGGCGCCGCCGCGCCCGAGGAGTACGGGGGGAGCGGAGAGGATTTCCTCTTCGACGTGGTCATCATGGAGGAGATGGCGCGCCTCCGCGCCCACGCCATGATGATCTCGCTGCACTCGGACATCTGCATGCCGTACCTCACGGCATACGGCACCGAAGCGCAGAAGCGTCGTTATCTGGTTCCGGCGATCTCGGGCGAGGCGTTGCTCGCCATTGCGATGACCGAGCCCGGCACCGGCTCCGACCTGGCCAACGTCCAGACCCGCGCGATTCGCGACGGGGATGCCTACGTATTGAACGGCGCCAAGACCTTCATCTCGAACGGCCAGATCTGCGACCTGTGCATCGTCGTCGCTCGAACCGATCCGGAAGCGGACCCGCCCCACCGGGGTGTCAGCCTGATCCTCGTCGAGGCGGACACGCCCGGCTTCCAGCGCGGCCGCAACCTCGAGAAGCTCGGTCTCAAGGGACAGGACACGAGCGAGCTCTTCTTCGAGGACTGTCGCGTTCCCGTCGAGAACCTGCTCGGTGGAGAAGGGCAGGGCTTCAAGCTGCTGATGAGTCAGCTCCAGCAGGAGCGGCTCACGATCGCCGTGAGCTCGATCGCTTCCTGCCGACGTTCTCTCGAGGACACGATCGACTACGTGCGCGGGCGCGAGGCCTTCGGGCAGCGCATCTCCCAGTTCCAGAACACCCAGTTCAAGCTCGCCGAACTCGCCACCGAGGTCGAGATCGGCCAGGCCTTCGTCGACAAGGTCTGCGCGGCCCACGTCCGCGGCGACGACATGGTCACGGGCGCGAGCATGGCCAAGTGGTGGGTGACGGACCTCCAGAAGCGGCTCACGGGAGAATGCCTCCAGCTCCACGGGGGCTATGGGTTCATGGCCGAGTATCCGATTTCGGCCGACTACGCCGACGCCGCCGTCCAGTCGATCTACGCGGGCTCGAACGAGATCATGAAAGTCATCATCGCGCGCCGGCTCGGGGTCGAGTGAGGCGCACTGCTGTCCTCGTCGGGGCGTGTGTCCTGGCATTCGCGATTCCATCCGGCGCGCAGCTCGTCGCTGAGCAGATCACCGCTGCCAACTTCGCCCGACGCTCGATCGGGGGACCCGACGCCATCGAGGGCGTGGGCGACTGGTACCTGGCCAACGATCGGGTCGAGATCGTCGTGGACGACCCGGCTCGCCGCCACGCGAAGCTCAACTACGGCGGCACGATCGTGTCTGCCGGTGTGCGCGGTCGCCGCGGCGATGGGCAGTTTGCCCGGCTCCTACCGCTCGTGAACTTGGGCCAACGCGTGGGGCTCTACAACGATACGATCCGCGCAGAGGTCGATCCCGCGGGTGGCTTCGCGCGCCTGGTGGTCACGGGCTCCCAGGGACTTCGCGCCGTCGAGCGCGACGACTTCGACCCGCTCGTCCCGGAAACGCACGAGATCGCTGCCGTGATTCCGGAGACCACCTACGAGGTGCGGCCCGGCGAGCCCTTCGTCCGCATCACCACTCGGCTCCGAAACCGGGGCGATACGGACGCGCCGATCTTTTCGCTCGGCGACCTGTGGATGCGCGGCGGGCGCGGCCCGCGGGCGTTCGTCGGAGACACCCTCCACCCGGAGTTCTCATCGGGGTTCCACCACCGCTCCTTCGACCGGCGCGCGATCCTGCGGGCGAGCGAGTCGATGGCGCCCTCGACCTTCGTCGCCATGGCGGGCCTCCCGCCCTGGCCGCCCGTCGCGTACGGGCTCGCCACTCCGGAGCGCGCCGCGGCGGGGCTCTCGAACTTCGGCGTGACCGGCGAACACGTGACGCTCGTGAATGCGTTCGTCGACGATCCCGGCTGGGACCGGGTCGGGCTGTGGCGCATCCTGTTCGCCACCCGCGGCTCGATCCCGGCGGGAGGCGAGTTTGTCTTCGAGCGCCGTCTCGTCGTGACCCCGGGGCAGGACGTCGCGTCGGTGACGGACCTCGTGTTTCCGATGCTGGGCTTCGCCGACGGTTCGAGCGGCATCGCGGGACGGGTCGAGCCCGCGGACGTGCGCGCCGTCGTGGCGGTCGAGACCGCCGACGGGAGCCCCATCACCCAGGTGACTTCGGGCACCGAAGGCGAGGGTCGCTATCGCGCAGCGCTGCCCCCTGGCGACTACGTGCTCGTGGTGCGGACGGCGGGGCGCGCGCCGCGGCGCGTCCCGGTGAAGGTGGCAGCCGGGAGCATCCGGGAGGTCCCGGTGCAGCGCTTCGATCCCCTCGGTGTCCTGGTCTTCGATCCCGCCTTCCGGGATCTGGCGCCCGGGCGCGTCGTAGTCCAGGGGGTCGATGGGACGCCCGATCCAGTCTTCGGTGCGGAGTTGCTCGACTTCACGCTCGACGCTGAGCCGGTCGGGAGTGGCACCGAGACCGGCGACCTCTACTTCGTCGATGGGAAACCGGTTCGCGTGGCCGTCGCGCCCGGGCGCTACCGGCTCACCGCGACGCGCGGCCTGGACCACGACATCGCCCAGGTCGAGGTCGACCTGACCGAGCCGGGCGCCGAAGTCCGGGTCCCCGCCTTCGACATCGAGCGCCGGATCGCGCTCGACGGTGTCGTGAGTGCGGACTTTCACGTTCACTCCGAGGCCAGCGACGACTCGGGCATGTCGAACCAGGCGCGGCTGGCGAGCTTCGTCGCGGAGAACGTCGACGTGATGGTGGCCTCCGACCACGACGCCATCGGAAACTACGAGGAGGCCTTCGACGCGCTCGGCGTGCGCGACCGGATTCGTGTGGTGCAGGGCGTGGAGGTGACGAGCAGCACGCCGAGCGATGCGGCTCCCTACACGATCGGGCACCACAACGCCTGGCCGGTTGCCTACGACGAGACGGCGCACCGCCGCGGCGCGCCGCCGAGCCAGGATCTCACGGTGGCCGACCTCTACGCCCTGCTCCGAAGCGACTACGGCGCCCGCGTGGTGCAGATGAACCACGCCCTGTTTGGGGAGCCCGGCGTCTGGGACGGCGCCTACCTGACGCATCTGGGCACGGCGGGGGAGGGCTTCGATGCGAGCCGGCCGATCACTGCGGAGCCGAACCGGCTGCTCCTGAGGCGCGGCGCCGACGGGGAGACGCGCGCGGTCGACTTCGACGCGATCGAGGTCATGAACGGCTCGGACTGGCCACTCTACCTCGAGCTGCGAAAGGCGTGGTATGCGCTGCAGCGCCAGGGCTTTCGGCGCACCGCGACCGGGAACTCCGATACCCACGGCCCCGGCGAGACGCCGGGGTATCCGCGCAACTTCGTCACCGTGGGAGAAGCGGACGACCCGGAATCGCTCGACACGGCCGTTCGTGCTGGGCAGCTCTTCACCACCACTGGACCGATCCTTGCCCGCTTCCGTGCGAACGGCGGGGTCGCCGGAGACACGGTGGCCGCGCCGGGCGGCAAGGTGAGCGTGGAGATCGAGGTCTTGGCAGCGCCGTGGATCCCGGTCGACGAAGTGCGGCTGCTCTTGAACGGAGAGGTGGTGCGCTCTTTCCGGGATCTCCCGTCCCCGGGCGGCGTACTGCGCTTCGAACGCGAGGTCATGCTGGCGCTTCCGAGCGACGGCTTCCTGACGCTCGAGGCGGGCGTTGCGCTCGACGTGGACCGCGACCGCTGGATCGCGGAGCGGGGCGGCGTCTACGCGTCGGTCGTGGCGCCGGGCTTTCTGCCCCAGGCGCTCTCGAACCCGATCTGGATCGATGTGGACGGCGACGGGCGGTCGAAAGCGCCGGGCCTCGTGGTCCCCGACCCGGGCGCGCAGTTGGTCTGGGTGGCGGCGATCGTGCTCGCGCTGGCGCTGGCGTGGTTGTGGCTCCGGCGCCGGGTGGGGCTAGCGCCGAAGCGCTGACGCCGCAGCCCGATTCCCCAGCGCGTACGCTTCGAGGCGCTCGGCGAGCGCGTTCGAGAAGCGCGTGAATGCGGCCAGGTCCCGGGTGCCCAGCGGCTCCCAGATCGACTCGATGGCGCGAGCCCGGCGCGCACGCAGCCGCGTGAGTGTCCGGCGGCCGCGGGACGTGAGCCCGTAGATACGCTGTCGTCCGTCGTCGGCGCCGATTCGGGTCTGCACCAGGTCCGCTTCGAGCAGTTGTCGGAGCGTGTGCGAAACGGCTGCCGGTGTGCAGGCACGGCGCCGGGCGAACAGAGAGGGCAGGAAGTCCTCCGCCGCCACCTCTTCGAGCATGCGCCACTGGGCCTCGGTGAGGCCCGCCTCCCGGGCGAGTTGGCGTCGGCGTTCGGCGAAGAGTTCGGCGAGTCGTTGGAGGCTTTCGATGGCTGTGTGGGATGCGCTGGACTGCGGCATATGTTTAAGTATAATAAATATTATAGAAGAATCAATCAAATGGATCGGATCGCCGGGAAGGCCCGGCAACGAGGAGGGCCCATGGACCAGGGCGATGCCATCCAGCGGCAGTTCGGCGCCGCGGCCGAGCGCTACACCGCGAGCACGTTCCACCAGCGGAGCCCCGACCTGCGCCTGATGGTGGACGCCGCGAGCCTGTGCGGTGATGAGCGCGTGCTCGACATCGGCACGGGCACGGGCCACACGGCCGTGGCGTTCGCCCCGCGGGTGGCGGAGGTGGTGGGCATCGATCTGACGCCCGCCATGCTCGCGCAGGCACGGGCCGTGGCCGCCGCGGCGGGCGTCGAGAACGTTCGGTTCGCGGAGGGTGACGCGATGGCGCTGGCTTGCGATGACGCGAGCTTCGACGTCGTGACCTGTCGCGTCTGCGCGCACCACTTTGCGGATCCGGCCGCTGCGTTGCGCGAGGCCGCTCGGGTGCTCGGGCCCGGGGGGCGCTTGCTGCTGGTCGACAGCGTATCGCCCGAGGATCCGGCCCTCGACACCTTCCTCAACGCCATCGAATTGCTGCGCGACCCGTCGCACGTGCGCAACTACAGCGTGTCCCAGTGGTGCGCGATGCTTCGGGCTTCCGGCTTCGCCCCCGAACACCTGGGGACCTTTCCCGTGCCGCTCGATTTTCACGAGTGGGTCGAGCGCATGCGGACACCCGCCCTGGCGCGCACGCAACTCCTCGGCCTCTTCGACGGCGCGACCGGATCGGCGCGCGAGGCGTTCCGCCTGCAGACCGGGGAAAACCCGGGCTTCGACATCCCGATCGCGCTGTTCCGCGCGACGCTCGGGTAGTCAGCTCTTGCGCGGGCTCCGCACAACGTAATTGCCGCGCTTCTCGTCGAAGTCGAGTTCGATGTGGCCGCCCTCGCGCAGTTTTTCGA
>Ga0310342_100001822_pt1 | contig 13482 bp, 21 predicted proteins | sample S15DNA20500_MG_FD_206155 | JGI IMG/M metagenome (GOLD analysis project Ga0310342, IMG submission 206155) | Marine microbial communities from station ALOHA, North Pacific Subtropical Gyre - S1503-DNA-20-500_MG | ecosystem: Environmental > Aquatic > Marine > Oceanic | place: Pacific Ocean: North... | reverse complement strand
ATTTGCATTTCTTTCCCCAGCTATTGAAAGTGCGGCAAGTATAATGCCGCCGGTTAACAGTCCTATACGGTAATCATAAAGCCCGGCACCTAGCACAGTGGCAATGGTGCCCAGCAGGAAGGCAACGGATCGAAGGGTTGCGGGGTTCATTCCACTATTAACGGCACTGGGCAAGCCGTCCCCCTATTGTGCTCTATATCCCGGGCTATATCGCTACGTGGTTCATCGTCTCCAAATGGCAGGACGCCTTGCCGTAGACGATTAGCGGCTATCTCGCAATAGCGTTCTTCTATCTCTATACCGATGGCTTCACACCCTTCCTTCTTAGCAGCCAACAACGTCGTGCCTGAACCCATAAATGGATCTAGTATTGTCGTGGCATCTGTTAAAGATATGCACCACCGCATCAACGCAATAGGTTTTTGTGTGGGATGCTGACGGAAATCCTTTTTGTCCCCACCACGTTCCTGTAACATACCCTGCCATCGCCACTTAAACTTACGTACTGCCCGCGAAAGATTCGTCCAAGCTAATTCACAATCTGCAAAATCTGTTTGTCCGTTATCCTTATCCCACACCAGCCAACACGAAGAAGGAGGAACACGATAATAATTCCCACCCCAAACAATGGCATAAGGATATTGCAATATATTATTCATTAACTGATCTTCAATTGTCGTATCATCCCAATTTAACTTCCCGTAATCCCTGGAAACGGCAAGACATCCACGGGATTTATTCTTGCCAGCTGCTTCACCTATCCCATACGGCGGATCAGTTAGCACCAAATCCACCTTCGGCAAGTCTGGTAATATACCCCGGCAGTCCCCGTGATAGATCGTAATCCCGTCCTTCTCGTAATATGGTTTCATATCTCTATCACTCCCCGGGTTTCGTAAATACTGCTGCCTTCGTCTGACATAGACCTACCCAGTGCCATTATCATAGCAACCACACCATCTATTTTCTCAGAGCTTTTAGCCTTATCGGGACGTATATCGCTGTTTTCATTCGGCCTTACACAGACATTACCTACCATCCAACGTAGTACGGGGTTCCCGTCGTGCCTAAACTCATGACCTAACAGCCTTCTCTCAAATTCCTTAGTCGGTCCGGCAAAGTTCTGTAACGTCTGGGGGATCTGCATTACGTCAAATCCATAATTATCCAGGGCTGAATAGATCGCCAAGGACTGCCAGCTATCAATGCCCAGCTGAACAAACTCGTATCGTTTAGCTATTTCCAGGATACGCTGCAGAATGTAATTCTGGTTCGTGACTTCCCCGGGGGTGGTTTCGATGTAGCCTTGCTTTACCCAATCATCATAGGCAAATTTGCCCTCCCGCACCCGCTTGCGGATAGTTGCTTCTGGGCACCAGCAATACAGCTTCAGATACGTAGTATCACCCTGCGGGAATACTAACGCCATTGCATTAATGTCGTTCGTGTCTGCCAGGTCCACGCCAACGAAACATGGGGCACCAGTCAGGTCAGGCATCAAGTCCGTCTTGCATTCGTCCCACAACTTGACGTCTAACCACCTGGTAACCTGCTCCGTCCATTGGTTCAGGTAGTACCGTCTGAACGTGTTCTCATGTGCAAGTATTTCCCGTGCTTGCGTGCATTGGTTCTCTAGGAATCGGGGATAGACGGACACACCTAAATTCGGATTAGCCTTTGCCCATATCTTCGGATCGGTCCAGTCATCTTCCTTGTCAGCACAGGCTATGAATGCCCATGTCGAATCATCTTCGGAGTGCCCCCGTAGAATCTTCTCAGCGTAATCGTGTCGTTCTAAGGCAATGCTGTTGGGATCGTCACCCACCCCAGCGGTGGTAATCACGAAGTCAAGCGGGTTCATCCTGCTACCGTGGGACGTGATCAGCTTATCCCAGACACCTCGGGTTCGGTGCTGGTGCAGTTCGTCGATGATGTTGCAATGACTGTTCAGGCCGTCCAGGTTGCATTCCTCAGATGCCAGTGGAATGAATGATGAACTAGATGATTTGTGATACAACAACCACTTGGCCTGCGTAGTGCGCTTCATCAATTCAGGGGACTGACTGCGCATCTGCTTTGCGTCATTGAATACGATCATCGCCTGACTAAACTTCGTCGCAGCTGCGTAGATTTCCGCACCCTGTTCATCGTCAGCCAGTAACATTTTCAGACCCAGACCAGCAGCTAAAGTGGATTTCCCATTCTTCCGTGGTAACTCCACGTAAGAAGTCGTAATTCGCCTTGTCCCGTCTTCCCGATACCAACCGAAGATGGGGGCAATGATTAGATCGGACTGAAAGGTTTCCAACTCAACTGGTTGACCGGCCCACTTGCCCTTCCAGTGCCGAAGATGCTTGAAGAATGTTAGCGCACGTTGTGCTTGCGTTTCGTTCCAGACCAAGCCACGCTTGTGCCCGTGCGTTAAATCATCTATCTGACGTTCAACGGCTAATACCTCTAGTTCCGCCTTCAACCGCTTAGTCGCCAAATACCGCCTTAAGACTTTGATCCTCTGTTTCTGATTCATCTATTACTACCCGGCTCCGTGCCGCTGGTGTTAAACCAAACTCCAACGCAAGAACCTTCATCTTTGCAGTCGCATGATTCTTTACAGTCTGCGCAGGGTGAGCTGTATATCCACCCCTGCCGTTTTCCTGCACTATTCCGTCCCGTGCCAGGATGGCATTAGCCGCCAATACATCCGCATAGGAATCACAATAAACCGATAGCGCATCACGATCCACCGTTTGCAGCAAACCCTGGTCACTCAATAACGGCGCAAGCTCGTTCCATTTTGCTGTAGCATTGACCGACAACCAATCGGGGGGGGTCGTTTCGCCGTCCGGGTACTGGATCTGGCTTTCAGGCGGCAGCTGCTTCGAGGGAGAAGATTTGTCGTCTGACCTTCCACCACTACGATCGGGCAACCGTCCACGGCGTCTAGCTGTGACCTTTGTGTTCTTCTTAATCATGACCTTCTTTCCTTTCTCGTCTTTGCGCTGTGGCACGAGTAGCAAAGTGACTGCCAGTTGTCTTCGTTCCACATCAACCTATAGTCCCCCTGGTGCGGAGTGATGTGATCGACTGCCCTGGCTAGTTCCACCCGTCCCATCCTTTTACATTCCACGCATAAAGGATTGCGACTTCGATATTCTTTTGACAGCCGTGTCCATCTGTTTGTATAGCCCCTGCCTGCGGTCGTGCCAGACTTTTTGTGGATGTCGCAGTATTCGCCCCGCGTGGCCATGCCGCACCCAGGAGCACGACAAGGACGCTTGGGACGCCTCACCAGTTCATCCTTTTTTGTCTACGCTGCTTAATACTTCCACGTTTGCTGTGTTGTTTGCGCTGCACCTTTTTATACCTTGGATTATCGCGACGAACTGCCCTAGAACGCTTGTCTTTACTGGCGGGCATCGAATAACCAGACGTATGTATTTTCGCTTTTTCGGTTACGTTTTCTTCGTCTATCATGGTGTCAGCGTTTCCGTTTCTTGGCCTGATATTACTTCAGCCTCCTGCGTATCAGCTTGCCCCTCGTGACATAGCTCGGTTCAGACTTTGGCACGTAGCTCTTCGGCTTCTGTTCCGTGAACTCTTCCGGCTCGATGAGTTCTGCTTTTCGCGCCTCGTCCTGTGCGTGATAGTCCGCTATCGCCGCCTCGCGATTGTCCTTGCGAACCTGCCACTGCTCGATCTGCCTGTCACGGGCTTGCCTGTGCGCCTCTTGTGTCTCGTCCCAGTCGACCATTTCTTCGTCCTCCAGCCACTTATGCACTGTCGTCGAAGCGTGCGTGATTGGATCGGTGTAGGTCAACTGCGTGCATCCAATAAAAGCATTACGCGTCATCTCGATGCGCGGCATCGGGTCATCCGCATTTGCCTCGATGCCGTAGTCGCGCTGAAGTGTGTCCTCGTCCATGTGTGGGCTGATAGCGGTTTCGTTCCCCGCTTCGTCCATGACGTGCATTTCTGAGCTTGAACCAACGTCCTTGGCATAGATGTACGACTGGTTAGCGGTGCCAGCGCCCGGTGCCGTGCCATTGGCGATTGCGAGCACACCCGCTGCCGTACCGTCCATAGCGCTCGTCCCGATCGCGCAGTTCCCTTTCTCATCGATCCTGAACCGCTCAGTTAATGCCGATACCGAGTCCTTCTCCATCGTAAGAAAAGCCATATACGTGCCCGACGCGGTCGCCGTCCAGGTCTGGTCAGCCGATACGATTATCTGACCCACTTCGGTGATGGTCACTTCGCCGCCGCGAGTGTTGACATACGATATGTGATGGCCGTCGCCTATACTCGTATCGACGCGCTCCAGGGTGATGACGGGGGTACCCGTATGGGTTGCGTGCAGCTCAGACAACGGGCTATCTGTCTTGATTCCCACACGTCCATCGCGCGAAACGCAGAAGCTGCTCGTAGCATCCACCAATAGATCCATGACCAGACTATCCGCGTGCGAGGCGGTATTTGTCACGTCCATTTTTATTCCGTTGTACACGGTTGTGCCAGAATCCCACGTATCGCTCAGATTGAAAATATCGGCCATGGCTGTTCTACCTTGTTTTGATGTTTGTTCCTGCCCGGTCCTTGATTACTGCACCGCTGCGGTCGCGTATGTCTTTCTCATCAGACGCACTGCTTTGCGACATGCGCCTTCGGTGCCGTCTTCTCTGTATTTCCGACACCCTATCCATCTGCTTTATTCCTTGCTGCTTCTATCGCTGCATCTTGTGCGGCCTTGGTAGCCCACGCATAGCCATCCTCAATCATCTGACTGGCCATGCTCTTATTGTCCCGCCGTCGCCAGACGTCCGCCAGTACCCTCCCGAACGACATGATCGACTGCGGGCCGCGTGCGTGTTCTGTTGGTATGTGAATGTTAATAGGTGTGTGAGCAGGCAATAGCTCAGTCATATGCAATTGGGCCGCGTAACCCATGCTCCTAGACACGGCATCACCGCCACGGATTTCGGGTGCCCAGCAATCTCGTATGCGTACACGGAGCGGAAGATACACCTGCACCGGCAGAGTGTCGCCGTCGTGATCGTGATCCATCACTACCGCCCGTGCAGTCAGCCCTAGCGGGGGAGGTTCCATAATGCCACCGGCGGAGTTTAACGCGACTTGAGTTTTGCCTCATTCATCCCTGTCCATCCTGTCAACCAGCGACTTTGTCAAATCAACTATCCTTGCGATTTCTCCAACTGTTGCTTTAGTTGCTGACACTTCGTTCTCAATGCTAACGAGTCGCTCAGCAGTTCGCTTGTTAATGTAATCCTGTTCTCCTCCGTGTTTTTTGCTGGCGAGCGGGATAACAACTTTGTCCACCAATCCGTAGACGAGCACCAGCAGCAACCCGACTGCCCACTGCCAGAAGTCAAAGATATTGGCCAGAAGCATTTCTCGCATGGCTGCAGCCTTATCATGGGGTTATCCCTCTATCTTGTCTTCATCTGTCTTAGGATGAATATCAGCAGCCTGCAGTAGGATTGTATCACGGACAATTCCCACATTATCGCAAGCGTTATGGTTCAGCAGTAGCTTGTGGGGCACAATGGCTGTTGTTGCGTGTTTCTCTACGTTGTGACTGCGTGGCCAGCTCTGACTTTGGAAAAACCAGTCTAGTTTCCGGACGTTCCCGGGAACTTCCAGGACTGCCCATCGGTTGACTGCCGCCAACCAGCCCCACGGCATCCTAGATCGTCGACGCACTGGATCTATTAAGCACAGGCGCTGCACCACCACGCCTAGATCCTGCAGTGCCCGGCATAGATTGATGGCCGTCTGGCCGCCGTATGAATACCCAGCTATTTGGATTCCTGGTGGGTCAGGACTGCGGAAGTTTCCGTTCCGGTAGATGTACCCTGCATAGTCATCCGCCGACATGTACCATGGAAGATAAACGACATCCGACAGATCTGGCCCGCGTCCGTATAGACGCAGCAAATCGCTGCGCGTGGCCGCTAGCCCGTTATCTGCGTTAAATCTCTGGTGGAATCCACCGATCAAGATGTGCCAGTAGTCGACCATTGTCAAGCAGTGTGGCATCCTTGCCTTTCGATCCTTCGCACACTGCCGGAACTCCTATCATCGCAAGAGCAATAGCTGCCAGTACCGATTCCCCACTTTAGTCATTGCGACCCCTGCGCGCCTATACCTGCTGGTGTCCCAATCGCAAGTATACCAGCGGTTAGGGGAATAAGTGTTCCCACAGCCTTCCGCCCGGGCCGGCCTGAACCGTCCCACGAATTGACCGTTACGGATGTTGTGCTGCCAGTTACCACGTCTGACATTAGCCTCTAACCGTTCCTGTGCTATCTCCATTAGAACAGGATCAGCTTTTAGCGGGTACAGTTCACGCTGGGCACGTTGCCGGTTCAGGATTTCGATAGTTCCCGCATCACAACGTAAAGATACCAGCACTGCAAAGATTACGATTACGACCAGCAGAACAATGTATCTGGTTTTAGGATTCATCGCTGCTTACATCGTTAGGTGGGTTCGGTTCTGGGTCGATTGCAACAGAATCGCAGCCTGAGAGTAAGAGTGCTGTGAATAGAACTAGAAGGTATTTCATGGGGTGTCATGGGGTGTCATGGGGTGTCATCCGGTCTTAGGGTATTCTGGGCATCTTCATTTCCTGGTACGGTTACCGCTGGTGGCGGGTTACTGTCCCCGCGATTGGCTAGTAAGTAACCAGCCCCAGCAGCCAGAGGAATTGTAGCACCCAAAGCAATAGCACCCAAGGTCTTGCCGATCCCGCCATTCTTTTGGGACTTATCAAGTTCTATATCACCGGTAATCACCAGATCGCCCATTTCATCATCACCACTGATGGGCTGCAGACCCATTAGCTTGGCCTGTGCGTCATGAGACTCCCTAACCCTCCGGCGGGCTGCCGCCTGTTCCCGCCAATGGTTGTCCAGTCCCACCGCTTGGCTCGCTGTCCCGAATTGGGAGAGCTTCTGTTGCAAGTTCTCTAACGTGCTTTGTAGCGGCATAGTCTGCTTCGATCCTTTGTCGAATAGCGTCAATCTTTTGGTTGATGTGGGCTAGATAGACTTCTGTACCCAGCTGCCAGGCTAAGGATGAAGCGTGTGCTTCATCGTCAGCCCGGTTTACCTGTTCGATTGACTGCCGGACAAAATCATCCACTAAGTTTGACCTACGGTCTGCGTCCCAGCCGGACTGTTAGACTCAATTCTGGTACGCCCAGAACCAGCTTCACTAGCCACGCGCATCCCCTGGGCCGCCATAACTGTCGGACTCGTCAACGCAACCGACCACATTGCGGAACTGTCGCCGCTCAACTGGTCTGCACGGTCAACCCTTCGATTCGCTGCAGCAGAGAAACCCTGCACCATTGCAGACATAGCACCCTGTAGATTGCCCAATTCCGAATACTGGGGAAACCCGCTGTCACTTGCACCATTAGCCATGTTTTCATCTCCTGTTAAAGTGATTTCTTCATCTGGCATAATGCCATTTTCCTAATCTATAGACCCGGATATTGATCCCTGTACTTTTATCCTAATTGCATTCCCGAGTGCTTCGGTGATTTCAAACGTGTCATCACCGTCCCGAATGCGTAATTTCTGTGGCGGTAAGATTATCGGTTCACCAAGCCTGCCAATCAATTTCTGGTCTGGAGTCTCTGGAATACCGTCAGACAGTTCGATTAATACCGGCGGCAGGTTAGCTAGTAAGGCTTCGGCTAGTTCGTCTATGTCCGCTTGTGTTAGTTTCCCAGTCGGCCCCGGGGGTCCAGGGGGTCCAGGAGCACCAGGCAGCCCGTCTTCACCATCTTTACCTGCCGGTCCAACCGGCCCCACCTGACCGGGAGCACCAGGGGGACCAGCTGGCCCCGGTTGGGGTGTCACTGGATCGGGTTTACCGTTCCCGGGGGGAGATGGAACCACATCCCCAGGCGGGTGATCCTGACCAGGGCCAGACGAATTCGGCCAATTGCAGTCCAAAACCCGCCGTATGAACTTTTGAACCCGTCCGGTACAGACAGAATCACTATGCTTGGCAAGTGTTACCCAATCTGAACCCGAAGTGGGACCAATTACCGTACCTTCTGCCGTAAATAGCGGCCCACCAGAGTCCCCCGGGGTTGCTGATTGCTTCACAGCCCGGGAAACTACCCAATCAGCCGTCCCCGATCTAGGTTCCTGTGCAAATCGAACCACCCGAGACGGCTTAGATAAGGCTGTAGTGCGCTGTCCAGGGTAGCCAACATGGTAAACCCAGTCACCTATTTCCGGGTTTACCTCCGATCTGGTGGCCCCAGACAGCCCTTTTGGTGGTGAATCCAGCTTTACTAGGGCTAGATCATAGCTACCACGCTTAATTCCCACCCCAGATACACTTGGCCGGCCTGTTGCATGGTGGAATGTCATTTCACATCGTGCCCCAACCCGTACCACATGAGCACAAGTCAAAACATACCCATTTTTGAGAAATACCCCAGAACCCCAGCCTGCCCTGCCCCGTCCTTCCGGTACTTTGATCTTGCAGACGTTTTGGGCAGCTGTGAATACAACATCAGGCGTCCCAACCCCACCCTGAACCTGTGTAATCGTAGATTGGGCTACACCGTCCTGATTCACTACCAGACCGCCCAGAAAGTAGCCTGTAGCGTGTTCTTTTGGAACTACCTGGTTACCCTTGATCAGATAAAGCCTGTCAGAAGGGCTGTGTGTGCCCCTGGTGGGACCGTCCCGCATTGCATCTAGGACGGGCTGGGGAATGTTTAGCTCGGGACGGATGTTCCGTGACAGCCTAGAAGGGGACAAATAAGGGGGATCCGCCAACGAGACAGATCCCCCAATCCCCACCGTTACCACCACTGCTACGAGTAGGTGGGACAAACTTCTGTAGCGCTGCACCACGTCCACGGCTGACCAGTGAGAAGGAAGGCAAGCACTAGCCAAGATTGCCGCAGACGTGGCGGGAGAAGGAGCAATCGTGGCCCCATGCAATCTAAGTCTGATTCCATTCATATTTCCACCTTCCTACATGGAATTGTGGGGAATCAGGTAGGACGTGTCAAGAGTATGGGGACTTTCGTAAACCCCTCACGAAACCCACTGAGCATATTTATATGTACACTACTGCTATACATATATATATATAATATAGTATTATTATGCGCGCGCACCCACCCCTTTCCTACGGCATTTAGTAGTATAGTACTACCTATTACCGCTCCTGTTACTTCCAGACCAGTTAAAACCCCGGCGTAGTACCTCTGGATATGCGTGGGCTAGGTTACTGGGTGTAGTAGAGCCTAGCCGATTAAATCTAATCCTGTACCGGCCCGGTGCTGCCGTACTTGGGGGTACGGTTCCCTTTCTAACTGTAACAGTACCGCTACTTGGCGAATGCCCAATCCAGACAGAGTAGGTAAGGTAGGCATTTTCGGTCCTGTCCTGGTGGTAAACTACCTATATTACATATTTTGAATTGTTCTACCAATCCATTCCGCAGCTTGAGGAACTACTGCATTTCCGAGGCATTTAAGTCTGTCCACCCGATAGGCAGTCCCATCATCGCCTCGACGAATTGTGGGTTTAATAGACCGCCAATCGGTCCCGATTGTTCCACTGCATAATCCAAACGGTCGTTTGTTCTGTCCTTCCCGTCTTTGCGAATTATGGTTGGTCCACTTCTTTTGTGATCGCTTTTTGTTGGTGTGGGCAGTAGATTCAATGTCGCTGGCGGGCGCTGATCGCAATGGCTCCGACTCGGCGTAGGCAACAATGAAGACTCTTTTGCGGAGATGCGGCGCACCAAAGGCGGCTGCTGGTAGCACTTGCCAGCTCGCATCGTACCCGAGCTGGGCCAAGTCGCGGAGAATTCCTCCAAAGAGCCGTCCAGCATCAATTGACAAGAGTCCTGGTACGTTTTCAACCAGTACCCATCCCGGTCGGATGATTCGTACCACTTCGCGAAAGGCAGGCCAGAGCCATCGCTCGTCAGCCATTCCCTCGCGTCGTCCCGCCACCGAAACAGGCTGGCAGGGGAATCCGCCACAGATAAGATCGACTTGCAAGCATCGTTGATTGACACCTGCCTGTCCGATCCCGATGGACGTTTCCCTCTTCGCGTCGTCCCTCCCCTCTCTCCGCAAGACTTGTCGGGCGTCGGTAATAAAGTCCGCGATGTCCCGCCATCGTCTGACTCTGGGCCAGTGTCGTTCCAGAACTTTTGTTGCATAATCGTCGATCTCCACTTGCCATTGACAGCTCATCCCCGCCCGTTCTAAGCCAAGATCCAAACCACCGATTCCCGAGAATAAACTGCCGAAAGTCATCATTCACCCATTAAAAAAGCCAAATTTCGGCCCCGTCCCACCCCTACCACAGGGTGAACCCCCGAAGGGGAAAGACCGAAATTTGGCTTTCGTGTGGTAGTTTTTGGAAGGGTTTAGATTCGTCTATTTAAGGCTGGGTGTCAATGACAACAACCAGCTCTGGATAGCGGCATCCCCGGCTACAGTCACAACACCAGGCCCCTGCAGGAACGTCATTTTCCAGACCACGCAGCGCTTTTCCCGCCATAAAACCACCCAGTTCTGCCCTTTACTGTCCTTTTCGGCCTGGTTGACTGCCTTCTCCCACAGCTGGGAGCCTAGTGAAAAATCTTTTTTGGGATATCCATATTTTACTTCGATGTGCAGGTCGAATCCGGGAATTGTGACATCTGACAGACCCATTCCGTCATGTTGCTGGGTGCGGTGGGCGTCTGTGTAGCCCAGGCTGCGAAGCATGTTAACCGCTTCCCGTTCTCCCACTTTCCCCTTCCGGCAGCTATTGGTCATCGCTTGCATCCGCCATTTTGATAATCCCTACTATCCCACCCTTCTTCGATCGGTCCCGTGATTCCTTTAGCCGGTTGTCCAGAACCTTGTTCCGCTCCCGGACAACCCTCATATCCTTGCTCATGGCGGACAGCTTAGCTCTCGTCTTCTGATGTGCTGCTACCGAGTCCTCCAGGCGCGCTTCGATTAACTTAATTGCATCACCCAGCATTCCCCGGATGTGGGCAATTGGTCTCTGCGGCACCTTGCAATCTTTCTCTGAATGAGCATAGCGCCAGATATCCCAGACGGCAGCTTCTATTTGCATGGATGACTTGGCACGTTCACGGGTGCGCAGCAGGCTTTCCCTGATGTGCTCCAATCCTTCAAGTTCTTCCTTATTCACTTTGTTCCTCCAAAGTTATTACGGAACTTATCGTTCTGTCGGCTGCGTTCTATTCGCTTAATATCGCCCCAGCTGGAAACCCGCATATCCAAATCGGTGTTGCCGCGTATTTTGTGATCCGTTACGGGGCAGTTAGGGCTGAAAAAAGCGCCACATATACAGTCTTTTACGTCCACCGGCCCCTGGGTACTGTGCCAAAACCATCTGTTTTGTGACTTAAAGAGCTTGCCAATCATCGCCTAACTGCCATATCCCTAATCCTTTTAATGATTGCGTCCGCATCTTCGTGGGTAAGACTCGTATCCGGTTCCGCGGCCGTGCAGCGAACATGTAGGCACGCCTCCACTTCGTTCTCTGACCGGTAATGCCACAGAAACACCTGACCGTCCGGCCGCCTGATACATGCTGCGTAGATAGAATCAGCTTTAGTTATCCGGTTTTCCATTTGGTCGCCCCTTTATCTCATCCCTGATGATGCGCATAGATTCCGGTGCTGTTATGCCCAGCTTTATACGCTGTCCGGCAACATTGGTAACTTTGATTTCAATGTCGTCACCAATCCGCAATATCTGTCCTTCTTTGCGTGTAACTACTAGCATTTTGTTCATCCTTGAATCTGTGTTGGGGAAAAAAATCACGAACGTAACAACGGAACTTCTCCTGATTCATTTTCTGCTTCGGTTTGTACTGGATTACCGGCCGTCTGCGCTCCATTCGGTACTGTAACGCATAGTTCCGCAGGGTAGCTGGGACCGGCATCCACTGACAATCACAGATAGACCTACGCACCCCTTCTGTTAGTACGTCTTCGGCTATGTCATGCAGGGCCACCCAGTAGCCCATAATGACACCACTGTCTAGCTTGCGGTTGTAGATGTTCGCCACGGATTCAATTAACCTGATAAACGTTTCCGTGGGGAGATTGATTTGCCTTTGTTCGTTATCCATATTTCCACTCCGTCTATCACGTCATCCCCTGCCCGTCTATTTCTAATGCTCGTTTCGTTCTGGACGCGTTGTGGCTTGGCTGCTAGTTCAATGAATTGTAAGACCTTAGAGGAATTACGCATAATCAAGGTTAGATCGTGGTAGGTTGTATTCCTGTCGTTCTCCCCGTTATGGAACGGGCTGCGATGGTTGCCATCTATAGCTTCCTGCAAGTCTTCAACCGTATAACCCTCGTTTAACCGTGCTTTAATTAACTTCTTTTCCTTGTCACCCGGACGGGCGCGCTTGTGGTAGGTCTGATAATGAAAGATGACTGCCTGAGTATCTGAAAGTATTCTTCCAGGTGTTCCGTTAACCACCATGCCATTCCTCTATATAAATTGTATGTGCGTGAAGGTTTCTAAACACTCTGCCGCAATGCTCACAAGTAAACCAAATCAACTTTGGTGCCTTGGGTGAACTGGAAGGCGTTCCTGGCTTCCGTAACTGGTAGTGGCTTTTATCTGCTGGTTTGTCGCCTGGCTGTTCTGGCATTGAAAGGCACTCCGTTGCAGTCACAGAAACGTTCTAGCTCGACCAGGGCAACCCTACGATGTCTCGAATAACGATTTAATATCACCCATTTCCAACTGTCGCAAATTAGGTGATTCTGCCAAGTTCTTTTTGGCGCGCTGAGAAGAAAACAGTGACATAGTCCCAGCCACAGCTACGTTTACATTGTGCTGCAATCTTTCATCCGGGCTTAACGATTTAACGTCCACAGCAGCAGCAACCCGTAAGGAACGGTTGCACCTACGACGCGCGGACCCAATACCCCTGTTAGTTTCCTTGACACATTCCGCAGGACTTAGGCATTTCCAGGCAGTAAGTTCCTTAGACCACCTCCATACTATTCCGTTTTCTCTTTCGACAATGTTTATTGCTGACTGTACGTTGCCATACCCAGGCTGGTGTACTTCACACGGCCTGTCAATGTACTTCGACATTTCATCACGATTAAGAGTGTCACCCACGCTTCCCTGCTTAAGTACATCCACACACTTAGACGTATGATAGCTCACGCCATGCCGAAATGTTTCTGTCCTATTATTTTCCATGCCTTGTTCTCCTTGGTTAAAAATCGCGTCTTGTCGTGCCGCGTCGCGTCGCGTCGTGTCTAGTCCAGTCGGGTCTTGTCCAGTCGAGTCGCGTCGTGTCTAGTCCAGTCGTGTCTAGTCGCGTCGAGCCCAGTCGTGTCTAGTCGTGTCGTGTCTAGTCGTGCTATTCCGTCTTGACTTGCACGCATTCCAATACAGCAAATCGTCCGTTAACCCCACCA
>Ga0310342_100001821_pt1 | contig 13482 bp, 10 predicted proteins | sample S15DNA20500_MG_FD_206155 | JGI IMG/M metagenome (GOLD analysis project Ga0310342, IMG submission 206155) | Marine microbial communities from station ALOHA, North Pacific Subtropical Gyre - S1503-DNA-20-500_MG | ecosystem: Environmental > Aquatic > Marine > Oceanic | place: Pacific Ocean: North... | reverse complement strand
GAATCAACCTCAAAAGCAAAATGTACAATCCAATTGTCACAATTTGTAGTAGTACCTATCCCATCACCTAAATCAAAAAACGCAATATGACTTTGATCAGGCATTCTAAAGAAAATATGCTTGTATGGTGCATACTTTCCGGTGCTTGGTACATGATCTTTTTCTATTTTATGTACATATGGGAGATCCAGTATACCTTCATAAAAGGCAATAGTCTCATCTGCGTTAACGCATTTCCATGCAAAGTGATGTAATCCTTGTATTTTCATAATAACCCCTTAAACAATGAAGATTTTTTTATACTCTCTATCTTAATATGCCCAAAACCTCTTATATCTTCTGGTTGCTTTGCTAACCCAACTATCTCACTATAATTATCTTTGTTTATACCATTTAACCATTTATCTATATTGCTTATATAATGGTCTCTTATTTTCCTTTCAAGTTTCCTTTCATATGAATATCCTAACGGATCAAACTTTGTGCCACGCAATGCTTTACCATGCTTTAATACACTAAAAAACTTTTTTGTAGCACCCGGTAATCTGGTTTTACCCTTTGACTTGCGTTGCCACGGTAAACTCATATGAAAATTAACTCCTTTAATTTCAAAGAAATCGTTATTAAACCCATCCATTGTTTTATCCCAAATACGAGCAACTTCATACTCGTCTTTATATGCCATTAACTTATATAAATTTTTCATTACTGTTTCTGAAAACTCTGATTTATTTAACAAAATATCTGCCGCCCTTACTTTCTGTACTAAATCAAAATACTGTTGTGCATATTCCTCATTTTGATATTCTTTTAATAACTCAACTCTATGATAAAAATGACTGTAATAAGTTTCTTTTGTAACACTATACTTCTTACTTATTTCTCTGTCCATAGCACCTTTACCGTTAACTGTTGCAAGATGCCTACCATAAAACCATGCCTTTTTATTAACATCAACCATAGTTCCATTTACTTCAATTGCTTGCAACATAGATGCTTCTTTAATAGGCAACAATGACTTCTCATAAGCATAACCTAACATTAACATGTTTACCATTAATGTATGTCCGGTTAATTTTTTAGCATAATCTGACGCATCAAATGCATATATCTCTTTACTATGTTCTTTCAATAACTCTACTGCTTTATTAACATCAAATTGCCAATCTCTATCTGCTATATACTCACCTGTATTTGAAGGTTTTGAGTTTAATAATGTAACTGTATCTTTTCCTATAAACCGCATTACATCAACTCCGGTCGAAACCTGTGGATCAGCACCTATAACTAAATGTGCTGTGCCAGGATACATCCTACCATGTGCATCATTACCAAAACTTAATGTCGATGTTACTGCGCCATACTTTTGTGCTAACCCTGTTTGGTCTGTAGCAACAACTTTCATACCATCTATATGTGCCGCAACACTTAACATTTGACTTAAACTAATAATACCAGTTCCGCCAATGCCTGCAAGCAAAATATTATACCGTTCTTTTGTTCTAAACCTCCAAGTGCCTGGGCCTTGTCCTGTATCGTGCTCTGGCAAATCAACATTGATTAATGGTTTTGAAACTCGTTTGCCTTTAACTGTTATAAACGATGGACAATATCCTTTTAAACAATCATATGAATAGTTGCAATTGTCTTGATCTATTTGCCGTTTAGTTCCAAGTTTTGTTTCTACAGGAACTACACTTAAACAATTAGACTTTGTTGAACAGTCTCCACAATCCTCACACACTGCTGGATTAATCCAGACTCGTTCTTCCGGAGTTGGTTGTATACCTCGTTTAATTTCTCTGCGTTTATTTGTAGCACACTGTTGATCATATATTAAAACTGTAATACCTTTTACTTTTGTTAATGCTGTTTGCACTTTATCAAAATCTTTTTTAGGATATAACTTCACTTCTTTAGGTAACTTTCCTTTCCATTCATTAACAGAAACAACTGAAACATCTTTAACTCCCTCTGCTAACACTTGCTGGCAAAGCATAGGTACTGTTAACTCACCATCAACTTTTTGCCCACCTGTCATTGCTACAGCATCATTATATAAAATTTTATATGTTATATTAGCATCAGTTGCTACTGCTTGCCGAATAGCCATTATGCCACTATGAAAATATGTGCCATCTCCAAGATTAGCAAACACATGATCTGCTTCGTTCCATTCATGCTGTCCAATCCAATTCATTCCTTCGCCGCCCATAGGCATTAAAGTAACTGTAGGTCTGCTTGGAATTAACTGTGCAATATAATGACACCCAATACCAATTAGTGCTTTACTACCTTCTGGTAATGCGGTACTTGTATTATGAGGGCATCCACTGCAATAGTATGGTTCCCTTGCATCTATAGTAGGAATAGTATCGTAATTATCTTCAAACTTTTGCCCTAACAACTTTAATATTGCTCTTGCAATATCATATCCGTCAAAATCCATACACGGTGTTAATAAATCTTTACCGTGTATTGGTGGCATTTTAGAATAACCATACATCAACTTATAAAGTTGGTTCTCTACAAACGGTGTTTTTTCCTCTACAACAAATATTTGTGCAGGCCTACTATGCTCAAAACAAAACTTTTGTATTTTATCTTGCTCTAATGGAAATGCACAACCTATTTTAAGTATGCTAATTCCATGTTCTTCTGGCACTATGTTATATCGTTGCAATGCTGTAAGTACATCAACATAACTTTTACCAACTGCAATTATACCTAGTTTCTTTTCAGGTGCATTGTGTGTAACTTCATTAAAATTATTATGCTTTAAAAACTCTTGTACAGCAGGTATTTTTTCCTCATATATCCGAGGTTCGCCATGTAAATCCTCTGGCCAACGAGCACTTACATCAAATTCTTTTACAGGTATAACAGGTTTCCATGCTTCTAAATCAATATCTGCTGTCTGATATGCATCTGCTACATTAGTAATAATTTTCATACACGCAAACAAACCACTATAACGAGACATTTGCACACCTAACAATCCTAACCTCATTACGTCTTCAACTGTTGCAGGTGTTATAACAGGAATATGCCAAGTAGCAAATGTTGGACCTGTTTCGTGTGGAATTGTAGAACTTTTATTTGCATGATCATCACCTGCAAATGCTAAAACACCACCGTATTTTGCTGTACCAAAGAAACTTGAATGCTTAAACTGATCACCACTGCGATCAACTCCTGGTCCTTTACCATACCAAAAACCAAAAACGCCGTCTACTTTGGACGGCGAAATAATACCTAACTGTTGTGTGCCTTGTACTGCGGCTACTGCTAAATCCTCATTAACTGCGGCCCGGAACCTTATACCGTTTTCTATTAACAAGTGATTTTGCGATAAAAATTCTTTATCTAAGTATCCTAATGGTGAACCTCTGTATCCACTTACATAACCATCAGTTTTTAATCCATTCCTGCGGTCAAGTTCTTTCTGTAATAATGCTAACTTTACGATTGCCTGAATACCTGATAGAACAAATCTACCATCGACCTCGGTATATTTTCCGTTTAAGTCAAACATTATTCAATAATTTCCCAAAGACCCTCCCAACCATACCCTTTTGCTAACGGATGGTATGAGTTCCAATACGCACCTCTAAAATAAACACCTTCATCTAAAGGAAACTCCTCATCATAGCCATAGTTGTGATTGGTTTCATCCTCAAACTTTCCTGAAAGAAACTGTCCGTTAATTTTACACAAATATGGTATATCATAATCAATAGACGCTTTCCTTCCAATAACTGAAAGATTTAAAATGTATGAGATATCTTTTTCTCTAATCTTTATCATTTTAATAATTTAAATTAATCGGAGTACAAGCATTAACTTCCTCGCAATCTTTTTGAACTTCTTTTGCTTTCTCTATCGCAGTAGTAAGCATTTGATAAAAACTAGCCGGGTCTTGATAACTAACCCATCGAACTAATTCTCTATTGTTTACTTCATCCCAAATTATAAAAGTTGGAACTGAATAAAGTGTTTGGATTTGTTCTGCGTCATACGCAGCTTTAAACCACTGGGGAAGATTTATACCATCAGTTACATTAACAACAACCAATGGAACATCTCCTGTGTATTCTGGGACTAAACTACTTTCGAATCGTTGACAATATGGACACCAATCAACTACTATTGCTAACAACTCAAGTGCTTTCGCGTTGATTGGAGCAAACAAAAATAAAATCAAAGATGCGGCTAAAAACTTTTTAATCATTTAAACCACCTCAAATACTGTTAACAGTATTTAGTATAATTTAAGCAGATTATATCTCTGATACAATATATTCTCGATTGTTGCCTATTCTTTCTGACATGTGATCTCTGGAAATTTTAATATTCAATGCCCAAAATTCTTCTTTTACTTGATAAATTCTGTCTGGTCTTTTATACTTAATTAATTTATCCATTCTTTTTTTAAGGAGATTAATATCTAACGGACCACTATAAATTAGCCCATGATGATCAAAACCATCAAGTCCATTAAGTTTAAAACAATACATATGCTCACCACAACCAAAAATTGGTTTTGCTAATTCATTAGCATATCCTTCAATTTCCCATGTACTAATTTTACCACCACCAAACAGTAAAAACTCATCATTGGCTCTTCCTGTAACGCGATAATAATCACCCTTACGTTCAAATAAATCATTATCAGTTTCCCATGGACTGTCACTTCTACTATACCAAAGCCTTCCAATTTCATCCAATTTTATCTTTAAAGTTGGATCAAGATCAGTAGAATGCACCCATTCACAAATACTTGGATCATCTTCTGGATAAACCGGTCTAATTAATAAAATACCAGAACCACTACTACTAAATGAATTACATATTACCTTTGGGTTCAACGCTTTTCGTATTCTTTCAACAGCGTCAGGCTCACATGCTCCACCTGACAGTTCAACTACATCAATTGGGGGATCACAAACACCTGCATCACATATCCTATCGTAAGCCAATGGATAATTAGACATAAAATTTGTTTTATATTTTGATTGTGCTTCAGGTATATCGTACTCATCTTGCACCCAATGATATATTCCACCTGTAAAAAGACTATTTACTACATTATATGCGCCATATCCAACATCCCATGGATGAGCAGACAGTTGACGAATAGGAACTTCTTCTCCTAACAATCTATATGATATTCGTAATTGATCTGTAGAGGCTAAACCTTTCCTCCATGTACTATGATATGTAAAAAACTGTGGCTCAGCAGTATATTTCCCTTTAGGTTTTTTAGTTGTGCCAGAAGTGTACATAAGAGATCGTTCTTCTGGCTGAATCTTTGTAGTTTTTGTTAAATCAGATCTAAATTTAATTCTACCATCAATATTTAAAATAGCATCTACATTTCCAGAATCTGCTTTAAGTTCAATTTCTGCATCACTTTGATCAGTAGATGCATTCGATGGTGATACTCCTAAGTATATTGCGCCATAGGTCCAAACAATAGTTGATATCATATCCTCGCTATCACCAACAACTAAAATACGATGTTTATCTGTTAAACCATGAGAAGATAATATTTCTGCAACTTCTCTTATACGAATATTAAATTCTCTATATGTTATCGAATCATCAATTGCAGTAATAGCAATACTATCATCATTTCTTAAAGTATGTACAGGATTTGGATGAGTTAAATCTACCTGGAATTCATTCATAATTTTATTTAGTTATGTGACTTTTAAGAGAATTACATCCTTATTGATTCTACCGGTTAACTTTATATCAGTTGCTTTTATATCTTCGAGGAACTTACGCAATGCTACTTTTCCGGCTTTTTGAAACTCTTTTAATGTTACATCTGGCTTACGAACTGTTTTTTGTACACTTTTCTTTTCATCAAATCCAATAATACCGGTTCCTTTAACAGATAATTCTCCAGTACTAAACCCATTACCAGCAACATATTTGCCCAATTTGCGAGTTTTAGTATTAAACACCCATAACTCTTGAGAGCCAATAATCTTTTTAGGATCTATTGATACTAACTTATACTGCTCATTTGTAACAGCGTATTTTAATTTTGCTACTACTTTTTCAATACTTGGTGCTTTTTTAACACGAATTTTACGATTTGCTTTTTGTGAATTTGCATAATGATCTGCATCTTCAGCAAGCATAGTATAGAACGCTAAAATCTTTTTTAATTCTGCTTTTTTATATGGATAACCTTCAGTTAATTGTTCAAATTCGTCATCCGGTTCTTTTGGAGGATTTAATAACTCTGTTATATCAGATATTTCTTGAGCATATAAATCAGATATCATTCCAGCAGCTTTGCCCGTTATTTCATTTACTTGTAGTATAGTTATTAACTTAAATTTACTCTTAAATTTATTTTGAAAGAAATCATCAATTTCACCTTCCACATGCTTGCCAAGAAAATCATCAAGATTTAATTTCATACGCTCTTGTATTGAGATAACTGGTGCCAAAACTTTATTCTCTACAACTTCAATATCTTTAACTTTTACTTTAAGGCATTCTTCAAGTCGTTTATCAAGTGCCACAGTATATTCCTCTAACGGTGGACATCCATCCATAAGCATTTTTGCTAATGCGCCATATGTAATACCAACTTGCCAATCTGGCACTATCTTTACATGCTTTATTTTATCTTTATCTACTTTTTCTTTCTTTAAGTATTCAACAAACCATTTTTTACCATCTTTACTTTTATGCTTATAATTGTAATACCGGGAACCTTGAGACACTTCTCTACGAACTGCTACTTTATCAACATCTATAATATCATCCTCAAACTCCTTCCATGAAGGTTTTTTAAATGGATTACCAGCAGCTGCTTTTATTTTCCGTATTTTTCGGGGCATGATTGCTATACTATATTATTTTCGAACGCCTTGTCAACCTATGTATATATGGTAAATATTAAAAATGGAAAAAAATAACATTCTATTACTTGACGTACCAAATGTAAGTCTAGTAAATAAACGACTTTTAAATGACATTAACGCCGGTGGTATTGCAATCGCAGGATCATGGGATGCTAACCAATACTCAGTTGATCATTATGATTTAAATGCAAAACTAAACAGATATCGACAGCAGATTGACAACTTTGAATTTTCAGATGAAGATTTTAGCGTACTTCTTAAAGTAGATAAATTAAATGATTATCTTATTATTGATGAACACAGCGAATCATACCTACCACATCTAACAAATTGGTTATTACAAGACATAGATGTTAATTCTTATGATGCCATTGGCATATCTTTTACTCGTCGCAGTACGGCTTATTGGCCATTAAAAATGACTTTCCACTTTGCAATAATACTAACTTCGTTTTTAAAAAGAAATTTTAACGAAATAGAAATTTTTATTGGTGGAAATACTGTTTTTGGTAAAATTAATAAAAAACATTTAGAAAATCTTTGTATGAATATCGAAGAAGAACATCATCCAACATCTTATATTAGAGGCACAATCGGACACGAAGAAGCAAAATATTTGATTGATATTCGTCGATCTCAATATTTAGAAATGACATCTTATCGCCTCGGACATGCAACTATAAGATGTCTGCAGACTTCTTTTCTCTTTACTCATAAAAGTTATCCTAAACCAGAATTTAAAAATCATTCAGATATTTTAGTTGCACCAACCGATTTTATACCAAAAAAATTATTAGAACAATATAGCAAATTAAAATCAGTTGAACCATTTCAAATATATCCATATAAATTTACAGATGGCTGCCGGTCGAAATGCTCATTTTGTGCAATGGCAACAATAGATGGATTCGCACATTTAACTCCTGACGAAACAGTCGATCATCTCGAAGCAATGGCAAATCAAGGTGCTAAACATTTTAGATTTTTTAATGATCAAATTAATTGGAAAAAATCCTGGCTACTTGAATTTTGTAACGAAATAATTAAACGAAATTTAAAAATTACATGGAATGATTCAGCAAATTTACGATTAGGTAATCAAGAAATCTACAATGCATTAAGTGAAGCAGGATGTATTTCTTTATGGTATGGAACAGAAACTATCAATGATGAAATTTTAAAGACAATTCAAAAAAATGTAACAGGTGACAGAATTAAAGAGAATCTAACACTTGCACATGAAACTGGAATTTGGAATCGATGTAACTTTATTCATAACTTCCCTTGGGAAACATCAGAACAATTTCAGGAATTAATTAACTTTATTAAAGATTTTACAGAAAGAAAGATAATGAATGGTTATCAAGACAATGTTTTTTGTGTGCAAGAAGGCGGGGAATATCTAACATATCCTAGCAAATATAACATTGAAATACTTGAGCAAGACGGCATAACCTGGGATACAATTAAGTACAACGAACGAAACGGAAAACAGTGGAAAGAAATAGTTTTCGACGGTAACGAAAAACAAGAAATTTTTAGAGATAGAGGAATTCTTTTTTCAGCACATGAACGAGAAATTAGAGCAAATGACTTTATTTTAACAGCCTTACATAAAGCAAAATATACATTTAAAGAAATAATACAATTTTATGACGATATACTAACAACACTAACCGAAGAAGAAATACAAAAATGGGCACAGCAAATTGGAAATACAACATTGCAATTTTCAAAAACAGCACAATCAAAAGTTAAAAAAATAGAAAACTGGGATACTATTGATAAAACTTCAACATATGTCCTAACCCCAGAAGCAAACTATGAAAAATAAATCTATAAAACCTTGTCTAGCATTTACAAAAGCAGTACAACTTACTCCCTGGGGATCCATTGCTCCATGTTGTTGGTATGAAGGTCAAATACCATATAAATCTGGGTTTGAATTTTCATCGTTAGATAAAATATTTCAAGATGATATTAACACAATGAAAAAGGGCCAATGGCCTGCAAACTGTAACAGATGTAAAATTGCTGAATCAAAAAACACTACAAGTAGAAAAGAATACATAGAACAGCGAGCTACCTATCTAACTAGTCAAAGTATACAAGTATATGATATCAATTTAAGTAACTTATGCAATTTTAAATGTAAAATGTGCGGACCAGAAATTAGTACAAGTTGGTTTGATGAAGAACCAGGCATTGCTTATTCTGCATCTAATGAAACTATTAATAATTTAATTAATACTATTGCTAATAGTTGTAATAGTGGGACCGTCTATATGGAACTTAAAGGTGGAGAACCATTAATAATGCCAAATGTAAAATATTTTCTCAATAAACTTATAGAACATTTTAAACACAATCCATCATTACTTAAAAATTTAGAAATATCAATATCAACAAATGGAAGCCGATTACCAACATGGCTTAACAAACTTTCATTTTTTAACACTAACATGACTGTAAGCATTGATGGATTTGAAAAAACACACAATTACATCCGAGGGCCTAAATCAGATTATAAACAAATATTAGAAAATACAAAAAAATTAAAAAAAATGTATAAGGTTGATATTTTTACAACACTAACAAATTATAATGTTCATGAATTTGCAGAATTTAAACCTTGGATAGAAAATGAACTTAATGCTGAATGCCAGTATGGTTTTAATTTTGGTAGAGAACAAGTAGGTGCATGGGTACTTCCTCCAAACATTAAAAAAAGTCTAATAAGTAAATACTCAAAATACCCAGAATTTAATGATATTGTTAAAGTGTTACAAATTCCTTGTAATAACGATTTATTAAATGAATTTTATACATACAATACAAAATTAGATAAATTCCGGAATGAAAATTTAATAGACGTATGTCCGCATTTGATACCAGAACATTCATTATAGAAACGTTTACCTGCATTTATTATGATGAGAAACGGTAAATATAATAAAGAGATTTAATTATTATGCCCCGACTTTCGCTATGGAAACCTGAAAAAGGAAACGACTATAAGTTTGTTGACCGGGTTGTTGGTGAACACATATATGCTGGTGGCACAGGTGTCTTTATTCACAAATATATCGGTATATACGACCAAGGTGACCAACTTAACCCAGATGGTACTGTTGCTGTAGAAGATTCAACACAACCAAATTATGGTAAAAGAAAACGATCTGACAACATAGTTAAAGAAACACAAATACAAGATTTACTATTTTTAGAAAACAGAGATCGAAAATACGACAAAGACATATATGATATGCGTGGTGTGTATGCGCCAGCCGATAATGACTTTGATTTAACACAATTTGGACTATTCCTAGCAAACGATACTATCTTTATGACGTTTCATTTAAACGATACTATGACTATTTTAGATCGTAAACTAATGAGTGGCGATGTTTTAGAACTCCCTCATTTATCAGATGATACAGGACTTGATAACTCAGCAGGACCTATTAGAAAATTTTATGTTATTGAAGATGTAATTAGGGAATCAACAGGATTTGATGCAAACTGGTGGCCACATCTATTACGAGTTAAATGTCAAGCATTAGTAGACACTGTCGAATATCGTGATATACTCGGTGACGGCGACAACGCAGATGATTTAAAACATATACTCAGTACATATAATAACGAACTTGAAATTAGTGAGGCACTATTAGAACAAGGCGAAAAAGAAGTTCCAAAACACGGCGTCGAAGGTGGACATTTATATTATGATGCCGAAACTGGTGGAAAAATTGTAGAAGCACAAAATGCTACTCCGCCAGATGGATCATCCGTTGTAGGAAGTGGTGCAACATTTCCAGATACTGCGGCTGAAGGAGCATACTTTTTACGCACAGATTTTAATCCTCATCGACTGTTTATAAAGAAAGGGGAACGATGGGTTAAAGTTGAAGATGATAATCGGGCTGTATGGAGAGCGGCAAACACTGTATTACGTCAATTTACTGAAAATACAACCTTAATAGTTGACAGAAACACAGGAGAATCTGTACCATCAAAACAAGGATTAAGTAAAGTAATAAAACCGAAGGCGGATTTCTAAAATGGCAAGTAGATATAACGAAGCAGGATATTTTTACGATGAACAATTTCGTCGATACATTCTACAATTTATGAGACTGTTCGGTGGCTTATTAGTTAAAACTGGTAAAGGCGCCGATAATGTTGAAAAATTCATAAAAGTTCCTTGCAGATACGCAGACATGCAACGAATGGTTGGACACATTTTACGAAACAATAGTGAAAATGTTGTTAACTCTTGCCCATTTATTACTTCTCATATCCTAACAATGCAACCAGATAGATCACGAACACTTGATCCGTTTTATACTGACAAAAAACAAATTCTTGAAAGAGAATTTGATCATGAAACTGGCAAATATACAAGTGAGATTGGTAATAGATATACTGTTGAACGACTAATGCCAGCTCCATACACACTAACAATGCAAATTGATATTTGGACTAGCAACTCAGATCAAAAATTACAACTTTTTGAACAAATATTAATTTTATTCAATCCATCAATTGAACTACAGGCTAGCACAAATATTCTCGACTGGACATCTCTTGTTGTTGTAGAATTAACAGATATAAGTTGGAGTTCTAGAGGAGTACCACAAGGAATAGATACACAAATTGATATAGGTTCAATAACATTTACTATGCCAGTTTGGATTAGTCCTCCAGCAAAAGTACAACAACAACGACTTATTCGGCAAATTACAGACAGAGTGTATGATATGTCAGAGGAGTTCGATCGTGATACGTATGATTTCTTCGGAGATAACGACTTCTTGTCGAGACAAATAATTACCCCAACAAATGCTTCATTAACTGTAACAAATGGACAACTACAATTATTAAATCATGCAGGAATAAATGACAGAGGCGACGGAAAAGAAATGAGTTGGGAAGATTATCTTGCACCATATAATGGATTACAAGATAATGTTACACAAATACATCTACGAATTAACACAGATCCTGAAACTTCAACCAACGATATAGTTGGAACTATTGCCGCAACTGGAACAGCAAATGTTGTTGACTTTACACCCGATACAGACACATTACCAGGAACTAATTTTACAGTTAATGCTATCATTGATCCGCATAAAAACTTTCCAGGCGATGGTACATTACCAACAGCGATAGCAAATCAAAAATATTTAATTCTTGACGACATTGGTGCAACAGGATATCCAACAGCTGCATGGAATACACTTGTAGCAAGTAAAAATGATATTATACAATACAACGGTGCTGATTGGGTTGTATTTTTTGACTCATCAGCTACATCAGATATAACATATATACAAAATAATTTCACTGGAGACCAATTTAAGTGGGACGGTACTAAATGGCTAGATTCTTATCAAGGTCGTTACTATCCTGGCTTCTGGCGGATAGTCAATTAAATGAAATTAAACGAACACTGATTCAGTGTCCTTCGTGTCGTACGAGTACCTTACATTTTGACGATGAAAAATTAATTTGGATATGTTATGCTTGTAATAGAGAATTTAACGAAAAATGAAAATAACATTTGAAGAAATGGATAAACTTTTTAAAAAAAATTCTAAATATTATAAAAAAATAAACAACAACGACATAATTGCAACTAGATGGAATTGTGGTGCTGGTGGTGAATTTATTACTGGATTATTCATCGATAGAAATTATCATGCTGATATGTCGAATCGACCAATTGGACAACAATTAAAAAATAATCAATACTATAGTAACAATACTTCATTTGAAGGACGTTTATACAAATATAATACAACCGCTAATTATTCTACAATTCAAGATATACTACATTTAAACATTTCAGAAGAAATGATAAAAAAACATGATAACTTATTATACAAAACATTCAATTCAGCTGAAGATAAATTTTTTTCTCTGCATCATGATGGATTTATTATCTCTAAATTTTATCTTAAAAATAGTGAGAAAATAAAAATAATTGACATTGATATCAGCTACGACTTAAATTACTATATTGACATATTATGTATGGCAAAAACAGGAACACAGGTTTATGATGCATATCTCAATATTAACCAATCTGAGATATTCGTTCCTCGTAGACACAGGTTAATGGATCGAAAACAACATCAATATATCTTTAATGTTATTGATGAAATGCATCAAACTATTAACATTTCAAAATCAACAGTAATGTTTGGAGTATTATCACAGATAATCAATTGGCTGATCCTTCATGAAAACCCGCCATTATTTTACAACAACAAAATCCAATTTTTTGAAGCAGTAAAAACAAACTTAACAAATCTGCTTAACAATGACACAGGGTCCGACATAATGGACTTAAAAACTATTTGGAAAGATCAGCTATACACCGTTAGTTACAAAGATCTCTTTTTTAATCAAGACATAACTATTATAAAAGACTTAATAAACTTTTACGAATCAACAAAAGAACCTAACTATTATAAAACACAAATAAAAAAATATCACACAGAAAATTTAAAACTAGTTAATGAAGTTAAAAAAGAACTTCCTACAACTATAAAAAATATTGAAAAAGAAATACAAAAATGATCGA
>Ga0310342_100001820_pt1 | contig 13486 bp, 27 predicted proteins | sample S15DNA20500_MG_FD_206155 | JGI IMG/M metagenome (GOLD analysis project Ga0310342, IMG submission 206155) | Marine microbial communities from station ALOHA, North Pacific Subtropical Gyre - S1503-DNA-20-500_MG | ecosystem: Environmental > Aquatic > Marine > Oceanic | place: Pacific Ocean: North... | reverse complement strand
GTGTTAGCGGTAGCACGGCGGTCTCCAAAACCGCAAGGGGCAGTTCAAATCTGTCATCCTCTGCCAACATAATGAATTATAGACGCGGCAACAAAATAATATTAAAAAACTTAGATACCGGGAAAAAAGTACCTGTAACAGTTATAATGCATGACACCATGCAGGGTTTCTTAGCAGAAAATAAGGAAGGTGATTACATATGGTATCGAGAAAAGTCCAATGAAGAACACGGATGGCCGGGTCCTTATTATGAATGTATTAAAAAGATTCCAAAAAAGCAGAAGAAACGAAAGAAAAAAAAGTAATTGACAATTTTCAATAAATCAAGTATACTTAACTAATCAATAATCGTATGGGGAAATATATGAAAATGGAAACTGTAATTGCAGTTATAATTGCAACCTGTCTTATGGGCGGATGTGCTGGTACTTATACCAAGAAGGATACAGGCACAGCACTGGGTGCTCTTACAGGGGGTGCATTGGCTTACGGCCTTGGTAAAAACTCTAGTAATAAAGAGATATGGACAGTACTAGGTATGGGTTTAGGTGCAATGATGGGATCCAATATTGGTTCTCAATTAGATGAACGAGATCGTTTACTTGCTGGTCGAGCATTTCAATCTACTATGGAAACGGTGCGTGATGGTCGTGCTGGTGGATGGAATAATCCCAATACCGGTAATAACGGTATTTTTACACCAGTTAGAACATTTGATAATTATGGGGCCATATGTCGTGAATTTACACAAACGATTATTATAGGTAATAAACCACAAGAAGGTTTCGGAATGGCCTGTCGTCAATTTGATGGTAGTTGGAAAATTCAGCAATGACAGATCATATAGCAATGACCAATCCCGGAATGTATGCTCAGATGACATTGCAAGAATTTTGGGATATGCTTAACAGACATGATTGGTATTATCAATTTAGTGATGATCACCGTCAATGGTCAGACGGCAGTAAAAATGCTGATCAGATTAAACTATTGTCAGATATATCCACTGGACATAAAAAGTTGTATGAAGGATTTTGTAAACACTATTTTAGCGGAGAAGCTTTTAACAAATCCGAATCACCCAAACCTGAGAGACCATAAAGATGTTTGAATGGTTTTTAGTTGTATATCTTACTATTGCAATGCAAGGAATTGATACTTATTATGCAGAATTTACGTTTGCACAAGAAGATGAATTGTCATGTATTTTAGAACAAGAACGGACAACCGATGCAGGTTTTTATATGTCGGGTGTGGTTATTGAAATGCGTACAGAGTGTGTAGATAAACAAACTCTTCAGATTCGCCGACAGGTATTAATAATTGATTAGATGTGGATGAAATAACAAAAATAAAAAGCATCCTAGCTGAACAGGCGGATCAAACCGGTCTGCCTGTTTTTTTAGAATCTGAACTGACAGAATTCAGAAATAATTATAGTATGGATTCTGCTAGAACTGCATTGGCTGAATACATTATAGAGATGCGTGTTCCATTTCCAATGCAAGAAATTCTATATAATGATGTTGTAGAAAAGTTTTTAAAATTACAAGCAACACCTTTATATAATTTTTTGTCTACTAACACAGATGTAATAATAGATAAATTTAATGACTACAAATATTCTATACATGATTATTGTACAGATGTTGTTGAACTTGGTCATTACTATAACGATATTAGTAACTATTTTCATCAAGAAACTCGTTTAAGATGTAATGGGTATAATATATTAAGTCCTCTTAATACATGGGAAAATCTTGAAGCATTAAAAAAATTCAACTGGACATTTTGGCGCGAAGGCGTAGTACAATTTATTGATCAAGGCAAGTATAGAGAAGCATTTAGACTTGGAGCATATGTAGCGGCACAGTTTAAACCACATGTTGCCAAGTTTATATATGATCGTTTTGGTGCTAAAACAGTATTGGATAGTAGTTGCGGTTGGGGAGATAGATTAGCAGGATTTTATGCTAGTAGTGCAGAAATATATGTGGGTTGTGATCCTAATCCTGATGTGTATAGTAAATATATGGACCAATGTATATTTTATGAAGGTCTATTAGGAAATGCCAATCCAACAATATATCAAGGAGAAGGATATTATAGTGTTAAAGGAGAAAAAGAAGTAATCGTTTTTTGTGAAGGAAGTGAAAAAATGGGAGACCAGTGGCCTCATTTAGATTATGATTTAGCATTTACTAGTCCTCCTTATTTTGGAACCGAACGATATGCTGAAGGAGTTGCAGAAGAAGAACAAAGTTGGCATGCATATCCTACATATGAATCTTGGCTTAACGATTATCTTTTTAAAACTTTAGATAACATTTATAATGTATTGTCAGAAACTGGTGCCATTGCTATTAATATAATAGATGTTAAGATGCAAAACAAAAGATATTTTGTATGTGATCCTATGACAAAACATATGAAGTCTATGGGCATGCCGTTGCAAGAAGTTATAGGTATGCGAATGAAACAACGCCCCAAAAATGTAACTGGAGGGGATATAGAATATATGCAGGAATGTTTTATAGAACCTATATGGGTATACAGTGCTAATAAGGAAAATATAGAAACACCATTTCAACGGTTATTTACATAATATGATAGTAAAACTAACAGGTGAATTTGCAACCTTAACTGGTAGAAAAGACGTAGAGATATATGGGCCTACTAATATAAGGACCCTCCTTTCTGCATTAAATAGTGCCTATCCTAATTATGGATGGAACAATAGTAACGTAGCCATTAATGGTGTGATGTATTCTAATCCATGGCTTCGACCTATTAATGAAAGTGATGAAATAGTTATTATGCCACCTATAGAGGGAGGATAATGAAATACATTCAAATAATTACATACTTAAAAAAAGGTATAAAAGATATTGAAGGCGATGCTATACTGCAAAAATTACACACAACTGGTTATAGAGTGCGCGGAGTTCAAGTAGGACAAGCATTCTTTTTAGAAGTAAAAGATGATGTTGATATTGATAAAGTATGTAAAGATGTTCTTGTAAACGATCTATTATACGATTATGTTGTCACAGAAAGAAATCCGGTTAATTAAAAAAAGACTAAACCGTGAACCCAATGAATGTGAACTACACGTTTTTAATGCAATGTGGAGTGAACATTGTTCATATAAAAGTTCTAAGTATTGGTTAAAACAATTACCAAATAAAGCACCCCATGTTATATGTGGCCCCGGCGAAAATGCTGGAGTTGTAGACATAGGTGATAATGACAAGATTGTTTTTAAAATAGAAAGTCATAACCATCCTAGTTATATAGAACCTTATCAGGGCGCCGCAACAGGTGTTGGTGGTATAATGCGTGACATTTTTACAATGGGCGCAAGACCTATTGCTAATTTAAACTCACTTCACTTTGGTAGGTATTGGAGTGCTAGTGATGTAGTTAAAGGGATTGCAGACTATGGTAACTGTATAGGCGTTCCTACTGTTAGTAGCAAGTGTCATTTCTATACTTGCTATAGAGAGAATCCTTTAGTTAATGCAATGACAGTTGGATATACAAACAAAAAAATATTTACTAGCATACCAAAAAAGAAAGGAAAGGTATATTATGTGGGTGCAAAGACTGGCCGTGATGGTATAGGCGGCGCAGTTATGGCAAGTGAAAAATTCGAACAAGACCAAAACTTACGTCCTACTGTACAAGTGGGAGATCCTTTTTATGAAAAAATATTGTTAGAAGCATCTTTAGAATTGTTTGAAACAGGTGCAGTAATTGCCGCACAGGATATGGGAGCGGCTGGATTAACTTCGTCAACTACTGAAGTAGCACTCAAAGGTAATTTTGGTATAACAATAGATATTAGTAAAGTTCCGTTACGAGAAGAAGGAATGGAACCTTGGGAAATTTTATTAAGTGAAAGTCAAGAAAGAATGTTGTTTGTTCTTAATGATAAATTTGATCAAAAAAACGTATTTGCTATATTTGATAAATGGGATTTAGATTGTATAGAAATAGGAGAACTTACAGATCATAATAAGTTTCTTGTGTTTGGAGATAATGTACATTGTAATATACCATTAGAAGCATTAGATCCTCCAGAGTTAAAAAGAAAATTTGAAAAGCCTGAGCCTAGAGATATATGGCCAGCAGATGTAGATTTAAAAATGGATTGGATATTAGAACAATACGATTCAGAAGTAATGGGTAATACAATAAAAGGTTTAGAACATGACCCTGCTATTGTACGAATACCAAATAGTAGAAAGGCTATAGCAATGACCACAACAAGTAATGCGGCACTGTGTTTAACAGATCCTAGACAAGGTGCTGTAGAAATTGTAACAGAATGCTACAACAAACTTAAATCTGCAGATGCAACACCCCTTGCTATAACAAATTGTTTAAATTTTGGTAACCCTGAAAACAAAGGTGTTATGTACGAGTTCGTAGAAACTATAGAAGGAATGAAAGAAGTTTGTACAAGATTAAATTTTCCTGTTGTAAGTGGCAATGTTAGTTTTTATAATGAAACATCGGGTAGGAATATTGCACCAACGCCAGTTATAGGTGGCATTGGATTAATAGAGGATTATTCATGCATAGTGCAATAGTTGTTTTTCCAGGAAGTAATTGTGTTGCAGAAACAGAAAGATTTTTAAGGTTATATTTCCAACAAACACCTATAATGATTTGGCATAAGGATACTAAAATACCCGAAGCAGATTTATATGTATTACCGGGCGGATTCAGTTACGGTGATTATTTAAGAGCAGGAGCACTTGCAAGTATTAGTCCTGTAATGAATGAAATTAAAAAGAAAGTAAAGAAAGGCAATAAAGTTTTAGGAATATGTAATGGTTTTCAAATTTTATGTGAAACAAAACTATTACCAGGTACATTAAGAATCAACGATAATAAAACAAAAGGTCCTAAAATGCCAATTGCAACTATATATAGAAACTTTATTTGTAAATCTGTACTACTTGAGCCGCATGATTATTTAATGCCTTCTGTACTACTTGAGCCGCATGATTATTTAATTCCTATTGCACATGCCGAAGGTAACTATTATCATTCTAGACCAAAGAGTGTTAATGTTGCATTCACTTATAAAGATAATCCCAATGGTTCGGTAAATGATATAGCAGGAATATTTAATAAAAAAGGTAATGTATTAGGTATGATGCCCCATCCTGAACGGGCATTTGAAGATTATCACTGTTCACAAGACGGTTATAAAGTCCTCGATATGTTTATTCAATAAATACTATTATAATGAAGCACGTATTGGATTATCTTAAATCTGAAGATGCACAAATTCTTACACCAGAAAGTTTTAGAGGTGGTAAAGAAGAGTTTGAAGTGGCAATTTTAGTATTGCATTTACTAGTTGAAGCATATGAACAAGGTATTAGGGATATGACAACAGGAGATTTATGTACCATATTGGGTGCTCCAGAAGACATAGTACCAGCAGAATGTTGGAAAGAAATAATTGAGGTGAACCCAGAATTTATTCAGGTTGCAAAGTTAACAGTAGATAGATATAATAATACCTTACACTAAAACATGCCCGTGTAGCTCAGCAGGCAGAGCAACTGATTTGTAATCAGTAGGTCATTGGTTCGATTCCGATCACGGGCTCCATATTATGAAAATAGCAGTTTTAGGTTACGGCATAATAGGTAAAGCGATTAAGCAATTACTCGATAATAGCCATCTTTCATCTAGAATGTCACCTTTAGGTAAAAGAATAGAAGTAACTGCTTATGATATTATTGAACAACCAAACTGCACAAAAATAAATCATATAAGAGAAGTAACAAAAAATAATGATTTGGTAATTTGTAGTACACCCTATAATGTTAATAAAAAAGTTGCTAAATCTTGTACTAAAAATAATTGTCATTATATAGATTTAACAGAGGATACAAAAAATACCGAGTATATAAGAAAAATCGCTGATAAACAAATGTTTATACCTCAATGTGGTCTTGCACCTGGTGCCGTTAATATCATTGCAAATTTTCTTGCAAAAAAACTAGATGTTGTAGACAGTATTAAAATAAGAGTAGGAGCATTACCTAAACATCCTACAAATATTATGAAGTATAATTTTACTTGGAGTCCAGAAGGTGTTATCAATGAATATTGTAATCCTTGTGATGCAATAGTAAAAGGTGAAAAAGTTATTACTCAACCTCTAGAGGGGTATGAGAATCTTTATTTAAATGGCAAACAATTTGAAGCATTTAATACATCCGGAGGAGCCGCTACTTTAGTAGAAACATGGGAAGGAAAAGTACAGAATTTAGACTATAAAACTGTTCGTTATGTTGGGCATAATCATTTAATGAAATTTTTATTAGAAGATATGGATATGGCAAATAATAAACAGCAAATTTGCGATTTGTTAAAACAGAAAATGCTTGACAAAATCGAAGATATAGTGTATATTTTAATTAAAGTATCCGGAATCTATGAAGATAAGAAAATCGAACACGTTTACGAAAAAGCAATTGAAGGATCGGATGGACTTTCTGCGATACAAAAAACAACTGCGGCAGGTGCTTGTAGTTGGGTTTCTAATATTGTAAATGAAGATTTTAAAGGCTCAGGATTTATTAAACAGGAGGATTTAGGTTTTACATTGTTTGCTTCAAATGAATTTGGAAAAGTTTATGCAAATATGTCAAAAAAAGTAGATTGGGTAGAATTTCCTGGTCAAGGATTTATGGTATATGAATAATGAGTAAACAAATTGAAAAAGTAAACCAATTAAAAGAAACTATAGATAATTTATTACATTATTATGAAACGTTTTTAGAAGATGGAAAATGTGGTGCAGTAAAGTCACGCAAATTATTAAAAGAATCCGAAGCATTAATTCATAGTATTGAAGAAGATGTATGGGATCGTTTAATTGAATTAGAAATGTATATAGAAGCACGTGAATTGCGTCCTCGGCGTGAATTGGATTGGTCAACTCGTGCATTTGATTTAACCACAGATCATGAAAAGGGTATCAAGAAAACATCAAAAGGAAACATTGGTTGGGTACCGTAAGGGGCTGTAGCTCAGTTGGGAGAGCGCCTCCCTTGCACGGAGGAAGTCGCAGGTTCGACCCCTGTCAGCTCCACCAAACCAAACTTACATAGGAGAAAATTATGGCAGATGGACCACGCAGACCAGGATCACCACAGTCACCCGACGGTGCACCGAGTCCTGATAAAAGAACATTAGGCGAAGAAGGCATATATTTGTTTATGGAAGAATTTACAGATGAAACCTGTAAAAACGCCATTGCATTTATAATTTCTCACAATATACAAGATAAAAAACTTAAAAAATTACAGTTTATGATTAATAGTCCTGGCGGCGCATTACATGCCTGCTTTGCATTAGTTGATGTAATGAAAGGTTCAAAAATTCCTATTCATACTATAGGATTAGGAATGATTGCAAGTTGTGGTATTGTAACATTTATGGCAGGAGCAAAAGGTCATCGTTATCTTACTCCTAATACCAGTATTCTTAGTCATCAATATAGTTGGGGGTCACGTGGCAAAGAACATGAACTATTTGCTGTAGTTAGAGAGTTTGAATTAAGTACAGAAAGAATGCTTGCCCATTATAAAAAATGTACAGGTTTAAGTGAAAAAAAGATTAGACAAGTATTGCTACCACCAGAAGATATTTGGTTAAGTGCTGAAGAAGCAATAAAATATGGTATAGCAGACAAGATTAAAACAGTATATTGACATTTAAACTATGTGCTAATAGTCCCTTGAGGACTATTACCACAATAGTTTTAGGTGACTATTGATTGGCATATAACGATATATGCTATATGGAGACTTAGGTTTCCGGAGATTTATTATGTTAAAATCATTTTGGTGGAATAAGCAATGGGCCTTGTGGGCCTGGGGTGGTCTTGTTGCACTAATTGGATCGTTGTGGTTACAGGTACAAATGACAGTAGCCATTAACACATGGTACGGTGGGTTTTATGATCTGCTCCAAAATGCAGGCGATTATATAGACAAACCTCAAGAAGGTATAGATCAACTATATCAAAACTTAATTTCTTTACAATATACATTAAGTGGATTTAGTAGTGAAGTTGATGTATCTTTCGTTGAAATCGCATTTCCATATATAGCACTTGCTATTTTCACAGGATGGTTTGCACGATTATATGGGTTACGTTGGCGGGAAGCAATGACATTTAGTTATATTCCACGTTGGCGATCTGTCGACGACGAAATTGAAGGAGCGTCTCAACGTATACAGGAAGACTGTAATAGATGGGCAAGAATTATTGAGTCACTAGGACTTCAAGTAGTTAGAGCAGTAATGACATTAATTGCATTTATTCCTATATTGTGGGGATTCAGTGATAAGGTCGATATTCCAATTATTAGAGATATTGAAGGTTCATTAGTATGGGCAACATTAGTTATTTCGTTAGGTGGTATGGCAATCAGTTGGTTTGTTGGTTGGAAACTACCACATCTAGAGTATAACAATCAGAGAGTAGAAGCTGCCTTCAGAAAAGACTTGGTGCTTGGTGAAGATGACAAGATCAACTTTGCAAAACCCGAGACATTGGGAGAACTATTCACAGGTATACGATATAACTATCATAGACTATATTTACATTATGGTTACTTTGATTGTTGGGTTGTATTTTATGATCAATTTATGATCATTGCACCGTATCTTGTTATGGGACCAAGTTTGTTTACAGGTGTCATTACCCTTGGGATTATGGTACAGGTAAGTAATGCATTCAGTAGAGTGCATGGAGGATTTGCATTATTCTTGCACAACTGGACAACCATTACAGAACTACGTTCGATTTGGAAACGTCTACATGAGTTTGAAGCTAATCTAGTGAGGTATGGAGCATGAACGAAACAATCTTATTAAGTTTATGTGGAGTAGGATTCGTTATTTTGATACTAATAGCACATTGGGTCGATCGAAGAATTGTAAAAAAGATCGAAAACTATGAAGAACGTATGGTAGAAAAAGGTATCTATAAACGACACTTTACAGATAAAGGTAAAAACTAATAACAGGTAAGTATAATTGTGCCCGACAACATCGGGCACAATTTTCTTATGAGATGGAACAGAGAAACACAAGAAGAAAGATTTGCTCGTTTAACTGAATGGCACGAATGGTTCGCATGGCGACCTGTTCGCGTACATACATGGAATGTACGAGATAAATGTGCATGTCAAACTCGAAACATTATTTGGTTAGAAAAAGTTCAACGACGATTTTTAGCATCACAAGCAGATGCAAATATAGGAAGAAGTAATAGTAAAGTATACATGGATAAGGAAGATGCACTAATAGAAAAATTAGTTAGAGAAGAAAATAAAGAGGACAGAGACGCAACAATGGCACGATTTAAAAAATATATTAATAAAAGGACCATAAGAGAATGATACAACTTAATCCACGACTGTTAAATGCTTTACATCAGCGATTAGCAGGCGAAATTGCAACTGCACGAGCAAATATAGACATATACATGACTTCACCAGTTGGCATAGGTGAGCACCCAGATATAATAGGTTCTATAGAAACTCAATTTGGTATTATTGCAGAAGCACAAGATAAAATAGATGCAATCAAACAATACGAACGAGATATTGTTGTTGAAAATGAAACTATAATGGCGGAACTAAAGGCTAATGAAAGAAAAAGAAATAAGGCTAGAGTGTCTTAAACTTGCGGCCGGTGATATAATCAAAGCACAACAGTTTTTAAAATTTGTGCATGATATTAATACAGTAACTTATACATTTCCAGATACTACAAAAGCATGGAAACCTGCTTATAAGTATCAAGATTACAAATTATCTGTTTCATATGATCAAAAAGAAGTAGACAAACTTAAAAATCAAGATCCAAAAATACAAGAATGGTGGGAGAATAGTTTATAATGGCTAAATCATATAGAATTGTAAAGATGGTGTCCGAAGAGGCTACCGGTTATTATTATACAACAACAAAACCCACAAAGGGTCTTAAAGCGAACGAAAAACTGCGATTAAAAAAGTATGATCCGATTATTCGTAAACATTGTTGGTTTAAAGAAAGCAAGAAAATGAAATGAGTCATGATTCAGAAGGCAAAACAATAACAATAGATAATACAGATGGAAATGTATCATCTGTAACAGTAGAACAGCACGGCGCTCCCACTGATGAAGGATTGTCAATAGGCGGTTTAAATTTAAATACAGACTTACCATGGTATGGTGATGCTTTTATGCTTTTACTATTAGCGGCACTCATATATGTTGGAAAGAAATATATTGACAGAATATTTGCTAAAGGAAGACCATTCCAAAAATGAAAAATAAAAATAGAGATAAACCTAAAAAAGAAAAAAAGAAACCTAAGAAGCCTAAGTAATGGGTACGCGAAAAGTACGAAGTACTCGAGAATCGTTTCCTAACCCTGAGGATCCTACTGCCGCATTAATTAAGCAAAGACGCTTGCAGATGTTGTTGCATTCCTGCTTGTATTACGAACTAAACACTGAACTCATAAGTGATGCACAATTTGACACATGGGCAGTAGAGTTAGCAACATTATTAAAAGAGAATCCGGGCGTGTACTCAGATAGGTTTGATGAATACTTTGTAAACTGGTCCGGTGATACAGGCATGCACTTTAACCATCGAGATCCGTGGGTGTTAAATAAAGCAGAATATCTAAGAGATTTGCATGAAAGGAGAAACAATGAAATATTCTGACGAATTACTACTTCATTTCACATGTGATAAATGTAGTATGTGGTGGAGTATTGCTATTTCTGATAATTGGAATCCTACACAAGACGTTCCAGTTGGTCGGTCTTGGTTTTGTCCTTGGTGTGGACATAAACATGACGAACCTCATGAAAAAATTCCAGAGTAGCTCAGCGGTAGAGCAGAAGACTGTTAATCTTTTGGTCGTAGGTTCGATCCCTACCTCTGGAGCCAAATAATATGCAACTAATAAACGAATGGTATTATTTTGAAAATGTATTAAGTAATGACATATGTGAAATACTATTAAATTTGAGCGACGAAGAATGGGAGTCTGGCGTAGTTGATGCCGCTGGAATCAACAAAAAAGTTACAAAAGAACAAAGAAGAGAAGGCACAACACGAAATTGGGAAGAGAAAAAAGACCTTCGTACTAGTGATATTAAATGGATCGACGGAGATAATCTAGCAATTGTACGAGAAATAGTAGCACCATATATGGCCATGGCAAATGAACAAGCTGGTTGGAAATTTATTATAGACCACATGCAAAATTCTCAATTAACTCGTTATAAAGAGGGTGAATTTTATACATGGCATAGAGATGGAGGATCAGATCACTTATTTAATAAAGGTGATAAAGTTAGAAAATTAAGTATGACAGTATGTTTAAATGACGACTATGAAGGTGAGGGGTTACAAATGTGTTCATATGGTCGAACAGAGCATACAATAGAAGCACCACCACACGGAAAAGGTACTATTATAGTATTTCCTTCATTTGTAGAACATCAAGTTGCACCAGTAACAAAAGGAGTTAGGTATTCTCTTGTAACATGGTTCACAGGGCCTCCGTTTATTTGAAATAAATATTTGTGTGAAGAATCCATTTAAAAATAAGGAATCTGTTGAAGAACCTTCTAAACCGCCTTACAAATTTATTTCGGATATAAAAGATACTTTTACCGAAAAAAAAGCCTATAGATCACGTTGGGTATGGTATCATACCATACTTGCAGGTGAATTATTCCTCATAATTATCCTACTTATTGCTATCTTAACCAAGATATAATGCCTAGATCTGGTAAATATATTGAGAGATTGAGAGCGATAATGAATGAAAAAAGCATGGTCCGGAAAATTAACGTGTTTATTCCACGGCGTAAGACACTGGGAATTAACTTCAGACTTATGGTTTGCTACTGAATCTTCTACAGCATATTTTGAACAATGGAAAAAATTAGGCGTAAATATTGCACATATTAAAAACTCACCAAACAAATCCCGTATTACAGTACCAAAGGGATACCACACAGATCTTGCATCCATCCACCGAGTGGCATGGTCTTTTATTGCACCCTGGGACATCGCAAGAGCGTCTATAATACACGACGTATTAATGGAAGCAATTAGATCTGACATAGATAATTTATCAAAAAAACAATTATATGAATTACGAAAAAACGCGGACGGAGTCTTATTAGACGGTATGAAACAAGCAGAACCAAATGTTCCTAAATGGAAACAGAAAGCATGTTATAGAGTTGTTAGAATGTTAGGCGGCCTAACACTTCGGCATAGTTCATACCGCGAACGGCACGACTGGTAATGGGTATATTGTTTTGGGTGCTCATCCGTACGATTATATTTACTGTAATAGGAAATACGTTTTATAAATGGCTTGCAACAACAAAAATAGGCAAAAAATTAGATGCTATGGTTGCAAGACTTTTAAACAAAGTAACGCAAAAAGAAGAAGGCGTTAAAAATGGAGAAAATAAAAATGACTAAATGGATGAAAGAAAGAACAGAATCACCTAGGTTTTGGCACGGAGTTGTATTAGCCGGTTTTGGTTTATACGGACTATCGGGTGCTGATCCTTGGGGTGCTGTTTGTTGGCTTGCTGTTGTATGGGGACTATTAGGAGCATTCGGTCCAAAACATAAATGGCATGACAAAAAAGGTAAAAAATAATTTCAAGGAGAAAAATTATGGGAGACGGAATGCAGTGGTTAAAAGATAGATGGTCAGAAAGAACATCATGGAATGGCGCAATGTTAATAGGCGTCGGGGTTGTAGGATTGTTGTTCAGTCCATTAATGAAATGGGTCGCATGGGCAGCTATTATATATGGTGCTTGGGCATTTTTTACAAAAGATAAGGCAGAGTAATTATGGCAGGGAACAAGTCTATAAATTTTAACTCTGGGGGCAGAGTAGATTCTAAAATTAGGATACTCAATAATAAAATGGTGAGACCTACTATGTTATATGCCTCTAATACAAAGAGAAAAATGGTTGGAACAATAGATGGCGAAGTTGTATGTGATAATAAAGGTACGCCAATTCCCTTTAAACAAATAGGGTATTTAGATTTCCCTGAAAATCTGCAGAAAGATTTATAATATGGTTGACAGTCTACGATTTGATTGTATACTATATTATATGTTGGAGTTTTTTAATCCAACAAATGACTAGCCAAAGTGGCTAGCAACACCAACCTTAGGAGGTAAACTCAATGGCTGGAGATAACGTAGTAGCAAAGATAAAGGGCGCCGTGTCTAGTGTTGTAGACGTTGTATGGGCACTATTAGCTCTTGGAATCGTTCTACAGGTACTATTTGGACCTGACGTTCTATTCTTGCCCGTAGATGTTATTGGTAACATTACGGACCTAGTAAACTCACTAGGAGGTGCTGGCCTAAGTGGTCTAGTAACTATCGGAGTTAT